>Ga0193717_1002210_pt1 | contig 11367 bp, 11 predicted proteins | sample U2c2metaG_FD_145900 | JGI IMG/M metagenome (GOLD analysis project Ga0193717, IMG submission 145900) | Soil microbial communities from a riparian zone of the East river system, Colorado, United States - U2c2 | ecosystem: Environmental > Terrestrial > Soil > Riparian zone | place: USA: East River...
AAGGATGGCGGCAAACGATACCTTCAAGCTCGGCGCCGCTCCACACTTCGGCACCGACCTCATAGTCTTTCTCATCGAGACCGATCGCCTTCATCACGTTGGGGATCAATTCCGAGTTCATGATCAGCCCACCGTGGGAGGTTTTCACCCGGCGATAAGTGAACTTGGGATGAACCGCGATCGCCTGATTCGCCGGCAGAGTCCAAGGTGTAGTCGTCCAGATGACAAAGAAGCTATCAGCTTCCAGCTTCAACCTTCCGCCTTCATCCTTTACTGGGAATTTTACATAGATCGACGCCGAAGTATGATCCTCGTACTCGACCTCGGCTTCCGCCAGCGCCGTCACGCACGACGCGCACCAATAGACCGGCTTCTTCTGGCGATAGAGCGCCCCAGATTCGACGATTTTCCCAAGCTCGCGGATCTCTTGCGCTTCGTAGGCTGGATCCAATGTTAGATAGGGTCGTTCCCAATCGCCGAGCACGCCAAGACGCTTGAACTCCTCGCGCTGAATCGCGATATATTTTTCTGCGTATTCTTTACATAGCTGGCGGATCTCCGCCTTGCTCATGGCGAGCTTCTTGACGCGGCCGATGTTCTTCTCGACCTGCAGTTCGATCGGTAAACCATGACAATCCCAGCCCGGAACGTAAGGCGCGACATGGCCGGTCATCGATCGGTACTTCACGATGATGTCTTTGAGAATCTTGTTGAGCGCATGACCGATGTGAATGTTGCCGTTGGCGTAGGGCGGGCCGTCGTGCAGAACGAATCGGGGCTTACCCTGATTTGCCTCGAGGAGAGTGAAATAAGCCCGTTCCCGTTCCCATCTTTCAACTTGCTTGGGTTCGTTCTGAGGCAAGTTCCCACGCATGGGGAAGTCGGTTTTCGGTAAATTAAGTGTCTCTTTGTAGTCCATGAGAATTTACAAAAACGCTGAACGGTTCACAGCCGCCGTTTACCTGTTGTGGTTCACCCCGCGCACCATGCGCGATGCAAAGATGTCCGCCTTGTTTTCGGCATCGGCCCAGAAAACATAATGACCCATCTCATGATAAACCGTATTGATCCAGCGGCGCTCCGAGTTGTACTTGCGTCCCTTTTTCCAGTTTTCGGGATGGACCAAATAGATCTGCCCGTTCTCGTAAGTTTTACCGGCTGTCTTACCCCAGTCGATGTACTCAAACCATTCCACTTGGGGATTTTTCAGGTGATAAAAGCGGCACAATGCGGCGATGGCCTTGCGGAAGTCCAAGGCCTTGTATTTACGAAAAAACGAGGACAAAAAACGGTCCACGGCCCGACGCTCTTTTAATGGCGGCAAAATCATTCGCATGGGTAAAATCCGCAATCACGATAGTTTGAAGTTTCTACCATACCTCGGCGGCAATAGAAACTGCCGGATCACTTTCTGAGGGTTTCTCTTTTCTGGTAAGTGGCTGAATTAACTAGTATTAATATCGTCAAACGATAATCGCTCGTACCCCAGATAGAGGCGGATAATTCGCTTGCGATGAGGGTCGAAGTATCGTAGATTGGCGTCCTTCGGAACGCTCGGCAGTGGCATATTTCAGTATCTCCATGATCGATTGGCTCACTGGAAAGGCTGTCTTAACACTCACGCGTTTTAGTTTAATGGTCGGTTGCAGTCTGGCTAGAGCATTTCCACAGGGGATCTATCGGTTTTCGGATTGGCTTGCGAGCCTTGGCTTTTGGATTTTTGTCAGCTTTCGCAAGCGTTCCATCGGCAACATTCAGGTTGCTTTCAACACAACCCTGGATCCCTTGATTGTTTTGGATATCGCCCGGCGGTCACTGCGAAATTTCTTTCGGGCCAATGTTGAAATCGTTGCTTTTCTAAAAGCGAGCGATGAGGAATATCGTTCGAAAATCAGCGTCGAAGGTTGGGAGTATCTGCAAGCCGCGCTGGCAAAACAAAAGGGCGCGCTAGTGTTGAGCGCGCATTTGGGCAATTTTTATCTTGCAGGTTCACGCTTGGCCGTAGAGGGGCTTCCGACTCACGTATTGGTAAATCAACCCCGCGATGATCGCGTTGCCCAACTCATGGACGACTACCGTCTCCAAGTGCGGCAGAGAACGATTCACGCGCGGCCCCGACGCCAAGCGCTCCGAGAGCTCAGTCGCGTGTTGCGAAATAACCAAATCGCCGTGATCATCGCCGATGAATACCGCGGAAGTACTGGGATCGCAGTGCCTTTGTTTGGTAGGACCGTGCGGGCGCGGCGCGGCCCGGTAACATTGGCGCTGCGCACGGGCGCTGCGGTTGTGCCCGCGTGCGTGGTCCGGCAACCGGACAACACACTCAAATTGCAAATCGAACCGGAACTGGAGCTCGATCGTTCGGGAAGAGGCCAGAGGCAGATCCGAGAGAATACCATTCGCTTGACCCAATGGCTGGAGCGAACCGTTCGGCAATATCCCGATCAGTGGAATTGGATGAATATTCGCTGGTGGGAGAGTGAAGACAATCATTCGATCAGCGAAACACCGCATTTGAAACAGGCATCTTAAATCTAATTTCGGAAAGGGGATCGAGGTGAAGGCGAGCAAAAAAGAACTCGATGAACTCAAAAAGAAGGTGGCGTTAGGAAACCGGATCATGTTTTATCAGGGATTGGCCGATTATCACGGTCATGTCAGTGCGCGCATTCCGGGAACTAGAAGGTTTTTCATCAAACCGGTTTTAGCGCCCCTCGGAGAGATCGCCCCCAAACACATCATTGAAGTCGATATCGATGAATACATGGAGGTTTGCGAACAGAACTATGCGAAGGCCGGGAATAAACGGGCCGTAACCAAAGTTAAGAATCCACCGCGCGAAACCATGATTCACGCTTCAATCTACAATGCCCGTCCGGATGTCAACTCCGTCGTGCACACGCACCAAACCATCGCCACGGCGTTTTCAGTGGCCGGAACGCCAATTTTACCGATCTACAACCAAGCGGCGGTCTTCGCGCCCGAAACGCCAATTTTCCCTAGTCCGCGGCTTATCTACACTGTTCAAGACGGCAAGGAAATTTGTCAGACTTTAGGAGATCGCACGGCAATGCTCCTCAAGGGTCACGGCATTGTTGTGTGCGGCGATAGCTTAGAATATGCTACCGTTCATTCGATTTATCTGGAGCGCACGGCTTATATGCAGTTTATCGCCAGCTGCGTGGGCAAGCCGTCGATCATGCCGCAGGCCGAGATCGACTACATGAAAGAAAACATGATGTACCGTTCCTATGATGCCTTTGCCTATTTCAAGTCGCTGCTGCCCAAGAGCGCGCGTTTGTAGGCAGCGATTACCGACACAAAATCTTTGGAGGAAAAACTGATGGCAAAACGAGAAGAGAAGGCGACCGAATCTACTACCAGTAAAGGGCCGATTCAGGATTTGCGGGAATGGCTCCAGCGCGTGGAGGAGTTGGGTGATCTGGTTCACGTCAAGGAAGCGGTGAGCTGTGAAGAAGAAATGAGCGCCATCGGTTATCTCGTTGCCAAACAGAAGCCGTCACCGGCGATCCTTTTCGACAACATTAAAGGTTATGAGAAGAGTCCCTATAAAGCTCGTTCGCTGTGGAATATCCTGGGTCCCAGCATTCCGCGCATCGCGTTGACCCTGGAAGAACCTGCCGACACGCCGACGGTGGAATTGATCCGCCGGGTGAAAGATAAACTCAAAAATCGCATGGCGCCTCGCGAAGTGGCGGCTACGCAAGCGGATTTCTACCAGAACACGCTCACCGGCGATCAGATCGACCTGACTCAGTTACCGATCCCGCGCCACTGGCCATTGGATGGCGGACGCTACGCCGGCACCGCGGACTGTGTGATTACGCGCGATCCGGACTCCGGTTATCTCAACGTCGGTACGTATCGCATGATGCTTCAAGGCAAGAGGGAAACCGGTCTTTACCTGTCACCGGGAAAAGACGCGCGCTTGCATATCACCCGTTCCTGGCAGCAAGGTAAGCCTGTTGAAGTCGCTGCGGCTTGGGGCATCGACCCGTTGTTCATGGTGGTGGGCTCGCAGACGTTTCCGAAGAATGTTTCCGAGTACGAGTTCCTCGGTGGCATCAAAGGCGAGCCGATTCCTGTGGTCAAAGGCAAGACAACGAATTTACTTTTGCCAGCCAATGCGGAATTCATGATCGAAGGCGTCATCAAACCGAATTCGGTCAAGAGCGAAGGGCCGTTCGGTGAGTTTCCCGGTTACTATGGGCGACCAGAGGCGGGTTGCCCCCTGGTTGAAGTGACCGCGGTGCACTATCGCAATAATCCCATTCTCACCAATGCGTTGATGGCTGACTATCCATCGAATGAACAGAGCGGCTTTTTCTCGATCATTCGTTCGGCCCGTATCTGGGACGACTTGGATAAACTCGGCATCCCGGGAATCCAAGGAGTTTATGCTCACCCTGCCGGCGCTGGAGGCTTCGGCATGACCGTGCTCGCGCTGGAGCAACGCTATGCGGGCCACGCGGCACAGGCCTTAGCGCTCGCCGCGCAAGTGCCGGGCGGCGCGTATTACACAAAATGGATCATCGCCGTGGATGAAGACATCGATCCCACCGACATGGATCAAGTGATTTGGGCGATGAGCAGCCGCTGCAATCCGATCGATGATATCGATATACTACGCAACACTTGGAGCACTTGGCTCGATCCGACTCAGAATCCACCGGAAAAACGGCCCTACGGTTCGAAGGCATTGATCAACGCCTGCAAAGAGCATCGTTACTTGCCAGTCTTCTCCAAGCGCACCGCTTTACGCAAAGAAATGTACGACAAAGTCGCCGCAGAGTGGAAAAAACTAGGCCTCCCGGGACAAATTCCCGAAGTTAGGGCGTTCGAAGAGGAGAAAAAAGTCGTCTATCACGAAGTCGGTGGCTTCGAACCGGGTAAACAGCCAGGAGAAGACAAGAAATAACTGTCATTCACAAGTGACGGTCACAGGTTGACCGTCACTGCATGTTTCAAATCCCTGAGTACTTGGCAAAAATAAAAAAAGGACCTCAACGAGCTAAGTTATCGCTCGCTGAGGTCCTTGTTGGCAATACGTGGTTGGTTACTACGTCGTCAGCAACAGCCCTAACTAATCGCTTCTTCACCTCGCTCATTGGTCCGAATACGAATCACGTCTTCGACCGACGACACGAAAATTTTTCCATCGCCGATTTTTCCGGTTTGCGCCGATTCGAGAATTGCTTCGACAATTTTTGGCGTCATCTCTTCTGGAGCCAGGATCTCGATTTTTACTTTGGGCAAAAAATCCACGGTGTATTCGGCGCCACGGTATAGCTCCGTGTGGCCCTTTTGCCGGCCGAATCCTTTGACCTCGGTAATTGTCATGCCGGTAATTCCCGCCGCTGTGAGCTTCTGTTTCACTTCATCGAGCTTGAAGGGTTTGATGATCGCTTCAATTTTTTTCATAACATGCCCCCTTTTGTGGAAGGACTGAAAGCCGGCTGTTGAGGACTGCGGTCAGGGACCAGAGTGGCATTATCCCTACAGCAGATCAATCCCGTGCCCAGTCCCTCTCTCCTTCGTCCGGCCTAGATATCGAAATACAGAGCGAACTCCCAAGGATGGGGCCGCAAGCGAATCGCATCCACTTCGTGCTTTCTCTTGTACTCCAGCCAGGTCTCGATCACGTCCTTGGTGAACACATCCCCTCTTAGGAGAAACTCATGGTCCTTCTCCAACGCATCCAACGCTTGGTCCAAGGACCCCGGCATCGATTTCACCTTGGCAGCCTCTTCGGGCTCTAACTCATATAAGTTCTTGTCGATCGGTTTGGGCGGCTCGATCTTGTTTCTAATCCCGTCCAATCCCGCCATCAGCATGGCCGGAAACGCAAAGTACGGGTTGCTGCTCGGGTCGGGGGTTCTAAACTCAAGTCGCTTGGCCTTCTCGCTGGTAGAATACATCGGGATCCGGACGCAGGCACTTCGGTTTCTCGCCGAATAGACTAGATTGATCGGCGCTTCGTAGCCGGGAACCAGTCTCCGATAAGAGTTGGTCGTCGGGGCGATGAAAGCGCAGAGCGCGTGGGCGTGCTTGATCAATCCGCCGATATAATACCGGGCGGTTTCACTGATCAATCCGTAGCCCTTCTTGTCATAGAAGATATTCTTGCCGGCCTTCCATAAACTCTGGTGGCAGTGCATGCCGGAGCCGTTGTCTTGAAACAAGGGCTTGGGCATGCAGGTGACCACTTTCCCTCGCTTGCGGGCGGTGTTCTTGACCACGTACTTATACAGCAGCACCTTGTCGGCCATCTTGGTCATGGTGTCAAAACGCATGTCGATCTCGGTCTGGCCGGCGGTGGCGACCTCGTGGTGGTGCACTTCGATCTTGATGCCGCATTTCTCCAGGTTGATGACCATCTCGGACCTGAGATCTTGATACTGGTCCATCGGCGGGACCGGGAAATAGCCTTCTTTGTACCTGATCTTGTTGCCGAGATTGATTCCTTCTTTGCCGGAATTCCAAAACCCTTCCTCGGAATCGATGTGGTAGTAGCCTTCGTGGTGGTTCTGATCGAATCGGACGCTGTCGAAAATAAAAAACTCGATCTCGGGACCCCAGTAACTGATGTCGGCTAGGCCGCTGGACTTGAGATACTTCTCGGCTTTCTGGGTGATGTAGCGGGGATCTCTAGAATAGGGCTCGCGGGTGATGGCGTCTAAAACATTGCAGACAAAGCTGATGGTGGAGTGTTCGGTGAACGGGTCCATCATGGCGGTGTCGGGGTCGGGGAGCAGGATCATGTCGGACTCGTTGATCGATTGAAATCCCCGAATGCTCGATCCGTCAAAGCCCAATCCTTGATCGAAAGTATCGGCGGACAGTTCGGCCACCGGGATCGAAAAGTGCTGCCACAACCCAGGTACGTCGATGAACTTGAAATCGACGATCTCCGCCTTGTTCTTCTTCGCCATATCTAATGCGTCTTTCACTGGCATCAACTTGCTCCTCTCTGAATTTTGCAATTGGTATTTAAGTCGCAATCCTGTATCACATTCTTCACTCCAGAGCTACTTTTTTTGGTCGCCGTTTATTCGTAAGCGCGTTCGTTATGCTGCGTCAAATCGAGGCCCATGCGCTCCTCATCATCGGCCACTCTGAGACCCATGAAGCTTTTGAGCACCATGAGAATGACCGCGGTCAGAACCATCGAAAAAGCAATTGTAGCAACGACGGCGACAAATTGAATCCATAGCTGGCCGGGATTCCCAAAAAAGAAACCGTTGTTGCCCGCTGCGTTGACGGCTTTCGATGCAAAGAGCCCAGTCGCCAAAGCGCCCCACGTACCGCCGACGCCATGCACACCTACCACGTCGAGGGCATCGTCATAACCGAACTTAGGTTTCAGGCTACAGGCGATAGAACAGAACACACCGCCGCCGATGCCGATGAGGATTGCTGACATTGGATCGACAAATCCCGCGCCGGGGGTAATCGCCACCAAACCGGCGACAGCGCCGCTGGCGGCACCTAAAACTGTCGGTTTTCCCCTTAGGATCCAATCCATCGCGAGCCAAGCAAGAGTCGCGGCAGCGGTCGCAAGGTGGGTAGCTACGAACGCGGAAGTAGCCAGGCCATCAGCTGCGAGCGCGCTACCGGCATTAAAACCAAACCAACCGACCCAAAGGAGGCCCGCGCCGATAATACTGAATGGCAAATTGTGTGGCGGCATCGCCTCCTGGCCATAACCGATGCGCCGACCGAACATTAGCGCAGCGACTAACGCAGCAGCGCCGGAGCTTATATGCACAACAGTTCCTCCGGCAAAATCCAACGCGCCCATCTCGCGCATCCAACCCTTAACGCCCCAAACCCAATGCGCCAACGGGTCGTACACGACGGTTGCCCAGATCACTATAAAGACCATGAACGTGCTGAATTTAACCCGCTCTGCAAAAGCACCCGTGATCAGCGCGGGGGTGATGACGGCGAACATCATTTGGTAAACCATGAACGTCATATGCGGCAGGGTCGCGGCATAGTCAGCGTTCGGTTCCACGCCTACGCCGCTCAAGCCAATCCAATCGAGTCCGCCAATAAATCCGCCGATATCCGGACCGAACGCTAACGTGTAGCCCCACAGTGCCCATTGAATGCTGATGGCTGCGACGATGATAAAACTGTGCATGATCGTGCCTAGCACATTCTTACTGCGCACTAGGCCCCCATAAAAAAGAAAAAGACCGGGAATGGTCATCATCAAGACCAGCGCTGATGACGTAAGCATCCAAGCATTGTCACCTTTATCGATCTTTGGCGCCGGCGCAGCCGCAGGGGGCACAGCTGCGGCAGGCGTTTCGCTAGTAACAGATGCGGCTGGAATCTGCGGGGTTTGCTGTGCTTGCGCGATTACAGAGAAGGTCAACGGTAGAACGCCGATAAGAAAAAAAATATATAGCCAATTGGTGCATCGCTTCCCCACGATATACCCCTCCAGCTTTGTGTATAAAATTTAGGCAACAAAGGTCAAAAGCGATTTTTTGGATCTATAGCGCAATGCTCATGCCACTACCGTTTATTAGAAATCTCATAGTTAAATTAATTAGTTATGATATGTTAGGCCATGAAATCCAGAGCGTGCGTGCATAAAAAATAAGCAAATGCCTAAGTAATCACCAGAGGAATAATTAGCGCAGTCTAGCGCCCGACTCTTCTAAGGTATCGGGTGGATCTCTGCGGGAAGGGCAAAATGAATATTTTCTTCGACAAACCCGAGTTGAGCTACCTCGGCGCCTTGTCGTGCAAAAAACTCGACTGCCAATTCGACTAACGTTTCAGGGACGGAAGCACCGGATGTGATACCGATGCGTTTAACTCCGTCGAGCCAGCTCGGATCGATACTGTGGTGATCATCCACAAGATGCGCCTTTGCGCCTTGCGACTGGGCGACCTTGCAGAGCTGATTTGAGTTTTCGCTATTACGCGAACCGATCACCAGAACCAAATCTACCTCTCTGGCTAACTGCTTCACCGCGTCCTGACGATTCTGCGTCGCGTAACAAATGTCTTCTTTGGCCGGCGTCAGCAGCTTGGGAAATCTCTGCTTGAGAATATCAATCACCTCTCGGGTATCATCAACACTTAGTGTTGTTTGGGTCAGCACGGCGACTTTTTGCGGATCTGGAATGATCACTCTTCTCGCGTCTTCGGCGGTCGCGACGATGCGGATACGTTCGGGTGCTTCGCCGCTGGTGCCGACGATCTCATCATGCTGCTCGTGACCAACCAGAATAATCCAGTAACCTTGCGCAGCGAATTTGCGCACCTCACGATGGACCTTATCGACCAATGGGCAAGTCGCGTCGATGATTAATTCCAGCCCTCGTTCTTTTGCCGCTTGCCAAATTGCCGGAGAAATTCCGTGTGCGCTAAAGATAAGCTTGCCACCCTCCGGCACTTCATCGATGGACTGCACAAAGTGGACACCTCGGCCGGTGAAGTTACGGACCACGTACTGATTATGAACGATCTCATGGAAAACATAGATTGGCGCACCATGCCGCTTGAGCGCGCGTTCGACGGTTTCCACCGCCATTTTCACCCCTGCGCAAAAGCCCCGCGGCTTCGCGACAATGACTTTTTCTATACTCATAGGTCGTCTTTAACTCTGGATGAATGGCCTGGGTCTGTCAACTTCGCGTCCGCGGCTCGAGGAAACTAGCCTCGTGAACACCCATGTGTGCATGGGGAGCTACCGTGGTTGGTCAAAGAGTTGGAGAATCTTCTCGGCGGCTACGGCAGCACCGTCGAGGCGAACAAGGGGCCAGGTTGGCGGCTTAGACAGTAGCGAATGCAAAGATGGAGCTAGGTTTCCCGAAAGGAGCTCGGCCTGTGAAATATATTCCGCCGTCGCACATTCAGCCAGGGTTTTGACCAGTCGTGGATACTCCGGAAATTCACCTCGGTCGGTGTAAAGCATGGGAAGTTTGTGAGCGAGCACATCAGCGACAATGCCGTAGCCTGGTTTGGTCACGATCGCGTCGACAGCTTGTACCAAATCCTCGTAATGGCTCTGTGTGTCGGATAAAATGCATAGGTTGCCGCTAATAATTTCACGGTCCCCCGTAGCAACAAAATAAAAATCTCCAAGCCGTTTGAATCGGTCCCAAGATAATCGATGGAGACCGAGGCCGCCGAAGCTGAGCAGGATAATCTTGGCCTTATGCGGCAATCCAAACTTGATTCTAGCCTGTTCCTTCGTTAGGCGCGATGTGCGCGCGACCCAGGGGATTTCCTGGCGACACGGAAAGACGGTCATGTCACACGGGTAGGGAAGCATCAGCGCCAGGGTCGCTTTTTGATAGTAAGCCGCGATCTGCTCGACGATCGCATCAAAATCTGGGTAGTCCTCTCGATATGCACGATAAATGTCGTCCCAGGAAAAGTTGCTGAGCGCAACCGACGGTATGCCGGCACACGACGCGATTTGGAAACCCAGCGGCGGGACATCTCCCACGATCAATTTAATATCGTTTTGGCTGATGAACGATAGTTCTTGCTGCACGATGGCGTCTGCTGCGCCATAAAACTGCCGGCAGGCTTCGAGCGTCTTGCCAAGATCCATCTCAAGGCTATCTTTCTGAATAATTCCAACATCGATGGATTGTCGCGAATAGCTGGTAAATTTATCTTGGTTGCCAAACAACCATTCGGGCGCCGTCGTGCGAACATGAATTTGCGTATGGGGGCGCGCTTTACGCAACGCCAAGATCACCTGATTGGATCGAACCGCGTGGCCGTAACCATGACCGGTAATATAATAAAGGATTGCACTCAAGGTGGTTTTGATCGTATGAAGCTAGGAAGTGCAGGCTAGGGAGACGATGGCGGATTGTCAAGTTCGTCTTTACCATTTTGGAGGAAGAAAATCGTATGACTGGTACAATCAAGAAAATTATCCGTCCAAAGGGCTTTGGTTTCATTAGTCCGGATGACGGCAGCGAGGACGTGTTTTTTCACCGTGGGAGTCTCGCTCCGCGCGGTCAACTTGAAGACCTCAATGAAGGTGACTCGGTGCAGTTCCAATCCCGCAAAGGCGACAAAGGTCCGGTCGCCTTCGATCTGAAAATTCGCTAAGCCAGTTCCTCCGCTTCGTCTTTCAGCGAGCGACGCTTGGTCGCCGCGCTTCTTCGCCTGCTTGGTTTCGGCCTTGGAGGCTTTGTGCTAGCGTGAAAAAAAATCCGTCCACGGAGTTTTCCGCTCATGGAACATCAGCACACCAACCGTTTGATTCATGAAACTAGTCCCTATTTGCTCCAACATGCGCATAACCCGGTGGACTGGTATGCCTGGAGCGACGAAGCTTTTCAGAAGGCCAAACAGGACAAC
>Ga0193717_1002211_pt1 | contig 11366 bp, 16 predicted proteins | sample U2c2metaG_FD_145900 | JGI IMG/M metagenome (GOLD analysis project Ga0193717, IMG submission 145900) | Soil microbial communities from a riparian zone of the East river system, Colorado, United States - U2c2 | ecosystem: Environmental > Terrestrial > Soil > Riparian zone | place: USA: East River...
TCAAGAAGAATCCCGGCCTTATCCGCCAGCGCGTTCTCTTCGAGGGCGGAAACTATTTCCGTAATCCCGGCCTGCTGGAATTCATTGCAGAGAATCCCATCCGGCATGGCAGATTGCCTCCGAACATCGTCGATGTTGCGGTGGCTCTCCTGGAGGCCGGGCCGGGACTCGATGCGATCAACGAGACCATTGGCCTGGTTGCATCAGGCCGCGTGCCCCGCGAATGCAAGATGCAGCTGCCGCTCACAGACGTGTTGTGCAGATACGGTGCCGACGCCGGTTCCGCACTTCGTGCAGCCGTTCTTCATGGGGAATTCGAAGCCGCCAATTATTTGATCCACCTGGGTGGGAAACCCGATCTTCCAAGTCTTGCGGCCCTTGGAGATATCGATGGATTTCTCCAGAATCATCCGACGTCGGATGCCGCCCAGCGCCATTTGGCGTTGGCGCTTGCCGCCCAGTATGGCCACACCGAAATCGTCCGCGCCCTTCTGGATACGGGCGAAGACCCCAACCGCTATAACCCGCCGGGCTCACACAGCCATTCCACGCCCCTGCATCAGGCAGCGATTGCCGGCCACCTTGATGTCGTCAAATTGCTGGTTGAACGTGGGGCCTGGGTCGATACGAAGGACGTGATCTGGCAAGGGACGGCGATCGACTGGGCTCGACACGAGGGGAGGTCGGAAGTCGAGGCATATCTAAGGGGAGGACCGCCGATCGGTCGAATCCAGCCAAACCCTGACAGGTAAGCCTCCAGGCGCCCGAGAACCCGGAAGATGGTCACCGGAGATAATCCTTCCATTCAACGCCCGCGACAGCCGAGGCCCGGCTCAGGCCGGGCACGGACCCGCTTCTGAGACCAGACAGGACCAGTGCTCCGGAGACGAGCGCACCCGCTATGCCGATAACGATTTTGAAGTACCGCTTGAACGCGTCGCTCATCTCTGCAGCCAGCGCCTCAATACTTCAATCTTGCCTGGCCGCGCTTTCCCGCACCCCCCGCACCGCGTCATGCACTTTCCGGGATACCGCGAGCTACTTCTGCAAGGTAGCTTGGAAAGGTGGACATGTTCGTCGGGCTCTGACCTAGGACTTGATAGTATAGAGAGGCTCACCCCCAGCCAATCACTCACGCCGTAGACCGCTGGCTTCGCCCGCTCGCGGACCCTGCTTGACAGGTTGCTCGCGTCCGCTAGGAAGGATGTCACCCTTCTCTGGATGTCACCTTATGCCCTCCCCTACGACAGTTCTTGCCGCCCGCTGGAAAGTTGCCGGTCCCTTCGAAAAAGTGATGGTCGCAACCTACCTGGTCGTCTTCAGTCTGCCCTTTTCGACGGCCGCCCTTCTCTCGGCCGTATGACGTTGATCAGGTAGAGCAACCCCACATCGCCGCACGTCCAGGCAGCGCCAAACACAATGCGGGTGGCGGTCTCCGGGATGTTGGCGTCGAGTTCAAAAGGGTAGAAGCCGGCAAGCACAATACCTACGACGAACAAGGCGATGCCGATCACGACGGGGCCGACCCCAACTAGGCGGCGATCGAGGAGTTCCAGAACAAGCGTAAGTGCGGCAGAAATTAGAAATGCCGAGAAGGCTAAATCAAGCGGGCTCATTTGAATACTTCCATGTGGTGGCACGCGGTTGCCCGGCGACGCTGATCGCAGGTATTCGGCTTCAGCGTGAGCCCATCGGTCTCAAAGTAGGTCTCAATCGCCTGGGCCAGGGTCGGAGCGGTCGAGGGTGGTGGTGACGGTGGTGGTATCGGAAGCGCCACGGCACGGGGCTGGGCGACCGTCAGCGCTCGGAGCGCCTTCAGGGCCTCCATGCCATTGCGATGGTCGCGATCGGTGCCGTCGGTCTTGATCTTGAAGCCACCCGGCGCCTCGATCTCCCAGCCAGCCACCCGGCCCCCCGAGTTCTGGCCGATCTGGCCCATCACCTTAGCGACGGCGTCGTCGTCCCAGCGCTTGCCTGCCATCCCGGCCCCCTCCATCCTTAGCCTAGCGAAGATTTGAGCATAGTCTCCCGCCAGAGTGTAAGCGGCGCCCTGGGCCAGATAGGGATCACGGGTCCGCAAGGAGCGCTTGACGATCTGAGCGCCCAGGGCGGGGCGCAGATCCAAGGGGACCACCATCCGAAAGTGGAAAACACCGGAGGGGTGACGGAGCAGGTAATGGGGGACGCGCATAGGCTGGAATGACCAACCGAATGACCAAGCAGCGCAGGCCCTAAAAACAAAAGCCCCTGGAAATCCAGAGGCTTTTGACTTTGGCTGGGAGACTAGGATTCGAACCTAGATAAACGGAGTCAGAGTCCGTTGTCCTACCGTTAGACGATCTCCCAGTAACTGGGCCGGCAACGCGCTCTGACCTTGGAGCGTTGTCGGTGAAGCGTAATCCCGGGGGATTAGCGCTTCGAGAACTGTGTAGCGCGACGAGCCTTGTGCAGACCGACCTTCTTACGCTCGACTTCGCGGGCGTCGCGGGTCATGAAGCCGGCCTTGCGGAGCGGCGGCTTCAGGTTTTCGTCGTACTCGACCAGGGCGCGCGAGATGCCCAGGCGGATGGCGCCGGCCTGGCCGGTGATGCCGCCGCCGGCAACCGTCACCGTGATGTCGAACTTGTCGGTGTTGTCCGTGAGTTCGAGCGGCTGGCGCACGATCATCCGGGAGGTTTCACGACCGAAGAACTGCTCGAGCGTCTTGCCGTTGACGACGATGGCGCCGCTGCCCTTGCGGAGGAAAACGCGGGCGGCGGAGGACTTGCGGCGGCCGGTGCCGTAATTCTGCGTAATTGCCATGTCGGTTCCTTAAATTTCCAGCGCCTGCGGCTGCTGTGCGGTGTGCGGGTGCTCGGCACCACCGTAGACCTTGAGCTTGCGGTACATCGCACGGCCCAGCGGGTTCTTCGGCAGCATGCCCTTGACCGCGATCTCAACCACGCGCTCCGGGTGTGCAGCCAGCAGATCCTTCAGACTGGTGGTCTTCAGGTTGCCGACGTAGCCGGTGAAGCGGTGATACTTCTTGTCGTCCAGCTTGTTGCCGGTGACGGCCACCTTGTCGGCGTTGATCACGACGATGTAATCGCCGGTATCGACGTGCGGGGTGTACTCCGGCTTGTGCTTGCCGCGGAGGCGACGGGCGATTTCGGTCGACATGCGACCGAGCGTCTTGTTCGTCGCATCGATGACGAACCAGTCGCGCTTGACGCTTTCCGGCTTGGCGCTGAACGTTTTCATTTCGAAAATACCTGATAGCCGCCAACTTGGCGGAACACGGAATCGGTGGACCAAAGACGCGAGAGGATAACGGAATCGTCACCTTGCGCGCAAGCCACGCCCACGAAGGGCATCGGGCCGACAATGATAGCATGTGATGAAGGAAAAGGAGCCCCCAAACCATGCCTGTCCGCCAGTTTAGCCGACTCGACCGTGTCCTGTCCGGGATCGAGCACGCCATGGAGGCCGTGGCCGGCAAGCCGGAGGCCGGCCGGCCCTCCCCAGCCCAGGGGGCGCCGGAGGCTGAAATGGACGACCTCCAGCGCCGGGGAGCCGCCGGCCTGATGCGCATCAACCATACCGGCGAGGTCTGCGCCCAGGCCCTGTACATGGGCCAGGCGGCCCTGGCCCGGGACGGCGCCGTCCGGGCCCACCTGCTGCATGCGGCCTCGGAGGAAACCGACCACCTGGCCTGGTGTTCGGAGCGCCTGGCCCAGTTGGAAAGCCGCCCGAGCCTGCTCAACCCCCTCTGGTACGCCGGTTCCTATGCCATCGGCGCCGCCGCCGCCCTGGTGGGCGACCCGGTGAGCCTGGGCTTCGTGGTGGAGACCGAGCGCCAGGTCGAGGCTCACCTGGCCGAGCACCTGGAGCGCCTGCCGCCCCATGACGAGCGCTCCCGCGCCATCCTGACCCAGATGCAGGTGGATGAAGCCCGCCACGCCGTGCAGGCGCAGGATCGGGGCGGCGTGGCGCTGCCTCGGCCCATTCCCGCCCTGATGCGGGGGATGTCGAAGGTGATGAAGGCCGTGGCCTACCGGATCTAGTACCGGGCAAAAAAAACCCCGCTCGAGGCGGGGTTTGTTTGGGGGTCAGAGTCGTGACTCTGACCCCGCGGGCGACGCGCTCACGGTTACATCAGGTTCCGGCCATGGAACAGCTCTTCGATCTCGCGGCGCAGCAGCGATTCAATGCGCTGGCGGTCCTTGAAGGAGAGGTCATCGGCCTGGGCCTCGAAAAGATAGGTATCGAGGTCGAAGTCCTTGATGTGCATCTTCGTGTGGAAGATGTTTTCCTGGTAGACGTTCACATCGAACATCTCGTACTTCTGGCGGATATGGCGGGCCAGGTAGTCCTGTACGGAATTGATCTTGTGGTCGATGAAGTGCTTCTTGCCCTTCACGTCGCGGGTGAAGCCGCGCACGCGGTAGTCGGCCACCACGATGTCCGATTCGAAGCTGTCGATCAGGAAATTCAGCGCCTTCAGCGGGGAGATGACGCCGCAGGTGGCCACGTCGATATCCGCGCGGAAGGTGGCGATGCCGTTGTGCGGATGGGTTTCCGGATAGGTATGGACGGTGATGTGGCTCTTGTCCATGTGCGCGACCACGGCACCGGAGATCGTGTCGCGGCCAAGCCTCTCCACCACCGGCTCTTCGGAGATCAGGATGGTCACCGAAGCGCCCTGCGGATCGTAGTCCTGGCGCGCGATGTTCAGGATGTTGGCGCCGATAATCTCGGCCACGTCGGTAAGGATCTGCGTCAGGCGATCGGCATCGTATTGCTCATCGATGTACTCGATGTAGCGCTGGCGCTGCTCTTCCGACACGGCGTAGCAGATGTCGTAGATGTTGAAGCTCAGGGCCTTGGTCAGGTTGTTGAAACCTTGCAACATCAGGCGGGGAAGCGGTTTTACCACGGCGGCACTCCGGGGACCGCTTGCGCGGCCTACAGTTGACACGGGTTAGCAGCTAGGGTCCCCGCTTTCGAAAAAGAACGTTCAGGCGTAGAGCTTTAACGTTCGATGTGACCGGGACAAGACAGCCCGCCCGGCCGAAAGAGCGAAATTATGAGCCAAACCGCGCCGGATTTGAATCCATCGCAAGATGAGTCATTCCTGCAATAATCGACGCTTACGAGGTGTTGGGGCCCTGCCGGAGTAGCCCTCGGGCGCGAAACAAGCGCGCCCGCCACGACCCTCATGGCTTACTGGAACCGAACGTGGCCCAACTCAAATATCTGTTACAGCAGCAGTTCGAGCGCTCGCAAGCCCCGGTTAGCTTCGCCCCCGACCCGCCCACGATGGAACGTTTCCTTGGCGCCTGCCACCGGCGGCGCTACCCGGGTAAAACCGCCATCATCCGGCCCGGCGACCCCGCCAACACGCTCTACTACGTGATCGACGGCTCTCTGGCCGTATGCACCGAAGACGAGGAAGGCCGCGAACTGATCCTGGCCTACATCAACCGGGGCCAGTTCATCGGCGAGATGGGCCTGTTCGTGGAGCAGGCGCAGCGCGAATCGCTGGTGCGCACACGCACCCCCTGCGAAATGGCCGAAATCAGTTATGAGCGGATGTTCCAGCTGCTGGAAACCACGCTCGCCGACGACTGCCCGAAACTGCTGTTCGCCATCGGCGCGCAGCTCACCGATCGCTTGCTGCGTACCTCGCGGCAGGTCAGCCGGATGGCCTTCATGGACGTCACCAGCCGTGTCTCGCGCACCCTGTTGGACCTGTGCACGGAACCGGACGCCATGACCCACCCGGAAGGCACGCAGATCCGCATCTCGCGCCAGGAAGTCAGCCGCATCGTCGGCTGCTCACGCGAGATGGTGGGCCGGGTGCTCAAGCAACTGGAAGAAGAGCGGATGATCGACGTCACCGGCAAGACGATCGTGGTGCGCGGCACCCGCTAACCATCGTTACCGGCGCGGGTCGTACACCATGTAGACGTCGGCACGGGCGTAGTGCGAACCCTCGCGCACGCCCGGCTGCATCACGAAGCCGGCCCGTTCGTACATCCCCAGGGCCTTCTTCAGCAGGCTGCTCGATTCCAGGAACAGCTCGCGGCCACACAGGCGGCGATAGGCTTCCAGCGCCGCGTCCATCAGCTTGCGGCCGGCGCCCAAGCCCTGCCAGGCCTCATCCACGGCCATCTTGGAAAGCTCAAAGACGCCCTCGCCTTCGTGCAACAGGGCGCAGGTGCCGATCACCGCGCCTTCGCAGCGGGCGAAGAGGATCACCCCACCCTGTGCCAGCACCATGCCTTCCGGGTCGGACAGCAAGGCGTCGTCCACGGCTTCGACCACGAAATAGCGTTCCAGCCAGGCCAGGTTGAGGCGGCGGAAGTCGCCGGCATAGGCCGGCTCATAGGCGACGATTTCAACTTCGGCGGACATCAGGGCACCATGTTCCCGCAGGATGGCGTCTGAAAGCGACTGTCGGCGCAGCGCGTCTTCGGTACCGGCCAGCGCCCCCAGCAGCAGTCGAGCAATGCCCGGGTAATCGCGGTTCACCGTGCGCCGGATGGCAAGCCACGTGGGCTCGAGCTGCCGCAGGGCATGACGCGCCGTCGTCGTGGCGGCCAGCGTGCCCGTGCCGCGACGCTCCACCAGCCCTTCGCGCACCAGCAGGCTGGCAAGCGGGTTCACCGTGGTATGCGGCAGGCCCAGGGCCAGGCAGATGTCAGTCGACGACGCCGGGCCGTGGTCCCGCAGGAAGCGCAGGATGGGGATCCAGCGCGACTGCAAGGTCGAGCCAGTGGCCTGGAAGACGTCGTCTATGGACTGGTAGAGCTGCTCGCTAAGCGCGTGCAGGCGGCTGGCAAGCGCCAGCTCGGCGAGGGAATCGAAATGCATGACGCAGGAGGGGCTACGCGGGGAGGGGCAGCCGGCCACGGTAGCGGTACTTAACCCCGGGCGCAATCGGCCATCAGTACCAGGCGACCCGCCCCACCGCCCGGCCCAGGGCCCTTTCAACCCGTTTGCAGGTACGTGGCGAGGCATTGACCATCATCGGCTCGGTGGCCGGCCGAAGCATCGGGATGTCCCGCCAGGAATCGCTATAGGCCACGTCCCAACGGGTAAGTCCGATCTCGGCAAGGCTCACCAGCTTGCGAGCGCCGATGTTGTGGCGGCGTACGCGCATGCCGAGCCAGCCGGGCCGGAACGTCGATGCCAACACCGGGACACCCGCCAGGCCGAGTTCGTCCAGGATGGCACGCGCCAGGGTTTTTTCGCAGGCGGTTACCACCAACACCCGCTCGCCGGCATGCACGTGCCGGCGCAAGGCCAGGATGCCTTCGCGCGGGAACAGCCTGGGGGTGCGCGCCAGCTCCACGCCGAACGCCGTTGCCATCTGTTCGTACCGCGCTGCGCCGACGAACAGCAAGGCCACGCGTACCAGGAAATGTGCCGCGAGCTTGCGCGAGAAGATTGCCAGCACCAGCCACACGGGTGATGTCACCAGCGCCAGCAGTTTGCGGCCGAGTGAGCGCTTGTAACGGGCACGCATGAACAGCGTGAATGAATCACCGCGAATCAATACGCCGTCGAAGTCGAACAGCACCACGCGCGCACCATCTTCCGGCGCCGTTTCGGCGCCTTCCACCGCTTCCCCTGTCGTCACGATGGCCGCCTAGTTGAAGAGATCGCGCAAGGCACTGCCGGGATCTGGCGCGCGCATGAAGGCCTCGCCGACCAGGAAGGCATCGATGTCGGCCGCGCGCAGGCGCGAGACGTCTTCCCGGGCGTGGATGCCCGATTCGGTGACGAAAATGCGGCCAGGCTCCACCAGGGGCCGCAGCCGCAGGGAGGTTTCCAGCGAGGTTTCGAACGTGCGCAGGTTGCGGTTGTTCACGCCCACGAGCGGCACCGGCAGGGCCAGCGCGCGCAGAAGTTCGTCTTCATCGTGCACTTCGGCCAGGACGTCGAGGTCGAGCTCGGCTGCCAGCAGGGAGAGGTCCATCAGGCGCTCGTCGTCCAGTGCTGCGACGATCAACAGGATGCAATCGGCGCCTATCGCACGTGCCTCGTATACCTGGTACGGGTCGATGATGAAGTCCTTGCGCAGCACCGGCAGCGAGCACGCCGCCCGCGCCTGCTGCAGATAGGCTTCGCTACCCTGGAAGAAGTCGGCATCGGTAAGCACCGACAGGCAGGCGGCGCCGCCGGCTTCGTAGCTGCGGGCGATGTCGGCGGGGTGGAAATCCGCGCGGATCACGCCCTTGCTGGGGCTGGCCTTCTTCACTTCGGCGATCACAGCGGGCAAGCCGGCGGCGATTTTTGCTTCCATGGCGGCGGCGAAGCCCCGCGTGTCGGGAAGATCACCCACGCGCGCGACGAGGTCGTCCAGCGGCACCGCGGCATGGCGCGCGGCGATTTCTTCGACCTTGCGGGCGAGGATGCGATCGAGGATGTCAGTCATAAGATATTTTTCTAGGCGTCGGCGAGGCGGCGCGTCACGGCAACGAACTGGTCTATTTTCGCACGGGCGGCACCACTGGTGATGGCCTGGCGGGCGGCGGCGATGCCGTCGGCGATGGAGTCGCTCACCCCGGCGGTGTACAGGGCGGCGCCGGCATTAAGGCAAACGATCTCGTGCGGCACGCCGGGCTTGCCTTCCACGGCCTCGAGCAGCATGGCCATGGATTGAGCTGCGTTTTCCACCCGCAGATTGCGGCTGGACGCCATGGCCAGGCCGAAATCTTCCGGCTCCACTTCGTACTCGCGCACCTGGCCGTTGCGCAGTTCGCCCACCAGCGTCGCGGCACCGAGGGAGAGTTCGTCCATGCCGTCCCTGCCCCACACCACCATCGCGTTGCGCGCACCCAGCGCCTGCAGCACGCGCACCTGGATGCCGACGAGGTCCGGATGGAAGACGCCCATCAGGATGTTCGGCGCGCCAGCGGGGTTGGTAAGCGGCCCCAGGATGTTGAACATGGTGCGCACGCCCATTTCGCGGCGCACGGGCGCCACGACCTTCATCGCCGGATGGTGATTGGGCGCGAACATGAAGGCGATGCCAGTCTCGGCCATGCACTGGGCCACCTGCGCCGGGCGCAGTTCGATGGCGGCGCCGAGCGCCTCGAGCACGTCGGCACTGCCTGACTTCGATGAAACGCTGCGGCCACCATGCTTGGCCACGTGCGCACCGGCCGCGGCCGCCACGAACATCGCCGCGGTGGAAATGTTGAAGCTGCTGGCACCGTCACCGCCGGTACCGACGATGTCCACGAAGTGATCGTGCGGCGGCAGTTCCACGCGGGTGGAGAGCTCGCGCATCACGCGTGCAGCGCCGGTGATCTCGCCGATGGTTTCCTTCTTCACGCGCAGGCCCGTGATGATCGCGGCCGTCATCAACGGGCTCACTTCCCCGTTCATGATCTGGCGCATCAGGTCGACCATCTCGTCGTGGAAGATCTCACGATGCTCGATGGTCCGCTGCAACGCCTCGGAGGGAGTGATCACCTGGCGTCCGCTCATGCAGCGATCGACAGCGGCTGGCCGAGGAAATTGCGCAGCAGGTCGTGACCGTGCTGGGTGAGGATCGATTCGGGATGGAACTGAACGCCCTCGACATTGAGCGTGCGATGACGCAGGCCCATGATCTCGTCGATGCTGCCGTCGTCATTTTCCGTCCAGGCGGTGACTTCCAGGCAATCGGGGAGCGAGGACTGCTCCACCACCAGCGAGTGGTAGCGGGTGGCTACGAACGGGTTGGGAAGGCCTGCGAAGACGCCCTGCCCCCGATGGCGAACGGGCGATGTCTTGCCGTGCATGATCCGGCCGGCACGCACCACGTTGCCGCCGTAGACCTGGCCGATGGCCTGGTGGCCCAGGCACACGCCGAAGATGGGGATCTGCCCGCCCAGGTGGCGAAGTACATCCAGCGATACGCCGGCATCGTTGGGCGTGCCCGGACCTGGCGAAATCATGATGCGCTCCGGCGCCAGGGCGCGGATATCCGACACCGACAATGCGTCGTTGCGCACCACTTTCACCTCCTGGCCCAGTTCGCCCAGGTACTGGACGAGGTTGAAGGTAAAGCTGTCGTAGTTGTCGATCATCAGAAGCATAAACTGCCTAATTCGTTGATTTACAGACACATGACGCAACGGGCCCGCAAATATTCCCATCCAAATGTAACCCAACGGCATGTGCCGGGGCCATTGGATTCGCACCCGCTTTACGCCGCCCGACGCCCGTCGAACGGCTCAACGGATACATTGACTCGATAACCCAGGACGGCAAGGGCCGCCTCGACTTGGTCAAGCTTCGACTTGTGGGTCAGGCTTAACAGGCGATCGACCTGCGGTGCATGCACGCCGAGCTTTCGGGCCAGGCTCGACTTGCGCAGCCCGCGTGAACGCATGGCCTCGTACAGGCCGACCTTTGCCACATCCAGTGCAGGAAGCGATACCCAGAACTCACCCCGCTTCTTGTCGCTAGGGTGGGGTAGTGGCTCCCGATGATCCATGTGCCACTGCAAGACAAGGGCAATCGCATCGATTGACTCCTGCAGTGCGTCTGCCTGGGAATCGCCAACACTGTTGAAGGCGGGGAGATCGCGGCACGTCGCCACGTAGGCACCGCCGTCCTTCACGATTTTCACTGCATATCGCATCACCGCTCCATTGATTGCTACGGCCTACTTCAGGCCGAGGTCTTTGAGGATGCTTCTTCTCAAACCTTCGGGAATTTCTTTCGCGCCGTGGTTGGGCACTACAGAGATTCTGCCGTTAAGTGTCACGAACTGGTGGCTTCCTCGCTGACGCTCAAAAACCACGCCTCGTGCCCGAAGCCATCGTATGAACTCGCTGTACTTCATCGGCTTCCTGCCGTTCGATTTTGCGTGGAAAGTATAGCAACATAAGTGTTGCTAACAACACTTATGTTGCATATATAGGACCATGCCCCAAACATGGCGGCCGCGAGCCCAATGGATCAACACGCCCAGGGCGCAGGCGTGTCGAGCAGGCGGCGCGTTGTGTCGGGATCTTCCAAAGGCGCCTCCAACACTTCGTTGAACCGCTTGAATTGCACTGCGGTGAGTCTGAAGTGGATCTGATCGGCCAGGACCTTGCGCGCTTCCTCGCACGCGGCATCCAAGATGAATTCGGCACGGCTTTTACCCACAACCCGCGCAGCGTGATCGATCAGCGCCACGCTGCCAACTGACGCACGAAACTTGATAATCTTGTAGACAGTCGGCATGCAGTATCGGGGAAGGCGATTGCCCGCTCATTGGGCACGCTACCGCGTTCTCAACCAAGGCCACCTCAGGCCGCCGCAGTCACACCTGACCGCATCTCCCTCGCCGCAGCCACCATCGCCTCCAATGCTGCACGCGTCTCCGGCCATCCACGAGT
>Ga0193717_1002212_pt1 | contig 11362 bp, 10 predicted proteins | sample U2c2metaG_FD_145900 | JGI IMG/M metagenome (GOLD analysis project Ga0193717, IMG submission 145900) | Soil microbial communities from a riparian zone of the East river system, Colorado, United States - U2c2 | ecosystem: Environmental > Terrestrial > Soil > Riparian zone | place: USA: East River...
TCTTCTCCGTCAGGAACTCCCGCTTCACATCCGCCGTCATGTATCCCGACAGTGGAACCCCCGGATACCCACGCTGCTGGCTGCAATAGTGCACCAGCCCAAACTCGCAGATGTACAGATACCGTCCACCCGCCCGGCAGCGCCAGTCGTTCGTCTTCCCATTGGCAATCGCCTCCTGGAAGTGATTGAACCGCGAGTAGCTCCGCCGCGTCAGATTACGGACCTTGTCCCAGACTCCACGCTCCGACTCGCCCAACGGCTTCAACTGCCCACTGCCGTCATGGATAATCCCGATGGTAGAGCTAAATCCCAGCCCCAGCGCCCGCTGGCTAACCGTCAAAGCATCCTGCGGATTGGCGATCCCCCCGCCCACCACCGAATTGATGTTGACGTGAAAGTCCGCGTGCTCCGCCAGCATCTGCAACTTCTTATCCAGCACCTTCAAACTCTTCTTCGACACCGCATCCGGCATCACGTTGTCGATCGAGATCTGCATATGGTCCAGACCGGCCTTGTTCAACCGCTCAATCCGATCCGGCATCAGCAGATACCCATTCGTGATCATCCCGGCAATCGCACCCGTCTTGCGAATCCGCGCGATAATCTGGTCCAAATCAGGATGTAGCAACGGCTCTCCGCCCGAGATCGTGATGACCGAAGTCCCCAAACGGCCCAGGTCATCGATCCGTCGCAGCATCTCATCCAGCGGCACCGGATCGGAGACATCGTCGAACTCATTGCAGTACGTACACGCCAGATTGCACCGCCGCATCGGCACAATATGTGCCATGTACGGGTGGTCGGTAGAGACCAGTGCCGAGCCAATCGACGCCAACTCACGCACCTTGCGCGTCACGGCCTTCCAGCTGCGCTTCGCACTCATAGGTCGGCTGGTAGTTGCAGTTGTAGAAACAGAAGACATAGTCACTTTCAAGTATATCGAACCGCCCCACCACACACGCAGAACGGCGACCAAAGGTCGCCGTTCGATCACTCCACGAAAAACACATCACTGCTACCTGTCAATTCATCTGCTGACGGCACTTCGGCAAACCAACTCCACGTTTCGCGGCATCCGCAGCCGCCTCCACCTGTCGCCGCGCCGTCTCCAGTTCCATCTGAAGCTCAGGATTCGCCGCGAACGCTTCCAGCCGCGCCTTCATCTCCGCCAGTTCAGGAGAATAGCGCACCGCCTCCATTCGCCGCCGCGCATCCCCGGCCATCGTGTCGAACAGGGGCTGCAGCTGGGCCAGTATCTCCCGCGTCCGCTCTGCCTGCTCTCCACCGCCGAAGAACTCCTCCAACCCCACTCCCGGCTCCACACTCGACCGTTTCTTCCCATCGGGCGTCAGCGTCAGCGTCTGCTCCTTCTTGTCGCGTAACACCACCACCGGTACTGGTTTTCCCTTATTTTCGTGGATCGCCTTCGTCCAGTCGCTTCCACTCGCGATTGAAACTGAGTTCACCTTTATGACTACGTCTCCTGCCCGCATTCCAGCAGTCGCCGCCGGACTGTTCGCATCCACGCTCCGCACCAGCAGCCCCGCGCTTCCCTGCGCCCCAAAGAACTCCGCCAGTTGCGGTCCCATCACCTCGAGCTTCGCTCCGGTAAACGATGAGCTGACAATCATCGTCATCGTTCCCATGAGATTCCGGTATCCCTTCGTCACCACACCCGCAGTCGACGAACTCAAGAATCCACTACCATGCGTACTATTGCTCGACGAGGAAGCCGACGACGGATCAGGCACTTTATACCGCTGCTCCCACGCCTGGCGCTCTACCATATCCCGATTCGCCATCTGCGTCGATATCGTCTGCTGCTGCCCATCCCGGCTGATCACAAGACTCACCGTCCGTCCCGCCGGCATCTCCCGCAACATTCGGCGTATCTGATCAATTCCATCCACCACCTGCCCATTCAGCTGCAGAATTACATCATGAACCTGTAGCCCGGCCTTGCACGCCGGTCCGTCGTGATCCACATTCACGACCTCCGCCCCGCGCGCCTCCTTCAACTTCAGCGCCCCCACCTGATCCCCACTTACATCCCGCATCTCCACCCCCAGATACCCGGGCGTTGAACGACTAGACATCCCTGACGCACCATGCGACGCATAGGCGGACCCAACCAGCGAAAAACCAAGGCCCACCACCAGGGCCAGCACGCCAGACGATATACGGTGTTTTCTCTCCATCGACTTCATCACCGCACCCCTACTGAATATCCGCCGCACCCTGCAGTGCATTGAATGACGCCGTCCGGATATAGGGATTCTCGTCCTGCATCGAAACCGTCCGCAGCACCTGCCGCACCGTCGAATCGGTCCTCACTGGTCCCAGTGTGGCAATAGCCTCCTTGCGTACCTCCGCGCTCGGGTCGCGCGACAGCGCCTCCGCGATCGCATCTCTCACCCGCGGATCCTGCCCCACAAAATGCTGCAGCCCCTCCAGCGCCTTTAGCCGAACTCCCGCATCCTCGTCATACAGCATCGACACCAGAAGCTGATTCCGAATCCCCTTTGGATCGGATCCTCCCACGCACGCATGACCCGCCTTGCACTCATTCGCCAATAGCGAAACCGAGTTCACCCGAACTCCGCTATCCGTCGCCGGATTCGTTCCCATCAACAACAGCTCTCGAATCGCCGGTGAATCCAGCGACCCCTCCACCGACTCTGGAACGACCCGGTTGTACTTCACCTGCACCAGCTCGGAGTTCGGCGTCTTCACAATCCCTGTCACATTTGCAATCGAACCGTCGGCTGGATTATTCAATCTAACCGGCCCCTGCAGTTGCTTCGACGAGTGTGCCACCTGGTACCGATTGATAAAGTTGCCCGTCAGGAAACCTACGCCCACCAGCAACGTCGCCAACGCCGGTGCACTCTGTACATGCCCAACCCATGCAAAGAGGTTAGTCCGCAGCCGATGGAAAAAACCATACGGCGGAATCATGTCCAGCGCATCATCCAAGCGCATCCGCGACTGAGCCAGAAGATTCGGTGAGGGCTCCACGACTGGCAGCAGTGCCAGCCGCTCTTCCAGAAGATGCATCGCATTCAGCTCTCTGCGGCAATCCTCGCAATCCGCAAGGTGCTGCTCCAAAGCTTCCGCGAACTCATCTGGCAGCTCACCGTAGTTCGCCAGAATAATGTTCTCTTGTACCATCTCGCACTTCATCGCCTTACCTCAACCAGCCTCAAAATTTTGTCGTTCTTATCGGGTCTATCGTGTCGCCCGTCTTTGTATCCAAACTTGTAGCAATTCATAACGCTGCTCGTATTCACTAAGCCTTCAAATCAGCAAGATTGGCGCGCAACTTCCGGGTAGCCCGAAACAGCGTATTCTTCGCCGTCTCCTCCGTCGTGTTCAACATCTCGCCAATCGTGCGCAACTTTAATCCCTGGTAATGCTTCAGCTCAAACACAGTTCGTTCCCGAGGCGTCAGCTTGCTCAATGCCTCGTTGATCTTCTCGCCCATCACCTTCCTGTCGAGCTCCCTCGCCGGATTCGCCATCGCCCGATCGTCGGTCACATTCGCCATCAGGTCCATCTCGTCACCGCTCGCGTCCAGCACCGTAGCCGGATCTTCCCGCCGGCTCTTCCGTCGCCTCAGCTGATCCAGGCAAAGATTCGTCACAATCCGGTACAGCCACGTATAGAAGCTGCACTCAAACCGGAAGTTCCCCAGGTGCCGATAAGCCTTGATGAAGGCCTCCTGGTGGACATCCTGAGCATCCTGCTCATTACCGAGCATATGCAGCGCCAGCCGTAGCACAGACTGGTCATACCGCCGCACCAGGGCATCGAAGGCGGCCCGCTGTCCCTTCTGAGCCTCGCGGATCAGCTCATCGTCCTCGATCCGCTGCTGGGCGCGCGCGTCAATCTGCGCCTGAGTCAGCTTTCCGCCATTTCTGGCACCGGGTTGGGCAGCCGCCTTTGCCATCGCTGGCAATGATTCTACCGCCACGGACTCGCGCAGCCCTATTGCAAACGGACTGGGCCGCCGCCTACCACGACCATCCAAAGACAGCGGGGCAAGCTCTCCGCCAAGATCCATACCCATCGCTTCGGCATTCATGCATCTGACTCCGGAGGTAAGGAAATCGATATCCACTTCAGATATCACTCCAATAGACCCTCCCCACCACCCAAAGGTAAGCAGCCATCTCCCATCCATCGACGTTGTCGTGACCTCTGTTCTCTACTCCCTATTCCCTTTCCCCGGTAAACTCACCCTATGCCCCACCGCCTCCCTACTCCCAGCCTCTTCGCCGAAACCCCCACCTCTCGCCCCGCGAAAAAAGGCTGGATCAACGCCCACTGCGACGGCGGAGCCCGCGGCAATCCCGGCCCAGCCGGCTACGGAGCCCTCATCCAGAACGACGAAGGCATTGTCATCGCCGAGCTCTCCGAATTCCTCGGCATCCGTACCAACAACTACGCCGAGTACTCCGGCCTGCTCGGCTGCCTCCAGTACGCTCTCGACCATGACTATCCGCGCCTCCGCGTTGTCTCCGACTCCGAGCTCATGGTCAAGCAGATCCAGGGCAAGTACAAAGTCAACTCGCCCGACCTCAAACCCCTCTGGCAGGAGGCAAAGAACCGCATTGCTAAACTCGAGGCCTTCGAGATCACCCACGCCCTCCGCCACAAGAACAAGGACGCCGATCGCCTCGCCAACGAAGCCATGGACCGCGGAATGCGCCGCGGCCCCAAAGAAGACGCCCGTCCCCACACACCCAGCCAGCCAGCCCCGCCCCCGCTTAAAGCCACCCCCTACCCCAGCAAATCCGAAGCCCCACCCAACCCCTACGCCAAACCCGACCCCATGCTCCGAGGCTTCACCAAAGATGGCGTCATCCACATCCTCGGCAACACAACCCTCCCCGACGGCATCTTCGTCAAGATCATCCGCGAATAACCCGCAGCCTCTATAGCGGAGTCTTTCGTGAAGGCCAATGGAAGAGCCATCCCAGTCGCAGGCGATCCTGCTGATACCAGATAATGGCAGGGATGATCGTCGAAGCGATCGCTGGCACAAACAGCTGCAGCCATAATTCACGTGTATGGAACACACGCAACAGAATCTCTCGAGCCGTGCCCTGCACGAATGCGCCAATCAGGAAAACGCCAAGAGAGGCACGGCCGACCCAGGCGAAGCCATCACCGATCTTTGTCATGTCGATCAGTCGGGCGAGCATGCACAGGCCAGCCGTTCCGGTCAGTCCAAGCAGGATGTAGTTCCAGAGGTTGGCTCCCCCGAAGCGAAGGATCATTGCCGCCTGAAATGCAGTAAGCGCCAATAGGATAAGAGCAGCCGTTCTTGCGTGTATACGATCCAGCACGTGAATACGCGTGCCGACCCACATCCCCGCAGCCATAAAGCAGAACTCGTGAATCACCGTTCCGAAGACCACGCCGACGGGCGTTAGCATAGCAACCGCAACTGCCAGCACGAAGCGAAGCCACGCAGGCAACTTGCGTGTCAGCACAGCGAGCATCAGGCACATGAACAGCGTAAACAGAAACCAGCCCTGCTCCCCCTCAAACAACGAAATCACGAACATCTTTGCGTGAAAAGGATGATGCGACTGCTTGAACTGCGTTATCACCGGCTCCAGCACCGCATAGAGGATCGCCCACAGGAAGTACGGATACAGGATCGTCTTCAGCTTTTCTACTGTGAAGTTCTGTACGCCGCGTCGCTTTATGCTGCTCATCACGAACAGGCCCGAAACAAAGAAGAAGGCTGGCATATGGAAGCTGTAGATAAAGCCGTTCGAAAAGAGGTACCCCGCACCTCCCCACCAGCCGCGGTTATTCAATCCTTGAGCCGTGTGCCCATAGGTCATCAACGAGATGGCAAGTCCCTTCACGATGTCGACAATGTTCGACCGGCTATTGCCGGTGATCGGCTCGCTTGGAGCGACAGCCTCGTGCGTCACAACACTCATCTATTCCACCAATAAAGTCTGTATTGAGTAACCCACGTGCAATAGGAAAATTTTCTCATGGAAGCTGGTGCACTGCTGCCATCTATCCTGCGTTGCTCTGTTGCGATCTCCCGGCCGCCCTGGCTAAACCCGAGCAAAGCGCCTCCACCGCATCCATCTGTTCCAGCATCGCTTCGAGCTTCGCCACGCCAACGGCCTCTTCGAAGTGACCCTGCATCCGGTCGAGAATCCCCACCACGCGCACTGCCTGCTTCCTGCCCGCAGCCTGCAACACCAAGCGAAAGGCACGAGCATCCTCCGGATCAATCCGTCTCCGCACCAAACCCTTGGCCTCCAGTGACGAGATGCAATGGCTCACATTGCCCCGCGTCGTTTGAAACGTCTCCGCTAAATCGGACGGCTTGATGGTCCCCTTCTTCTCAAAGAAGATGGCCGCCAGAATCAACGATTCAAAGAACGTCAACCCCTCCTCCTGGAGGATAAGGTTCAGGGAAGCATCCATCCTTCGAGCGATCCTGCTCGCCTGAAAGATCGGACTTTGCTTCAAGAAAGACTCGATGCGCATAATGCAAAAGATTATATAGTTGAGTAGATCAACTACTTACAACCGAACAAAACTACTCCCACAGCCTTCGCGTTTGGATCGATGATCTGTCTGTATCCAAAAACAAAAGACGGAGCAAAAACTTGCTGAAGAATTACCGACTCCCCCTGTACCTCCTCTGCCTCTGCACCACCAGCACCGTCGCCCAGCAAAGCGCCCGGCCATCCACTCCAACATCACCCGTCATCCAGCAGACCGTCTCCGTCTCTACCACTATCGAGCCCATCCCCATCTCCGAGAGCAATCGATCCGTCACCATCCTCGATACGCGCGACCAGCCCCTCCTCTTCAACAACTTCACTGACTACCTCCGCCAGGACCCCTCCCTCAACCTTCAGGCCCGCAGTCCCAACGGCGTCCAAGCCGACCTCTCCATCCGAGGCACCACCTTCGAGCAGTCCCTCCTGCTCCTCAACGGCCTTCGCATCAACGATCCCGAGACCGGCCACCTCAACCTCGACATCCCCGTTCCCCTCGAAGCCATCTCCCGCATCGAGGTCCTCCACGGCTCCGGCTCCACCTTCTACGGCTCCGACGCCATAGGCGGAGCCGTCAACCTCATCACCCAACGCCCCTCCCCCAGCAGTCCGCGAATCAGCCTCATCGCCAAAGCCGGCGCAGGAAACTACGGCTCCCTCGAGCAGCACCTCCGCGCCGACTACACCACCAGGCCCCTCTCCGAACAACTCACCGCCAGCCGCGACACCTCCAACGGCTTCATCCCCGACCGCAACTACTCCAGCAACGCCCTCGCCTCCGAGACCTGGTTCAACCTGAAACCCGGCACCACCGACATTCTCCTGGCCACCAGCGACCGCCCCTACGGAGCGAGCCAGTTCTACGGCCCCTACGACTCCTGGGAGCGCACCAAGGGCTGGTTCGCCTCCATCCAGCAGCAACTCGGTGCACGCACCGCCGCCAGCTATGCCTACCGCCGCCACACCGATCTCTTCGTCCTCCTCCTCGACCGCCCCACCTACTACCGCAACAACCACATCACCACCGCCTGGCAGTCCGCCCTGCGCCGAGCCGACCCCCTCGGCCCCAACACGACCCTCTCCTACGGCATCGAAGCCAACGGCGACTCCATCCTCAGCACCAACCTCGGCAAGCACGCCCGCAATCAGGGTGCCGGCTACGCCAACCTCTCTCTCCGCGCATTAGGCCGTCTCTCCCTCTCCCTGGGAGCCCGCGAACAGGTCTTCTCCGGCGGCGAATCCGTCTTCTCCCCCAACCTCGCAGCGGCCCTCACCATCACCTCCACCCTCCGCGCCCGAGCCTCCATCGGCCACGGCTTCCGCCTCCCCACCTACCTCGACCTCTACTACTCCGATCCCACCACCATCGGCAACCCCAACCTCAAGCCCGAGTCCTCCTGGAGCTATGAGGCCGGAGCCGACTGGACCCCCTCCAGCGCGCCCTTTACCCTGACCGCAACCGTCTTCCGCCTCCGCCAGAAGAACGGCATCGACTACTCGAAATACGACCTCACCAAGCCTTGGCAGGCTACCAACGTAGCCAACTTCGCCTACACCGGAGCCGAGGCCTCCCTCCGCCTCCGCCTCCCCGCCAGCCAGCAGCTCCAGCTCAACTACACCGCCGTCCAGGCCACCTCCCCACCCCCCGGCCTCATCTCCGAGTACACCTTCAACTACGCCGCCCAGAGCGCCCTCCTCGCATGGAGTGGTCCATTGCCCGGACCGCTACCAGCAAAACTCCACCAGATCACCATCCAGAACCAGCTCGCCGTCATCCAGAAGACCGCCCAGACACCCTACCCCCTCTGGAACCTCTCCCTCGCCCGCAACACCGGCCACCTCCGCCCCTACCTCCGCCTCCTCAACCTCAGCAACACCGGCTATCAGGAGATCCCCGGAGTTCCCCTGCAAGGCCGCACCATCATGGCCGGAACCGAGATAAGCTGGTCCCCAAAGCACTAGCCCCTCGCGAATACCCAGCCCCGAAACTCCTTCAAATCGGAGTATTGAACAAGGTCACCTCCGCCTGCCGCCGCCGCGTCAGGCCCGCAACCACAACCCGTCCAATATGGTTCCACCGCAGGAACTGAGCCGCCGCATCACTGAAATTCCCTGAATTCACCTTCCGCAACAGCGTCGACTTCGCAAAGCTCGCACACCCCAGGTTGAACACAAAGTCCACCAGGGCATCGAACTGGTTCTGGTTGATCTTCGCAGTCACCAGCCTGTTGACGCACGCCACGGCTCCGGCAACATCGTTATGCAGAAAGGTATCCGCCTGCTCCTGCGTAATCGTCAACCCCGCATGAACACCCGGCCCGGTATGGCCATAGCCGATCGTCCAAACCCCACCCTGATCCGCATAGGCAGAGAGCAGCACTCCTTCAAAGTTCTTCGTAAGCGCAAAACCCGCTTCGCTGTAACTGAATTTCGCCATTCGCTCTTCCCTCTCCTGTCCAAAGCAAAACGGGAGAGCCGCCATCGGCGCCCCTCCCACAATGATCTCTTTCTTTCAGTTTTTTGGTACCTCTTACAAGAATAGCAACGGACCCATAACTAATATGCAAATCGAATAAATCGTAATAAAGCATGCTCAATGAAAGGGTTACAGCGAACCCACGGCCCGCAGGCACTTGACATGTCTTCTCGCTTACCCCAACGCATTTTCGAAACGCGTGAGCAACATATAACATGCTGGCATCTCAGCTTTGCAAGCAATTTGAGCAGTCACGCCCTTTGATAGCGCACGAAAGCGCACTCAGCCAACATTGGCGACAGGTCATAAGCTTCAAATCAGGCCGCACAAGGACGGAAATCCGCTGCTCTCACAGCGATCAGACCCCCTGCCCACTCCAACACAAAGTGCGGCCCTGGCTTCACTCCCGTTCAGATCTCCGACCCGAACGGCACATCCACAATAAAGTGCGTCAAGAAATAACAGGAGAACCAGGTCAACTCGTCAAAATTTTCATCCGGGCAAGACTACTGTTTGTCGAAAAAGTCCGTCCCCTCCACCGGCTTCCCTGCGACGTTAACTCCCTTCTGTGACGACTTCATGGTCTTCCCATCCTCAGACACCATCATTCGCCGGGACCTTATCTCTTTCCCGTTCTTCATGAAGCTATTCTCACGAACGTGTTCGCTGATCTGCTTGGTGCGGACACTATCGAAGTCGCCCGCTTGTACGCTCCCCATCCCGCCTTTGATTGGAACCATATATTTCACCGAAATCGGCGAGCCGTCGCTGTTTTCGCCGGTAGCAGTCACCTGAAGATTGGGGCCTTGCTCCTCGATAACGAGCGTCACGTTCTTCGCTGAAGTACCGGTCGTATACTCCGCCTTTGCTGGATTGAGCGTCCAGGTCCCTACAAAGGGATCCTTTGCCAGGAGCGGCGTAGTGAATGCCAATAGCGCTAAGGCACAGAGGATATTTCGCATAGCTTGTCACCTCGTGGCCGAGGACTATACTCCTGCCCTCCTTGGCAAAGCAATCAAACGAATTGCATTGCATCCCTCTGCGCCACAGCCTCGCCACCGAAGACAGCGACAAAGATTTTCAGCAACGTCGAAAACCACCCGCTACTTCGCCAGCTCCGCCTTCACCAACTCACTCACCAGCCTTCCATCCGCCCGCAGACCACCGGCCTGAATCCGCTGTTGCACACCCTTCATCACCGAGCCCATATCCTTCGGCCCGGGCTTCGTCCCACCCTCGGCGATCTGTGCAATCGCCGCCTGCACCACCGCCCGAATCTCATCCTCGCCCGCCGCCTGCGGCAGATAGGCCTCGATCAGGCCAATCTCGACCCGCTCCTTCTCCGCCAGCTCCGGCCGGTTGCCCTTCGTAAACGACTCCACCGACTCCTTCCGCTGCTTGATCAGCGTCGTCAGAATCTGCGTCTCCTCCGCATCCGTCAGCTTCTCGCGCTTATCGATCTCTTTATTCTTCAGCGCAGACTTCACCATCCGCAGCGTCGTCAGCTTATGCTCATCGCGAGCCTTCATCGACACGACAATATCCGCTTGCACCCTCTCGCCAATCGTCATCAATCCCTCTCAACCATCGCCTTCGATTATTTGATTAGATTATAAGTTCGCGTAACGATCGCAGGCTCCGACGTCCCAACCCGCCGACTCGATACAATAACAACATGATTCGCAAAACTCGCCTGTTCACCCCTGGTCCGACGCCCCTCCTCCCCGCCGCCCAGTTTGCAATGGCTGCCGCAGACATCCACCACAGAACCCCCGAATTCCGCGCTCTCTACACCCGTGTCCTCAGCCAGCTCAAGGAGTTCGTCGGCACCAAGAACGACGTCATCATCCTCTCGAGCGGCGGCACCGGAGCTATGGAGGCATCAGTCTCTAACCTCACCAGCCCCGGCGACCGCGTGCTGGTCCTCACCGCCGGCAAGTTCGGCGAGCGCTGGAGCGGCCTCACCAAGGCCTTCGGCTGCCACGTCGACGTCGTCGAAGCCCCTTACGGCAGCACCTTCACCCTCGATCAGGTCAAAGCCGCCCTCAAGCTCGAGACCCGCGCCGTCTTCGTTCAGGCCACCGAGTCTTCCACCGGTGTCCGTCACGACATCGAAGGCATCGCCAAACTCCTCAAGGCCGAAAACTCCGAGGCCCTCCTCATCGTCGACGCCATCACCGGCCTCGGCACCACGCACCTCGACATGGATGGCTGGGGAGTCGACGTCTTCATCGGCGGCTCGCAAAAAGCCGTCATGATTCCCCCCGGCCTCGCCTACATCGCCATCAGCCAGCGCGCCTGGGACCGCATGGAGGCCACCTACAACCCGCGCTACTACTTCGAC
>Ga0193717_1002213_pt1 | contig 11356 bp, 10 predicted proteins | sample U2c2metaG_FD_145900 | JGI IMG/M metagenome (GOLD analysis project Ga0193717, IMG submission 145900) | Soil microbial communities from a riparian zone of the East river system, Colorado, United States - U2c2 | ecosystem: Environmental > Terrestrial > Soil > Riparian zone | place: USA: East River...
AAGAACACGGGTGTCACGGGTACCAATGGGTTGAGCGCGGCGCTGGTGCGTGACACCAACGCCAACGGATTCGCCGATACCGCCTATGCCGGCGATCTCAAGGGCAATCTCTGGAAGTTTGCCAACCTCTCGGGTACGACGACGATCACGTCGATGTTCATCGCCAAGGATCCTACCAATGCCGTGCAGCCGATCACGGCGGCGCCCCTCGTGGGCGTGGATCCCTCCACGAGCATCACCTGGGTATTCTTCGGCACCGGCCGATATCTCCACAGTTCGGACCTGACCAACCTGCAGCGCCAGACGTGGTATGGGATCAAGGACACCGGGATTGTGCCGACACGCGCCACGATGGTCTCGCGCACGTTCACCGACGTCGCAGGACGAACCGGCACCGACTTCACCACTGTGCGCACTCTCACGCAGGGCACCGTCGGGGAGCTCGCGAGCACCCTGGGGTGGTACATCGACCTGCCCGTCAGCGGCGAACGCATCGTAGTGCCCAACCGGTTCCAGGGCGGAGCGCTCATTGGTACTTCGCGCATTCCGGCGCTGGTTGACGTCTGTCAGCCGACCGGCCGCGGCTTCGTGATGGCCATCGATCCGTTCACCGGAGGGCGCCTGCCGGAGACGTTCTTCGATACCAACCACGACGGCAAATTCGACGCGAGCGACACAGCACCCGATGGCACGCTGCTCTCGGGCATTGGCTTCGACAGCAGTGCCAACAATCCCATCTTCATCGAGAACGTCATGCAGGTCGGCCTCGACGACGGTTCCACCAAGACCATTCGTACGCAGGGCACCAACGTCGATGCGTCGCGCATGAGCTGGCGCGAAATCCTCAACTAGTCAGGGAACATCATGAAAGCACGTTCACTTCATGGCTGGATCGCGGCACGCAGGCGCGCGGCGGGCTTCACGCTGGTCGAGCTGATGATCGTCGTACTGATCATCGGCATCCTCGCCGCGATCGCGGTGCCGTCTTACCAGAATTACGTCATGCGTACTCATCGCGGAGCAGCGAAAGCCTGCATGTCCGAATACGCGCAGTTCATGGAGCGCCGGTACACCACCAACATGACCTATGTGGGTACGGCACCCGTGCTTGGTTGTGCGTCTGAAAGCAGTCTCAATCTGCGCTATACCATCAGCGCAGCCGTCGTCGCGCCCACACAACGTACGTACACCGTGACCGCAACGCCAATAGGCGTGCAGCTTGCCGCCGATACCAAATGCGGCGTTCTGACGGTGGATGACAAAGGCGCGCGCGGCGAGACGGGCACCGGTTCCCTGGCCGATTGTTGGTAAGCCGACACCGCCGGGCGCCGCTGCGCGCCTTGTTAGGGGAGTGTCGCGCCTGGCCGGGCCGGTTACCGCACGGCAACGCCAATGCGCGCAGGCGCAGCGTGCTTGCAATGTGCGCACGCCCCACCCATATTTCACGCGCGCCGCGGGCGCATATTTGGGAGTCTCTTAAATGAGTGGTTGGATACTTCTTGCGGTAGTCGTCGTCCTGGTGTGGTTCGTCGTCGCGCTCTACAACCGCCTGGTCGGCGCGCGTAACGGCTACAAGAACGCCTTCGCCCAGATCGACGTGCAGCTGACGCGCCGCTACGACCTGATCCCGAACCTGGTCGAGACCGCCAAGGGCTACATCAAACACGAGCGCGAAACGCTCGAGGCCGTGATCAACGCGCGCAATTCGGCCATGAGTGGCCTGAAGGCCGCGGCTGCAAACCCGGGCGATGCCGCCGCGATGACCGCTTTGTCCGGCGCCGAGAACCAGCTGGGTGGCGCTCTTGGCCGGCTGTTTGCCCTCGCCGAGGCGTATCCCGACCTCAAGGCCAACCAGAACATGATGCAGTTGTCCGAGGAATTGACCTCCACGGAAAACAAGGTGGCGTTTGCGCGCCAGGCCTACAACGACGCGGTGATGAGCTACAACAACCAGCGCGAGATGTTCCCCGGCAGCGTGATTGCCGGCATGTTCAATTTCACACCTGCACAGCTGCTCGAGCTCGCGAAGCCCGAGATGAAAGAAGCCCCGAAGGTCAGCTTCACCTGATCAGATAAGGCGTGGATTTCTACGCCCATCAAGAGCGCGCGCGACGGGCGACGCGCTGGCTGCTGCTCGCATTCCTGGTGTCCGTGGCATTGGTGGTCCTGGCCATCGACTTGGTGGTGGTCGTGCTGTTCGGCTTCACCGAACCCGGGTACTCGCCCGCAGGCGCGGTGGTCGTCACCACCGTCGTGGCGCTGGCGGTCATCTGCGGCGCGAGCCTCTTCAAGACCTTGGCCCTGCGCGGCGGCGGCGGCGTGGTGGCGCGTTCGCTCGGAGGCACGCGTATCGACCGCAGCACCGGCGATCCGGCCTTGCGACGCCTGCACAACGTGGTCGAGGAGATGGCCATTGCCTCGGGAGTCACGATGCCCGAGGTCTACGTGCTCGAGAGCGAAGACGGCATCAACGCGTTCGCGGCCGGCAATTCGCCCGCCGACGCCGCTATCGCGGTCACCCGCGGCGCGGCCACGCGACTCAAGCGCGACGAGCTGCAGGGCGTCGTGGCCCACGAGTTCTCCCACATCCTGAATGGCGACATGCGGCTCAACCTGCGCTTGTTAGGCTGGATCTTCGGACTGCTGGCCATCGCCATCATCGCGCGCGTGGTGTTGCAGAGTTCGCCGCGCAGCGGCGGCCGCGGCCGAAAGGACGGCGCGGGCGCGCTCATCCTGGCCGCGCTCGCCATCATGGTGCTCGGGTACGTCGGCGTGTTCTTCGGCCGGCTGTTGCAGGCGGCCGTGGCGCGTAATCGCGAACGTCTCGCGGACGCGTCCGCCGTGCAGTTCACGCGCGATCCGCAGGGGCTCACCGGAGCTCTGCTCAAGATCGCGGGCCTGGCGCAGGGCTCGCGTCTGGTTGCGCCCGAAGGAGAGCAGGTCGCTCACATGTTGTTTGCGCCCGGCTTCGCGCGGCTGCTGGCCACGCATCCGTCGCTCGAAGAACGGTTGAAGGAACTCGATCCCAGGTTTCGCGCCGGCGAGTTGCCGGCGCTGGCCGCCGCGGCGATGCGCGACGCGGAGCGTCTGCGCGCGGCCGATGCCGCGCAAGCGCCCGCGCGCGCGCCGGCGATTTCCGAGGCTGCCGCCGCGTTCGCGCCGCCTGCGCAACTGGTGGAGACGCGCGTCAACACGCCGGCGGCGCGCGACCTCGCCGCGACCGCGGGCACGATCGGCGACGAGCAGGTGCGTTACGCGGAAGGAGCGCGCGTCGCCATTCCTGAAGCGCTGCGCAATTTCGTCGATTCACCCGATCAGGCCCGCGCGCTCACATTGTTGGCGCTGCTCAGCAAGTCGCCCGAAGCGCTGGCCGAACAACGGCGCATTCTGGTTGCGACCTACGGTGAGGAATTCACCGCGCGCGTGTTCGGCCTGCGCCCACTGGTGGAGTCACTCGCGCCGGCGCTGCGACTGCCGGTCGTGCAGCAGCTGTTTCCGGCGCTGCGCCGGCTGTCACTGAACGAACGCGATCAACTGCGCGCCGCCGTGGACAAGTTGGCCCGCGCAGATGCCCGCATTGACGTGTTCGAATGCTGTCTGTCGCTGTTGCTTGCGGGGAGCCTGGATGACCTCGACGGCGGAGCGTTGCACGGCAGCGCATCGCTGCTGCAGGAAAGCGCAGCGGTCGCGGTGACTTTCGCGATCCTTGCCGCGCAAGGGTCGGACGACGATGTGCAGGCGCGTCGCGCCTACGACGCCGGAATTGCCGCGGTACTGCCGGAGCAACCGCCCGCGTATCGCACCCTGCCGGACTGGCCGCAGCAGCTCGGCGCCGCGCTGACCCGGCTTGCCGGCTTGCGTCCGTTCGCGAAAAAGGTGTTGATCGAGGGCATGGTGCGCTGCGTGGCGCACGATCGGAAACTGTCGATCGAGGAAGGTGAACTGCTGCGCACGGTCTGCGCCGTTTTGCACTGCCCGCTGCCGCCGATCGTCGCGCAGTCGGACGACGGCGGTCGGTAGTTAGTTCGCGAGGAATTCTCCGATCGCCACCGCAAACGGCTCGATGTCCACCAGGAAAGCGTCGTGCCCTTCAAGCGAGGCGAGCGGAACGAATTCGGTGGCGGTGCCCGCGCTTTCGAACGCCTCGGCGACCGCGCGCTGTTCGCTGATGGTGAACAGGATGTCGGATTCGACGCCGATCACCAGCGCGCGTTCAGCGGCCGCGTGCTTGAGCGCGCCCGCCGGACTGCCGCCGTGCGCAGAGAGGTCGAAGCGGTCCATCGCGCGCGACAGGTACAGGTAGCAATTCGGATCGAACACCGACACGAACTTGTCGGCCTGTGCGTTGAGGTAGTCCTGCACGGCGAATTCGGCGGGAAAATGCGCGCGGCCCGGCGGCAGCGCCTCGTGCCTGCGCTCGGCCGCCGGACGTCGGCCGAAGCGATGCTTCCACTCCGCGGCGGAGCGATACGTGATGGTGCCGAGTTTGCGCGCCAGGCGCATGCCGGTAGTTGGGCGAACGCCGTCGGCGTACTGGCCGTCTTCCCAATCCGGATCGGTGAGGATGGCGTCGCGTTGCAGCGAGCGCAGCGCGATCGCGAAGGGCGTTGCGGCCGGGCTTCCGGAGATGCTCACGACGCGGCGCGCGAACGCGGGAAATTGCGCGGCGAACGCCAGCACGACCATGCCGCCGAGCGAAGCTCCCACGACGGCCGAAAGTTTTTCGATCTTGAGCGCGCGCGCCACTTCATAGCCGCCGCGCGCGATGTCCTCGACCGACAGGTCCGGAAAATCCAGGCGATATGCGTGGCCGGTGACCGGATCGATCGAGGCGGGCCCGCTCGAGCCGAAGCAACTGCCGAGCGAGTTGACGCACACCACGAAATAGCGATTCGTGTCGAGTGCTTTGCCCGCGCCGAGCATCTTTTCCCACCAGCCAGGTTGGCTGTCGCCCGGTGACGAGGCCGCGTGCGCGGAGGGTGACAACCCGGTGAACAGCAGCACCGCGTTGTCGCGCGCGGCATTGAGTTCGCCCCAGGTTTCATAGGCTACGCGACCATCGCGCAGCTGGCCGCCGCGCCAGAACGGGAAGGGATCCGGAAGCCGCAGTAGTTTGGTTGCCGGACCCAGGCTCATCTCAAGCTGGTCCGTTGCCGCCGCCGCGCGCGAAACATGCTGGATTTGTTGGCGCGGCAGCGCGTTCACGTCGGTTCAGGATCGCCGCCGTCGGCGATGCCCTCGAACAGCGCGGTAGATAGATAACGCTCGCCCGTGTCAGGCAGCATGGCGAGGGTGACCGAACCTGGACCCGCTTCTCGCGCCACCTTGAGCGCCGCGGCGAACGTGCCGCCGCTCGAGATGCCGACGAAGAGGCCTTCGCTACGCGCCAGCGCGCGCGCCGCTTCGATGGCTTCGGCGTCGGTCACCGGAACGATGCGATCGGGAATGTCCTTGTTGAGCACCGCAGGCACGAAGTCCGGCGTCCACCCCTGGATCTTGTGCGGCGCGAATGGCTTGCCGCCCAGCAACTGCGCCCCTTCGGGCTCGGTGGCGATGATCTTCACGTCCGGACGGGTGAGCTTGAGCACTTCACCAACCCCGGTGAGCGTGCCGCCAGTACCCCAGCCGGTGACGAAGTTGTCGAGACGCTTGCCGACGAAGTCCTGGATGATTTCCGGGCCCGTGGTGTTGCGGTGGTATGCCGGATTCGCCGGGTTTTCGAACTGCCGGGCGAGGAACCAGCCGTGTTTCTGCGCGAGCTCGGCGGCCTTCCGCACCATGCCCTGGCCGCGTTCCGCCGCGGGGGTGAGAATCACTTTCGCGCCCAGCATGCGCATGATCTTGCGACGCTCGATCGAGAAAGTTTCCACCATCACGGCGACGAACGGGTACCCCTTGGCCGCGCACACCATCGCCAACGCAATGCCGGTATTGCCTGAGGTGGCTTCGACCACCGTCTGACCGGGCTTGAGCGTGCCGCTGCGCTCCGCGTCGTCGATGATCGCGACCGCGAGGCGATCTTTCACCGACGACAGAGGATTGAAGAATTCGCACTTCACGTACATCGTCGTGCCGGCGGGCGCGAGACGGTTGATCCTGACGATCGGAGTGCGGCCGATAGTGCCGAGAATGTTGTCGTAGAGCATGGTGCCGCGACTCTAGGCTGGCCCCCTGTGAGAGACGAGGCCGGGCTTGGCATACCCATATAACGGTTGGTTATGCTGGCTGCGAAATGAGCGAACGATTGCAAAAGTTACTGGCCGGCGCGGGTCACGGATCGCGCCGCGGCATCGAAGAGTGGATTCGCGCCGGTCGCGTGACGATCAACGATCGCGTGGCTGCGCTCGGCGATCGCGCCACCAGCAGCGATCGCGTCTGTCTCGACGGTAGGGCGCTCGATCTCGGCGGCAGCGCGGAAACGGTTGAAGTGCTGCTCTATCACAAGCCGGTTGGCGAAGTGACGACGCGACATGACCCTGAGAATCGGCCGACGGTTTTTGAACGCCTGCCGGAGCCGCACAGCGGCCGCTGGATCGTCGTGGGAAGGCTCGACGTGAATACCTCGGGACTGCTGCTGTTCACCAATGATGGCGACCTGGCCCACCGGCTCATGCACCCCTCGAGCGAAGTCCGTCGGGAGTACCTGGTGCGTCTGCGCGGCACGCCTTCGGCCACCGTGCTCGATCGGCTCCGGCGCGGCGTCGAGCTCGAAGACGGGCGGGCCAACTTCGATTCGATCGAGCCCGAATCCACCGAGGGCAGCCACTCCTGGTATCGAGTCGGCCTGCATGAGGGGCGCAACCGCGAGGTGCGGCGTCTGTTCGAGCACGAAGGCTTCGTCGTGAGCAGATTGACCCGCCTACGGTACGGTTCTGTCGAATTGCCCCGTGATTTGCGCGGCGGTGCGTTCATTCACCTTGATGCGGCCAGCATCGCGGCGCTCGAGAAGCTCGCGTCGCCGGCCGCCGCGAAGACCTGACCCGAGCGGCCCCGGTGCTACGCTTGCGCGCCATGAAAAACGTCGCCAATTCGCTTGCCTTGCTGGTGCTGTGCACCGCCGCTCATGCTGACGTACGCGAGACGCACGACAACTCCTTCGTCATCGAATCTAGTCTCACGACCGGCGCTTCGCCGCGTGCGACGTACGCGGCCATCGGCAAAGTGGCCGCGTGGTGGGATTCCGGCCACACCTGGTCGGGCTCCGCAAAAAACCTCAGTCTTCAGATGCGCGCCGGTGGCTGCTTCTGCGAGAAACTCGCCGCAGGCGGCTCCGTCCAGCATGGCCGCGTCGTATACGCCGACCCGGGGAAGCTGCTGCGGATCGACGGCGCGCTCGGGCCGTTCCAGGAAATGGCGGTCACCGGAGTCCTGACGTTCAAACTGACGCCTGACGGCTCGGGCACGCGCATCACCATGAATTACAGCGTGTCCGGCGCAATCGCGATGGATACGACGAAACTTGCGCCGGGCGTCGACCAGGTAATGGCCGGCCAGCTCGCGCGCCTCAAGGTATTCGCGGACAAATCGAAATAAGAGGAGGGGACTGCGGGCGTTCATCGAGCAGATGAATGCCCGCAAACAGGGCTGGCGGGAGCCATTCTGGCCAATTCGCCCATTTGGAGGCCCGGCGGGCGAATTTACGCGTCCTGGATCCCTATATAAATGAGTGGCGTTGCCGGGGTGGCGGGGCCGGCTCCGGCGCCCGACGGGCTATAGCAAAATACGAGCCAATGCCGTTGACACTCCGGGGGGTCGAAACGAGAATACGCGGCTCGATTTTCCTGGGAGGGGTACCCAAGCGGCCAACGGGAGCAGACTGTAAATCTGCCGGCTTACGCCTTCGAAGGTTCGAATCCTTCCCCCTCCACCATTGTGTCCTCGTGTGAGGGCGGATGGTGGAGACCTGGCGATTTGGGTAGCTAGTCGGGGATTGCGAGCAAGGTTGTGAGGCGTGAGCCTCGGGCGTCATCGGCGGGTGTAGTTCAATGGTAGAACCTCAGCCTTCCAAGCTGATGACGCGGGTCCGATTCCCGCCACCCGCTCCAGTAAAGCTCACGTAGCTCAGTTGGTAGAGCACGTCCTTGGTAAGGACGAGGTCAGCGGTTCAATCCCGCTCGTGAGCTCCAGTTCTGCTGGGTATTTTTGGTAGTTAGGCATTCTTCGGTAGTTAGGCATAAGGTTCAGAGGTTATCGCCGTGTCAAAAGAGAAGTTCGAACGCAACAAACCCCACGTCAACGTAGGCACGATCGGCCACGTGGACCATGGCAAGACGACGCTGACGGCGGCGCTGACCAAGGTGATGGCCGACACCAACGGTGGTTCGTACATGGCGTATGACCAGATCGACAAGGCGCCGGAAGAGAAGGCGCGCGGGATCACGATTTCGACGGCGCACGTGGAGTACCAGTCGAAGAACCGTCACTACGCGCACGTCGACTGCCCCGGGCATGCCGATTACGTGAAGAACATGATCACGGGAGCGGCGCAGATGGACGGGGCCATTCTCGTCGTCAGCGCTGCCGACGGTCCGATGCCGCAGACGCGCGAGCACATCCTGCTGGCCCGCCAGGTCGGTGTGCCGTACATCGTGGTGTTCATGAACAAGGCCGACATGGTCGATGACAAGGAGCTGCTGGAGCTGGTGGAGCTCGAGGTCCGCGAGTTGCTGTCGGTGTACAAGTTCCCCGGCGACAAGACCCCGATCATCATCGGCTCGGCGCTGAAGGCGCTCGAGGGCGATGCCTCGGACATCGGCGTGAAGGCCGTGATCAAGCTCGTCGAAGAGATGGACTCCTACATCCCGGTTCCCAAGCGCGAGATCGAAAAGCCGTTCCTGATGCCGGTCGAGGATGTGTTCTCGATCTCGGGTCGCGGCACGGTGGTCACGGGCCGTATCGAGCGCGGCATTGTGAAGGTCAACGACGAAATCGAGATCATCGGCATTGCCCCGACGCAGAAGACCATCTGCACGGGCGTCGAGATGTTCCGCAAGCTGCTCGATCAGGGTGAGGCCGGGGATAACGTAGGTGTGCTGCTGCGTGGCACGAAGCGCGAAGAAGTGCAGCGCGGCCAGGTGCTGGCGAAGCCGGGTTCCATCACCCCGCACACCCAGTTCGAGTGCGAGGTGTACGTGCTGACGAAGGAGGAGGGTGGCCGTCACACGCCGTTCTTCAAGGGCTATCGTCCCCAGTTCTACTTCCGCACGACCGACGTCACGGGAATGATCGAGCTGCCGGGCAACACCGAGATGGTGATGCCGGGCGACAACATCAAAATGACGGTGGAGCTGATCAACCCGATCGCGATGGAAGAAGGCCTGCGCTTCGCCATCCGTGAAGGCGGCCGCACCGTCGGTGCCGGCGTCGTCGCGAAGATTTTGAAGTAAGAAGTTAGATACCCGCCGGGGTCATTTCGACCCCGGTCGCTCTTTTGAAGGAATACGCAAATGGCCAACCAGAACATCCGCATCCGTCTCAAAGCTTTCGATCATCGTCTGATCGACACCTCGGCCCGCGAAATCGTCGAGACCGCCAAGCGCACCGGCGCCACGGTCAAGGGTCCGATCCCGCTGCCGACCAAGATGGAAAAATTCACGCTGCTCGTCTCGCCGCACGGCGACAAGGACGCGCGCGACCAGTTCGAGCTGCGCACGCACAAGCGCATCATGGACATCATGAATCCGACCGATAAGACGGTCGACGCACTCATGAAGCTCGAGCTGCCCGCCGGCGTCGACGTCCAGCTCAAGCTGAACTAACAAAAAACGTTAATTCGCTGCAGAGGTCGATTTGAAACTCCAGCAGCTTCGATATCTTGCGGCCGTGGTGCAGAACGGCCTCAACGTCACGACTGCCGCCCAGGCGCTGCACACATCACAGCCTGGCGTCAGCAAACAGATCCGCCTGCTCGAGGAGGAGCTCGGCCTCACGCTGTTCGTGCGTGACGGCCGCGCTCTGAAGCGCCTCACGCCGGCCGGCGAAGAGGTCGCGGCGCGCGCGCTGCGCATGCTGCGCGAGGCGCAGGCGCTCAAGAGCCTCGCCAAGGATCTGAAGCAATCCGATCGCGGTTCGCTCTCGATCGGCACCACGCACACGCAGGCGCGCTACGTGCTGCCGCGGGTGATCCGCGATTTCCGCGGCAAGTACCCCGACGTACAGCTCCACCTGCACCAGGGCACGTCCGACCAGATCGCCGAGATGGCTTCGCTCGACCGCATCGATTTCGCCATCAACACCGGTAGTCAGGACAAATTCCCCGACTTCGTGTTGTTGCCTTGCTACTCGTGGCATCGGCAGATCATCGTGCCGAAGGACCACCCGCTGGCGCAGATCGCCAAGCCGACGCTGCAGCAGCTGGCCGAGTATCCGCTGGTCACCTACGTGTTCAGCTTCACGGGTCCCTCGTCGCTGCATCAGCAGTTTGCGCGCGCCGGGCTCGAGCCCAATGTGTCGCTGACCGCGCGTGACGCAGACGTGATCAAGACATACGTGCGACTCGGGCTGGGTGTCGGCGTCGTCGCCAGCATGGCCATCGAGCCTGAAGACGAGAAGGATCTTGCGGTGGTGGAAGCGGGGCATCTGTTCCCGAGCCACATCACCTGGATCGGATTCCGGGCCGGCGCGCTGCTGCGCGGATTCACCTACGATTTCATCCAACTACTCGCGCCGCATCTGACGCGCGAGCGCATCGAGCGCATTCTTTCTGCGCCCACGCCGGCGGCAAGAGAGAAGCTGATCTCCGGGATCGAGTTGCCGCGCTACGACTGATCGCAGCGGGCCGCCGGAACTCGCGCCGCATGGACGAGTCGGAACGAACAGGTTCGTCAGGGAGACCTCAATGCGCGCATTGCTCGCCTGTTTGCTCACGCTGGTTCTGCCGTTTGGCGCTCATGCGGCCGACGCACCAGTCCCCAAAACGAAACAACCCATGAAGATCGGCATCATCGGCACGGGCGACATTGGCGGCGCTTTGGCCCGGCACTGGGGCGCGGCCGGTCACCAGCGCCTGATCTCCTCGCGGCACCCCGAACAGCTGCAGGCTTTGGCCAAGGAGATAGGCGCGAACGTCAAGGTGGGGACGCCGCGCGAGGCGGCGGCTTTCGGTGAGGTCGTGCTTGTCTCAGTGCCCTATGGCGCCACCCCGCAGGTGGGGCGCGACTATGCCGCCGAGCTCAAGGGCAAGGTCGTTCTGGATACCGGCAATCCTTACCCCGGCCGGGATGGGGAGATGGCCGTCCGGGACCGCAAACGCGGTACAGGGGTCGCCTCCGCCGAGTACCTGCCCGGCACCCGCCTGGTCCGCGCATTCAACGCGATCAACGCCGGCCCGCTCGCGAACGAGGGTTTCCGCAAGCCG
>Ga0193717_1002214_pt1 | contig 11352 bp, 12 predicted proteins | sample U2c2metaG_FD_145900 | JGI IMG/M metagenome (GOLD analysis project Ga0193717, IMG submission 145900) | Soil microbial communities from a riparian zone of the East river system, Colorado, United States - U2c2 | ecosystem: Environmental > Terrestrial > Soil > Riparian zone | place: USA: East River...
CGCCGTCCCTGCAGCGACCGTGGATCGTCCAGCTCGAACCCGAACCTTCTTCCCCCAATCAAAACTCCGTCCCCATCCAGAACGCATCGGTACTGCCGACCCTCCACCACCAGCGACAGCACGCCAGCCTGCAACATCCGAGCGTCGACCGCCAGAGCCTTCCCATCCACCACGCACTCCAGCATCCCTGCACCGAGCCCCTCTGCAACAGAACCCGGCAGCTCCACCCTCCGCTTCTTCCCCTCGATCTCAAGCCAGACTGTCACAGCCGCAGCCCCTCCCGCCGTCCAGCCAAAGCCCAGCGGCTCTCCTCGACCCCTGCCACGGGCGCCGCAGCCTTCACCGAAGCGGCAAATAAAGCCGCCGCAATCGCCACCACATCCTCTGGAACGTCCTTCTGCTCCACCATCGGCTCACCGGCCAGCAACCGCTCCAGGTAGCCCGTGTCGATCCTCGCAGCGCGAAAGTCCGCATCCATCAGGATCCGCCGGAACAGCCCGATGTTCGTCTTGATCCCGCCAATGACATACTCTTCCAGCGCACGCAGCATCCGGTCGATCGCCGCCTCCCGTGTCTCCGCAAACGCCACCAGCTTCGATAGCATCGGATCGTAGTCCATCGGCACCACCCACCCGACATACACTCCGCAGTCCTCACGAATCCCCGGCCCACCCGGCTGCACCAGCCGAGTAATCAGCCCCGGTGACGGAAAGAAATTGTTCTCCGGGTCCTCCGCATAGATCCTGCACTCCACAGCATGACCACGCAGCCGAACCTCCTCCTGCTTCAACGGCAGAGGCTCTCCCATCGCCACCATCAGCTGCATCCGCACCAGATCCAGCCCAGTCACCATCTCCGTCACCGGATGCTCCACCTGCAGCCGCGTGTTCATCTCCAGGAAGTAAAAGTTCTCCTCAGCATCCACAAGGAACTCGACGGTCCCGGCATTCACATACCCAGCCGAGAGCGCCAGCCGAACCGCAGCCTCTCCCATCCTTCGCCGAAGGTCCTCACCAACGACAGCCGAAGGAGCCTCCTCGATCACCTTCTGATGCCGCCGCTGCACCGAGCACTCCCGCTCGCCCAGATACAGACACCCACCATACTCATCCGCCATCAACTGGATCTCGATATGCCGAGGCCGTTCGATCAGCTTCTCCAGGTAGACCTCGCCCGACCCAAAGCTCCGCTCCGCCTCGCTGCTCGCGGCCGTATAAGCCGCCGCAAGCTCCTCCGCTCCAAACACCGCCCGCATACCCTTTCCACCACCGCCAGCAGCAGCCTTCAGCATCACCGGATACCCAATGCTCTCAGCCACGCGCAAAGCCTCCGCAACACCAGCCAATCCCGTCACCGATCCGGGAACCCGCGGCATCCCCGCCGCATCCGCCGCCTGCCGAGCCCGCGTCTTCGACCCCAGCACCCGCATAGCCCTCGCCGGAGGCCCAATGAACATCACCCCAGCCGCCACACAAGCCTCGGCAAACTCCGCATTCTCCGACAGGAAACCGTATCCCGGATGCACTGCATCCGCCCCCACCCGCCGGGCAATCTCCAGAATCGCATCACCCCGCAGGTAGCTCTCCGCCGCCGGCGGCGGTCCCAGCCGGCAGGCCTCATCCGCATGAAGTACATGTAGTGCCGAGCGGTCTGCATCGGAATACACAGCCACCGTCGCAAGCCCCATCTCCCGACATGCGCGAATCACCCGCAGTGCAATCTCACCACGGTTCGCAATCAAAACTTTTTTAATCGTCCGTCGCAAGCGGCAATTCTACCCCACACATCCTCAATCTTCTTCTCCTGCCCGCACGACAGCCCGTCAGCAGTGTCCGACACCATCACAAAAAGAAAAGCCTCCCGCATGGGGAGGCCTTTTCTTTCAAAAACCGCGGCTACTGCATTGTCACGCCGCCGCCAGCCTTCTGCTCTTTCTTCTGTTCGTTGATCTTGCGAGCGCCCATCGCCTTCTGGATCCACTCATCGACCTTCACCATATCGGCCTTCCGAGCGTTCTCATCGCCGCACTCCAGATCGGCCTTCCGACGATACGTAAGCTGCAGATACTGCATTGCATCGTCATATGTGGGATTGAGCTCAACAGCTTTGTTCAAATACTCTATTCCTTCATTCACCAACGCAGTATTCGCAGCCTGCAACTTCTGACAGGCACCCTTGCTCTTCTTCGGATTTCCGTCTCCCGCATCGGTCAGACCGTCGGCGGCGAGAATTGTGGTGGCGTTCTTATACGCCAGGACCCAATTCACAAAACCGACGGTGTAATACGCCTCGGGATCGTTAGGAGCGATCGCAATGACCTTCTTTTCGTACTCTTTCGCTTCATCAAACTTTTTGATGTTGCGATCGATGGACGCAATCTGCTTCAACGCAGTCAGGTCATTCGGATCATTCGCCAGCACTTGCTGAAAGCCATCGATCGCCTTTTGTGCAAGCTTCAGATTCTCTGGCGTGTCGAGATTCGGTACCACCTGATACGAATAGGCCGTTGCAAGATAGAGCTTGCCCGGGGTGTAGTTCGGGTCAAGCTCAATCGATTTCTGAAAATGATTGACAGCTTCTTCATAGCGCGCATTCTTGAAGGCCTGAATGCCCTTGTTGAGCTGGTCACGAGCCTTTAGACGGTTGCACCCGGTTACAGTACCAAGCAGCAGCGCCAGCATTGCGGCCGTAACCGGAATCCGTGCGATCAATTTCATGGGGCGTGTTATCTCCTTCAAGTAGGGCGCGTATCGTCCGTGGGACGTTAAAACATATAAAACAATTCTGCTTGCCGCTTGATTGTAACGGTATAGCCCACTCTCTGACCAGAGGAGCCATCGTGCCATCTTAGTTCATATCTCTTCTTCTTGCCACGAGGCGTTACGCTTTCACGATTTCCCGCTACTGCGCTCCAGCCTTAGCCACGCCTACAACACCACACAAGCCACATCTCAAAATTCGAGGCGGTCCGTTAGATAACCAGACCGCCCTCAGAGAAATGCCTAAATTATTTTACTGTCCTGCTTCCACCCTAGGAGTAATAAGACCGATATTGTCCACTCCAGCCTGATGTCCAAAGTCGATCACCTCGGCAACCTTGCTGAAGTCGAGATCCTTATCGCCCTTTACAAACATAACCTTCTCCTGCCGGGTCGCGAAGATCTCCGCCAGTTTGGGTTCAATGTCAGTTTTGTTGAATGAGCTGTCGTTGATTTTGTAAGCCGGGGCCGCTGCACCGTTTGACAACACCTGCACCACAATCGTGCGGTCGTTCGGAGTGTCGTTCGTCTTGTTCTTGGGCGGCTGGGGAACCAGCGCATCCAACCCCTTAGGTGTCACTGGAACAATCACCATGAAGATGATCAACAGCACCAAAAGAACGTCGATCATCGGCGTCACGTTGATCTCCGACATCGTACCGCCGGTATTTCCACCACCCATTCCCATAGCAATCTCCTTTGTACGCCGGCTGCTCTAAATGTTGCGAGTCTGCCGTTTTTACTGGATCGAAATCCTTATTTCTTTGGTGCAGGTGCTGCAGACTCCTCGCGCTTTTCGGTCAACAGTCCGAGCTGGCTCACACCGGCAGAGCGAATGCCGTCGACCGCATCCATTACCTTGCCATAATTCGCCCGGGTATCGGCGCGCATGAAGACCTGTTTGCTGGTCTTGTTCTCCAGCTTTGCCGAAATCTTACCGCCCAGATCGTCGATCGTCACCTGATCACCACCGAGGAAGGTTCTTCCATCGCGAGTGATGGCGATCACGACTGCATCTTCTTTATTGGCATCTTCCATCACCACCGCGGCATCGGCCTTCGGCAGGTCCACGTTCACCTTGTTGTTCAGCATCGGGGTGATAACCATGAAGATGATCAGCAGCACAAGCATCACGTCCACCATCGGCGTCACGTTGATGTTTGAGTTGATCTTCTTGCCTTCTTCCCGCTTAGTGATGCCCATACCGTCGGCTCCGTCCGGGTTTGCCCGTCTCTTGCTGTCTCTATGCTCTTCCTGCGGTACCGCTCTACCCTCCGGATGCCGTTCGCTGGCGACATCCGGAGGTACTCAGAGCTGTAACTCTCGCAGGTTCCTGCTCGTACGCTACGCTTTTGAAACGTACGACCTTACCGGTGGCTCTGCTTGATGAAGTAGTCCACCAGCTCGCTTGAGCTGTTGTCCATCTCGACGTCGAACGCTTCCACCTTACCGGTGAAGTAGTTGAACGTCATAACGGCGGGGATGGCGACCAGAAGACCGAATGCCGTCGTCACCAGGGCTTCAGAGATACCGCCGGCGACTGCGCCGATACCGGAGGTCTTCTGCGTTGCGATCTGCTGGAAAGCGTTCAAAATACCGACGACCGTCCCGAACAGACCGATAAAGGGAGCCGTCGATCCGATGGTCGCCAGACCACCAAGACCGCGCTTCAGCTTCGCGTGAACGATCGCCTCAGAGCGCTCAAGCGCACGCTTGGAGCTCTCAACCTGCTCCGGGGTGATGCTGCCGCCCGAGCCAAAGCTGCGGAACTCCTGCAGGCCAGCCGTCACAACCTCGGCCAAGTGGGATTTCTTGGAACGGTCAGCAACCTTAATCGCCTCATCCAGACGGCCATCCTTCAAGGCACCGGCAACCTTCGGAGCAAACTCGCGGGACTGCTTACGCGCCGCGCTGAAGTACAGTGCGCGATCGATCATCACGGCAAGCGACCAAATCGACATAATGAAGAGCAGAATAACGACCGCTTTGGCCAAGTTGCCCATGTTGGACCAGAGTTGCAGAGGACTGAAGCCGACCTGCGCCTCTTGAAAAAACAGGGCGAGCGAAGTGGGCACGTGAGCGAAGTTTGTGAGCTGAGCGAGAATCACTTGGATATTTCCTCCTGGTAGAACTCTAACTTTCTAAATTTTGACTCGTGAATCCCCCAAAAGTTCGCTGAGAAGGAGGTTGCGCGAGCCGCCGCTAATAAGGTGTTGAACTCTGTCTAGCCACCGCCAAAGTTGAAGTTGACAGTAACTGTCGTCTCAACCTCGGTCGGTTCACCGTTCAAAAGATACGGCTTATAGCGCCAGTTCCGGACAGCATCCAGCGCGCTCGCACGCAGCATCTCTGGACCGCTGATGACCTCCAGCTTTTCAACTGAACCCGTCTTCGAAATCATCGCGTGCAAGACCACTGCGCCTGAGACGTGCGCGGCTCGCGCGATCGGAGGATAGATAGGTTTCGGCTGAGAGATCGCCAGACCACTGATGACGCCGCTCGATACACGCATCGGGCCTTTCGGCGGCGCAACCTTCACGACAGGGGTCGGCGCTGAGCCGATACCGCCCATCACACCACCTGGGACGCCGCTGCCGCTACCCATACCGGACATGCCGGCAACTCCAGCCATCTGTGGCGGGGGCGCAGCCTCTTCCTTCAACATCTTGATGTCTTTGGGAATCTTCGTCGGCGCATGGAGACCCGCGTCGATCTCGGATACCATCTTGATCGGCTTCACGACCGTCGCCGGGGGCGGTGGAGGTGGAGGAGGAGGTGGTGGTGGCGGCGCTGTAAGCATCGCCGTCATCGCCGTCTTGGGCAGGGCCTCGGGATACAGCAGTGGGATCAGGATCAGCGACACAAGGATTGCTGCGTTGAACGTAAACGTCGCGATCATCCAATACTTGGACTTGGTCTTGAGCTTCCCGCCGGATTCCAACAATGAGTCTTCAAACATATGCAGCCTCTTTACTGTGAAGAAGAGCTATTAAGCTTAGACACCATGCTGTTCAGATTTGTTCCATGGTTAGCCCGACCGCTGAAAACTTTTTTACCCCTACGCCTTTGCTTTTTTCCCTGCAGGAAGCGAGGCCACTTTGCCCCGCTTTATCCGCCACTCCTGATACGCCACCAGCATCGGTGCCGCCACCGCAACCGACGAGTACGTTCCAATCAAAATTCCAACCACAAGAGCGAATGAGAAGCCGTGCAGCACCTCGCCGCCAAACAGATACAGCGACAGCACCGTCAGAAAGGTCAATCCAGACGCTATAACCGTCCGGCTCAAAGTCTGATTGATGCTTCGATTGACGACATCGGCCAGCGACTCTCTCCGCGATGTCGCGAGATTCTCGCGAATACGGTCGAAGATGACGATCGTATCGTTCATCGAGTAACCAATCAATGTCAAGATCGCTGCGATGACAGTAAGCGTAATCTCCTGGTTCGTCAAACTGAATGCGCCGATCGTAATCAGCGTGTCGTGAAACACCGCCACCACTGCGGCCACGCCATAGATCAGCTCGAACCGGAACCACAGGTAGATCAACATTCCGATCAACGAATAACCTGTCGCCAGCAAAGCCTGCTTCTGCAGCTGCTTACCTGCTGTCGGTCCCACGATCTCCACCTGCTCGATCGTAAACCCCGAGTCATGATAGTTGGCCGTCAAGGCGTTCTCAACGCTCTGCCGCCCCGCATCGTGGGCCGCATCCGTCGCCGATGATTCAGGCAGCGCGATAATCACCTTGTTCGCCGCATGGCCGCTCGGGTCGCTGATGCTCTGAATCCGCGCATCGTGGATGCCCGCGCTGTTCATCGCCTGCCGTATATGGTCATCGTTCGGCGTCTGGGCAAAATCCACCCGAACCTGTGTTCCACCCTTGAAGTCCACGCCCATCGGAAGATGGTGCCAGAACAGCAGGCTGAACAAACCCGCTACCGAGAAGATCAGTGAAAAGCCGAGGAAATACCACTTCTTCCCAAGCCAGTCGATATTCGTGCTACGAAACAGTTCCACGCTCTTAAACCCTCAGCGGAAGCCTTCAAGTCTCCGCAATCTCAAAAATCTCAAAGTCCAAAACTAGATCGACAGCGCAGCGCCGCGTTCCTTATTCCGAAGATGTGTATCGAAGATCACACGCGACACAAACACCGCGGTAAACAGGTTCGCCAGCAAACCGAACACCAGTGTCAGTGCGAATCCGCGCACCGGCCCCGTGCCGAACAGGAACAGAATCGCCGCCGACACAATCGTCGTCACGTGGGTATCGATAATCGTAACCCAGGCATGGGCAAATCCCTGCTGCACCGCCGCCGCAGCCGTCTTTCCGGCCCGCAGCTCCTCGCGGATACGCTCAAAGATCAGCACATTCGAGTCCACGCCCATACCGATCGTCAGGATCACGCCCGCAATTCCCGGCAGCGTCAACGTCGACCCGGTAAAGCCCATGAACCCAAGTAGAATCACCAAATTCAAAATCAGGCCCAGATTCGCATTGATGCCTGCTCCGCGGTAGTACACCAGCATGAACAGCATCACAGCCAGCAATGCCGTAACTGCGGCAATCACACCCTGCCGGATCGAGGCAGCTCCCAGGCTCGGCCCAACCGTCCGCGTCTCAAGATACGAGATCGAGGCCGGCAGCGCGCCCGTCCGCAGCATCAACGAGAGATCCTGCGCCTGCTGCTGCGTAAAGCCGCCCGTTATCTCGCCCCGGTCGCGAATCGCCGACTGGATTCCCGCAACCTCACGCACCTTGTTGTCCAGAAGAATCGCCATCGAGCCCGTGCCCTTATGCTCGTCGGTGTACTTGTAGAAGCGATTGCCAGCATCGGTCGTCAGGCTGAACGTAATGTTCGGCCGACCGTTCTGGTCCTGCGAGGGCTGCGCATCGCGGAAGTCCGTTCCCTCCACCTCGCTCACCCGCTTCAGTAGCCAGACCTGCTCCGGAGCCCCAGCCGATCCCGAGCCCTTGACCAGCATCGAGTCCGGAGGAATCACTCCGCCATTCGCCTGCAGCGCATCCTGGTCCGTCCCAAACGGGCCGCCCACAACTGCGTGAATCGAAAGCTTCGCCGTCGACTGAATCACCTCTTCAACCCGGTCCAGATTCTCCACGCCCGGCAACTCCACCAGGATCTGGTTGTCGCCCAGGCCATACTTCTGGATCACCGGTTCGGTCACGCCCAGCTTGTCGATACGCTCGCGGATCGTCTCAATCGACGTATCCAGCGTCCGTGTGCTCAGGTCGCGAACCGCAGCCAGCTTCATCGTCAGCGTGGCACGGCCGTCAGCGGTCGTCGCCACATCGTAGTTCGCGTAGTCAGTCCCTTGCAATATGCCACGCGCATCGCTCAGCTTCGCCGCCGGAATCCCCGAGACCAAAACCGTCTGCGGGCGCGCCGGATCTGTCTTGCCTACGGTAACGCCCGTAATCCCGGCCTTCTCCAGATCACCCTGCAGCCGCGCCGCATCCCGGTCAGTCTCCGAGGCGACTGCCTCCTCTACATGGACCTCCAGCACCAAATGCGCGCCGCCCTTCAGGTCCAGTCCAAGGTTGATTCGGTCCTTAATCGACTGCTTCAACCCGCCATGCGGGATGCCCACAATGCCGAAAAAGAAGACCACCAATATCGCAACGATGAATGCCGTCTTACCGGCCAGATTCTTGCCCATGATCTTTATTGAGGGATACAGCTCGCGCGCCTTCCAGCCCCGCCGCCACTATCCCCGCTTCTTCCTCATCCGTTTCTAACGGTTGAATCTAAAATCTTGATGAAACATTGTCTAAATAGCTATCTACCGCTTACGCTGCTTCGTCGGTTGTCACCGCGGCAATCGAATTCTTCACAAACTCCAGCTTCACGCCGTCCGGCTGCACGCGCAGCACTACGGCATCGTCCTTCACCGAGAGAATCGTCCCCCGAATGCCGCCATTGGTCGTAACCCGGTCACCGGTCTTCAGCTGGCTCAGCATCTCCTGCCATTTTTTCTGCTTCCTCTGGTTCGGGGCAATCATCAAAAAGTACAGCACCACGAAGAACAGGATCGGCAGCGCAAGCCCGCTTAAATTACCCAGGCCAAATCCGCCGGGCGCATTCTGCAACCACATTGCCAACATCATAAGCTCCATTTAACGACGCACTGCAACCAAATGCTGGCCGCGCAACATAGCGCAACTCTACCTTCAGGCCAAAAATGACGCCTAGCCCCTAAGCATCGCGTAACCGCCATCTCATGTCAAGGAAGCGAGCTTGCCGGCGATGAGTCAGTTTTCAGTCGAGAATGCTTGCTCGTGTGGGCCCGTAGGATACGGAGCTCATGCCAGATAGAGAAGGAGTTTGGTTATGTTGAACAAATCGTTCACGGCTAAACTACAAAAAAGCCCGAATAAGGGCGGGTTGGACCTATGTAATCTGGCCAGAATCCATTAATTTTTTTGGGACTCGCAGTCTGGTTAAGGTCAAGGGCACAATTGACGGCCATCCATTTGAAACCTCATTATGGGCGACGGTACGCACAAACTGGCCGTAAAGAAAGACATACAGCAAGCAGTCGGCAAATCTGTGAGGGAAACTGTCACCGCACTGCTGGAAGAGCGAATAGCATAAATCTTTTCTCCCTCCACGATTCTGTCTACGGGTAACCTTCCATCTGGACGAATTCCACGCAACACTTAGGAGGCACCCGATGAATCAGCCCAACGCGCAAGCAGCTACTTCGCAGGACTTCACCGCCCGTCGAGCCGCCTTCCGCAAGCTGCATCAGGACGGTCTCTTCGTCATCCCCAACCCCTGGGACATAGGCACCGCACGTTATCTGCGCTCACTCGGATTCAAGGCCCTGGCCACCACCAGCGCCGGCATGGCCTTCGCCCACGGCCTCCCCGACGCCGACTGGGCCGTACCCCGCGACCTCACCCTCCACCATATCGCCACCATCGCCGCCTCCGTCGACCTCCCCATCAATGCCGACTTCGAGTCCGGCTACGCGCACGATCCCGAGGGAGTCGCCCATAATGTCCGTCTCTGCATCAACACCGGCGTCGCTGGCCTCTCCATCGAGGACGCAACCGGCAATCCCCAATCCCCACTCTACGATCTTCCCCTCGCCGTCGAGAGAATCAGGGCGGCCCGCGCAGCCATCGACGCCTCCAGAACCGGCGTCCTGCTCACCGCCCGCGCCGAGTGCTACCTCGTAGGTCACCCCGACCCTCTCGCCGAGTCCCTCCGCCGCCTCCAGGCCTACGCCGAGGCAGGCGCCGATGTCCTCTACGCCCCCGGCCCCATCCAGCGCACCGAGATCGAGGCTATCGTCGCAGCCGTGCGCCCCAAGCCCGTCAACATTCTGCTCAGCTCAAGCCAGGGTCTGCAGCTCTCCGACCTGGCCGAAATCGGAGTCCGTCGCGTCAGCGTAGGCTCGTCCCTGGCCCGTGCCGCCTGGACCGGCTTCATCCACGCCGCCCGCAAGATCGCCCTCGAATCCAGCATGGCCGGCTTCGACGATGCTATCCCTTACGCCGAACTCAACGAATTCTTCCGTAAGGACCACGCCCAGCGCGCCATAGAAGACGCCGATAAAACCTAGTTGACCTTGCTGGACCAGGACCTTACGCGATATCCAGCAACCGCCGCGAGAGCTGCTCCACCATCATCCCCGGCTCCTCACACAACCCGCAATGCACCGGCGAAACCTGGATGATCGTGCTCCGTGGCGAGACCAGCCAGTGAAACCGCTCCCGCTGGCTCAGCCGCGCAATCGGCCCTGCCGTTACATCTCCCGCGCAGATCCTCGGAATAGCCTCCAGATGCTTTCGCACCAGCTCCAGATCCACCTCCGGCCACAACGCCTTCAACCGCGCCTCGTCCACCTGTACTCGCGCCTCCAGAAACCGGTGCTCCAGGCAAAACACAATGACACCCGCATTGATGAACTCTCCCCGCTCCACGCGAGGAACCACACGCACAACGGCGTAATCAAACGAGCTCGGCACGGGCACGCATCGCCTCCTCGACAAAATTCGATGAAGCCTTCAGCCGCCGCATGAAGAACTCCACATACGCAGCCCTCTTATCCGCGGCAGCCAGAATACTACCGTCCTGCGTCAGCCACTCGTCCGGCACGTCTGCAAGTATCTCCTCGAAGACCACCGGATTCAGCCTCGACCTCGCCGCCGAATCGGCCTCTCCCAGAGCACTCGCCCACGGCAGAAGAATATGCTCCTTCACCTGCCCGAACGGAGACTCCGCCTTCACCGCCATGCTCTGCCAGTCATGGTGGAAGTACAACGCCGCCCCATGATCGATGAAGTACAGCTCCCTGTGCCAGCTGAGCAGGTTCGCATTCCGCGCCGTCCTGTCCACATTGGCCACAAACGCATCGAACCACACCGCCAGCGAAGCCGTCCGCGCACCCGCCGTATCACCCGCCGCCGGATCGAACATGGAAGACCCCGGCAGATAGTCCAGCGCCAGGTTCAACCCCACACTGGCCCGCAGCAGGTCTCGAATCTCCTCATCCGGCTCATTCCGCCCCAGCGCCGCATCCACGTCCACAAACACCAGCTCCGGAACCCTCAGCCCTAGCGCC
>Ga0193717_1002216_pt1 | contig 11351 bp, 10 predicted proteins | sample U2c2metaG_FD_145900 | JGI IMG/M metagenome (GOLD analysis project Ga0193717, IMG submission 145900) | Soil microbial communities from a riparian zone of the East river system, Colorado, United States - U2c2 | ecosystem: Environmental > Terrestrial > Soil > Riparian zone | place: USA: East River...
AGCGTGTTATGTCCGCGCTTCGAAGCCAGCCTTTCCTCCGCGCCTGTCTTTGCACGCTGTCGATCGCACTCGCGTCCTGTGGCGGTGGCGGCGGCGGCAGTGGTAGCAGCAGCAGTGGCGGAGGCAGCAGCAGCTCCAGTGGCGGCACTGCGCCACCGCCGGCCGTCAATAGATCCCCCGTTTTGGCGCTACCCAATACGAATCAGCCGGCGATCTATCTACACGCTTTCAGCTATGACGTATCGCAGGCAGGTCGCACATTCACCGATCCGGACGGCGACACCTTGCGATACGAGATCAAGATCGGTCACGTCTACAATCCGATGAACGACCCGAATCCGCCGCAAGGGTTGCGAATCGAAGGCACCCGAATCGTAGGCGCGCCGGAAGAGATAGCCATAGCCGTCGTCAACGTCTCGGTTTCGGATCCAGCAGGCCAGACCGCGAGCCAGGAGTTCAACATTCTGGTTGCAGCCAACGCCAACCCAGCCGTCTCACTCGCACCTGCTGACGTCATCGTCGCAATCGGCGATGCGATCGACGTGGATGCGTCGATGAACGGCCGCACGTTCGCCGATCCTGACGGTGATGCGCTCACTTACGAGATTGCGCTGCGCGGTGCCACTGGCCTCAGCGTAAATGGTCGGCGAGTGGAAGGCCGATTGACGAATCCCGGTGTCGTGGAAGTGAAGGTGACGGCACGCGATGCGTACGGCGGATCGAACTTCGACGTGTTCCAGATCGCCGTACCTGGACCGGCGCCGGCGGCTCCGGCGTTGCCACTGCCTGCCTACATATACAACGACGAGGCGTTGCCGCTGCCATTCGTATTTCGCTTGTCGAGCCGGCAAATAATTCCCATGTGGGATATGCAGTTCAACAATCGCGCCACCGACAATGGCGCGGCACTCGGGCGAGTTCTCTTTCACGACAAGCGTCTTTCGATAACGAACACGATTTCTTGCGCAACCTGCCATGACCGTGCACGAGGGTTCGCATCAGCGGACAGGTTCAGCGTGGGAGCGCTCGGGATTCCGCTCGCGCGCAACACGATGGCGCTGGCCAATGTGCGCTACAACCTTCACAACCGGTTCTTCTCGGATATGCGGGCCGAAGGCGTGCGGGAGGCCGCGCGCACGGCGCTCGAAAATCCGCAGGAGATGGGAGGCACGCTTGCGCTGGTCGAAAGCAAGGTGGCCGGTACCGCCTTCTATTCACCGCTGTTTTCCGCGGCATTTGGCACCCCGGAAGTGACCGGGGCCCGCATTTTGGATGCGCTCGCTGAGTACGTGAACGCGATCATTTCCTATCGCACGAAATTCGATCGCGCGTGCCAGTCGATGGACAACAACCCGATCGACTGCAGTTTGGTCCTGAATGCGGAAGAAATGCGTGGGCTGGAGCTGTTCCAGGGATCGGGCAATCAAAATTGTTCCGCGTGCCATCGCCTTCCGAGCATGGGGAACGAGTGGCAGGCCAACAATGGTCTCGACGCGGTAGTGAGCGATCCCGGCGTCACGCATCCGGGCGCCATGCGGGACGGGTTTGCCGGAAAATTCCGTGCTGCTTCCCTGCGAAACATCGCCAGGTCGGCGCCGTACATGCACGACGGCCGTTTTGCGACGCTGCGGGAGGTCATCGATCACTACGATCATGAAGTCAAAGATTCCGTGAATCTCGACTTCATCCTGCGTGACCTGACAGGAGCGCCGCAGCGCCTCAACCTCACCGAGTCAGACAAGCAGGCACTGGAAGCCTTTCTCAACACGCTGACGGACGACGACCTGCTCGCGGATCCCCGGTTCGCCGATCCCTTCGAGTAATCACCCGCCTTTTTTATTTCCTGTCGACGCCCGGCGACATGGGAACCAAATTTCCCCCTCGTTCGTGTCTCTCCTCAGAACACCGTGTTTTCAGGAGAAGCCATGCGTTCTCTTTCCCCCTTCGTCGCCGCGGTCAAGGTCCTGTGCGTGGTAGCGTGCATAGCATTGCTCGCGTACCTCGCTGCCTGCGGCGGCGGAGGTTCCGACGCTCCCGAGGCGCAACCGCAATTCGGTCGCTTCAGCCTGCGGATCACCGACTCGCCGGTGACCTCGGCCAGGCGCGTCGTGGTGCAGTTCACCGGGCTCGAGATCAAGCCTGTGGGCGCCGCAGGGCCCGAAGTCTTTGACTTCGAGCCGCGGCAGATCGACCTCCTCGCGCTCGATGGCGGCGGCAGCGAAGTGCTGCTCGCCGATGAGATGCTGCCGACCGGCGAATACGAGTCGATCCGCCTTAGAGTGAATGCCGGCCGCACTGGTTCGGACTCGTTCATCGAGCTGGACGACGGTTCAATCCACCCGCTATTCATCCCGAGCGGCAACCAGACTGGCCTCAAGCTCATTCGTGGCTTCACCATCGGCGCGGGCAGCACGCACAACTTCACCATCGATTTCGATCTGAGGAAGTCGGTGATCCACCCGCCGGGCCTCGGCGATCCGTACCTGCTCAAGCCGGTGCTGCGCATGGTCAACAACCTGGAAGTCGGCACCATTGATGGCACGGTCGCGACCGCTCTCATAGTCGACGGCTGCGTGCCGGCCGTGTACCTCTATACCGGTTCTAACATCGTGCCCGATGATCTCGGCAGCGCCACGCCGCCGCTCGCAAGCACCGCCGTGAATCTCGACAACACGACCGGTGTATATCGCTTCAAGGTGGCATTCGTGCCCGCCAGCGCGAACACGCTTGCCTTCACTTGCGCGGCAGATGAGGACGCCGCCGACGTCGACGACGCCATCACATTCTCTGCGCCAATCAATGTGACCGTCGTGGCCGGACAAACAACCACGGTGGCCTTCCCTGCATCGTGACTCACCCCGGGGTGCGATATCTTCCCTCTTAGATGAGTGATTCCTCCGCCGCGGATTTTGACCAGTTACTGCGCGGGCATGTGCGCCCGCTCTATCGCTACGCCTATCGCTGGACGGGCGACGTCGACCAGGCCGAGGATCTCGTGCAGGAGACCCTGACGCGCCTGTATTCGGAGCTGCCGCGGCTGCGCGAGATCGAACAACTTCGGCCGTGGGTGGCTCGCGTCATGTACCGGATATTCGTGGACGGGCTGCGTCGCGCGAATCGCTCACCCGTGGTGTTCGTGGGCCGCAGCGGCTCGACGGGCGAATTTCTCGAAGACGGCGAAGATGACGACCAGGCTCCCGACGAGTCGTGGAATCCCGAGACTCTCACCGAGCGAGCCTTCGAACGCGAGCGAATCGAGGCAGCGTGGGCCCATCTGCACAAGCAGCACCGCGTGGTGTTGTCGCTGCATGAAATTGAGGGGTACAGTCTCGAAGAAGTGGCGCACATCATCGAAGCCCCGATCGGAACCGCCAAGTCACGGCTGAACCGCGCACGCAATCGCCTGCGCGCATTGTTAACCGAGGGAACGAATTCATCCGCTCCGACGTGTAACCCTTCAGAGACATCATGAGACTCCAACGTGGTTGACGATCTTCAAAAATTGCGCACGGGTTTGAGCGCGATGCCGGTGCACGAGCCGCGGCCCGGTTTCGTCGACCGCGTGCTGGCGAATGCGTCGGGCCGCAAGTTGCCCGAGGCGCGCGGCTTTCGCGCCGCAATTCGACGGCCCTCCACCTGGTGGGCCGCGGGCGCCGGCGCGCTCGCCGCCACCCTGGCTTGGATGGCGCTGTTTATTCACTCCGGCGCTGTGCACGAACCGAGCCTGGTCCTGGCGCTCAATGAGAGCCGTGATGTCCCACTGGTCATCGACGCGGAACGCAATCTCGACGGCGCCACCATACGGCTCTCGGTGAGCGGAAGCATTGGGCTCGCCGGATACGGCGAGCAGCACGAGATCGAATGGACCACCTCGCTTACGCAAGGTGCGAACCTGCTATCGCTACCAGTGTTCGCGCGCGCACCGGGCGACGGACTCGTCGTGGCGGAGATCGAGCATGAAGGCCGGACTCGTCGGTTGAGCGTGGCGTTGCACGTCGTGGATCCCAAGGATGACAGCGCATGAGTAGCGAGGGCATCATGCGGCGTGCGCGGCGCGTGTATTTCGCTTCATTGCTGGCGCTCATCACTCCGGCGGTGTTCGCGCAGTCGCCGCCGGCGCGCAATCGTGACGATCTCGACGTCACGATGCATGTCATCGTGGATCCGGATGCCAAAGTACCCGACGAAATCGTGCGCAGGATTCCGCTCCCCAGGCCGGCGCAGCCGGCCACCGGCAAACCCAAGGAACCTGACGGCAAGGGTCGCGACTTCGGTCAACAGGTATCCGAGGAAGCGAAACAACGCTCCGAGGAAGCACGAAACAACAAGAAACCCAAGCACGAAAAGCCGCCCGGCAAGCCCCCTTCACCCCCCGGTCGTCCGCCCACGCCGGGCGGTTGAAACTGCGCGGCGCGCGGCGGTCGCGCTGTGTTTCGCGTGGATGCTGATCAGCGGCGGCGCTCACGCGGCCGCCAGCGACACCCAGGCACGATTCGCCGAAGCGCGCACTGCATTCGAAGCCGGAGACTTTTCCCGCGCTTTGTTCCTGTACGAACAATGTCTGGCGTTGGGAATGCAGGGACCGGCGGTTCACTTCAACATCGGCGTAGCGGCTTACCGCACGGGTGACCTGGCGCGCGCGGAGACCGCATTTCAAGAGGTCGCGCGCACACCCGCCATGGCGGCGCTCGCTCACTACAACCTGGCCCTGGTCGCGCTGAAGCGCGGCGACGAGAAGGCCGCGCGCCAGTGGTTAGAGCGCGTGACACTGGAGACCTCCGACGAGAAACTCGCGAACCTGGCGCGAAGCCGGCTCGACGAGCAGGCGAAGGTTTCGACGAGCACGGCCTGGTCGCTGTACGCGCGCAGTGGCTTAGGCTACGACGGCAACGTGGCATTGCGCTCGGCTTCGATCGATACGACCGGAAGCGGACAGGAGGACGCATTCGGTGAGCTGATGCTCGCGGGCAGTTATTCCCTCCGCCCGTCATGGCGTTTCGACGGCGCCGTGGGATTGCTCCGATACGCAGACCTCGATGAGTTCAATCAGGACGCGCTGTCATTCGGTGTGGTCCACGGCATGACGCTGGACGCGTGGCACCTGGAACCCGGCGTCTATGTCACGCAGTTTTCCCTGGGCGGCGATGTCTATGAGAGATCCGCGGCCGCCTCGGCAGAGGCGACTCGCTCCTTTTCCGATCAAGGACGGCTGCGCGCGCAGCTGCGCGTCAGCGCGGTCAATGGTGAAGGCGACTTCAGCGGCCTCTCGGGCTCTCGCTCGGAGCTCGGGCTGAGGTATGAATGGAAAGGCCTGAAGGCCTGGCGCTTCGGAGCGCAGGCTCGCGCGGAATTCAACGACAGCGAAGACGAAGCGTTCGCGTCGCGATGGATCGAGGTGGGCGCGGACGCGCGTTGGGTAGCCTCACCGCAGTGGGCCTTCGTGGCGGGCGCTACCCTGCGTCAGACACACCATGAAACCTGGGACGACGACCGGACGGCGTTCCGGCTGGAAGCAACCCGGTCGCTTTGGGAGCACGCACAGCTGTTCGTGCGATATGAGCACGAGCAAAACCAATCTCCGAATGCGGAGAACGACTACGACCGCGATTGGGTTGCGGCTTCGATCGAATTCTGGCGCTGATAGCGGCCTCTTAGCATCCGATTGAGTGGCTCGGAGAAGAAGCGAAAAACAAGAAACCCGAGTCCGATGCTGGCTAACAGCATGACAATGTATGTGGCGACAAAGGCATACCCAGGCCGTTCACTCTGCTTGAACCAGGCGATCAGCCCAATAAGAGGCAGCATGTGGAAGAGATAGATTTCGTAGCTCCATCGCCCCAAGGCTCGCAGCCATGATGTGCCGAAAGACATGGTGCGGTTTCCAATCCCTTTGCCCAGCGGAATCAGCATCAATGCGACGCCTATCTCCAGCAGAGTGAAGTTGAGGCCATAACTTGCGAGCCCTACGTGGTAGCTATCCTCGTCGCAGAAGATGACGATTGAAAGCGCGATGATCGCGCCTGCGACCAGACTCGTTCGCAACGCACGTTCAGACAGCGTGACTCTCGCGCATACCAAGGCGGCAAGGCAGCCGAAAGCCATACCGTCCATGCATGAAAGGTAGGCGTAAGCACCCCAAGGCTGGTCGTCCGCGTAGATGACTCGATTGATCGGACCGGCAATGATCAGAATCAAGAGTGCCCACGGAAGAATCCTTTCGCTTCGCAAAATGAGGCAGACCAAAGGGAACGCGATATAGAACACTTCCTCAATTGATAGCGACCAGAGAATGCCCCAGCCGGGCGGACTCCAGCCCCGAGTACCTTCGAGCCAATTCATGTGGAAAGTCAGTGCCGCAAACAGGCTTTGTCCCAAAGTCGCTTTCGCCGGATTCGGATACATTGCGGCGCCTGGTACGCCAAGGAAGTGCAGAACGCTGAGCACAGCCAAAACCAGCAGCAAGCAAGGAAGGATGCGCGCCATGCGCATGCGATAGAAGCGACCCGTATGAACACCCCCCAACTCTCCCCACCGCCGAATCGACAGACTGGTGATGAGGAACCCGGAAATCACGAAGAAAGCGATGACGGCGTAGAGCCCAGACCAGAACAGAACCCGTTCAAGCGTCTCCGGAAGTACGCCTTTGACGGGATACTTGCCCAACGTGAATCGAAGATGGATGTGGTGCAGGACCACGGAAAGGATGCAGAGTCCACGCAACACATCGACACCGGCCAGGCGATATTGCCTGGGTACCTCGGTCTCCAGATTCGGCAGCTCTTGCGTTGCAGCCTTTTCTCGCACGCGCATCCTCCGGCGACTTTTTAGTTAGTTCATGACCCGTACGAGACTACCTCAATACGATGACAGGCGGCCCGGACAAAACGCGCTAAGCTCGCGCCATGGCCACACATATAGCTGGCAAGATTTTAGTGGGCGTCGGCGGCTGGAACTTCGCGCCCTGGCGCGGCAGTTTCTACCCGAAGGGCCTGACACAGGCGCGAGAGCTGCATTACGCAAGCCGCGAGCTTACCTCGATCGAAATCAACTCGACTTTCTACGGCTTGCAGAAACCCGCGACGTTCGAGAAGTGGCGTGACGAAACGCCCGACGGATTCGTGTTCAGCGTCAAGGCCCCGAGGTTCGTGACACTGCGCAAGGATCTTGCGTCGGCCGCATCGAGCATCAGCCGCTTTCTCGAAAGCGGGGTTCTCCAACTCGGCGCCAAGTTGGGTCCTATCAATTGGCAGCTCGCTCCGACCAAGCATTTCGATGCGGACGAGCTGGATGCATTCCTTGCGCTGCTGCCGCCCAAAGTCGAGGGCCGCTCGCTGCGTCATGCTCTCGAAGTGCGCCATGCGAGCTTCGACTGCGAGGAGTTCGTCGCGCTGGCGCGCGACCATCAAGTAGCTATCGTCGAAGCCGGCGATTCGGAATATCCCCGGATCCAGGCGCGCACCGCGCCCTTCAGCTATCTGCGCGTGATGGGCACGAAGGCCAGCGCGCCGAAGGGCTATCCACCCGCCGCCCTCGCGCGCTGGCGGGAACGAGCGCAGACGCTGGCACGCGACGGAGATGTGTTCTTCTACTTCATCAGCGGCGCAAAGGAGCGCAATCCGCACGCGGCGCTCACGCTGCTGGCGGCACTCGAGCCGCGTTGAGTTAGCGCGCAACCGCCTCGATGTTTTTCCCATCCGGGTCGAGCACGAACGCGCCGTAGTAGCCCTCCTGCCGCGGGCCCGGTGTGATCAAGCATGGGTGGCTCCAGTTATTCGGAGCCATCGAGGTTGTGCGGACCGGCGACGACCGGGCATACCCGCGCGGACACCATCGAGCGTCGGCGCGGACTGACAACAGTGTCCCTAAATTGCCGCCTATTTCTCAGGACAGACGGCGCCCGCGTCGATCCACGCCTGGATCAGCGCACCGAATTCCGCCTGCGTTCCCGGCGCGGGCGTGCGCCCTGCTCCCGGATGCCAAGCGGTGCCCACCAATGTGTCGTCACTCATGTGAAGCGCGATGGCTTTCAGATCCATGTTGCCGTTTAGTGCCGGATCCTTGATCTGCACGCAGATCTGCCCGAGCGATTTGCCCTCCCACGCCATCGACTGCGGCGCGAGATGCCACTTCGGATGTCCAGGCACCTGCGCGGGGTCGAAATTCGCGTCGTGGTGGCAAGTGCTGCACTCCATGCCCGGCGCACCATGGCCATCGGCGCCGCGCACTACCAGCGGCTCATGGGGTCGCCCGGCGTCCGTCTGCAGCGGCCGGTCACCGCGTGGATGGCAGTTCACGCAGCGCGGACTCTGAATCACCTTGCCCGCTTCCTGGAAGAGCGCAACCGAGCGCGCACGTTTGTTAGAGATCGACTTGAACTCGGAAACGGGACGCAGCGCGGTCGCCGTCGCGGGTTCGGCGGCCGATGCCGTCCATCGCCAGACAAACAGGGTTGCCACCCCCATTCCGATCAGGGCGATTGCGATAGGTCGCTTCATGCGAGGTTCCTCCGCACCAGTGGCAGGCGCCGCGGCCGGGTTTGGCCGGGCAACCGTGCGATCGCATTCGCGATCGCGGGCGCGATCGGCGGAAGCCCGGGTTCACCGACTCCGGTCGGCTTCTCGGTGGAGCTGACGATCTTCACCTCGATCTCGGGCATCTCGTGGATGCGCAGGGAGCGGTACGTGTCGAAGTTGGATTGCTGGACGCGACCCTGATCGAGCGTGATCTCGCCGTACAACGCGTGGCCCAGTCCGTAACCAATACCGCCTTCCATCTGTGCACGGATCACATCCGGATTCACCGCGACACCGCAATCCACGACGCACCATACCTTGTGCACGCGTGGCTCGCCGTATTCGGCGATCGACACCTCGGCTATCTGCGCCACGTACGTGTTGAACGCTTTGACCACCGCGACGCCACGCGCGCGACCGCTCACAGGGCCCGGTCCATTCCAGTGTGCGAGCTCGGCAACGGCGCGCAGTACCCCGGCCTCGCGCGGTGACCTGCCCATCATCTCGAGCCTGCCTGCCACCGGATCCTTGCCGGCAGCATGGAGCAACTCATCGACAAAACACTCCACGGCAAAACAGGTGTGGGTGTGGCCTACCGAGCGCCAGGAAAGCACCGACACACCCGCTTTGGCGATGTGCTGGTCGCAAGTGAAGTTCTCGATTTCGTAAGGCATCTCCTTGGCGCCTTCGACCATGAACGCGTCGACGCCGTCTTTGTAACCGAAGGCCTCGAAGGGAGTGCCGATGATCAGGGATTGACCGACCACCCGATTGGTGAACGCGCTGATCTTGCCGTCGCGCACTGCGCCGCTCATGCGATGCACGATCACCGGCCGATAAGACCCGCCGCGCACGTCGTCCTCACGGGTCCACACAAGCTTCACCGCACGCCCCGGCCCGATAGCTTTCGCCACTGCCGCGAGCTCAGCGGCGAAGTGCGAGTTGAACTGGCCGCGTCGCCCGAAGCTGCCGCCGGCAAGCTGAGTCTCGATGGCGACTTTCTCTGCGGGCAGGCCTAACACCTTGGCGATGACCTGCTGATCCGGTGTCTGAAGCTGGCAGCCATAACGTGCCTGGGCGCCGTTAGTATCCCATCGTAGATAGCCGTCGAGAGGCTCCATCGTCGCATGCGCGAGATAAGGCAAGATGTATTCCGCTTCGATGGCGCCGCCAGCGGCAAGCGCGGCGTCGGCATCACCATGTTTGGCGGCGATTACACCGGGTGTGCGCGCCAGCGTGCGGAACTGCTCGACAATCTCGTCGCTACCGCGTTTCTCCGCGGCAGATTCATCCCAGGTGACCTGCAGCAGTTCGCGCGCGCGGATCGCCGGCCACGTGCCGTTCGCATAGACGGCGACACCGGTCGGTACTTGCTTGATCTCCACGACGCCGCGCACGGCGCGCGCCTTGGTTGCATCGAATGACGCCACTCGTGCACCGAAGCGAGGTGGGTGAGCCACGACAGCGGTGAGCATGCCGGGCTCGAGAATATCCATCGTGAAGCGCGCGGTCCCATTCGACTTGGCGGCGCTGTCGAGCCGGCCCGTGACGCCTTCCTTGCCGATGAACTTGAACGCGGACGGAGCCTTGAGCGGCAGCTTGCTGGCATCGGGTACCGGCAACTTTGCGGCGGCGGAAGCGAATTCTCCGAATCGGCCTTCACGGCTGGATTTGGCGTGCCGAATGACTCCGTTGTCGACTGTGATCTGGCTCGCCGGCACTTTCCAGGTATTGGCGGCCGCTTGAACGAGCATGGCACGAGCGGTAGCACCCGCCCTGCGCATCTGCTCGAATGAATTCGCGATGGCCGATGAACCACCGGTAGCCTGCAGCGGACCGAACAGAAGGTTGTTATAGAGTTTCACGTCGGCGGGCGCGTGCTCGGCGCGAACCTTCGACCAGTCTGCATCCATCTCTTCGGCGACCAGCGTCGAGAGCCCCGTGAATGGGCCTTGTCCAAACTCGATGTGTTTGATGAGCACGGTGACCGTGTCATCGGCTGCAACCCGAACGAACGCGTTCGGTGCGAACGGTGCGGAAGTGCCTGTGACCGGTTTTGCGAAAGACTGCCGGGCGGGAAGGTAGACGGCTATGAGGAGTGCGGCCGCCCCCTCGATTGCCGTTCGGCGCGTAACTTTCAGAGATTGCTGGGTCATGACTTACGCCTCCAGCGACTTGGCGGCATCCTTGATGGCCGCGCGGATGCGGACATAGGTGACGCAGCGACAAATGTTGCCGTTCATGGCGAGATCGATATCGCGATCGGTGGGCCGCGGCACTTTTTTCAGCAAGGCCGTCGCGCTCATCACCTGACCTGATTGACAATAGCCGCACTGAGGCACATCGCGAGCGACCCATGCCTTTTGAATTGCCTCGGACTCCCGACCCGAAACTCCTTCAATGGTCGTGACCTCCTTGTCGCCGATAGCGGAGACGGGGATGGAGCACGAGCGCAGCGGCTTGCCTTCGAGGAATACCGTGCATGCGCCGCATTGAGCGACGCCGCATCCGAATTTCGTGCCGGTGAGACCGAGGCTATCGCGCAACACCCAAAGGAGCGGCGTATCAGGATCCACATCGACCAGCGTAGACGACCCATTCACCTTGATTGTTAGAGCCATCGTTTTCCCCTGAAGCTGCGTTCAAGTTACTGGCGAAGGGTACTCTGCACGCCGACACCTTGCGCGCATCGATTGTCAGAGGATACCCACTCATGGGGCAACGGATTGGTACGCCGCAACATTTCAGCTGCGCGCGACCGCCTCGATGTTGTTCCCGTCCGGGTCGAGCACGAACGCGCCGTAGTATTTCTCGGTGCCTTGGCGCGGGCCCGGTTTT
>Ga0193717_1002217_pt1 | contig 11343 bp, 11 predicted proteins | sample U2c2metaG_FD_145900 | JGI IMG/M metagenome (GOLD analysis project Ga0193717, IMG submission 145900) | Soil microbial communities from a riparian zone of the East river system, Colorado, United States - U2c2 | ecosystem: Environmental > Terrestrial > Soil > Riparian zone | place: USA: East River...
TTCGACAGCCCGGCCCCCACCACGCCGCCGCGCACACGGTCCCAGTGCCCTGTCCCGACCCCGCGGTGGTAGAACGTGCGCTGCTCCTGGCCGACCACGTCCTCCGGCGCGACCGCCAGCGCCATCTTGGCCACGTTCGTCGGCGCGGGGGCACCGCCGCGCACCTGGTCCGGCGTGTTCCACGTCCCGTCGCAACAGATCACCAGCCGCTTCGGCATGTCCCCTCCCCCTCGACGAGCGCCTCTCGCCACCGTAGTCCGTGAGTCGTAACCCGAACGAGGAAAGTTACCGGTCCACGGCGCGGTGCGGAAGATCCACGATCACCCGGACCGTATGGCCGGCGGCACGGCGTCGCTCAGTTCGGCCAGGAAGGCGCCGATGTCAGGGCTCCAGTGCGTGGCGACGACCAGGCCGCGCGCCGGGTCGACCCACAGCAGGTGCCGACCCAGATTGCCCCGCGCGCACCGGCCGGCAACGCGAGGTCGTGAGCGGAGATGACCAGCCCGCCGCCCCAATGCGCGCCACCGCTGACCACCGGGACCTGGCGGCCGTCGATCGTGAGCAGCGAGTTGGAGTAGCCATGCCAGCGCCACGTGTCCGACGCGCCCACCGGGCCGAGCACGTGTTCACGGAGTACCGCGGGCAGCGGCCTGCCGAGCAGCGCGGTCAACGCCAGGCACAGCAGGTTGACGCGAACGTCGTTGTAGGCCCAGGCGGAACCGGGTTCGCTGTGGTCCGCGCCGCGGCTCTGGGCGTCGACGGAAGCGGGTTTGCTCCACAAAGACCCAGGCCACTGACTGGTCTGCTGAAGCAGGTGTTTCCAGGTGATCCCCGGCGTGGACACCGGCAGGTCGACACAGGCCGCGACGGGCACGTCGACGTCGGGCAAGAGTCCGAGTCCCGAGGCAACACCGGCCACTGTGGACACAACACTTTTTGTTGCGCTGTAAGCCATTTCGGGGACGGCGGGAGTGCCCCAGTCCGCGATGAGCCGCCCGCCGAGCAGCACCACGCCGCTCGCGCCGGTGGCGGGCAACAGCGGGCCGATGACCTCGCGATGCGACTCGTCGTGCACCTGCCGGGCGTGGTACTCCGGCATGTTCTCGATACCGGGGGTCACCAGCCGCCGCTGCCTGACCACGGCGGCACGCACGGCCGGCAGGTCGGCGTTGATCTCGTGCGGCACAGCACCACCGTACGACTCCGGGCTTGTCCCACACATGTGAATCATTAAGCCTGCAAATCACGACACAAAACGAGAGTTTATCGGGCAGGCCTTGCAGGCCCCGGTTCTCCAATGTGCTGTGGTAGTGACACAATCATCGCAAGGTGGTGGTCAATTTGGAGTTCGAAGTGGACCGGGACAGCGGGATGCCGGTCTATGCCCAGCTCGCCCGTCAGGTACGAGAGGCGTTGCGGCTGGGGTGGTTGCGGCCGGGAGACCGGTTGCCGACGGTGCGGGAGGTGGTGGCCACGAGCCGGGTGAACCCCAACACCGTGCTCAAGGCCTACCGCCAACTGGAATCCGAAGGGCTGGTCGAGGGGCGAGTGGGAGCGGGCACGTTCGTGAAGGCGTCGCTGGGCACGGTCGCCCCGGAGGCGATGGCGCGGTTGCTGGTGCAGTGCACCCGGTTCGTGCACGAGGCGCGGTCGGCTGGGCTGGAAGACGAGGACATCTACGCGCTGGTCGGCGCGGTTCTCTCCGAGAAGGACAACGAAACGGAGCAGGTCAAGTGAGGAGCAGTGAGGTGGCCGACGAGGTGACAGTCGGCCTGGACGATGGCGACATCGCGCTGGAGGTCCGCGGGCTCGGCAAGCGTTATCGCCGTCGGCAGGTGCTGCGGGACTGCACGTTCACCGTGCCGGCCGGGCGGGTGACCGCGGTGGCCGGGTCGAACGGTGCGGGCAAGACGACGTTGCTGAGCATCCTCGCCGGGCTGCTCACGCCGAGCGAGGGAGAGGTCCTGTTCGGTGGCGTGCCAGGTGGCCACGAACGGATCGGTTTCGTGTCGCAGAACAAGCCGCTGTACCGGCATTTCAGTGTCGCGGACATGCTGCACCTGGGCCGCCACCTGAACCTGGGGTGGGACCAGGACCGGGCCGTGGGGTTGCTGGAGCGGTTCGACATCGCGCTGGATCGCCGGTGCGGCAAGCTGTCCGGCGGGCAGCAGGCGCAGGTCGCGTTCGCCGTGGCGCTGGGCGCGCGGCCGTCGGTGCTGCTGCTGGACGAGCCGCTGGCCAACGTGGATCCGGTCGCCCGCCGGGTGGTGACCGAGGAACTGCTCACCGAGGTCGCCGAAACCGGCATGACCGTGCTGATGTCCCCCCATGTCCTGACCGAACTCGGCGGGGTCGCCGACTACCTGCTGCTCCTCTCCGGCGGGCGGCTGCTGCTCGGCGGCGACATCGACGACATCCTCGCCGCGCACGTCCGCTACACCAGCCCGCGATCGGACACCCCGCCACCGCACGGCGAGGTCGTGCACGCCCGGCATTCCGAGGGGCAGTCCAATTTCCTGATGCGCCGACCGCCCGGGACCGTCGAGGCGAACCCGACGCCCGACCGGCAATGGATCACCCGGCCGGCGACCCTGGAAGACCTCGTCGTGGCTCACCTGACCGCCACCAAGGAGCGTGCCGCATGACCACGACCATCCCCCTGCCCGAGCCCCGGACTGACCGTGGTCTGCGCGGTCTTATGTGGCTCACCTGGCGTCAGCACCGCTGGTTCCTTCTCGGCGCACTGGCCGCGACCGTCGTGGTGCTCGCCGCGATGCTCTGGTCGAGGTCCGGCCTGCGCGAGCTCGTATCGACGATGGAGGCGACTCGGTGCGACCAGCCGGGACAGGCTTCCTGCTCCCCTGATCTGGCGAGCGACCGGGGCTTCTACAACACGTTCGTGACGGCGCTCCTGTGGTATGTGCCGGTCGGCTTCACGACAGTGGTCGCGGTCTTCGTCGGCGCGCCCTTGGTAACCCGCGAATACGAGCAGGAAACCCACCTGCTCACCTGGTCCCAGGGGATCACCCCCGACCGCTGGTTCTTGACCAAGACCGCTGTGCTGGCAGCCGCGATCGCCGTCCTCGCGCTGGTGCTCGGTACCGCGGCCGACTCGCTGGCCTCGGCCCACCGCGCCATCCCCGAGTACGTCCAGGGCAACATCGCCTGGGAGGACCGTTACTTCGAGGCATCCGCCCCGATCCTCCTCAGCTATACGTTGTTCGCACTCGCCCTCGGCCTCGCGGCCGGTGCACTGGTCCGGCGGACACTGCCCGCCATGGCGATCACCCTCGCCGCCTTCACCGGCACTCGCTGGATCGTGGGCGGCCTGCGGCCGTACTTCCTGCCCCCGAACGAACTCCTTCAGCCGCTGACCCTGCCGATCAAAACCCCGGATTGGGGCCCTGACCTCCCGGAAGCCATCTACTTCGGGTACGCCGACGCCGCGGGCAACAAGATGACCGACCTCACGCAATGCACCCAGCCGGCGCAGATGTCCAACTCGGAATGGCGGTCCGCCCTCACGACCTGCCTGAACGACCACGGCGCGGTCAACTATCTGCACCAGTGGCAGCCGGCCAGCCGGGTACCCACCTTCCAGCTGATCGAGACAGGCATCTTCGTCGCACTGGCCGCGGTCCTGTTCGTCATCGCCTGGCGCCGTGTCCACACCCGCACCACAATCTGACTGTCGGATTGGGTGAGCGGGCTCGGCTTGGGTGGGTGGGTCGTGAGTGGCAAAGAGTGTTCTAACACTTGTTGCCACTCACGACCCCGGGCTGCGACGAAGGCTTCAATACTGGTTTGTTTTGGCTTCCACCGAGAACGCGGTGTCGAGCACCTTCGCCGGGACGCCCTTGATGCCCATCTGGTCCTTCACGATCCGCCCGAGGGTCGGGATCGACTTCCGGTCCGGCCAGGTTTCCGGCTTCCACAGCGAAGACCGCAGGAAAGCCTTGGCGCAGTGGAAGTACAGCTCCTCCACCTCGACGACCAGCGCCAGGTCCGGCCGCTTTCCCTTCACCACCAGCTCGTCGAAGAACGGCGCTTCCGACACCAAGGTCGCGCGGCCGTTGACGCGCAGTGTTTCGTTCATGCCGGGAACCAGGAACAGCAGTCCCGCGTGCGGGTTGCGCACGATGTTGCGGAAGCTGTCGACGCGCCGATTGCCCGGGCGGTCGGCGACGGCGAGGGTGTGGTCGTCGAGCACCAGCACGGACCCGGCCGGGTCGCCGCGCGGTGAGACGTCGCAGGTTCCCTCCGGTGACGAGGTGGCGAGCAGCAGGAACGGCGAGTGGGCGATCACTGTGCGGGCGTGCTCGTCGATCCGGGCGATGTCCTTCTTCCAGTTCGCCTCGGGTGGCTCTTTCACCACCTCACGGAGCTGGTCCTCGGTGGTGATCGTGCGCATGCCGTCCAGAATCCCCATGCGGACAAGGTACTCCGCGGGCGGGCGCCTACCCGCTTGTGCAACTACCGCCATCTGTCGACAGGTGGCGGTACTCCTGGTCGCGGCGAATTTGTATGTCCCTTGTATCGGGTCTGGTCATTGTGGTGTCAAGCCCGTTGATCAGTGGAGGACTGCGATGTTGCTACGGTCGAAAATCACGAGAACACTGGGGACGCTCGCCGCGGCGGCGGCGATCGTGCTGGCGGGGGCCACCCCGGCGCTGGCGGCGACGGGCACGGTGAACACCGATTCCGGTATCGCCGTGACGGTCCGCTCCAGCCCGAGCACCTCGGCGAGCGCGGTCGGCACCATCGCCAGCGGTACGGCCGTCACCATCGACTGCCAGGCCACCGGCACGACGGTGACCGGCAAGTACGGCACCAGCGACGTCTGGGACCACGTCCCGTCCGCGGGCGGCTACGTCAGCGACACCTACGTCTACACCGGGTCCGACGGCCGGGTCGCGCCGGACTGCGCGGGCAGCACGGTCGCGTGCTCGACCGCGGGCACCAACAACCCGAACACCTGCGCACAGGCGGTGGCCTGGGCGAAGGCGCACGTCCACACCAACAACAACCCGGACTACGCCGGCTGGTGCGACCGCATCAACTCGTGGGCCTACGGCTTCGCCAACAGCGGCTCGGCGTCCGCGTACGTGCACTGGACCCAGGTCCCGTCCTCGTACAAGCACGCGGGCAACACCTCGGTACCGGCAGGCGGGCTCGCCTTCTTCAACGGCGGCAGTTTCGGGCACACGATGATCTCCATCGGTGGCGGCAAGTTCATCTCGAACGACATCCACGGCCGCGGTTCCTTCACCGAGACCACGATCTCCGAGATCAAGTCGTCGTGGGGCTACACCTACCTCGGCTGGACCCAGCCCTGGTTCAAGGTGAACCACTAGCCGTCCCCCTGTCGTAACTTCAACTCCCAGGAGAAGAAAGTGCTCAGAAAAGTCACCGCGCTCACCGCGCTGGCGCTGTTCTCACTCGGCGTCGCCACTCCGGCGAACGCCACCCAGAACGCCACGCTCGCGGCCCTGCCGGTAGCCAACATGGAAGCGGTCCTGAAGGCCGCGCAGATAGACCCGCGCCGGCCCGACAGCGCGCTGACGCCGGGCGCCAAGGACAGCGTGCTGCTGGTGGAGGAGGCCTTGGCCGCCAAGAGCCTGCTCGCCGCCCAGTACGTCGACGGTCACTTCGGCACCACGACCATCACCGCGTACGCCGCGTACCAGCGTTCGCTCGGCTACACCGGTATCGACGCGTCGGGCCTGCCGGGGCCGAGTTCGTTGCAGCAGCTGGGAACTTCGCGCTACACCGTCGGCAACGTCGTCTCCGCAGGCGCCAAAGTGACCTACCGCGGTGGCCTGATGAACGCCCGTACCAAGGCGATGCTGGTGGCGGCCGAAGGTCTGCTCGGCCGCAGCCTGAGCATCACCCAGGGGTCCTACAACCCCGGCGGCGTCGGCGCCTCGGCCGGCACGCACGACGGCGGTGGCGCGCTGGACATCTCCGTGTCGGGCATGACCGCGGCGACCCGTACCACCGTCGCCCGCAACCTGCGCCTCGTCGGCTTCGCGGCCTGGATCCGTACCCCGGCACAGGGCTTCGACTACCACATCCACGCGATCGCGCTGTCCGATCCGGACCAGTCCTCCGGCGCGCAGCACCAGGCGGGCGACTACTACCTTGGCCAGAACGGCCTCGCCGGCCGGGGAGCCGACGACGGCCCCGCGGTCAGCCCGAAGCGCACCTGGGAGGAGTACCAGCGCTCCTGACGCCCACCGAGTCGTGAGTGCGTAACAGTGTTCTATTGATGAGTACGCCAAATGTGGCGTGCCCGCGGGATGCCCTGAACGACGCGTTCAGGACGTTGAGTGACACGAACGCGTCGTTCAGGGCATCGCTCTGGTCCTGGCGGTGCGGTGGGGGTCGTGAGTGGCTACGAGTGTTCTAACACTTGTTGCCACTCACGACCCCTGACCAGCGGAAACGTCCAGCAAACCCGCCGCCTGCCCGCAACCGCCCGCGTCACGTCACACGCCCGTTGATCAGCTATGTCGCAAACGGGCCGTTGGGGACATTGAACGTCCCCAACGGGCCGTTTGCGACATGCCGAGGCACGCCATATTTGCCTTGCCCATCAATAACACTGTTACGCACTCACGACTGTTTTGGCCGCGGTCAGGTCCCGTCGGCTGGTCTCCTTCAGCGCCAGGATGCAGACGGCGGTGAGCACGCAGAACCCGGCGAGGGTCCAGGAGATCGCCACGGTCGAATGCCCGCCGGTCGCGCGCTGCATCTCGGCGAACAGCAGCGGGCTGAGCCCGGCGCCGAGCCCGGAGAGCTGATACCCGAGTGACGCGCCGGTGTAGCGGCTTTCGGTGTCGAACAGTTCGGTGTACAGCGCGGCCAGCGGGCCGTACATCATCGGGTGGATGACACCCTGGCCGAGCACCAAAGCCAGCGTCAGCAACGCACCGCTGCCGCTGTCGACCAACGGGAACAGCACGAACCCGTACACCGCCATCACCAGCGCGCCGGCCAGCACGATCGGGCGACGGCCGAACCGGTCGGACGCGGCCGACCACCAGATGATGCCGATGACGGCGCAAGCCGAGGAAACGGTGAGCGAATTGAGCACGGCTTGTCGTCCGTGCCCGACCTGCACCCCGTAGGCGAGGACAAACGTCGTCAGCGTCGACTGGGCGACGAACGCCGCCAGCCCGACGCCGATACTGAGCAGCAGAGTGCGCGGCTGGTCACGGAGAACGGCGACCACGGGAAGCCGCTTCCGGGCCGAAGCTTGTTTCACCGCAAGGAAAGCCGGCGTCTCGTCGACGCGGGAGCGCACGAACAGGCCGATCGCCAGCAGCACGATGCTGATGAGGAACGGGATACGCCAGCCCCAGGACAGGAACGCGTCCTCGCCGACGGCCGAGGCCGTCCCGCTGAGGGCCAAAGTGGACAGTACGACGCCACAGGGCGCGCCCGCGTTGGTGAAACTCGCCCACAGACCTCGCCGGGACGTGGCGTGTTCAGCCGACATCAGCACGGCACCGCCCCACTCACCGCCGACCGAAATTCCCTGGACCACGCGAAGCAGGATCAGCCCCACCGGGGCCGCGGCGCCGATCTGGGCGTAGGTCGGCAGGAGGCCGATCAGGAAACTCGACACGCCCATCAGCGTCATCGTCAGGACGAGCATCCGTTTGCGGCCCAGCCGGTCACCGAAGTGGCCGAAGATCACCCCGCCGATGGGCCGGGCGAGATAGCCGGTGGCGAAGGTGCCGAAACTCGCGATCGTCGCGACCGCGGGATCGAGGTTGGAGAAGAACACCTTGTTGAACACCACCGCCGACGCCGTGGCGTAGAGCAGGAAGTCGTAGTACTCGATGAGGCTGCCGAGAAAACTCGAAGCGACTGCCCGCCGGAGCTGGATCTGGTTCTGGGGAGGTGCGGTGGAACTCGACATGGCTCAAACCCTCGTCGTTGGGGGACACAGGCACCGTGCTCCGGACAAAGTACGTCATAATTCCAACCTCCGTCAACATTCTGCACAACATCAGGTTGGAGCCGCCCGCCCACAGCCGTCTACGCTGGTGCCGTGACAGCCATCGACGACGAGAACCCGCTCAGCCTGTCGGCGCGCCCGCAGTTCCTGCTGCTGAACTTCTTCGGGCTCCACCTGCTGGGCCGGGACGCCGCCGTCTACTCCGGGAGCATCATCGAGGTGCTCGATCGCGTCGGGGTCTCCGAGCAGGCAGTGCGCTCGACGCTGACCCGCATGGTCGGCCGGGGCCTGCTGACCCGGCACCGCCAGGGCCGCCGTGTCTACTTCGGACTGACAGCGCGCGCGATCACCGTGCTGGAGGACGGAAAACGGCGTATCTGGGGCACCGGCGCGGTCAACCGGGACTGGGACGGCAACTGGACGCTGGTCGGCTTCTCACTGCCCGACACCCGGCGAAGCGACCGTCACGACCTTCGCTCGCGGCTGACCTGGGCCGGTTTCGGCATGCTGCAGAACGGCTTGTGGATCGCACCCGGAACCCAGGACGCCGCCGGGATCATCGAAGATCTGGGACTCGCCGAAAACGTCAGCGTCTTCATCGCGCAGCACGCGAAGCCGACGGAATCGGCCGATCTGGTGCACAAGGCGTTCGACACCGACGCCATCGCCGCGCGCTACGAAGCCTTCCTCGCCCGGTGGGACACGGCCGACGCGCTTGGATCCCTGCCGGACGACCTGGTACGACGGCTACTCCTCCACACCGAGTGGCTCCAGCTCGTGCGGCAGGACCCGCATCTCCCGGCGGAGCATCTGAAGGAGGATTGGCCCGCGATCCGCGCCGAGCGGCTGTTCCGGCGGCTCGACGAACGGATCCGTGACGCGGCAACACGAACGGCCGCGGAACTCGTCGACGAGATCGCGATCGGGGAGCACCCCGGCGAAACCCGCTGAGCCGCGCGGTTTCGGTATGTTGACGTTGAGCGGCAAGGGTTTCGGCGACGGGCGGAGTACAACGAAGTGACGAGCGAGTTCAACTGGGCGGGCAATCACGAGTACGCCGCGGAAGAGGTGCTCCGGCCCACCACGGTCGAGCAGGTGCGTGAACTGGTCGCCGCGGCGCCCCGGATCAAGGCGCTGGGCACGCGGCACTGTTTCAACGACATCGCGGATTTCGCCGGCGGCGTGCAGCTGAGTGTGGCCGACGTGGACGTGCCGATCGAGATCGACGCCGAAAACGCGAGCGTCACGATCGGCGGCACGACACGCTACGGCGACCTCGCCGAACCGCTCGACGCGGCCGGGTTCGCCCTCGCCAACCTGGCGTCACTCCCCCATTGCACGGTCGCCGGCAGCATCGCGACGGCGACGCACGGCTCCGGCGAGCGTCACCAGAACCTGTCCACGGCCGTATCGGCGATCGAACTGGTCACCGCGGACGGGGAACTGCGGAAGTACTCCCGTGAGGGGGATCCCGACGTCTTCCCCGGGCTCGTCGTCGGGCTGGGGGCGCTGGGTGTCATCACGCGGCTCACCCTGGACGTCGTACCCCGGTTCGACCTGCGGCAGCACGTCTTCGACCATCTGCCGTGGGACGCGGCCACCCGGCATTTCGACGAGATCGAGGACGCCGGGTACAGCGTCAGCCTGTTCATGAACTGGGCCGACGACACGGTCGACCAGGTCTGGCTCAAGACCAAGGTCGAGCCCGGCGCCCCGTTCGAGGCCCGCACCGATCTGTTCGGCGCACTGCCCGCGAACGAGCCCCGCCACCCGGTGCGCGCGGCCGGCATGTCGGCGGTGAACTGCACGGAACAGCTCGGCGTGATCGGGCCCTGGTACGACCGGCTGCCGCATTTCCGGCTCGGCTTCACGCCCAGCGCCGGTGACGAGCTTCAGACCGAGTACTTCGTCCCGCGGCGGGACGCGATCGCCGCTTTCGAGGCGATCCGCGGCCTGGCCGACAAGGTGTCACCGCTGCTACTGGTGTCCGAGATCCGCACGATCGCGGCCGACGACCTGTGGCTGAGCCCGGTGCACGGCGGCGACCGCGTCGCGATCCACTTCACCTGGAAGCCGCTGTGGCCAGAGGTCAAAGCGGTGCTGCCGCTGATCGAGGAACGACTGGCGCCCTTCGGTGCGCGCCCGCACTGGGGCAAGTTGTTCCGGATGGATCCGTCCGCGGACGGCCTGTACCCCAAGCTGGCCGAGTTCCGCGAACTGGCGGACCGGCTCGACCCCGAAGGCAAGTTCCGCAACCCGTTCCTGCGCCGGACCGTGTTCACCGGCTGATTCCTCAGACCGCGTTCGTGACGGTGACCTGGAAACCCAGCGCCTGCAGCATCCCGGTGAGCATCGTCTTCGTGTTCTGCTCGGCTTTGGCCACCAGCCCCGATTCCTTCGCCGCGGCGGCGATCCGCTCTTCCGCGGCGACGTAGAACCGTTGCTGGTTCGGCGGATCGACCAGCGAGGTCAGCTGGTCGATCAAGCCACGCTCCTGACTGAAGACGTAGCTGCGCTTGTTGTCGAGGTTCGGTTTGTCCAGCGCGGCGGGTGGCAAGGCCAGCCGCACCGATTTGCCGTCCGGCGACACCACGATCGAATCCTCCGCCAGGCGCCCGAAATCGACGTAGGCGTTGACCGTGCCCGCCGCCACGAACAGCGTGCGCTGCCCGGCGAGCGCGTCCGGCACCCATTTCACGTCGTCCTCGATGTCGATGACGACCTGGAAGTCGCCCACCGCGGCGTGATACTGGCTGAGGTCGCGGACCGCGTGGAGCACAGCCGGTTGACTGCGGTCCACTGTGGACTTTCCGAACAGGTCGAGCTTCGGGAGGGCGCCGACGACCTGCAGCACGGCGGCGACCACGACGACCACCGCGGCGATGACGAGGGTGGTGCGCAGCCAGCGAGCCTTCAGTTTTATCACCTGTGTGGGTTACCCATGTCGGGCGCGCGGCAAACGGTTTCCGGGCCCCGGCCAGGGGATCAACACCGCTGACGTGCTGCCCGGCTACCGTAGGGCCATGGAACTCCCGTCGTGGGCCGAGCGGATGACGCCCACCTGCCAGGCGATCGCCGAGCTGCTGCATCCGAATGCCGAAGTCGTCCTGCACGATCTGGGCACGGACACGATCGTCGGCATCTGGAACGCGTTTTCGGCGCGGCAGGTCGGGGAGGCGTCACTGCTCTCGGAGCTGCCAGGGGCCGGAGACGACGGTGCGGTGATCGGGCCCTATGAGAAGGTCGCGCTCGACGGCCGCCGCCTGACCTCGATCAGCGCCGTCATCCGCGACGACGAGGGGACCACTCGCGGGATGCTGTGCGTCAACCTCGACCGGTCGCCACTGGACTCGGTCGTCGCGGCGCTGACTTCGCTC
>Ga0193717_1002218_pt1 | contig 11339 bp, 6 predicted proteins | sample U2c2metaG_FD_145900 | JGI IMG/M metagenome (GOLD analysis project Ga0193717, IMG submission 145900) | Soil microbial communities from a riparian zone of the East river system, Colorado, United States - U2c2 | ecosystem: Environmental > Terrestrial > Soil > Riparian zone | place: USA: East River...
GGATGGGACATCTCCTTGGATTTGGCCGACTGCGCGATGATGGCTTCGATTCGTTCCTTCGGATCTTCGATATCCGTCGCCAGCGAGCAGATCATCCCGAATACCTGATTGTTGGCGTCGGTATTGCCCTCCTCGCGCAGCGAAATCGGTACCGCCGCCGTCAGCGAACGGTTCGGCAATCCGCCCTGCTCCAGCAGATACCGGCGCAGCACGCCGCTCGACAGCGCCATCACCACGTCATTAAGTTTTCCGCCAGCCTGCTTCGCAATAGCCTTGGCTTCCGGTAGCGACACCGACACGCCTGCAAAACTACGCTCCGATGAGATCGATTTGTTCAGCATCGTCGATGGCGAAACCATTTTTGCGATGCTCTCGCGCGCTTTCGGATCGGACACCTTCGCGATCATGTCGCGAACGCTCTTCACCGTATCGGGCACGTTGCCCAGCATCCGCATGCCGGACTCGAGCTGATACATCGCATTGTCGAACAGGATCGAACCGAGATCGCTCTTGCCGCTGCGCGGCAGGTCGAAACTCTTGGCCTTGGTGGCGTCCAGCGGCTGACGCCAAAGCTGCGAATAGGAATCGAGCAGATTGGTCGCAATGTCGCGCGGCTCGTTGGCTGGCTTGTTGACCGCTGCGATCTTCGGAAACTCGCGCGGAACCGGCGTAATGTCGTAGATCATGTTGGTAAGCGCCGCGCCCGCGCCGCCGTCGATGCAGGCATGATGCATCTTGGAATAAAGCCCAACCTCGTTGTCTTTCATGCCTTCGAAAACATAGAACTCCCACAGCGGACGCGCCCTGTTCAGGAGCTTGGCATGCATCCAGCCGACGGTTTGTTCGAGAATCTTGCGGTCTGCAGGCGCCGGAAGGCTGGCGCGGAAAATATGGCGGTTGATGTCGAACTGATCGTCCTCGACCCAGCTTGGATTGTCGATGTCGAGCGGCGCTTTCTCCAAACGCGATTTCAGGATCGGCGCGACATGAATCCGGTCCGCGATCATCTTCTTGAAATCTTCGAAGAAGTCGCCCTGATAGCCGTCCTTCAGCTTGAAGATCGCCATGCTTCCGACGTGCATCGGCATCTCGGGCGTCTCGAGATAAAGAAACGACGCGTCCATTGAGGACAGCTTCTTGGCGTGACCCATGGTACCCTCCCGTTCGATGGCCGCTGTCGCCTTTTCGGCGGTTCTCATTCGGCAGCAGTATTCTTAGACGCTAACCTTTTCCGGACGGGCATAGGCCAATGCGAATGGGCCCGCACGGTCGAATGGATGAAATTGACCTTCCGGCTGCGCGAGACGATCGGCGACAGCCCAGAGCGCCGCGGCGTTGACGCCTATCCCAATATGGCTCGCGAGCGTAATCTCGATATTCTCAGCGGTATCGGATTCGTTGACGAGGCACGTCCGCCAGTTCACGATACCGTCGGTGCGCGTATAGAGCGACGATGTCGGCACCGGCAAATCGCCGGACAGCGCCTGAATGTCCTTGAGATCGGCCTCCTGAATGGTTTCGCCCGAAACCATCTCGTAAATCTGTTTGGCGTTGGTCGCCGTGATGTCGCCCGCGAACGGACTTCCGAGCGTCAACACGTAACGAACCATATCGGGCATGCTCAACGCCAGATCGCGGGCGTAGACGCCGCCGAGACTCCAGCCGACCAGGCTGACCTTGCGGCCCGTCGCGCTGTGAACGCTGGCCAGCAGCTTGCCGAGTTTTTCGCGCATGCTGTAAACGCCGCCGACGTTCCGGCCAAAGCCCCACGGATGAGTTGAGAATCCGAGCAGGTCGAGATAGCGGCGCAGAATGAGCGTCGACACATCGCTCGCCAGCAGGCCGGGCAGCACCAGAACGGGATGACCGTCGCCGCGCGGAGCGGTCAGAAGCGCGGGAGCCAACAGCAGCGTCGCATTCAGTTCGAGCAACCCCCTGCCCTCGGCCAGAAACAATCCGAGGTTCGGCGGACGCAGGCGGCCCTTTTCGGCGAGGAAGCTTTCGTTAACTGTCATCGCGACCCCGGACCAACACGCTTCATCGCAACACCTTTTCGCTGCCTTGCACGAAAGCAACGTTGACCAGTCTAGAAGCATGTCGAGCCCGATGCCAATCGGCTTTCGCCGAAAAGCTATCCTTCGCGATGGCGTGGTGAATTTTATTGCTCTGCACCATCATCCGGAACATGTTGGGCACCGGATTCGCGGTATGCGACCTCATGCCCGCGCACCAGCCCAATGGCAGGCACATTTCCCGCCCAATTGCGCTAGCCTGTGACGACGATGGCCCGAGACCCTTTATGAGCACCTACCGCCTCGACCACCTTTTTGCACCGCGCTCGATTGCGCTTGTCGGAGGAAGCCCGAAACCCGCGTCGGTTGGCGGCACGACGCTGCGCAACCTGCTCGCAGGCGGATTCAGCGGACCGATCTACGTCGTCAATCCCAAGCACTCCGAAATCGAAGGCATCAAGACGCTCCGCGACATCAAGGATATTCCAGGGACACCCGATCTCACCATCATCTCGACTCCGCCGTCCCTTATCCAGGGCATCGTCAAGAGCGCGGGTGCACGTGGATTCCCCGCCGCGATGGTGCTCTCCGCCGGCCTCGGCCTCGGCACCGGGTCCTATACGGAAGCCATCGCGCAGACCGCGCGAAAGAGCGGCCTTCGGCTGATCGGCCCATCACTCGGCGTGCTGATACCGCGCATCAAACTGAACGCAAGCTTCGCATCGCGTCTGCCGCAGATGGGTGATCTCGCGCTGATTTCGCAATCCGGCGCGATCTCGACCGCGCTCGTCGAGTGGGCCGCCAACCGCAACGTCGGATTTTCTGCCATCGTCTCGACAAGCGAAAACCTCGACATCGATTTCGGCGATCTGCTCGACTACTTCGCACTCGATACCGACACGCGCGCCATCCTGCTTTATATCGAGTCGATCAGCGACGTGCGGAAGTTCATGTCAGCGGCGCGGGCTGCCGCGCGCGTCAAGCCGGTCGTTGTCATCAAGTCCGGGCGTCACACCCAGGGCGCTCGCGCAGCGGCAACCCACACCGGTGCACTGGCCGGGTCGGACGCCGTCTACGACGCCGCATTCCGCCGGGCGGGACTGCTGCGCGTGCTCGATCTCGATGAATTGTTCTCCGCGGCCGAGACGCTGGGACATCTGCAATCGTCGCACGGCCACCGGCTTGCGATCGTCACCAATGGCGGCGGTCTCGGCGTGCTTGCCGTGGACCGGCTGATCGATCTCGGCGGCGAACTTGCGGGCCTGTCGGAGGACGTCAAGAAAGGCCTCGACAAGGTGTTGCCGGAGCGATGGTCGCACGCCAATCCTGTTGACATCCTCGGCGACGCCGACGGCGAGCGCTATGCGCAAGCCTGCGAGAGCGTGCTCGGCGATACCGCCAACAATGCATTGCTCGTCATGAACGCGCCGAACACGCTGTCCTCTTCCGTCGAATGCGCCAAATCGGTCGTCGCTGCGGTGAAGAAACACCGGACCGAGATGTATTCGCGCAAGCCCGTGTTCACGGCATGGGTCGGCGACAACGGCGGCGCCGCCGCGGTGTTCGGCGAAGCAGGCATTCCGCATTTTCCGAGCGAAGCGGACGCCGTGCGCGGCTTCATGCACATCGTGCGCTACCGTGAAGGTCTCGACGTGGCGATGCAGACGCCGCCAAGCCTTCCGGAAGACTTTGCGCCTGACGTAGCGGCCGGACGCGCGATTATCCAGAACGCCCTGAAGGACAAACGCGGTTGGCTCAACCCGCTGGAGATCAACGAGCTGTTCGCGGCCTATGCGATCCCGATTGCGTCCGCCGCGCTGGCGCGCGATCCCGATCAGGCCGCGCGCGCAGCCACGCCTATCCTGGCCGCGGGCAGCACTGTCGTCGTCAAGATCAGTTCGCCGGACATCCTGAACAAATCCGATGTCGGCGGCGTCCGCCTGAACCTGACCAGCGAGCGCGCGGTGCACGACGCTACCGACGAAATTCTGCAACGTGCGCGCAAGATGCGGCCGAAGGCCCGCATCGATGGCGTGACCGTGCATCCGATGATCCTGCGTCCCCGCGCGCGCGAATTGATTGCGGGCCTCGCCGACGATCCGACCTTCGGGCCGGTCGTGGTGTTCGGACGCGGCGGCACCGCCGTGGAAGTCATCAACGACAAGGCGCTGGCGCTTCCGCCGCTCGACCTCAACCTCGCGCGGGATCTTATCGCGCGCACGCGCGTGTCACGCATTCTCAAGAGCTATCGCGATGTCCCGGCGGCGGACGAAGGTGAAGTCGCGCTGCTGCTGGTGAAACTCGCGCAGATGGCGGCCGACCTGCCGGAAATCCGAGAACTCGACATCAATCCGCTGCTGGCCGACAAGGACGGCGTGATCGCGGTGGATGCACAGGTGTCGATTGCGCCGCTAAGCGAAACAATCCGCGGTTCGGGTCACTATCGCTTTGCGATCCGTCCCTATCCGAAGGAATGGGAACGGCACGTCAAGCTAAAGGACGGCCGGGGCATCTTCGTGCGGCCGGTGCGGCCTGAAGATGAGCATCTGTATCCGGAGTTTTTCGAGCACGTCAGCCGGGAGGACGTTCGGCTGCGATTTTTCTCGGCGATGAAGGAACTGTCGCATCCGTTCATCGCGCGTCTCACGCAACTCGACTACGCACGCGCAATGGCCTTCATTGCCATCGAGGAAACCACCGGCAAGATGCTGGGCGTGGTCCGCCTTCACACTGACGCGGATTTCGCCAGCGCCGAGTATGCCGTTCTGATCCGAACCGACCTCAAAGGCATCGGCCTCGGATCGATGCTCATGAAAATGATTATCGAGTACGGCCGCGCCGAAGGCGTACGCGCCATTCGCGGTCAGGTGCTGAGCCGGAATACGGTCATGCTCGACATGTGCCGACGGCTCGGATTCGAAATCCGTCCCGACCCGCAGAACTCGGATATATCGCTGGTTGAATTGCCTCTCATGAAGCAGGCATAGTACGATGCATTCAGGAGATTCATGATGGCCAGAATCGTTGTGTCTGCAGTGATCGCTCTGGCCATCATCGGCTGGGCGTATTTCGGCATCCTGACGCACTAGGCGACAGGACGCCGCTCGTTTTATCTAGGAATGATGTTTCCCGAAAACCGGTTTCCATTTTTCGGGATCATGCCCTACGGCACCAGCACCGCGCGGCCGACCAGCTTGCCTTTCTTCAGATCGTTGAGCGTCGCATCGACTTGCGTCAGCGGCCGTGTGGTCACCGGAATTGGCGCGATCTTCTTCTCGCGCACCAGATCGATCAACTCCTGCGTCTCGCTCAGGCTACCGACATAGCTTCCCTGAATCGTGATCGCCTTCATCGGAATGAGCGGTAGCGCCCACGGCGCGCCTCCGCCGAACAGGCCGACCATTACCAGTTTGCCGCCCTTGCTCAAACAATCGAAGCCGAGTTGCGCGGTCGCCGAGTTTCCCACGAGGTCGATGGCACCGCGGATCGGCCCGCCGGCCTTCGCCATGATCTGCTGCAAGGCATCGGGCGCAGCACCGTCAACCGTCGCGAGCGCGCCCGCTTTCTCGGCGGCCTCGCGCTTGCCTGCATCGATATCAACCATGATGGTGCCCTTGCCGCCCATGGCCTTCAGAAGCGTCAGCGCCATCAGGCCAAGACCGCCCGCGCCGAAAATGACGATGGGCTTGTCGAAGACATCTTCGACTTTCTTGATCGCGCTGTAGGTCGTGACACCTGAACAGGCATAAGGCGCCGCCGTCACCGGATCGAGCCCTTTCAGGTCGAGCAGATAGCGTGGATCGCGCACCATGATGTGATCGGCATATCCGCCGTCGCAATAGACTCCGAGCGAACTCGGCTTGACGATGCACATGTTCTCGTCGCCGGTCAGACAGGTCGCGCATTTGCCGCAGCCCTGCCATGGATAGACCAGTCGCACATCGCCGATGGCGACGCCCTTGGCGTCGGGGCCGAGCGCCACGACCTCACCGACCGTTTCGTGGCCCATTGTGAGGGGCAGCGATACGCCGCGATCCTTCAGCGACAGCGGTTTGCGGCCATGCCCGAGATCGTATCCGCCCTCCCAGATGTGCAGATCGCTGTGGCAGACGCCTGAGGCTTTGACTTTGAGCAGCACCTGCGAACCGATGGGTTGCGGGGTCGCGATGTCCACTTCCATCAACGGAGCGTTGAATTCGGCGACTTGAAAACTCTTCATCGCGTTTCTCCCTTTTTTTCTTGCACGCGTCCGATGCGTGGATGTTGGATTCAGGTGAAGTAGAGGCGACCAAAGGCGACCCTGTCAATACTGGGCAGTGCCGCGGCGCTATGCCCAATTCGCACCGTCAGATGAAACTTGGCCGAAGGCTCCGGATGGATTACCCAAGTCCTTGCAGGCGGGGCGGTTCGGCGCGCGCAGGCACTATCGAGAGCAGCCGCGATGTCCGACCAGTTTGACTGGAATCTTGTTCGATCGTTTCTGGCCATCACGCGCACCGGCAGCATGACGGCAGCGGCGAAGCGCCTGAAGATCGACTATTCGACGCTCAGCCGCCGCATCGCGGCGCTTGAGGCATCGCTCGGCGCCCAACTGTTCGACCGCCGCACCAGCGGTTCGTCCCTCACCGAGGCTGGCGAGAAATTGCTGGAGATGGCCGAACGGATGGACCAGCTCGCCACGTCCGCGGCGCAGTCGATCGGTAGTTCGAAGCTCGAGGCCACCGGCGCGGTGCGGATCGGAACGCCCGACGGCTTTGGAACCAAATTTCTCGCGCCGCGCCTCGGCGAACTCAGCAATCGTCATCCCGATCTCACCGTCGAACTCGTCGCGATGCCGCGCGAGTTCAACCTCTCCCGGCGCGAGGCCGACATTGCCGTCAGCCTGACGCAGCCCAGTGAGGGACGGCTGCACTCCCGCAAGCTGACGGACTACGAGCTCGGTCTCTACGCATCGCGGGATTACGTGGCCAACCACCCCGCCGTTGAGACCACAGCCGACGTGCCGTCGCACCGGTTCATTTCATATATCGACGATCTGATTTTTTCGCCCGAACTCGAATACACGCATTTTGTATCGCCGGACCTGCGTCCCGCGATCAAAAGCTCGAACCTCATCGCTCAACTGAATTCCGCCATCGCAGGTGCCGGTCTTTGCGTGCTGCCGTGCTTCATCGCGCATGGCGAACCGCAACTTGTGCGGGTTCTGCCCTCGTTCCGTCTGATCCGGACGTTCTGGCTGCTGCTGCACAGCGATCTTCGCAATACTGCACGGGTGCGGGTTACCGCCGATTTTATCGCCGAACAGGCCAGCGAAGCGCATGCGCTGTTTTTGCCGGCTGGTCCCTAATCCCGCAAAACTGGCGTCAGGCTATTGAGTATTGCCGTTGCCGCCCCCGCCGTAGGGCGAAGTGTTGGGCGGCGGCGTTTGCACCTGATTGGTCTGGTTGGTCTGGTTGGATTGCGACTTGTTCTTCACGACCGCGTTGCCGCCATCGAAGATCGAGAAGTATCCAAGCGGGTCCGTTCCCGGCGGCCTTGCCGGGTCCGTCACAATGGTCTTGCCGAAGCCGAGACGCGCTGCCATCTGGTCGGTCGGCAAATCGCTTACGCCGCCGGTCTGGCCGGTACCGCTGGTCAGCGCAGCCATGATCTTTTGCAGCAGGAATTCCGGAATCGGAAACGGCTCCGGAATCGGATCGTTCGGACCGGACACCCAGGTCATGTAACCTGGCCTGACGATGACCGAACCGAAGTTGTTCTTGATGACGACCGAGCCGACATGGCCGATGACGATCTCGCCCTTGGCCTGCGCCAGCTTGGAATCGGAACCGCCAAAACCCGGAGGGATCGGATAAACCACGGTCGCCACGCCGCCGCGAATGCCCAGCGTTGCGACCGGCGTGTTCACCGTCACGCCTGCGGTGTGGCTGATCTGTCCGCCGACAAAACGCATCACGCCCTTGCTGACGGTCGCCACCATTTTTCCGGTCCCGGCCTTGGGATCGTAGACATACTCGTCGATGACGATGCTGCTGTTGCGGCCGACGTTCAGCGTAGAGGTGTCGGGGAACATGATCTGCGTCGAACCCGACGCCGACGTCTGCACCCGCTCCTTGTAGATGACGTTGGTGCCGATGGTGAGCGTGCGCGTGCCTGCGCCCGGTGGTGTGCCCGTTGCATCGAGATTGACAGCGCCGACCCGGCCCGAGTTTTGAGCCTCGGCCGCGGGAACAAGCGCGGTCGTGGAGAGCAGCACCGCCAGAAACGAGGTAAAATATGTCTCTTTGGAAAATAACATCTGCTGCACCCTCAGAAGCGAGCGGTCGGGCCGAACATCACCGAGAAATTCTCCAGGCGATAGTTCGGCAGCGAGGAATTGACCTTGTCGTACTGAACCGCAGCCGAGACGCCGAAATTCTTCGTCACGGGCGCATTGAACAGCGCGCCCACTGACCACTGACCGTCGCTGCGAGTAACGAGTGGGTCGATAAACGGATTTGGCGCATCGAAACGCGTATCGATCCATCGGGCGAACGGCGCCACGCTCCAGTTGCGCGACATCCAAACGAACGGCGGCGAGAACTCAAGCGTCAGCGCGGCTTCGATCGCCCACTGGTCGAACGACTGGAACACGAAGGCCGAGTCGCCGCGCCGGTAGAGGCCGCGCGCATCAAGCTTGATCTGTTGTGCGATGCTCCAGCTTGCCGTGAGGCTGGTTGTGTACCAATCGCCGGAGTTGAAGCCCGCGACAGGATCGATTGTCCTGAAATCCGCACGCCGCCATTCGAAATCGGGACCGAACGTGAACCGGTCGTTCACCGGCACCTTCACCCCTACGCCGAGGCCAGCCGTCGAAAAATACGACGAGCCGCCAATCCATGTATTCCCGCCGACCACATAAGGCTTGATCGTGACGCCCGGCAGAAGTTCCGGCGCGAGCGCGAGCCGCGGGCCGAAGCTGAGATCGACGAAGCCGACGTTCAGATCCTTCAGGCGCGACTGCTCGGTGAGGTATCCAACGGCACGCGTTTCGAGAACGTCGCCACGCTGGTTCTGCAAATCGTAGTCGTGGCTGAGACCAACCAGTCCGAACCAGTTGATGTCGCTCTTCTGCCGCGCCGTCGGCAGCAGGGCCAGATCCTGACCGCCGAGACGCAGCACGCCGCCGCCGGGCGCGAAGCTTGCATTGCTTTGCGAGCGGATGCCGGTCTGCGCGAAGCCGGAGAACCGGCTCGGCTGAAGCTGCTTCTCGGTGTCTGGCAGATATGTTTCGACGCGCTCTTTGGTTATGGCGTCGATGTCCGGACTTGCAAGAGCTTCCTTGAAATAGCGCCGCGCCATTTCATACGAGCCGAGCCTGAAATACAGCGCGCCGAGTTCGTACTTCACGCGCGTCAGTTTGGGATTGTAAAACAGCAGGCGTTCAAGCGCGCCGATCGCCGCTTCGTAGTCGCCGCGCTCGGTCGCGACCTTCACATAGGCGAACGTGACTTCGTGGTTGCCGGGATTGCGAACCATCTGCTGAAACAGTTGGTCCTGCACCGATGCATCTTGCGCCCGCGCATCACTTAGCTGCCCGAACAGCACGAGGGCACACAGGATCAACATACCCTGTGAGCGCGGGAATTTTCCACGCGCGTCAATTACGCAACGATGCCCCTGAACAAACATAAGAAAAAATCCTGGCAACTAATCAATGACCGACAAAAACCATGAAAGCCGCACACAATCAACGGTATAACCGTCTGCTCCCGTGGCCGATTTGATACAGAGCGCGGAAAAATACTGCGCCCGCTACGGGCGAGTTTCTAAACGGCAGCAGCTATGCCTGGCGTTGTCGCACACATTGGTACATGTGAGCGATCCATCGGTTCAATTCGTTGAAGGCAATTCTGCCCGCAAAACGGGCGTTTACGGGGTGTCTCGCGAGTAGCGAATAAAGCAAGGATCCTTCTGGCGGCGCGAGACCATGTGGGACGCCCGCTCGCCGCCAGACATCGTCGTGAAGATTCAGAAAGCAAAAATCATTGCATTTTCGATTCAATTCGGCGGCGCACGCCGGGTTGAACAAGTCGGGCACCTCGAACCAGGATACTGGACCCAGCGGCTCTCGTGACCTGAATTCTGGAACCGATCCGTGCCGGTCAAGCAGCGACGTGAACAGCGAGGCTCCCGTCCTGTCCCACTCCTCCAGGGTATCGCCGAGCAACTCGGTCTGACGAAGTGCTTCCTCCAGAATTGGATGACCGGCGGGGAACTTCAGCACGTCCATGGGAACGAGGCCGAATGCATCGGGACCGCCAAGGAAGATGGCGTCTCGAGGCAGGTCGGGCTTCAGCAGCAAGACGTCGGGATCGATCCACCAGCCGCCAAGCTGGTGAAGCAAGGCATAGCGAAAACGATTACCATGGATCGCGAATCTTCCGTCCGATCCCAACGGGCGCAATACGCGCTCGGGCGGCAATATCTCCCCGGCTTTTTTGACCGTTATCCAGTCCGGTACATCCAGCATCTCGCTGTAGGTGAACACTTCGACGCGATGACCGCGGTCAGCAAAACTTCGCAGGCACAGCAGTTGATACGGCCCGATGGCTTCGCCATGCCAGAACGTCCGGATTGTCTGCGGGTCCTTTGACAACACATGCGGCTCTGCTGCAACATTCGGTGAAGCGACACCAAATTGCCAGCCATGCAGTTGTACCGAACTGGCAAAATCATCCAGCGTGTTTTCCTCGATCGCCGGAATCGAAAGCCGCCGTCTGATATTTTCCAGCAGCCGATATTCGCGATCCCAATCCGCAATCGATTTGAACGACAGGCGCGCGCGCTCGGAAACGTCGATGCCGTATCGGCGAAACAGGACATCAAGGTAGCTGCCAGCAGGCGGCCCAAGCGTTTTTGGAATCCGAATGAAACGCAGCACCTCATTCCAGAGATGGGTGAAGTCACTCTTCGCCACGCGATCCTGAATCAAGTCACATCGAGCCGGGTCGAAAAAGCTCAGGGCCTCGCTGTATTCAATTTCGTAGGCATTCGATTTAAGCAGCGGCGGATGATTCAGCACATGCTTCGCAACCAGCCGCGTCATGAGCGTCGGACCGACGACGGCCCGGTCGGCGTCATATATCGACATATCCGCATCAGGCAGGAGCCGCTGCGCTTCTTCGATTGCTTCAGCCATGATCGGCGCGCCCGCGGGAAATCGCATGACGGACGTGCAGATCCAATCAGGGCCACCATGCGCGATATAAGTATCCTGCGACGGCAACCGGTCACGAAGGAGGATAAGATCGAGATCGACGTACCAGCCTCCGAACCGGTGAAGCA
>Ga0193717_1002219_pt1 | contig 11337 bp, 12 predicted proteins | sample U2c2metaG_FD_145900 | JGI IMG/M metagenome (GOLD analysis project Ga0193717, IMG submission 145900) | Soil microbial communities from a riparian zone of the East river system, Colorado, United States - U2c2 | ecosystem: Environmental > Terrestrial > Soil > Riparian zone | place: USA: East River...
ATTTCGACCGCATCCTGCGGGTCAACGTCACCGGGCCCTACATGATGAGCCGGGCCGTCTATCCGGCGATGAAGAAGCAATGGGAGGAGAAGCAGGAGCGCGGCGCGATCGTGAACGTGTCGTCGATTGCCGGCGTCATGGGCGTCGGCAGCTCGATCCCCTATGCCTGCTCCAAGGGCGCGCTCAACACGCTGACCTTGACGCTCGCGCGCTGGCTGTCGCCGGCGGTGCGCGTCAACACGATCTGTCCGGGCTTCATCCAGACGCGCTGGCTGCTCGAGGGCATGGGCGAGGAAGGCTATAACAAGTTGAAGGGCATGCAGGAGCAGACGACGCCGCTGCGCCAGGCCGGCACGGCCGAGCAGATGGCGGAGGCGGCGCTCTATTTCCTGACCAGCGCCGCCAACATCACCGGCGAATTCCTGATCGTCGACGCGGGCATGCATCTGGCCAGCCTGCCGATGAAGGCGCGCTGAGTCTTCGCAGGGACCGCGCGGCTCCAGCCGCGCTCTTGTCATGATTCATGAGCGCGACTGGAGTCGCGCGCTCCCAGCTATGAGTTGTCACGCCGCTTCTTGTGGCTCCTCTTCGACCGCACGGGCGAAGGCGGCGCCGGCGTTTTCGACGTGGCGGGTGGCGAGCAGGGCGGCCAGTTCCTCGTCGCCGTCGATCACCGCCGCGAGCACGCGGGCATGCTCCTGCCAGTCCTGGCGGGCGCGGGCCTTGCCGTTGAGGGCAAAGGCGAGGCTGGTGCGTTCGCGTAGTGAGCGCATGACGTCGGACAGCACGGTGTTGCGGCTGGCCTCGGCCAGCTTCTCGTGGAACTCGCCGTTCAGTCGCGCGAGATGCTCGGGATTGCCGACAAGGGCGGCCTCGTTGCCGCGGCGCAGCGTCTCGCTGAGCTCGGCCACGATCGCCGGATCGTGGCGCCGCGCGGCGAGGCGGGCGTTCAACCCTTCCAGCAAGGCGCGCACCTCGACCAGCTCGCGGACTTTCTCGGGCGAGATCGCCGCCACCCAGGCGCCGCGCCGCGGCTCGAGGCGTACCAGCCCTTCGCCCGAGAGGCCGAGCAGGGCTTCGCGCACCGGCACGCGCGACACGCCCAATTCGGCCGACAGGCGGTCCTCGACCAGGCGCTCGCCCGGCCGCAGGCGGCCGTCGAGGATCCGGCTGCGAATCTGGTCGCTGACTTTCTTGCTGAGCGACGCGCGGGTGGTGGCCATCGTTCAGCCTTTGGCGAGTTGCTTGGCGAAGGCGGCGATGCCGGCCTCGCAGCAGGCGATGTCCTGCTCGCCGTTGCCGCCCGAGGCGGCAACCGAGCCGACGCATTGTCCGTTCACCATGATCGGGAAGCCGCCCACGAACACGGTGAAACGGCCCTCGTGCTGGGTGAAGATGCCGAAGGCCTCCTCGCCGGGCAGGGCGTTCTTGTAGCTGTGCGTCGGCTTGCGGTGACCGGCGGCGGTGAAGGCCTTGTTCATGGCGATCTGCACGCTGGTCACCTTGCCGCCGTCGAGGCGCCTGAGCGCGATCGGATAGCCGGCATTGTCGGCCACGCACAGGACCTCGGGCACGCCCAGCTCCTCGGCCTTCTTCTGCGCCGCGTCGAGGATGAGATGGGCCTCGCCCAAGGTCAGGGTCTGGAAAGTGTGCATCGCTGCTTCTAGGCGGCGAGCTTTTTTTGATCGGTCGCTTGGGGCTCGGCCAGGAACTTGCGGTAGAGGCCGTCGAGATAGAGGCGGCGCATCATCGTGGCTTCCTTGACCAGCCGTACGCAGGTCAGGCGCTGCTCGTCGGTCGTGGCGTATTTCTCGACGATGTCGAAGCCGCGCTCGCCATGCTCGGCGTCGGCCACGATGTGCAGGGTGAAGAACGAGACCTCGTCCTCGGCGAAGCCGTATTTCTCGATCAGCGGCGGCGTGGTCTTGCTGTAGATCCGCGGCACCTGCGATTCGAGCCCGATCAGCAGGCCCGACAGCGCCTCGAGGAAGGGCCGTGTCGACTGGCGGTGGCACCAGCTCTGCAGGCCGAGCGTCTCGGCCAGCAGCTCGCCGTTGTCTTGTGCGGCAAGAATCTCGGCGCGCGGCATGCCGCATTTCTCGGCGAAATCCAGAAGCAGATCGGAGTGGCGGACCGGAGCGAAATCGCCGCTGCCGACGAAGCCTTCCTCCTCGGTGACGTTCTCGAGCAGGAAATGCTGGACGTCCCAATGCGGGCAGCTGGCGTAGACCACCGCCACCCATTCGGAGAAGTGGCTGACATAGTGGAAATGCTGTTTGACCCATTCGCCGAGCAGGCGGCGGTCGAGCTTGCCCGACGTCCAGGCCTCGCTCCACGGATGCACGGCGGAGTGACGCTGGTTGATCGCCTCCTCAAGCGACAGACGAAATGCGCTCTTTGTCATGAGTGGCCTCCTTGGGTTGGGTCGCCAAGAGAATTGTATACAGTTCTGACGATTTGAGTCAAATTACCCGATAATATATTAATATTGTATACGATCGTCGGCATGCAAATCGAGGACTACACCGGCGGAGACGCCTTCCAGCGGGAAAAGCGCACCGTCTTTTCGACCGAATGGCTGCCGGCCTGCGCCGAAGCGCAGCTCGCCGGGCCAGGCGATTTCGTTGCGCTTTCGGTCGGCGGCTGGGGCGTCGTCGCCGTGCGTGACAAGGAGGCGACGTTGCGTGTTCTGCGCAACGCCTGCCGGCACCAGAACATGTCCGTGGTGGCCATGCCCGCCGGCAGGTGCGAACACTTCCGCTGCCGCTTCCACGGCTGGACCTACGACCTGCAGGGCCGTTTCGCAGGCGCGCCCAACCCCGTCGCGCCGGTCGATCCGGCCTCGCCCGATAACGACATGCGGATGCTGACGGCAGAACGCCGATCGGGAATCGTCTTCTTCAGCCTCGGCCCGCAGGCCTTGCCGCCGCCGCCGGCGCTCGCCGAAACGCTGCCGGCCTATGGTGGCACGACCACCACCGAGATCGCCTGCAACTGGAAGGTCTGCGTCGAGCATCTCGTGTCGGGCGACATCGACTGGCATTGGCCGCTGCTGGCGGTGCGCACCGAGCAACACACGACGGTGATCGAGCAGATCGTGCCTTATACCTTCCTGCGCACCCGGGTCCTGACGCATGTCTTCGGTGCGGCTTCTGATATCCAACGTGAGACGGTCGAGGCGTTCAAGCAGGAATGCGAGCGGCTGCAGCTCGATCGTAGCGCCGGCATCATGGCGAACGGCGACAATGCAGGCGTGGCGGCGTTCCATCGTCGGCTCGCCGATGCCGAAGGCGGCGAGCAACCATAATCTGCTACACGCAGGCGGTGCCGCGGCAAAATTTTCGTAGGGACGCGCTTCGCATTACGTCCACTCATGGACCACGCAGTTCTTGTCGATGGTGCCTTGCGCGGCGAAGTCCAACATTGATCCCAGCTCAATAGCAGCCGGAGATCAGACCATGAGCCTGCAAGAGAACGTCGTCGCCGCTTTGCCGCATGTCGAGGCCGAGATGAACTATCTGACGCCGATGGCGGAGCGGCCGCGCAATTACACCTACGATCCGCCGGCCGGCGTGCCGTCCTCGAACATCGTTCAGGAGCCGCATCGCGTGGCGATCCACGATGCGCGGCCGGTGGCTGATGTCGTGTCGCTCGACGCCAACGGTTTTGCGCTGCTGAAGCATCGCAGCGCGGTCCAGGACTTCTTCGACGACGAGGAAGTGCGCCGCGTCTATTACCCGGAAGTGGAGCAGGTGCTGAAGCAGGCGACCGGTGCCGACCGCGTACATATCTTCGATCACACCGTCCGCCGCCGCGTGCCCGACGCCGAATCGCAGCCCGGCGCGCCGCGCCAGCCGGTGCGCCGCGTGCACATCGATCATACCGCGCGATCGGGCCCGCAGCGCGTGCGTGATTTACTGCCGGACGAGGCCGAGGAGCTGCTGCGCGGCCGGGTGCAGGTCATTAATCTCTGGCGCCCGATCCGCGGGCCGCTGCAGGATTCGCCGCTTGCCGTGTGCGACGCCACCAGCATCAGCGTGGACGATCTGGTGCCTTCCGATCTCGTCTATCCGCATCGCGTCGGCGAGACCTATTCGGTGACCTACAATCCCGCGCACCGCTGGTACTACGTGCCGCGCATGCAGCCCGACGAGGCGTTGCTGCTGAAGTGCGCGGACACGGCGACCGATGTCCCGGCACGCTTCACGCCGCACAGCGCCTTCATCGACCCGACCGCATCGTTGGACGCGCCGCCGCGCGAAAGCATCGAGGTACGGGTCCTGGTGTTCCACGCCGCGTGAGCGGCGTCACACCGGCTGTTCACACCGGGAGTTCGTGGCCGCGGCCGATGTTCCTGATGATCTCGCTGAGATGCGGCTTCTCGTCCAGCAGGGCGCGGCGATAAGCGACCAGGCCTTTCAGCATGGCGCCGTCACGCTCGAGCAGCCGGTCGGCGAATTCGACCATGCGGGTGTTGGGCCAGCCGTGCTTGCGCAGTTCGAGCAGTTTGAGGAAGGCCGCCTGTTCGTCGCCTGGCCGGAACTGCGACATCAGGATCGCCGCCGCCGCGGTCGAGCGCGACACACCGGCGTGGCAATGGACCAGCACATGCGCCTCGGGCCGGGCGCGCACCCGCTCGCCGAAGGCCAGGAGCTGTTCGATATGGGCGGAGGTGCAGGCCTCGAAGCCGGGATACTCGGCCACGACATCATCGAAGCGGATCAGCTCGTGGTCGATCTCGCCATACGAGTCGAGCGCGCTGGGCCTGGGCTCGTGCGTGTCGATGATCGACAGCACGTGCGTCACACCGGCGGCGAAATGCTGCGGCAATTCGGGAATGCCGCAAATGGTGACCCTGAAGGCAGGCGTGAACATCGGAGAACCTCTCAGAACAAATCGTGCGCCATGTTCAGGCCGAGTGCCAGCATGCCGTACAGGAAAATCTTGCGGAAGGTCTCGGGCGAGGCGGCGTGCCGCACCTTCTGGCCGATCCACACGCCAGCGAAGGTGGGCAGGAGCGCCGCCACGCCGCCGATCGTGTTGGTGGTGTTGAAGATATCCTGGCGGACCAGCGCCACGGCCAGCGCGGTCATGATGAACAGGAACAGGATGCCGAGACCCTGGATGAGGTCGTCCTTGGAGATCTGCAGCGACTGCATGTAGGGCAGGAAGGGGACGGCGGCCATGCCGGTGATGCCGGCCACCGCGCCGCTCGCCAGTCCGATCAGCGGATTGAGCCAAGGCTCGGCGGCGCGCGGCATGACCGGACGCCAGGCGAACAAGGCGATCAGGGCATAGAGCACCAGCAGACATCCCATCCATCCGAGCGTGCCTGCCCTGCCCAGCGTGCCGAGCAGGGCCGCGACGCCGATCACGCCGACCACCGCCGCCGCAGCCATGCTGCCGAAGCGGCGCAGCAGCGGCATGAAGCGGCGGCCGGAGAAAGCCTGCCAGACGTTTGTGATCATGGTGGGAATGGTCATGATGGCGAGCGCGTCGCCCAACGGCAGCGAGAGCGTCATCATCCCGATGGCAATCGGCGGCAGGCCGATGCCGATCGCGCCTTTGGCGATGCCGGCGAGAATGAAAGCGCCGGCTACCACTAGCATCTGTATTTCGGTCATGGCGCTATGGGTTCAGGCGGCGTCGGGAAAGACTTGCGCAACGAAGCGCGGATAGGCCTCGCCGATCTCGCGCGCGGCCACTTCTTCGGCCGAGCCGAGCTGCCAGTCCTTGGACATCGCTCCCTCCCGTCTTTTGATGATTGTGTGGCCGGTTGACGTGGCCGGCAAGGGTGTCAGCGGATCGTCTCTTTCGCCAGCCGGTCGAAGGCCTGCCAGAACAGCGCGCGGATCGGGTCGGTCTCCATCATGATTTCGTGCCACGCGCCCGGCAGGACGACACGTTCGGCTCGAGGGAGACGTGCGACGATGGCAGCGTGACTTTCGATGTTCACCACCGTGTCCGCGCTGCCGCTCAACAGCACGATCGGCAGGGCGACGCGTTCGAGATAGCCCGCGGCGTCGGCGCGATGCATCGAACGCAACGCCTGCCGCGCCCAGCCGAGGGTCGGGCCGCCCAGCACCAGACGAGGATCGGCACCGAACCATTGGTCGGTGAAGCGAAAGTGCCGCTCGTCGTGTGTGAGGTCGTTGTTCGGGAAGGCGCGATTGGCCGCGACATAGGGTCCGCTGCCGAAGCTGTAGCGCTCGTCGAGAGCGCGTACCTGCGGCAGGATTGCCATTACCCCGCGCAGAAGTGCGTCCTGCCTGAGCCCGGTCATCGGCGATACCAGCATTGCCGCGGCGATCGGGCCGGGACCGAGCTCGGCGAGGGCGCGCAGGGCAATGTGGCCGCCCATCGAATGAGCGAGCATGATGACCGGCCGTTGCGTGGCAGGGACGACCATGTCTTCGAGGAAGAGTTTCAGGTCGGCGACATACGTGGCGAAATCGTCGATATGGCCTTTGCCGGAGTCGGCAAGCATCCGGCTCGAGAGACCCTGGCCGCGCCAGTCCATCGACAGCACGGCAAAGCCGCGGGCGAGCAATTCGCCCACAATCTCGGTTGCGTATTTATCGATGAACTCGCCGCGTCCGCCGAACAGGACGACGCTGGCGCGCGCCGTTCCGGTACTGTTCCAGGCCGCCACGCGGAGGCGGCCGCCCGGGGCATCGATGAAGCCGTATCGATCGGCCGGCCGGTAGGTCGGGGCGATCCCCGGTGGAACGATGGCGGGAGCAGCGGAAGGGTCTGATACAAACATTACGGTGACGTTATGGCATTGGCGGGTTTTGGCGAAGACCTTTGCGAGGCGACGATGGAGATTGGGGCATTTTCGCCAAGATCGGCGGCGCTCTCTTTACCGCTTTCTGACACGCAGCTATAGATCGCCCTGTCGTCGCCGTATCGTTTCCGAAGGGTCGGACGCGAGGAAACAGGCGCAAGGAAGCCTCTGAGAGGTCTGCCGCCCCGCGTGGTTATCGGCTCGTCGGTCTGAGTCGATCCGGCACGGTCCTTGCGTGGATAGATCCGCCGCAGGACTTGGCGACCGCGATCCCGATGCGAGCTGGTGCCGCCGGTGGCAGGCCGGAGCAGTCGTCTATTCAATGTTTCGTCTATCGCTGGTTTTCCTGCTCACGGTTGCGGCCACCATCATCGGCTGGCGTTCGCTCGATTCGCGCATCGAAGCGGCCGATATCGAAGGCCCCATCCATGGCGTGACCTACGCGCCGTGGGCCAAGGATCAGGACCCGCTCGAGTCCAAGGCGAGCGGCATCTTGAGCTTCTTCCGCACCGCCTTCACCAACACCCCGATCCCGGCAATCAAGCCGCGGCGAGAGCAGATCGAGCGCGACTTCGCGATGATGGCCGGCAAGGTGAAGAATGTCCGCACCTATCGCACCACCGACGGCGGCGAGATCATGCCGGAGATCGCCGCCCGCAACGGACTCAAGCTGGTGCCGGGTGCGTGGATCTATAGCCAGCCCGAAGCCAAGCTGCAGTTCGGCCGCGACGCCGCCGACGTCAACGCCGAGGAAACCTCGGCGTTGATCCGCATGGCCAACCAGAATCCCAACATCGAGCGCGTTCTGGTCGGCAACGAAAACATCCTGCGCTGGGACAATCAGAAGGATGTCCGCGATCCGATCGGCACCAGCCCGGCGCAGCTCATTCGCGAGATCCGCAACGTCAAGCGCAACGTCAAGGTCCCGGTCAGCACGGCCGAGACCTGGAAGGTCTGGCTCGACTATCCAGAGCTGGTGCAGGAGGTCGATTATCTCGCCGTCCATATCCTGCCGTACTGGGACGAAATATCGGATGAGGCGCCGCTCGAATACCTGAAGAGCCGCATCGCCATGCTGCGCAAGGCTTATCCGAACAAGAACATCATCGTCACCGAGTTCGGCTGGCCGTCGAATGGCGCGGCGCGGCGCAACCCCGTCACGGGTGTCGTCAAATACGCCACGCCCGCCGATCAGGCCAAGAACGTACGCGATGCCGTGGCCTGGCTGCGCAGCCAGAATATCGAGCACTTCATCATCGAGGCGATCGACCAGCCCTGGAAGGCCTACGACCTTGAAGGCAAGGCGGGCGGCTATTGGGGTTTGTGGAATGCCGACCGGCAGCCGAAATTCGCCTGGACCGGCGACATCTCGACTTTCCCCAATTGGTGGGTCTATGCCGCAGCCTCCGTCGCCGTGGCGGCGCCGTTCATGCTGCTCTTCCTGTGGCGCTGGCGCGACCTCAGGACCGTGGGCCAGTTCGCGTTCTGCGGCCTTGTAGCGCTGTCGGCAAGCTCGGTGGTCTACGCGGTATCGGTGGCGGCGGGCAGCTATATGGTAGTGGCCGAGGTCGTGGGGTTTGGCCTTCTGGGCTTCCTGCTCGTGCTCAGCCTCGGCATGGCGCTGTTGCAGGCGCTGGAACTGGTCGAGACGGTATGGCGCCGGCGCTGGCTGCGCGAGGCCTTGCCCTCGGTCGAGATGGTGGCGCGGCAGCCGGCCGATCGCGTCTGGCCCAAGGTGTCGCTGCATCTGGCGATCTGCAACGAACCTCCGGCCATGGTGGCGCAGACCCTCGATTCGCTGGCCGCGCTCGACTATCCGGACTTCGAAGTCATCGTCATCGACAACAACACCAAGGATCCCGCCGTCTGGCGGCCGGTCCAGGATTACTGCGCCTCGCTCGGACCGCGTTTCCGCTTTTTCCATTTCGACGAGATGAAGGGCTTCAAGGCTGGCGCGCTCAACTATGTACTGAGCCAGACCGCGCCCGATGCCAAGGTGATCGGCGTTATCGATAGCGACTACATGGTGCGGCCTGACTGGCTGAAGGCCGTCGTACCGTATTTCGACGACGAGAAGATCAGCTACGTCCAGGGGCCGCAGGACCACCGCGACTGGAAGGGCGACCGCTTCAAGGAAATGCTGAACTGGGAGTATGCCGGCTTCTTCGACATCGGCATGTGCCTGCGCAACGAATACGACGCGATCATCCAGCACGGCACCATGACGCTGGTGCGCCGCGACCGCATGGAGGAGATGGGGGGCTGGGCGACCTGGTGCATCACCGAGGACACCGAGCTGGGGTTGCGCCTGATGCAGAAGGGCTACGGCGCCATGTACAGCCGCGAGCGCTTCGGCCACGGCCTCACGCCCGATCATTTCTCGGGCTACAAGAAGCAGCGCTTCCGTTGGGCCTACGGTGCCATGCAGATCCTGAAGGCGCATCTGGGCACCATGCTCAGCAACCGCACCAAACTCACCTTCTGGCAGAAGTATCACTTCATCTCCGGCTGGATGCCGTGGTTCGCCGATGCGCTGAACCTGATCTTCACCTGGCTGGGGCTGGTCTGGGTGCTCGCGGTGCTCATCCCGCCGCTGTTCCTGCTGAAGCCTGTCGGATTGCCGCCGGCGGAGTTCATCCTGCCCACGATCGGCATCTTCGTCTTCAAGCTGGCCTATTCGTTCGGCCTCTACGCCAACCGTGTGCGATGCACCTTCCGGCAGAGCGTCGGCGCGTCGCTTGCCGGCCTGGCGCTGACCTACACCGTCGGCCGTGCCGTGATCTATGGCCTGGCCACCAGCCGTCTGCCTTTCATGCGCACGCCCAAGATGGACGAGCGAGCGACGCTCGGCATGGCATTGGGCATGGCGCGCGGCGAGGCGATCCTTGCCGTCCTGCTGTTGCTGGCGGCGGCCGTGCTGTGGCAGCGCAACGGCGCGATCGACCCGGAGGCGCGGCTTTGGGCGCTCTTCCTGGTCGTGCAATCCCTGCCTTACCTCGCGGCCGTCTATGTCTCGATCGTCAACGCGCTCGAACAGATGCGCCATGCCGAGGCCGCTTTCGATCCTGCTCCGTCGGCGGGTTCCCTGGCAGGCGATCCTGCCATGCAGCCGGCGCAATAAATTCATCAAATTGCGCTTTTGTTTCAACAGCTTGCTCTGCTAGTTTAACCCGATGGCAGCGCTCAAGCCCCGGTACCCGGCGCAATGGCGTGCGGGTACGGCACTCTTCCTCAGACGATGGCTGCGAAGGCCGTTTTCGGTCGGCGCCGTCGTGCCCAGCGGCCGGTCGCTTGCCGAGGCGATCGCCACGGCGACACGCATAGCGATTGCGAACCGCAGCGGCTGCGTCGTCGAACTGGGCGCCGGCACCGGCGAGGTCACGCGCGCGCTGCTCGAAGCCGGAATTTCGCCCCACCGCCTGGCGGTGATCGAGCGCGATCCGGAATTGGCCGCCTTTCTGCGCCGGCGCTTTCCCACCCTGCAGATCATCGAAGGCGACGCCGCGCATTTGCCGGCACTCCTGGTCCAGGCCGGCCGAAACGAGGTCGCCGCCGTCGTCTCGAGCCTGCCGTTGCTGACGATGCCGGCCGACATCGTCTCGGCCATCGTGCGCGGCATCTTCAAGGCGTTGCCGGACGGTGCGGCGATGGTTCAATTCACCTATGGGCCCAAGCCGCCGGTGCCGATCATATTGCGCGAGGCGTTGCACCTCGGCGCGTCGCACGGCCCGCGTATCTGGCGCAACGTGCCGCCGGCAGTGGTTTGGACCTTTCGCCGGGCTGCAAAATGAAGCGCGCCGCGGCGTGACGTCCTTTCCTTTCGACGCAGCGTTGCGCGCCACGATCGGCCTGCATCTCCATTCCTTCGACAGACGCCTGCGGGCTGATTCGGGCGATCTCAAGCGCGCCGCTGTCGCCATCGGCCGGGTCGATCCGGGCGAGACGATCGAGCAGACGGCGTTGCGCGAGCTCGAAGAGGAACTCGGCATCACGCTTTCCGCCGCCGACATACTGGGTGCGCTCGACGATTATCCGACGCGGTCGGGCTATCTCATGGCGCCCGTCGTCATCTGGGCGCCGGCCGGCATTGACGTGAAACCCAATCCGTCGGAAGTCGCGGCGGCCTATCGCATCGCCTGCAGCGAACTGTTCCGCGAAGGCTCGCCCGAGATCGTGGCCATCGAGGAGTCCGACCGCCCGATCATCCGCCTGCCGCTCTCCGTCTCGACCGTAAACGCGCCGACCGCCGCCGTGCTCTATCAGTTCCGCGAGGTCGCGCTGGCGGGCCGCGATACGCGCGTCGACCACTACGAGCAGCCGGTCTTCGCCTGGCGGTGAAGTTTTCTCTCTTCCTTCCCCCTGAAGTGCAGGGCTGTTCGATATGGCTTTCCCGCAGCGTAAAGATCCTTCGCTACGCTCAGGATGACAATATTGTTGGGATTTGCGCGGTGCGCCTATCAAAACAAAGCTGTCATCTCGCGCGGAGTAACCTCCGCGCTGGAGCGTAGCGGAAGATCTTTACGCTGCGGCAAAGCCACATGCGATCGCCC
>Ga0193717_1002220_pt1 | contig 11335 bp, 8 predicted proteins | sample U2c2metaG_FD_145900 | JGI IMG/M metagenome (GOLD analysis project Ga0193717, IMG submission 145900) | Soil microbial communities from a riparian zone of the East river system, Colorado, United States - U2c2 | ecosystem: Environmental > Terrestrial > Soil > Riparian zone | place: USA: East River...
GAACTCGACGGCGAGCTCACCACCGTGCAGGCGAAGCTGGCTGATCCGAAGATCTATGAAGGTTCCACCGCGGAGCTTATGTCCCTTAGCCAGAAGCAGGGCGCGTGGCGCCAGGAAAAGGAAACGCTCGAAGCGGAATGGCTGCAGCTGATGGAGCAACTGGAAGCGTGATGGCAGCATCCGAGCGCCATGTACTGATGCCGGCGCGTGCGCGCCTGGCCACTGTCGGTGGCATGGCGCCGTGGATTGCACGGGGCAACCGCCTGGCCGATGCAACGCCGGGATTCATCCCGGCGTTGTCGTCGTACTTTCGTACCGAGGGTGACCTTCCGGTCGCCGCCTTGATTCGCCAGCTGGTGGCAGGCGATGCCAGGGGTCATCAATGGCTTTGCGCCGATCCGGCCTGGGTGCAGCCGGAGGTCAACGGCGCCAGGCTATTGGCCTGTGGCGATGAGTTGGGGCTTGTCTTCGGTGAAGCCGATGCCTTGCGCGGCGACCTCGTCGAGGCCTTTGCCGCGCACGGTTTTGCCTTCGAGATGGCGGATGCTTCCCATTGGCAATTGCGCTTGCCCGCGTTCGCCGAACTGCCCAACTTTGTCGGGCCCGATGGCGCACGCGGTGCGGATCTTTTCGACCACCTGCCTCCGGGCGCGGAGGGTCGTCGCTGGCGCGCCGTGTTGGGGGAGGTGCAGATCGTGTTGCACAACCACCCGGTGAACCAGTTGCGCCGCGAACGCGGTGCGGTGCCTGTGAACAGCGTGTGGTTCTGGGGTGCCGGGGCATTGCCCGAAGGCATGGAGTCCGGGTTGACCCACGCCTTCGCCGACGATTTGCTGGTGTGGGCGCTCGGCGCCCGTGCCGATGTCCAGGTGGATGGCCTGGGAGCGTGGCCGGGGCCGGACAGTGCATTCGAACTGGTTGATCTTTCCGCGCAGGACGCTGAGGTCATCGCCAGCCGCTGGTGGCCTCGGCTGGAAGAGGATCTCTTTTCCGGCCAAACCCGCCGCCTGCGGCTGCATTTCGCCGGAGGCGAACGCTGGTTGCTTTCCCGCAGGCAGCGCCTTCGCTTCTGGCGCGGGCGCGGCTGACGGTGGAGATCCGTCGGCGGCAAGCGCAAGTAGGGCCTTCGGGTTGGCCAGCGCAAGTGCACCCGGTGTTGCAGCGTGTCTACGCCGCGCGTGGCATTGCCGGGCCCGGCGACGTCGACCATCGCCTGGCTCGCATGCTTGGGTTCGACTCGCTTGGCGGCATCGACCGGGCTGTCGCGTTGCTGGCGAAGGCGATCGTCGAAGGGCAGGAGATCATCGTTGCCGGCGATTACGATTGTGACGGCGCCACCGGCACCGCCGTTGCGGTGCGTGGCCTGCGCATGCTCGGCGCGCGGCAGGTGGGTTACGTCATTCCCAACCGCTTCCTGCACGGCTACGGCCTGACACCGGCGCTGGTGGCTTCGATGCCGACGGCGCCGGATGTGTTGCTGACCGTGGACAACGGCGTAGCCAGCATCGATGGCGTGGTGGCGGCGCGGGCGCGAGGCAGCGTGGTAATCGTGACCGACCATCATTTGCCTGGTCCGTTGCTTCCGGCCGCCGATGCGATGGTGAATCCGAATCTCGACGGTGATGCTTTCCCAAGCAAGGCACTGGCGGGTGTCGGCGTTGTTTTTTACCTGTTGCTGGCGCTGCGGGCTCACCTGCGCGAAGCAGGCCACGCGGCGGCGACGAACGCGGATCTATCCACCTTGCTCGACCTGGTTGCGCTGGGCACCGTGGCCGATCTCGTGCCCCTGGACTTCAACAACCGCGTCCTGGTCGATGCCGGCCTGCGGCGAATGCGCCAGGGGCGCGCCTGCCCAGGCATCGTGGCACTGGTGGAAGCCAGCGGGCGCAGCATGGATGCCTTGAGCGCCGTTGATCTTGGCTTTGCCATCGCGCCACGCCTGAATGCCGCCGGGCGCCTGGAAGACATGCGCCTGGGCGTGGAGGCCTTGCTGACCGACGATGCAGCCCGGGCACGTGGCTGGGCGATGCAACTGGACACGATCAACCGCGAGCGCCGCCAGTTGCAGGCGGACATGGTGGCCGATGCCGAAGCGATGGTGGCGCGCACCCAGGTGTCCGGCGACGCCGCGGGCGTGGCCCTGTTCGATTCCTCCTGGCACCCTGGCGTGGTGGGCCTGGTGGCGTCGAAACTGAAGGAGCGCCTGCACCGCCCGGTGTTGGCTTTCGCACCCGCCGGTGACGCCAGCGATGAACTGCGCGGGTCCGGCCGTTCCATCGCCGGTTTCCATTTGCGCGACGCACTGGCCTTGATCGACACGAGGCATCCAGGATTGATCCTGCGCTTCGGCGGCCACGCCATGGCGGCGGGGCTTAGCCTGCGCCAGGTGGATTTCCCGGTGTTGGCGCAAGCCTTCGACCGCATCGCGCGCGAGCAACTGGATGAGTCGGCCCTGGCGGCGCGCGTGCATTCCGATGGCGGGTTGGAACCTGGCGACCTGTGCATCGAGCTTGCCCTGCAGCTTCGCCAGGGCGGCCCGTGGGGCCAGGCCTTTGCCCCTCCGTGCTTCGACGATGTCTTTCTTTGCCTGGGCCATCGACTCATGGCTGGCCGGCACTGGCGGCTGGACCTGGTCGATCCTCGCGACGGCCGGCGCCATCAGGGCGTGATGTTCAATGTCGACACCCGCAAGGTGCCTGCGCGAGAGCTGCGCCTGGTGTACGAACTGGACATCAACCACTGGCAGGGCAGGGACAGCCTGCAGCTACTGGTACAGCACATGCTTGTGGCCTGACGGCGCCAACACCACGCACACGTGCGTTCGGCTAGCCTTAAGGTCGTCACCAGGAGAGCGCCATGATCGAACAGATCCCCAACCTACCCGCTGGCACCCTTGGCTTTCGCGCCACCGGCACGGTCACCGCGGCCGACTACGAAAGCGTGCTGGTGCCGGACATCGAGGCGGCTTTCGCGGTCAATCGCAAATTGCGGCTGCTGTATCACGTGGCTCCTGGCTTCGAATCGTTCCAGGCCGGCGCTATGTGGGATGACGCCAAGCTTGGCTTCCGCCATTTCAGCGGACCGATGTGGCCTGGTTGCGGGGCCTGGCCGGTGCCATGCGGATTCTCGTGCCAGCGGACCTCCGGCTTTTTACCGATGCCGACCTTGAAAAGGCCAAGGCGTGGATTGCCGAGCAACCGTGGGATGGTGGGCAGGAATGACGTAAATCATGAAGCATGCGTGTAGGCGCATGCCTAGGATTGCCCTCTCTTACATCCTGAGAGAAAGGCATGCCCGTCAGCAGCGTAGCTTCCCCAGTGCACCAGGCCGTTGTGGCCTCGCGCACGCCGCCAGCCGAGATAGTTCCGCGGCCACAGGGGGTGGGTAACCTTCCACGTGCCAGTATTGCCGCCGCCCGCGATCGGGTCGCGGGACAGCATGGGGTCGAACGTGGTTCCATCGAACTGCCCTTGACAGGTGTCCCGAGGGAGGTCCTGCAGCGGCTTGGCGAGATGCTCAGCGGCCGGGCATTGTCGGATCGGGAACTGGCCACGCTCATCACCGGTGACTTTGGCCGTACGCCGATGGGCAAGGCCATGGCCCCCCAATTGGGGGCCGATGCGCTGCGTGACGGCTTGCCACGAGCCTCGGCGGAAGAACGCGAAGTATGGGAAGCGGTCGTTGAAGACGCCATCACGATGCCTGTGGAATCGTGGCGCGAGCGGCATGCGAATCCATCATCTGCGCTTGTTCGCCCAGGAGAGTCGCAAACGTTGGATGTGCTGTACAAGCTATTGCATGAAAAGGCCCCCGAGGCTACATCGTGGGACAAAGTATTCCCCGAAAGGTCGACGGTCAGCGCACGCGTCAAGACACTCGAACGGGTTTCTCGCAGCGCTACCCTGGGCGCTTCCGCCCCGGTTCGAAACGGGGAGGGCAACCCATGGATCGCAGCCGTGGTCGGCTTGTTGGTTCTCGGCGGGATACCCGCCGCGCAGGCCGAAATCGTTCCAGGTGAAGCAGACGAAGCAGACGCGCAGGTACCGCTTCTCCGGCCGTGCCACGGTGGGGGGAGCGATAGGCGTCGGAATCAGCACGGCGATGTATGCCCGGTTCGGAAACCCGGGAAACGATGTCGCCAATCCGGAAACACTCCCCTTCGTCTCGTTGGCGGGAGTTGTTACGCCGGACATCCTGGCCAACGTCATCGACGAAGTTCGCCATGGCGATCCATCGCTCGATGCCAGTGAGCGGGCGTTGCAAGCAGTCCTGGCACTAGGTCCCGCGGCCGATGGCGTCAGGATGCTGTGGGAACTCGACCGCCATGGGCGTAGCGATCGCCTTGATTTCATGCCGTCTGATCCAGACGTCGCGTTCGGCGGCTGGTTGATCAAGCAGGTATGGGGCGATCCGGTACCTGCCGGCGGGATCGACATGACCTGGAGCCAATGGACGCTCCCCAATGGCCTGCGCGTGATCCTTGTGCCCGGCAAGGGCGATACGGTGAGCATCCAGCTTCGTTTTGGCGATGACAGCGGCATCGAACGCGAGGGCCAGCGCGGGGCCGTGCACTTTGCCGAGCATCTGTGGTTCAGGCGCAACCTTCCAGGCGGGCAACGCTTTGACGATCTCGGCGCGGCGGCGGGCGCCAGGAGCAACGCCTACACAACGCACGACACGACGGTTTACTTCGCCGAAGGTCCGGTCGACGCACTTCCGCTTGTGCTGCTTGAAAAGAGCTGTCGACTGGCCCATGCGACCGATCCGCTGCCGCACGCCCACTTCGAGACAGAGCGCAACATCGTGCTTAACGAACTCAAGCAACGCGATACCAGTGCCAGTCGCGCCCAGGAAGTGTTGGGCCGGACGATGTACCCGTATGGTCATCCTTATCACACTTCTGTCGGCGGCCGGCCGGGGGACCTGCTTTCACTCCAGCCACGAGACATCGAAAACTTCATGCGTGCCCGGCAACGGCCGAACCTGGCTACGCTGGTGATCAGCGGCAATGTCAATGAAGACCATGTCCGCGACCTGGTGACGGAATACTTCGCCGACATCGAGCCTGGAAATACCTTCACGCAACGCGCACCGGACGTGCAGCAGCGGACCGTCGACACGAACGACGAGATATTCGACAGCGTAACGGCGCCCAGGCTCCATCGCGCATGGAACGTTCCGCAGGGTGGCCACGCCGACCTGCCAGCGCTAACGCTTTGCTCTCACGTACTGACCCGCCGCCTGAACGATGCACTTAAGAACGACATCGTGTTTGGCGCGGCCTTTGTCGATCAGCGCCAACTGGGTAGCCAGTTCCAGATTGTGCTGTTCTTGCGCGACGATGCCGACCAGGGGTGGGTCGAGGAAACGCTCAACAGCGTTTCGACGACTTTCCTGGCACAGGGTCCGACAGCGGACGAACTCGCTAGCGCGCGCCGCACGTTGATTTCAAGCGGCGCCCGCACACAAGAGTCCTCCGATGCGATCGCGACGGCCGCCGTTGATTGTGTGGACAAGGGTGGCGACCCGGACTGCCTCAACGTCGACGTGCAAGCCTGGCACGACGCGACGCCTGCGAGGGTGAGGGACGTTGCTGGCCAGTGGCTGGCCCGGGGGTCGCATACCCTGCTGGTTACCCCGGGCAATCGCGCTCAAACCCCGGCAGGGCGGCCGGGACCGGTGCGCAACATTCCATGGGATGCCGGCATGCCGGACCCTGACCTGCATGCGACCCCGACGACCGTCGATCGCACTGTGCTGCCGCCGATGCCGCCGCCGGGACCGGTGAATTTCCCCGCCGTTTCGCGAACGGCGCTCCCCAATGGCTTGCCGTTGGTGCTTGCGCCCATGCGCGAAGGCACGAAAGCGCGTGTCGTTTTCAGCTTCGACGGTGGGCGTATGGGTGATCTGGATCCGGACATTGGATTGGGTGCCGCGCACGTCGCTTTGCGCGTCGTCACCCAGCGCGCCGGTGCGCTCGAAGGGGGCGCGTTAGAGGAGAGGCTCGAGAACCTTGGCCTGGCCGTCACGGCACGATCGAGGGAAGGGTACTCGACCATCGCCCTGGAGGGGCCACCGGCGAACCTGGCAGAAGGCGCGCAAATCATCAGCAACATGCTCACCGATACGCGTTTCCCGGCAGATCTATTCGACCAGTCACGTGCCAAGGCGAGGGACAACATCGACCGGGCCACGGTCGAACCGGACTATCTCGGCAGCATCCTGATGGACCGGCTGGTGCTGGGCGAGCAGCATCCTTACGGCCGGGATCCCTTGGGCGAGGGCACCGAAGCATCACTCGCCGCGATGACATCCGGGAAGCTTGCGCAGTGGACCCAGCGATACTTGCATCCATCCAACGCTACGATTGTTGCGGTCGGGCCCTTCGACTCCGGCGAATTGTCCAGCGGCCTGGCCCAGGCCTTCGGTACCGTCGATGGCGCGCGGTCGCGCAGTCGCGCGGTGGTCCCGGTGCTGACCCAGTCAGCGCATCCGGGCATGTATGTGCTTCCGCTCGACGAAGCGCAGCAGTCGCGCGTGATGCTGGGTTATCCGGTGCCTCGCGACGGCAATACGAACGAGGTCCTGCACGCATGTATCGACAGGATCATCCAGCGCCGGGTGACGAGGACGCTGCGCGAAGAGAGGGGCCTCACCTATGGCCTGCATCCGTTGGCCACGACGACCCGCGACGTGCGTATGTGCGGCTTCACGTCGGCTGTGGACAACGTCCACGGCATCGACGCGCTGGCGACCGCCCGGAGTGTAGTGTCCGATCTCCTGGAAGGTCGCAAGCCGGTGACCCAGGAGGAACTTGACCTGCACGTGCTCGCACAGCGCCGGGCACTTGCCACGCGCTTCCAGGACCCGTCGGAAGTTGAGTCGGCCCTGGTCACGGCCGTGGACCTTCGCAGTGGCGATGATCAGATAGTCGAAACGGCCCGGGTGATGCAGGGCCTGACATCGAACGACGTGAACAACGCCCTTGGCCAAATGTCGACGAGCCACCTGACATGGATTCTCGTCGGTCCTTCCGCTCGCGGCGCGACCCCATCGGGATCATCTGAAACCGATGGCCAGGGAAGCGGGGATGCGGAATGGCGGCTGCAGTTCACCGCCATGGGCCTGTCGCAGTTCTCCACGGTCGATCCGGTAACCGGCGCCCGAACCGTGCATCAACTGTGATGACTTGGGCGCTTGCTTATCGGTGCCAAGTCTGTTTTAGTCGGCGTGTGAACATGATGACCCGCCAACTTGCCGTTTCGCCGACACGTGCCCAGCGCGCGGCCGGTGTCGTGGTGAATAATGGCCTGAATAATCCCCGGCAATCCGGGCGGGCCCTCGTGTAGGCGGTAGATCCACCACCCCATGCAACGACGAAGGCCCGCCCAAAGCGGGCCTTCGTCGTTTTCGATCCTTGAAAACCTTAGGAGTCCACCAGCCATGTGTTCCATCTTCGCCATGTTCGACCTTGCTGCCGGTGACGACTTGCCCGCACTGCGCAGCCTTGCCGTGCAGATGTCCCAGCGGCAGCGCCACCGCGGACCCGATTCTTGCAGATGTCGCAGCGGCAGCGCCATCGCGGACCCGATTGGAGCGGCGTGTTCGTCGACGACGGGGCGATCCTGGTGCACGAGCGGCTGGCGATCGTGGACCCAGCCAGTGGCGCGCAGCCGTTGCGCTCGCGCGATGGCGAGCTGGCACTGGCGGTGAACGGGGAGATCTACAACCACCGGGAATTGCGCGCGGACAGCACCTACGATTTCACCACGGGCTCCGACTGCGAGGTGATCAACGCCCTGTACCGCGACCATGGCGCCGGCTTCCTGTCGAAACTCAACGGCATTTTCGCTTTTGCACTTTGGGATGCGGCCAACCGTCGTTACCTGGTTGCCCGCGACCCACTTGGCGTGTGTCCGTTGTACTGGGGCCACGACGGCGATGGCCGGTTGTGCGTGGCCTCGGAAATGAAGTCCCTGGTGGGGCTATGTTCGGACATCGCCGAGTTCCCGCCGGGTCACCTTCACGACAGTGCATCGGGCGCCACGGTGAAGTACTGGCAAACGCCATGGCGCCAGTACGAAGCCACGCAGGGCAAGTCCATTGCGCCGCAGGCGCTGCGCGCCGCCTTCGAAGCCGCCGTGCACCGGCAGATGATGACGGACGTCCCCTATGGCGTGCTGCTATCGGGAGGCCTGGATTCTTCGCTGGTGGCGGCCGTGGCCGCGCAGTTCGCTCGCCGCCGCGTCGAGGACGACGACCGTGGCGAGGCCTGGTGGCCACGCCTGCATTCCTTTGCCATCGGCCTGGCAGGTTCGCCGGACCTCGCTGCCGCCGAAGTGGCGGCCAGGGCGCTGGACACCGTGCACCACGGCTTTACCTACACCTTCGACGAGGGTCTGGATGCGTTGCCTGAAGTGATCCGCCACATCGAGACCTACGACGTGACCACGATCCGTGCCTCCACGCCGATGTACTTGCTGGCGCGGCGGATCAAGGCCATGGGCGTGAAGATGGTGCTGTCCGGCGAGGGGTCGGACGAGATATTCGGCGGCTATCTTTACTTCCACAAGGCGCCCTCGGCGCGGGATTTCCACGAGGAAACCGTGCGCAAGCTCGATGCGCTGCACAGTTACGATTGCCTCCGGGCGAACAAGTCGATGGCCGCCTGGGGCGTGGAGGCCCGCGTGCCGTTCCTTGACCTTCAGTTCATCGACACGGCCATGGGCATCGATGCGAAGGAGAAGATGGTGCCTGACGGCGGCATGGAAAAAGCCATCCTGCGCCAGGCCTTCGAAGGTGCGCTGCCCCATTCGATCCTGTGGCGGCAGAAAGAGCAATTCAGCGACGGCGTGGGTTATGGCTGGATCGATGGCCTCAAGGCGCATGCCGAACGTGCTGTCAGCGATCGTGAATTTGCCGCGGCCGCATCGCGCTTTCCCTACAACACGCCGGCCACCAAGGAAGCCTACTTCTACCGCCGCATCTTCGAGCAGCATTTCCCGGGCGAAGCCTGTGCCATCACCGTCCCCGGCGGTAAATCCATCGCCTGCTCCTCCCCTGCGGCGCTGGCCTGGGACCCGGCCTTCGCTGCCGCGGCTGACCCCTCCGGCCGCGCCGTGGCGGGGGTGCACCGGCAGGCCCTTGAGGCGGGTCCGGCGCCCACGATGGTATGATGGCCAGCTATTCCCCAATACTTTCCCGGGCCCGACATGATCGAGACCAATCCCATCCTTGCGCGTATCACCGACCTCGCCGGCCGGGTGGAATCGCTCAGGGGGTATCTTTCGACCTCGCCGGCCGGGTGGAATCGCTCAGGGGGTATCTTTGACTACGCTGTAAAGAAGGAACGCCTGGAAGAAGTCGGCCGCGAACTGGAAAGTCCCACCGTGTGGGACGACCCCAAGCGCGCCCAGGAACTCGGCCGCGAACGCGCCAGCCTGGACACCATCGTCACTGGTATCGACGAGCTCTCCACGGGCCTTGCCGACGCCGGTGAATTGCTGGAGATGGCCGCCGCCGACGGTGATGAAGCCACCGTGGCTTCCATCGAAGCCGATCTCGCCAAACTCGACGCCCGTGTCAACAAGCTGGAATTCCAGCGCATGTTTTCCGGCGAGATGGACGCCAGCTACGCCTTCGTTGACATCCAGGCTGGTGCCGGCGGTACCGAGGCCCAGGACTGGGCCGAGATGCTGCTGCGCATGTACCTGCGCTGGTGCGAGGCGCGCGGCTGGAGAACCGAGTTGATGGAAGCCAGCGCCGGTGAAGTGGCGGGCATCAAGTCAGCTACCTTCCGCGTGGAGGGCGAATACGCCTACGGCTGGCTGAAGACCGAGATCGGCGTGCACCGCCTGGTGCGCAAGAGTCCCTTCGATTCGGACAACCGCCGCCATACCAGCTTCACTTCGGTGTTCGTGTCGCCGGAAGTGGACGACGAAATCGAGATCGACATCAATCCGGCCGACCTCAAAACCGACGTCTACCGCTCGTCGGGCGCCGGCGGACAGCACGTCAACAAGACCGAATCGGCCGTGCGCATCACCCATGTGCCAACCAATACGGTGGTGGCGTGCCAGACCGAACGAAGCCAGCATGCCAACCGCGACCGCGCGATGAAGATGCTCAAGGCCAAGCTGTACGAACTTGAGGTCATGAAGCGCAACGCCGAGAAAGATGCCCTCGAGGCCACCAAGTCGGACATCGGCTGGGGTAGCCAGATCCGCAACTACGTGCTGGACCAGTCCCGCATCAAGGACCTGCGCACCGGTATCGAACGCACCGACACGCAGAAGGTGCTCGACGGCGATCTGGACGAGTTCATCGCTTGAGGTCATGAAGCGCAACGCCGAGAAAGACGCCCTCGAGGCCACCAAGTCGGACATCGGCTGGGGCAGCCAGATCCGCAACTACGTGCTGGACCAGTCCCGCATCAAGGACCTGCGCACCGGTATCGAACGCACCGACACGCAGAAGGTGCTCGACGGCGATCTGGACGAGTTCATCGAGGCGAGCCTTAAGTCGGGGCTGGAAGCGGGCTCCAAGCGAGTGGATGCGTAGCTGGCGAGGCGAACGTAACCGCGGCTTGCCCATGCCGCAGCGCAGCAGCTAGAGTGCCGGGTTGTCCCTGGGCGTGCGGCCTGGGGAATCCCCGAGCACACAGTAGCCTTCCGATGACCGAGATCACGCCTGCCGCCCCGCCCGTTGACGAAAATCGCCTGATCGCCGAGCGGCGCGAGAAACTGGGCGGCCTGCGCAAGGCCGGCGTGGCGTTCCCCAACGACTTTCGCGTCGACAGCTTCGCCGGCGACCTCCAGGCCGACTATGCAGATGTCGAGAAATGGACAGCCGAGGCCATCGAGGCCGCGCCGCGCCGCGTCGCCGTGGCCGGCCGCATCGTGTTGCGCCGCATCCAGGGCAAGGTGAGTTTCGTCCAGTTGCAGGATGGCACCGGGCGCATCCAGCTGTTCATCCACCAGGGTACGTTGGGCGAGCCGTACGAAGCCTTCAAGGGCTGGGACGTGGGTGACATTGTCGGCGCCGAAGGTGTGCTGATGCGCACCAAGACCGGCGAGCTGTCGGTGAAGGTGGACGTCCTGCGCCTGCTTACCAAGTCACTGCGCCCACTGCCAGACAAATTCCACGGCCTAGCCGACGTCGAGCAGCGCTACCGCCAGCGCTACGTCGATTTGATCGTGACCGAGGAATCGCGCCGCGCCTTCGCGCTGCGCTCGAAGACCATCGGCTTCATCCGTACATGGCTTGAGGAGTCGCCCCGCCGCTTCATGGAAGTGGAGACGCCGATGATGCACATCATCCCCGGCGGCGCCACGGC
>Ga0193717_1002221_pt1 | contig 11335 bp, 12 predicted proteins | sample U2c2metaG_FD_145900 | JGI IMG/M metagenome (GOLD analysis project Ga0193717, IMG submission 145900) | Soil microbial communities from a riparian zone of the East river system, Colorado, United States - U2c2 | ecosystem: Environmental > Terrestrial > Soil > Riparian zone | place: USA: East River...
CGCATTCGGCAAGCCGCGAGAGCGGCACGCAGACATCGGTGGCAAAGGCCTTCGCGCCCGGCCGCAGGCCGATGACCGCCCAATAGGCGTCATGCCGCGCCTGCCAGAGCTTGCTTCGCTCTTCCGTGTTGGTGGTCCAGGTGAACGGGCCGCCGCCGAGGTCCTTGGAAATCTCGCCAAACCGTTCCGACTGCTCCGCAACGCCTGCCGCGGTGCCGTGAAATTCGAGGAACAGCAGCGGCGATTCCGGCAGCGACAGTTTGGAGTAGGTGTTGCAGGCTTTGACCTGCAGTTCGTCGAACAGCTCGATGCGCGCCACCGGAATGCCCGACTGGATCGTCGCAATGGCAGCGTTACACGCCGCTTCGACCGAGGGGAACGGGCAGATGCCGCCCGAAATCGCCTCGGGGATGCCATGCAGCTTGACGGTGACCTCGGTGATGACGCCGAGCGTTCCCTCCGAGCCGACGAACAGGCGGGTTAGGTCGTAGCCGGCGGAGGATTTCTTCGCGCGGCGCGAGGTCGAGATCGTCTCGCCGTTCGCCAGCACGACTTTGAGCGCCAGCACATTCTCCCGCATGGTGCCGTAGCGCACCGCATTGGTGCCCGAGGCGCGCGTCGCCGACATGCCGCCGATCGAGGCGTCGGCGCCGGGATCGATCGGAAAGAACAGGCCCTGGTCGCGCAGATATTCGTTGAGCTGCTTGCGCGTGACGCCGGGTTCGACAACGCAATCAAGGTCTTCGGCGTGAACGGCAAGAATACGGTTCATGTCGCGGAAGTCGAGCGTGACCCCGCCATGCGGGGCGTTGATGTGGCCTTCGAGCGACGTGCCGGTACCGTAGGGGATGACCGGCACGCGATGCTGCACGCAGATTCGCACCGCGTCCTGCACGTCCTCGGCCGACTGCGGGAAGACCACCGCGTCGGGTGGCTGGTTCTCGATCCAGGTCAGGGTGTTGCCGTGCTGCTCTCGCACCGCCTGCGAAGTGACCAGCCGGTTGCCGAACTTGGCCGCCAGCGCACTGATCGCCGTCTCGACTGCCTTTGGATTTCGCCGCTGACCTGTCGCTTCCACCGCCGCCAACGCCATCTCGTGTCCTGCCCGGTTAACGGCCGAACCCTAGCAGAGCGTAGGTTCCTACCGCAAAGGCGGAACGGACTGGAAAACTCAGACCACGTCGATGCGCAGCGTATTCGGCGGCGCGTCGCGCACCGTGCAGCCAACTGGCGAATGCGCCTCGGAAAAGCGAACCAGATCCTGTAGCTGTTCTGGAGTTGCGTTATCGGCTGCGATCTTCACGTTGGTGCGCAGCGCCGCATGCCCGGCCGACACGTTTTCGTCCATGCCGAGGAGTCCGCGGTTGTCGCCGTCCGCTTCGACCGTAACCTCGAGCGCCGTCAGGTTGATACCCCGGCGCGCCGCGTTCATCGCGATCGCGGTCGAGCAGCAGGCCGCGACGGAGGCCCGGAAGTACCAGCCCGGGTTGGGTGCCGATGCCTCTCCGCCCATCGCTTTCGCCATGTCGGTCACCATCGTCTCGCCGGACGGTCCGGTGATGTTGCATTTGAGGCCATCGGTCAGCGTTGCGGTCGCGGACGCATATTTGGCGCGCGCTTTCTCGGGGTTGGCCTTCAGCGCCGCCGTCAGATCGTCGAGCGTTGATGCAATCGCAGAAGTCATCGTGTCCTCCGTCTTGCCAGATTGCCTCAAATTATCGTTATGGCCGAAGAAACAGTTTCATCCCGTCACGAATATGGCAATATTCGCATTGCCGGGGATATACCTGAATGCTCGACCGTACCGACCTCGAACCGCTGTTCTTTGCGCCGTTCGTCTCCTCGATCATGCGCGTGGAGCCGGCCTGGATCGACTACAACGGCCATCTCAACATGGCCTATTACAACGTGCTGTTCGACCGCTGCGTCGATGAGGCCTATGAGTTGCTCGGGATCGGCGCCGACTATCTCAGCAGGCAGGGGCACTCGACCTTCACGGCCGAGGCGCATGTGCGCTATCTGCGCGAGTTGCACGAAGGCGATGCGGTGCGCGTCACGTTCCAGCTGCTCGATTACGACCAGAAACGCATCCACTATTTCCAGCAACTGTTCCACGCGACCGACGGCTGGATGTCGGCCACGTCCGAGAACATGACGCTGCATGTCGACATGACGGCCAAGAAGGTCGCGCCGTTTCCCGACAAGGTGAAGCGCACGCTCTGCCGCATGAAGGTGGAGCACGCCCGCCTGCCCCGCCCCGAAGCCGCGGGCCGCAGCATCGCGATGCCGGCGAAGAGCTGATCGAATTCCCGCTCAGGCGATAAGTCGCGTTTCCGGCATCCCGTCATCGATCCACTGCGCGAACATATCGATGTCCTTCGACGGCAACGGGCCGCGCGGCGGCATCGGATGTGCGGTCGGTGTTGCGGGATCGTGTCCGCGAATGGCGGTCAGGATGAAGGCGTGCAGGCGTTTGACGCTTTCAAAGCTGTCGAGTTCGACCGTGAAGACGCCTTCCGGGGTCCCGACATCGATGTTCTTCATGCACGGCGCGAACGCTTCGAAAATCGGCAGAATGTCTTCGTTGAATCCGATATTCGCCATTGTCCACTCCTTGATCAGCGCAGCGGCGGATCAGCCTTGACCGATGGTTGACCAAACGTCGTGAGCGACGGAAGAACGCTGATTGCAACGGTGAGATTCCAGACCTCGCCGTTCCGCCCGCCCTTCACCAGGTCGAGGACCGGAGTCGTAATATCGACCTGCATGGGCGTGGGCGTGTCGTGATGATGCACCTCGCCGGTGCCCCAATGCGCTTCGCCGGGCGCGGCGCGGTACTTCCTGCGGAACGGTTGGCTGGCCGGATCGAATGGAGCCAGTTTTGGATAGAGGTAGACGTCAATTTGATATGACAAATCGGGCTCGTTCGGGTTGCGATCGAATTTTGCGAAGAATTGCTGATTGTTCCCCATCATGGCCGCCGACGGGATCGTAAAGTCGATCGTTTGCACGATTGCAGGCTCGGTATTCGCGTCGAACGCTGCTCCGTCGAGCAGGCGCGAGAACAAGTTGCGGGTTGCGGTTCCGAAAGTCGGAGCGTCCTGCTGGTCCTCAAGTCCTAGAATCTTGACGAGCGCCGCGCGGCTCAACAGCTCGTCTTTTGCCGTCACTTCGTATTCGTAACCGAGCGCCTTGGTGTCGAAGTAAGTCTTCACCTGCCCCATCGACGGCCGCCCGGCTCCCGAGGTGAATCCCGGCGGCTTCACGATTCCTTCCGGCTGGTCACCCCGAAGGAAGAAATCCTGCGATGTGACGCTGTCCTTGCCGTGAACCTGGAGCCACTGCTCGTACAGCAAGTCGATGTAGGCATGAAATGAGAAGAAGCCCGGATCGAGCGCGGCGGTTCTGGGGTTGGCCATGTCGCCGCCCATATAGATCGCGTGCATGAAATTGTGCGACGCGGCTTCGAATGTGCCATAGCCGCCATTCTTCGCCATCGGAAAGCCGGCGAACGTCGGCCAGTCCTGAAACTGGACCATGTAACTGATGAGATAGAGCGAGGAGAACGGATAGGAGTTTCCCGGCGCGATGCGATCGCTCGAACGGTTCTTGTGAAACAGCGGTGAGTTCGGATTCTCGAACGCAACCGGATAGCGCGCGCCGCTGGGGGCGCGAGTCCAATTCCAGTAGGGGACGGTCACATTCCGGGTGCTTGGACCGGTCTGGCCGCGCGAGTCCGTGATCATCCCGTCCGGGTCCGCTCCCTGAATGATTTTCTCGAAGAAATAGAACTCCGCGCGATGCCAGGGGAGGAACAGGTCCTTGCCGTGCTCGCACATTCCCGGCCGCGCCAGGACATAATTGGTCTGATCGGGCGGCGGAACCTTTGTCCAGAAGCTGCAGCCCGGAGGTCTGTTGTCCTCCTTGCCGTCTTTCGGCACCCACGTGGAAGGGCAATTGTGAATCCACGCCTGCCAGAGAAGGCCTGACTTGTCGTATTGGTTTTTCGCGCTTCGATCCTTCAGGATCTGAATCGCGTGTTCATAGGCCGACAACTCTTGCGGGCTGAGATCGTCGATATTGCGCCGCTTCAGGACGTTCTGGGCCAGCACCGGACCGATCGTGACGAAGAACGCCAGCGCGCAGACCGCAAGTTGCCGCCAGATCGATCGCGTCATCCTAGACCTCATGACGTGGCCTCTTTCGCCCGCGCATCATTTGCAATTGTTGCACGGAACACAACCAATAATCGCGGTCGTTGCGGCGGCAAATTCGACGCAGGCCCGCTAACGGCCCGCCGGGATACAGCTCAAGATCGCCCTACCCCTCGCCAAAGCGGGGGTGCGATGCCATTTTCAGGTCCAACAGATTCGCCGAAAGAACAGAGTGGCAGACCCCGCGCGTCACCAATCCGGAACTCCCGTGCCCGCATCCGGCGGCATCGCGGCGCGCGCGCGTGCCAGTGTCGCGGCGCCGTATCTGAACGGCCTCAACCCGGAGCAGCGCGAGGCGGTCGAGACCCTCGACGGGCCGGTGCTGGTTCTCGCCGGCGCCGGGGACCGGCAAGACGCGCGTGCTGACCACGCGCATCGCCCACATCCTGTCGCTCGGCAAGGCGCGCCCTTCGGAGATCCTCTCGGTCACCTTCACCAACAAGGCCGCGCGCGAGATGAAGCTGCGCGTCGGCGCGATGGTGGGGCAGGTTGTCGAGGGAATGCCGTGGCTTGGAACGTTTCATTCGATCGGCGTGAAGATCCTGCGCCGCCATGCCGAGCTCGTCGGGCTCAAGCCTGACTTCACCATCCTCGACGTCGATGATCAGATTCGGCTGTTGAAGCAACTGTTAGAGGCCGGAAACATCGACGAAAAACGCTGGCCGGCGCGCGTGCTCGCCTCGATCATCGACGGCTGGAAGAACCGCGGCCTCACGCCCGACAAGGTCCCGCCTGGCGAGTCGGCAAGCTTTGCCAATGGCCGCGGGCTGGAGCTCTACAAGGCCTATCAGGCGCGGCTGAAGACGCTGAATGCCGCCGACTTCGGCGACCTGCTGATCGAAATGCTGCGGCTGTTCCGCGAGCACCCCGAGGTGCTGCGGCAGTATCACGAGCGCTTCAAATACGTGCTGGTCGACGAGTATCAGGATACGAACGTCGCACAGTATCTCTGGCTACGCCTGATCGGACAGGGCTCGAAGAACATCTGCTGCGTCGGCGACGACGACCAGTCGATCTATGGCTGGCGCGGCGCGGAGGTCGACAACATCCTGCGCTTCGAGAAGGACTTCCCCGGCGCGACGGTGATCCGGCTGGAGCGCAACTACCGTTCCACCGGCCACATTCTCGCCTCCGCCTCGCACCTCATCGCCCACAACGAGGGTCGGCTCGGCAAGACGCTGCGCACCGAGGATGTTGAAGGCGAAAAGGTCGCAGTCACCGGCGCATGGGACTCAGAAGAAGAAGCACGCGCAGTCGGCGAAGAAATCGAAGAGCTGCAGCGCGCCGGTCACTCGCTGGAGGAAATGGCGATCCTGGTGCGCGCCTCGTTCCAAATGCGCGAGTTCGAGGATCGTTTCGTCACGCTCGGCCTGCCCTATCGGGTCATCGGCGGCCCGCGCTTCTATGAGCGTGCCGAAATCCGCGATGCGCTTGCCTATCTGCGTCTCGTGAACCAGCCGGCGGACGATCTCGCGTTCGAGCGCATCATCAACACGCCGCGGCGCGGGCTCGGCGATGCGACCTTGCAGGCGCTGCAACAGCACGCGCGGCGCCGGAATATCCCGCTCCTGGAGGCGGCGCGCCTGCTCAGCGAGACCGACGAGATGAAGGCGCGGCCGCGCGGCGCCGTGCGCGATCTGGTCGCCGCCTTCGACCGCTGGCGCGCGCAAAAGGACACGCTGCCGCACACGGAGTTGGCCGAGATCATTCTCGATGAATCCGGCTACACCGAGATGTGGCAGAAGGACCGCTCCGCCGACGCCGCCGGGCGGCTGGAGAACCTGAAAGAGCTCGTTCGCTCCATGGAGGAGTTCGAGAACCTTGCCGGTTTCCTCGAACACATCTCGCTCGTGATGGACACCGACAAGGGCGAGGGCGTGGAGTCGGTCTCGATCATGACCTTGCACTCCGCCAAGGGGCTCGAATTCGACACCGTGTTCCTGCCCGGCTGGGAAGAGGGCTTGCTGCCGCATCAGCGCTCGCTCGACGATCAGGGCCGCGCCGGGCTGGAAGAGGAGCGCCGCCTCGCCCATGTGGGCATCACGCGCGCGCGGCGCCGCGCGAAAATCTATTTCACCTCGAACCGCCGCATCCACGGCTCATGGTCGTCGAGCATCCCGTCGCGCTTTCTCGACGAGTTGCCCGAGGCGCATGTGCAGGTGACCGAAGCCAAAGGCGGCTTCGGGAACTTCGGCCAGAATTACGGCGGCTCGCGCTTCGACCGGATGGAAAGTTTCGGCTCAAGCTACACCACCCCCGGCTGGCAACGCGCGCAGGCGCGCAAAGCGCGCAGCGAGTTCGACGAGGACGCGGATGAATATCATGCGCAGGACGAAACAGTCGCCCCGCCACCCGAACGAAGCCGCGCCCAGAAAAGCGCCAAGCGCCGCATGCCGCTCACCATCGAAGGCGAACTGGTGGCGAAATCCACCGGGACCGTGTCGGACTTCACGCTGGGCGACCGCGTGTTCCATCAGAAATTCGGCAACGGCAACGTGACGCACATCGACGGCAACAAGCTCACCATCGCGTTCGACCGGGCCGGCGAAAAGCGCGTGGTGGACTCATTCGTCGAGCGGGTTTGACGGCAATTCGACGCGTCTTTTCAACAAAGCATTTGCTTTGCAGCCAGAACGGCTGCGGCGCAACATGACAAACATTGCGGTTGCGATTATTGCGCCAAAAGCGCAGTGTGCGCGCGCTTTCGCCGTTTACTCCAGGAGATGATGATGGCTGTCGGCAATGTGAAATGGTTCAATCCTACCAAAGGCTACGGCTTCATTCAGCCGTCGGACGGCGGAAAGGACGTCTTCGTGCATATCTCGGCCGTGGAACGCGCCGGACTGAGCACGCTCAATGAAGGTCAGCGGGTCGAGTACGAACTCGTGAGCAATCGCGGCAAGACTTCGGCGGAAAACCTGAAGGTCACCTGACCCTCCAAGATAACCGCAAAACTTTTGGTCCGCGGCCACGCGGACCAAATCCGGCGCAGGTCCTTCGGACGCTGACGTGACCGCGCCACCAAACACCATCGTGATTTATGTCGACGCGGACGCCTGCCCGGTCAAGCAGGAAGTCTATCGCGTCGCGGAGCGGCATGGCCTCAAGGTCACTGTCGTGTCCAACAGCCCGATCGCGGTGCCGCGCGATCCGCTGATCGAGCGCGTGGTCGTTTCGGCCGGCATGGATGCGGCCGACGACTGGATTGCCGAGCGCGCCACACGCGGCACCATCGTGGTCACGCAGGACATTCCGCTCGCCGCGCGCGCCGTGAAGGCGGGCGCCGTCGCGATCGCGCCCAACGGCAAGCCGTTCTCGGAAAGCTCCATCGGCATGACGCTCGCGACACGCAACCTGATGGATCAGCTCCGCTCGGCCGGCGAGATCACCGGCGGGCCGAGGCCGTTTGCGCCCAAGGACAGATCGGCGTTCCTGCAGAGTCTGGAGCGGGAGATTGTCAGGCTGAAGCGGGAGGGCTTCTCCGCGTAGCGGATGCCGCAGCCATCCGCTGCAACCATTTCGGCGCCGCGCCGTTGCCGTGTGTTCGCGATACAGGAGCGTGCGATGGGATTGCTCGACGGACTTCTCGGCGGAAGGCAGCAAGGCAGTGGCGGAATGTCTCCGCTGACGATGTTGTTGCTCGGCGTTCTGGCCTACAAAACCTACAAGGGCAAAGGGCGGCTCGCCGACATGCTGGGGCAAGGCGCGCCGGCGGGCGCCAACCCGGGCGGTAACGTCGCTCCTCCGGCATCGGGCGGCCTCGGCGGCCTTCTGGGTGGCGGCCTCGGCGGCCTGCTTGCAGGCGGCGCGGCGGGCGGTTTGCTGAGCGGCGGCTTGGGCGATCTGCTCAATCGCTTCCAGCAGAACGGGCACGGAGACGTCGCGAATTCATGGATCGGCACCGGTGCGAACCGCGCCGTGTCGCCCGACCAGCTTCAGGAAGCGCTCGGACCGGACACCGTGAACACGCTCGCCGAGCAGGCAGGCCTCTCGCAGATCGACGTGCTTTCAGGATTGAGCCGCGATCTGCCCGATGCGGTCGATCAGCTCACGCCCGACGGACGCATTCCGGAGGCTTAGGCCGCGCGGGCCGCCCTTTCTCGCCTGGTATTCCCCGCGTCGACCCGCAAGCTCGCCGTCAATCCAGGCTCGCCCCTTCGTGGCGCCCCGGGGATGACGATGTGCTATATCGGGTCGCGAGGTAACCGATGCCGACGCGCCCCACGAGCGAAGCCGAGTTGGTGCCCGCCCCCGATGCCGCTGGGGCGGCCTACGATCGCGACTTCTATTCCTGGTCGCTCGAGCAAGCGCGTCTCGTGCGCGAAGGGCGCTGGAATGCTCTCGATCGGGACAATGTGGCGGAGGAGATTGAATCCTTGGGCCGCGAACAGTTCAACAAGCTGGAAAGCGCGCTACGTGTGCTCCTGCTGCACATGCTGAAATGGGACCATCAACCAGAGCTGCGATCGCGCAGTTGGACGCTCTCGATCAAGGCGCAGCGGATCGAGCTGGAGCATGTCCTCGACGACAATCCCGGTCTCAGGCCGCGCATCGGCGAAGCAATCGCGCGCGGCTACCGCAGGGCACGTGTCGAGGCGGCGCGTGAGACCGGATTGGACGAGGAGCGATTTCCCGCGCAATGTCCGTATTCATGGGACGATATCGTTTCGCGCGATTTTAATATCGGTGCATGAACCTCATGATTGACCGCGCGATCTATTACGTGTCCGAAGCGCTCGGCTACCTGCTTTGCGAACTCGCGTTCAAGACTGACTGCCGTGGGCCGTTCGCGTGGGCCTATCGGGCGGGCTGCTGGTTCTACGCGAGGGCGACGCACTGGGGAATTCGAAGTGGAGCGCTCGTTGAGAATCCCGCATATCGGCCGGGCAGCGACGAACCGCTCTACGTCGAGCATGGATGAGTCTCGCTTCGTTTTGAGCGGCACGGGGCTCTGCCTGCTCCCCCCGCCCGTGCCCTGCTAGGCTGGTCGCAGGATCATCTCACCGATCACTCCGGCGTATCGGCGCCGACCATCGGACGGCTGGAAGCCGAGGGCGGCGAGATTGGTGGCCGCGCGGAGACGGAACAGAAGATTCGCCGCCGCTGGAGAAGGCCGGGATTGAGTTTCTGAATGGCGATCAGCCGGGGGTGAGGTTGACACGAATCCGGAAGGTGTAACAGGGCTACACGCTCCCCCGCTAACGCTGCAAGCAGGTGATGAAAACGCCGGTGCAGTCGCACAACTATCGCCTAGTACTGCGCCCTACGCGTTTTGCGTCCTCGATCTGATGTGAACTAAACAACGCCTTGGGAGGAACGAGAAGCCTCAGCCCCGGTCGCACCAGATGCGGGGTTCCACCAATGGCAGATTTGTTTGCGTTCCAGATCAGCGGCCAAAGCAAGATGTCACCGTATTCGCGTCCCGCGATCAGCGATAGAGATTCGCCGGCGCGAACCACGATCTCTCGGGCGACGATGGATTTCAGATCGGGGTCGTTGTCGTTCCAAATCCGAAAGATGTCAGATCGGGACGTAAGTGGTTTGATTCTCGACAGCGCGGTGGGCATCGCGGCCGAGCACGAGGTTTCCAGCTTGCCTTGGCACTCGCCGCAGGGAAACAAATGAATCTTCGGCAGGACGCCCGCCTTGATGCTCCGGTCTTTATATTTCGCGTCGGTCGGCCCTCCGTAGGTATCCCAGATTTTTTCAGCAGCCGCTTTGGATACCGGTTGCAGACCCGGAACAGGATTGCTTCCGCTGATCGCCCAATAAAGACCGATGACGTCCGATGGCAGATCTTCGGCCGAGAAAGAACTGGAGAGAAAATAGCTGCCCTGCAAATTCTCGAAGTCGATCGAAACAGCCAGGAGAATGGATAACGCGATGGACTCCTTTTCATCTCGGGCCAAGCCAACCGAACCGCATAGGACTTGCTGACGCTCCCGAGCCCGAGTGGAATTGCTGGCATCGACTGAATCGAAGTCACCTTGTGCCAGAGGCCGTTAGGACTGCGCGGTCCGGTTTCCTTGTTAATGGTATTCCAAAGATTCGCCGCGCCGATGTTGGGGTTTTTGTTAAACGGGTTGGCGTGACCTACATCCACCCAGCCACACTGGCAGGTGTAGACCATACCGTATTTGGTGTCTTTCGTGACGCTGCTGCCCTCAATAATATTCCCGCGTTTAGTCATGGTAACCCTCCCCCGGCGTTACTATTATAAAATGCGCGGGGCGTGACCGCAATATACGACAATTTGTCCTAATCCGAGGCGAAGGAAACCGACCGGCTCAGCTCGGTGCGCAAGAGCAAGCGCCTCCCGGAGGCGAAGGTCGGGGGGCTACGCCGCCCGCTCGCCCATCACCTTCGCGTCGCCGTTCGCCGCCTGCCCCGGCTCGAACCGCGCCGCGTTGATCGCCTCGATACTCCGCTCGACCGCGCTCCACAGTTTTGCGATCTCCACACCGGCCGCGGTCGCCGGCCCGATCTCGGCGGCGCTTGCGCCCGCAGCCAGCGTCGATTGAAATCCGGCGCGCTGGCTGATCTGGCCGGACCACACCGGGATCTGCAGCCCGTCGAAATAGGCACGCGAGGCCGCGACCAGGCCGGACTCCTTCTCGTCGCGTTTCACCGGCGCGGCGTTGATCACCACCGCGTAGGGCCGGTCGCGTTCGCGCGCGACCTTCACGGTCTCGCGCACCGCCGCAAGATCGAAGAAGCCGGGGCGCGCCGGGATCAACACCATGGTGGCAACACGAATTGCCTCCTGCACGACGACCCACATGGTCGGCGCGGTGTCGATGAAGACGTAGTCCGTGCCCTCGATCATCGCGAAGGCGAGCGCGCGGTCGAGGCCGCGCTCGGGCGTGACGAGCTTCGGCTGCCCGTCCCGGCGCAGCGAATGCCAGAGCGAGAGCGAGCCCTGCGGGTCGGCGTCGATGATGGTGACGCGCTTGCCGCAGGCGTGCGCCTGCGCGGCGAGCTGCGCCGTGAGCGTGCTCTTGCCGGCGCCGCCCTTGCGGGAGGCGAGCGTGATGACGTTCATGAGCCACTCCCTGTTTGTGGCTCCGGGAACGTGGCGCCGGTATGGTTAACGAAAGGTTAATGGCGCCACGTTCCCGGAG
>Ga0193717_1002222_pt1 | contig 11334 bp, 9 predicted proteins | sample U2c2metaG_FD_145900 | JGI IMG/M metagenome (GOLD analysis project Ga0193717, IMG submission 145900) | Soil microbial communities from a riparian zone of the East river system, Colorado, United States - U2c2 | ecosystem: Environmental > Terrestrial > Soil > Riparian zone | place: USA: East River...
CGGGTCGCCGCGTTGACCCGTTCCGGCTGGCGGGCGTCTCCACCTCGACGGCCTCGCGGGCTCTGACGCTGCCCGAACGGGTCAACGCGGCGACCCGGGCGAAGGTCCAGGCGGCGGCGACCTCGATCGGCTACGCGCCGAACAAGGCGGCCCGCGGGCTGATCACCGGGCGGACCGGCACCATCGGACTGGTGCTGCCGGATCTCGCGAACCCATTCTTCCCCAGCGTGGCGAAGGGCGTGCAGGCGCGGGCCCGGGCCGCCGATGTGGCCGTCTTCCTCGCGGACACCGACGAGGACGCCGCGGCCGAGGCCGGGCTGGTCCAGGCGCTGTCGAAACAGGTCGACGGCTTGATCCTCTGCTCGCCACGGATGTCCGTCGACGAACTGAACGCCGTCGCCGCCGACACGACGGTCGTCCTGGTCAACCGGCTGGTCGGCGACCTCCCGGCGGTGATCTTCGATCACCAGGACGGCATGCGCCAGCCGATCGCGCACCTGGTTGCCCTCGGCCACCGGCGGATCGCCTGGGTGGGTGGCCCTGCGACCTCCTGGTCCAGCGAGCAGCGCGGCAAGGGGCTGGCGGTCGCGGCCGCGGAGCTTGGAGTCGAGCTGATCGAGGTGGGCCATTTCCCGCCGCACTACGACGGCGGGATGGCGGCCGCTGACCAGGTGGTGGCCACCGGTGCGTCCGCTGTGGTCGCCTACAACGACCTGGTCGCGCTCGGCCTGCTTGCGCGCTTGCACACCCGGGGGATCGCGGTGCCGGGGGACTTGAGTGTGGTCGGGATCGACGACATCGCGATGTCCCGGATGGCCCGGCCCGCGCTGACCACCGTGCGAATGCCGAAGCAGCAGGCCGGCCGGCTCGCCGTGGAACTACTGCTCAGCCTGCTGGACGGTGTCGAGTCCGGCGCGCGCAAGACGCTGACGGTCGAGTTGATGGTTCGCGACTCGACCGGAGTGAACCAACGCCCAGAGGATGGAACGGTGTGATGGCGATCCCCGACGTACTGGTGCTCGGCGAGATCCTGGTCGAGCTCAGCTCCACCGAACCGCTCGACGCGGGCACGAACCTGACCCTCAACTTCTCCGGTGACGCGCTCAACGCGGCCGCTGCCTCCGCTGCGGCCGGCGCCCGGACCGCGCTGCTCGCGCGGGTCCCGGACGACGAGCTGGGCGATCGGCTGCTCGACCGGGTGGTTGCTCTCGGCATCGACACCTCCCTGGTCATCAGGGTGCAGGGTCAGCACGGTCTTTATCTGCAGCACGCTGATCCGTCCGGCGCGCGGGAGTTCACCTACGTTCGGCGGGGGAGCGCAGGCTCGGGGCTGGGGCCTGGCGATGTTCCCGTGGACCTGGTTGCCGAGGTAGGCGCCGTTCTCGCCAGCGGGATCGCTTGTGCGATCTCGCCGCTCTCGGCTCAAGCGGTCCGCGTGGCTGCCGCGAATTCCCGGTGCTTCGTCTACGACCCGAACTGGCGACCGAGGTTGGTGGATGCCGCCGGCGCGGCGGATCACCTGCGCGCGCTCGCGCAGTACACGAGGCTGGTGACGCCTGCCTGGCCCCGCGAGGCGCACCTCGTGAGCGCCTCCGACGACCCGATCGCAGCCTGTACCGCGCTCAGGGGGCTCGGCGTGCAGGCGGTCGCCTTGACCCGCGGGGTCGAGGGGGTCCTGCTGGACGACGGCGGGCGGATCGTCGAAGTGCCCGTGATCGAGGCTCCGACGGTCGTCGACCAGACCGGGGCGGGGGACTCGTTCGCCGGGACAGTGACGGCAAGGCTCGCGTTGGGCGATGAGTTGGTGGATGCCGTTCGGCTAGGTGTCGCGGCGGCCTCGTTGTCGGTCGGTGGACTGGGCGGGACCGGTTATGTCGCGACGCTCGAGGAGACCCGGGCGCATGCGGCCCACGGAACAGCGGAGGTATCGGCATGAGTCAGCGATTGTCCCTGGTGAACCTGCCGGCTGAGTTCGCCCCGGTGGTGGATCCGCGCGAACTGACGGTCGGGATCGTGCACCTCGGGCTCGGCGCGTTCCATCGCGCCCACCAGGCTGTCTTCACCGAGCAGGCGGCCCGGGTGACCGGCGACGCTCGCTGGGGGATCGCAGGAGTGAGCCAGCGATCGGCGAGCGTGCGAGACCAGTTGGCTCCGCAGGACGGCCTCTACTCGGTGCTCGAACGGGGGCTGGGAGCGCCGACCATCCAGGTGATCGGGAGCATCCGCGAGGTGCTGACCGCGCCGGAGGATCCGGAGGCGGTGGTCGCGCGGATCGCAGACCCAGCCGTGGCGGTGGTGACGCTGACTGTGACCGAGAAGGGCTATCGGGCTGCGGGTGGAGGCGGTCTCGACCTGACGGATCCGGAGATCCTGGCCGATCTTGCCGGGCGACCACCGAGGACTGTGGTCGGGCAGTTGGCTGCCGGGTTGGCGCGTCGCGCGGAGACCGGGGCGGCCCCGTTGACGGTGCTGTCCTGTGACAACCTGGTTGCTAATGGCCCCTTTCTCCGTCGGTTGATGACGGACTACGCGGAGGCCTCCTCGCTGAAGGGTTTGCCGGGCCAACTGGGGGCGGCGCGGTTCCCGGCGAGCATGGTGGATCGCATCGTGCCGGCGACCACGGCGGCCGATCGGGAAGAGGCTGCGCGGTTGCTCGGCGTACGGGATGAGGCTGTGGTGGTGGCCGAGCCGTTCCTGCAGTGGGTGATCGAGGACGACTTCGCGGCTGCTCGTCCTGCGTGGGAGCAGGCCGGGGCAGTGCTGACCAATGACGTGGCGCCGTGGGAGCAGGCGAAGCTCAGGATGCTGAACGCGACTCACTCGATGCTGGCGTATCTGGGCGGGCTGCGGGGGTACGAGACGATCGCCGAGGCCGTGCGGGACGACGAGTTGGCCGGGCTCGCCCGCGCATTGATGACCTCGGATGTGGTGCCGACGTTGACGCCGCCGGCCGGGCTGGACCTCACGGAGTACGGGGCGAGTGTGCTGGAGCGGTTCGCGAATCCGGCGTTGAAGCACCGGACGGCGCAGGTCGCTATGGACGGGTCGGTGAAGCTACCGGTGCGGCTGCTCGGGACGGTGCGGGATCGGCTCGCTGCTGGTGCCGAGCCTCGTCTTGCGTCCTTGGCGGTCGCCGGGTGGATGGTCTATGTCGCCAGGGGAGTGGACGCTCGCGGGCAGGCGCTCACGCTGGACGATCCGCAGGCGGACAAGCTGAAGGCCGCGCTCGATGGCGTTGGTTCCCAGCCGGCGGCCGTGGTGGATGCGCTGCTGGGGGTTGAGTCGGTGTTCGGTGCGGATCTGCCGGAGAGCAAGGTTTTCAGGGATCTCCTGGTGGAACACGTCACCGTTCTAGCGGCACCTCTAGTGCGCTGAGTAGCTTCCCGAGGGTGAACTTGCTGCCGGCGTCGAGGCCGGCTTGCTGCCATTGGGGGGCGGTGAACCACTGGCCGAACTTCTGGAACCGCTCGGCGGCCAGGCTGTCGAGCACATAGGTGTTGCCCTTCAGCACGACCTCGCCGGCCGGGACCGCCGCGCCCGCGTTCTGCACCATGCCGGTCGCGGTGGTGCCGCCCTTCATCGTCACGTTGTTGCCGGTGACAACGACATCGCGGAGGACGTTCACGCCCCACGGTCCGCTGCCGCGGGTGCGGGACTGGATCGAGATGCCGTTTACGTTGCCGGTCACCGTGTTGTTGCGGACCTGGACGTTGGACGAGGTGTTGACGTTGATGCCGCCGCCGTCCCACAACGACGTACCGGAGCCCCGGCCGGTGCCCAGGCCGTTGCCACTGATGGTGTTGTCCTCGATCACGCCGTTGCGGCCGATCTCGTAGCGGATCCCGTCGGCCGCGTTGTCGACGATCTCGTTGTCGCTGAAGGTCCGGCCGTCGTCGTACGCGTCGCTCCACAACCCGACGCCGCGGTTCTGCTCGATCAGGTTGCCGGACACCGAGCCGCCGTTGGACCAGGTGGTCTTGATCCCGCCCGACTCCCAGTCGGCGATCCAGAAGCCGTCGGTGTTGTTGTCGCTGACCTGGTTGTCGAGGATGGTGCCGTTCACCGTGCTGTACTGGCCGACGCCGAGCTGGCCGTTGTACTGGATCAGGTTCTGCTCCAGGGTGGCGCCGTCCGCGTTGACCAGCATGGCGCCGACCGCGTGGTTCCAGCGGATGTCATTCGCGACGACCTTCCACTTGTTGCCAAGCACAACCGCTCCCGCCTGAGGCGCGCTGGCGAAGTGCTCGACGGTGAGACCTCGGACGGTCACGCCGGAGGCGGCCGACTCGATCGCCGTGTCCGTCTTCGACATCTCCACGGTCCGGCCGGTCGGGTTGTCACCAAGGTAGACGGCGTTCGCGGCGTAGTCACCGAAGAAGGTGCCGGGGACAACCTTGTCGCGGGTGTTCACCCGCTTGAGGTGCTTGTCGTTGAGGAACAGCTGCTCCCGCAGGAAGCAGATGTTCGCGACGTTGTCCTCACACTGCCCGGTCTGCCCGTACGCCGGGGGCAGCACGCCCTTCGTCACCCAGTCGCCACCGGTGGCCGTCCAGCCGGTCAACCGGATCGACCCGGTCAGTACTGCGTCCTCGTCGCTGGCGAGAATCTGGTTCGCCTTCGGCTGGATCGTCCGGGTGATCCGGTGCAGCCCAGCCGTGAAGCAGAACGTGGCACCGGCAGCGCCCTTCTCGACCACCTCGGCGGCGTTGTCTTCCGGCTCGATCAACACGCCGGTACACGGGGGAGCCTCCGAGGGGCCCGCTGGGAAGGCGGAGGCGACGGTCGGCAGCTCGGGTCGGGGCGGGGTGGGCGGCACGGGCGGAGGGATGACGGGCGTGAGCGGCTCGAACGCCGATGCTGGGCCCGCGGTGACGATCCCTGTCAGGGTGATCGCACCGGTTGCCGCCACAGCAATGAGGGTCATCGACTTCTTCACTGGGTGCCTCCGGAGGTCCTCACCCCCCGGTGCGGCCTGCCTTCCCGAGCAGACTACTACTTGCCGTAGGCATCGCAAGACGGAAAGTCGTTGCGTCCGTCACCCAATTTTGGTTGCTCTGTGTAACTTTGTCCGTTGCTGAGGGCATCAACTGGCCTGGAAGCTGCCGATCGTGTCGTGCCCGGCGCTGCGCCATCCGCCGGCTGTCAGCTTGGTGCCGAAGATGCCGAACCGCTGGGCCGACAGTTGGTCCAGCAGGTAGCGGTTCCCGTTGAAGGTCAGCTGGCCGGCCGGCACCTCGGCGCCGGAGTTCTGCACCATGCCGGTGGACTGGGTGCCACCCTTCATCCCGACCGTGTTGCCGGTGACGCGGACGTTGCGGAGCAGGTAGCGGCCCCATGGCCCGTCGCCCCGGGTCCGGGACTGGATCGAGATGCCGTTCACGTTGCCGGTCACCGTGTTGTTGCGGACCTGGACGTTGGACGAGGTGTTGACGTTGATGCCGCCGCCGTCCCACAACGACGTACCGGAGCCGCGGCCGGTGCCGAACCCGTTGCCGGTGATGGTGTTGTTCTCGATCACACCGTTGCGGCTGATCTCGAACCGGATGCCGTCGGCCGCGTTGTTCTGAATCTTGTTCGCGCTGATCACCCGGCCGTCATCGGCCACGTCGGCCCACATCCCGACGCCCAGGTTGTCGCGGATCAGGTTGCCGCTGACGGTGCCCGAGGAGCGGGTCGACTTCATCCCGCCGGACTCCCAGTCGGCGATCCAGAAGCCGTCGGTGTTGTTGGAGCTGATCACGTTCGCGGTGACGTTCGCACCGATCGAGTTGTACTGGCCGAGACCGAGTTGGCCGTTGTGGTGCACCAGGTTGCGGTCGATCCGGGCGTTGGTCGCCTTCACCAGCATCACGCCGACCGACTTGTTCCAGCGGACCTCGTTCGCCTTCACCGACCAGGCCGGACCGGAGACCAGCGCACCGGCCTGGGCGGGGCTGGCGAAGTGCTCGATGGTCAGCCCGCGCACGGTGACACCGGGTTGGTTCGATTCGATCGCGGTCCTCGTCTTCGACATCTCGACAGCGCGGCCGCCGGGGTCGGTGCCGAGATGGATCACGTTGGCGGCGTAGTCGGCGTAGAAGGTGCCGGCCTTGACCGCGGCGGCGCCGGCCACCCGGGTCAGATGGGTACCGTCCACGAAGACCTGCTCACGCAGGCTGCAGATGTTCGCGCTGTTGTCCTCGCACTGCCCACTCTTCCCGTACGCCGCGGGCAGGGCGCCGCTGGTCACCCAGTGCGTGCCCGCCTTGCTCCAGTTGGTGAGGGGGACCGAGCCGGTGAGGACAGCACGGTCATCGCTGGCCAGCGTCATGTTCGCCTTCGGCCGGATCGTCTCGCTGACCCGGTGCAGCCCGGCCGCGAAACAGAACTTCGAACCGGCGGGGTGGGAGTTGATGACGGCTTGCGCGTTCTGGCCGGGCTTGATCACCGTGCCGGTGCAGGGACCTGCGACAGCCGGTCCGGCGGCGTCATCACCCGCGACGGGTTCGCTGGCGCCGGTGGTCTTGGGCTGCTGGGGCTTGTCCGGGGTCGCTGTCGAGCGCGAGGTGGGCTTCTTCGTCGGCTTCACGGTCGGCGGCTTGCTCGGGACGGTGACCGGGGGCTTGGTCGGCTTCGACAGCAGGATCGAGGGGAGTACTCCGGAGCCCGCTGAGGCCGTTTGGTCCGCATCGCGTGACTTACCGGCGGATACCGCGTTCTTCTGATGGGAGATGAGGGGAAAAGCGACTGTAACGGTGGCCAGCGCGACCGCGATAAGGGCTGCGAACCACAACTTCCTCAAAGTCACCCTCCGGGGTGTATTCGGCGCGCGGTCGTTCCTCGCCAGGCCTCACGGGTTGTCACCACCGCGAAGACTTAGGGTGGTGCCATGCGGGTCGCCATGTTGCACAACCGTTATCGTTCGGGTCAACCGAGTGGCGAGAACCTTGTCGTCGATCAAACAGCTGATTTTTTGCGCAACTCAGGACATGAAGTTGAGCTTTACGCGCAGAACAGCGACGACATCGCGCAAATGAGCCGAAAAGATCGCGCGCTGTTACCGTTCCGCTCCGTATGGTCATTCGCCGACGAACGCGATTTAACATTCCGATTGCGTGAGCGGCGTCCGGACATCGTGCATGTCCACAACACTTTTCCCTTGCTCAGCCCGTCGGTACTGCGGGCCGCCCGGCGCGAGGGACTCCCGGTCGTCGCCACCTTGCACAACTTCCGGCTGATGTGCGCCAACGCGGTTCTGCAGCGCGACGGTGGTCCGTGCGAGGCGTGCGTCGGCCGGATTCCCTGGCGCGGTGTGGCCCACGGCTGCTACCGCGGATCGAAGGCGCAGAGCCTCCCGCTGGCGACCGGGATCGCGGTGCACAACGCCTTCCATACCTGGCAGCGCTACGTCACCACGCTCATCGCGCCGTCGGAGTTCGTCCGCTCGCGGTACATCGCGGGCGGGTTCAAGCCCGAGAAGATCGTGGTCAAGCCGCACGCGGTCCCACACTCGGGCGCGGTCCGCACCGGCCCGGGCGACGCTGTGGTGTTCCTCGGCCGGCTCACGGAGGACAAGGGCTTCGCCGATCTGCTCCGGGCGTGGGACTCGTCATTGGGCAAGCTGGTGGTGATCGGCGACGGCCCGCTCCGGGGTGAGGCGGATGCGCGGGCGCTCACGGATCCGTCGGTCTCGGTGCTCGGGGAACTGCCCTGGGCCGACTGTATGGAAGTACTCCGCTCCGCGCGCGTCGCCGTCGTACCGGCGCGGTCCTATGAGACCTTCGGTCTCGTGGTGGTCGAGGCGTTCGCACACGGGGTGCCCGTGGTCGCGTCCCGGCTCGGCGCGCTGGCCGAGTTGGTGGATGACGGCGAGACCGGTGCGCTGACCGAGCCGGACGACAGCGAAGGGCTCAGAAAGGCCCTCGGGTTGCTCACCCACCCGGCGACTTCGATAGCCTGCGGCCTACGAGCACGGCAGGTTTATCTCGACCGCTTCACCCCGGAGCGCGACCTGGCTGCTACGGAGAGGATCTACGCCGATGCGATCGCGCGGCACGCGGCCGACACTCGAACCGGCCGGGCACGCTAGGCGCGGCATGATTACTCGGTGTAAGGTCGGCGCAGGTTTTCGGGGGCACGTCGATAACTGTTGGGGCGGGTCCACGAGGACCCAGTGGGGGAGAGCATGATGCCGTTGAGCGTCGGATACCTGATCGGCGTCTTCGATCTCTTCCACGTCGGCCACCTCGACGTGCTGGAACGCGCCAAGGAGAACTGTGACCGGCTGGTGGTCGGCGTGCTGACCGACGACTGGGCCGAGGACGACTGGGGCACCCGGCCGTTCGTCCCGCTGGTCGAGCGGGTCCAGATCATCGAGCACCTGCGCTGTGTCGACGAGGCCGTCGTGGTGGACGGCGTCGAGCCCGACCGGCTGATCGGGGTGCAGACGGTTTTCGCTGTCAGCGGTACCGACGGTGTGCTCGGCCTTGACGAACTCGACGGGATCCCCGCCGCGCTGATCCGCACCCTGCCGGCCGCGCGCGGTTCCCGTAGCCAGATCCTGCGCGCCGCGATCGACCAGCGGCAGTCGCGCAGCTCGGTCGCATGACAGGCCGCCCCTACAGCGACGCGGTCGCACAACTGGTCCGTGCGCAGAAGCCGTCCGCCGGCACCCCGGCGTACTCGCGGTTCGTCAACCGGCGGATCGGGCGGTACCTGGCGGCGGGTGCCTTCCTGGCTGGACGGACACCGAACCAGGTCAGCCTCAGCAGCGGGTTCTGTTCGCTGCTTGGCATCGTGGCGATCGCCACCCTCGAGCCGAGCGTCCCGCTGGCGCTGCTGGTCACCGCGTTGCTGGTGCTCGGGTATGCGCTGGACTCGGCGGACGGGCAGCTCGCCCGGCTCCGCGGTGGTGGTTCGCCGCTGGGTGAGTGGCTGGACCACATGATCGACTGCGTCAAGATCACCTTGCTGCACAGCGCAGTACTGATCTCGTTCTACCGCTTCGATGCCTTCAGCAACGAGCTGGTGTTCTTGATCCCACTGGCCTATCTGTGCGTGTCGGCGGTGCTGTTCTTCGGGTTGATCCTGATCGATCAGCTGCGCCGGCGGCACGGCGGCGCGCAGGCCAACGTCCGCGGCGACTCGGTGCTGAAGTCGTTGCTGATAGCACCGACCGACTACGGCGTCCTCTGCCTGGTCTTCCTCACCTTCGCCTGGCCGACGGTCTTCACCTTCCTGTACGGCGTGCTGCTCGCGGCGAACCTGTTGTTCCTGGTGGCCGCGATCGCCAAGTGGTACCAGGAGATGGCCGCGCTGCAGCCGGATCGCGCGGGGGTGAGCAGCTGATGGGGGTGATCGGCTATGCCCCCGGGGTCTACGACATGTTCCACATCGGCCACCTCAACATCCTGCGCCGCGCCAGTGAGCACTGCGACTACCTGATCGCCGGGGTGGTCGAGGACGACGTGGTCGCCAAGATCAAAGGGCAGCCGCCGGTGGTCCCGCACGACGAGCGGATGGAGGTCGTCCGGGCGATCGACCTGGTCGACGAGGTCGTCAGCGACTGGTCCAGCGACAAGTTCGAGATGTGGAAGCAGTTGCGCTACGACGTGCTGTTCAAGGGCGACGACTGGAAGGGCACCGAGAAGGGGATCCGGCTGGAGCGGTTGCTGGGTGAGGTCGGCGCCGGCGTGCACTACTTCCCGTACACAGCGTCCACGTCGAGCACGGATCTGCGGAGGCTCCTGGAAGGGACGCTCTGATGCCTGCCCGGCGGAAGATCCTGCTCAGTGCCTATGCCTGCCGCCCGAAGGGTGGATCCGAGCCGGGCGCCGGCTGGGCCTGGGCGAGAGCGGCAGCGCGCGACAACGATGTGTGGCTGCTGACCCGGGGCAAGTTCGCCCATGAGATCGCCGACGAACTCGCGCTCCGCCCGCTGCCGTCGCTCACCGTCGTACCGCTGGAACTGCCGCGCTGGGTGCTGAAGCTGCGTCGCCGGCCCGCGGACGTCTATTGGTACTACCCGCTCTGGCAGCGGCTCGCCGGCCGGACCGCCAAGCGGCTGCACGCCGAGCATGACTTCGACGTGATCCACCACCTGACGTTCGCCGTGGACTGGATGCCCGCCGGCGTCGTGCAGGAATCGTCGGCGAAGGTGATCTGGGGCCCAGTCGGCGGATCCACCGCGGTACCGCTCTCGATGGCGCACTGGCTGGGCTCGAGCGGCCTGATCGGGGAGCTCGTACGCCGTGCCTGGACCGGCTTCTGGCGCGGCCTGACCGGGCGAAAGCTGGCCCAGACCGCCGACCTGGTAGTTGCCCAGAACAACGACGTCGCCGAGGTCTTCGCGAAGTACACCGATGACCTCGTGGTCCAGCCGAACGTGGCGATCCAGCGCTTCGCGAGCGCGAGCGGCCCGCGGGAGCCGTTCGGTCCGCCCGGGGTCAAGACCGCGCTGTTCGTCGGCCGGTTGATCCCGTGGAAAGGCGTGCTGATCGCGATCAGCGCCCTGGCACGGCCGGAAGCGGCGAACTGGGAGCTCCGCGTGATCGGCGACGGCCCCGACTGGCGCCGCGCCGAACGCCTGGCCGAGAACCTCGGAATCCGCGACCGGGTCGAGTTCGTCGGTCAGTTGCCGCGAGAGGAAGTCCTCGACTCGTTCCTGCGCGCGGACGCCCTGCTCGCCCCGTCGATGCGCGAAGCCGCCGGCTGGGCGATCACGGAAGCCCTGGCCAGCGGCTGCCCCGTGATCTGCCTCGACCGAGGCGGCCCCTCGGTCATCGTCAGCCCCGAAGACGGCGCAGTCGTCTCCTGGCGCGGCGACGTGGTCGGCGAACTAGCCAAATCCCTCGCCACCCTCGACACCCGGATAGAACCGGTCAACCGCTGGTCCCCCGACCGCCTCCCCGCCCTCCTAACCACCTGGTACGCCGACACCCGAGTCCCGCACTAACCCCCCGCCAGTTCGCCCGTACGCCGGGTGGCTCGCGGGTTCTAGGTCAATCTGGTTCGCGGGTTTAGAGGTGTAGGTGGTTCGCGGAGTCGGTAGGTGGGGGTGGTTCGCGTCGCCGGGCTGCGTGAGTTCCCTGGTCGTGGTGAGGTGAGTCAAGGGCGCTTCGCGGCCCTTCGGGCTCGAACAAGTTCGACCCTTGACACACCTCACCGCGACCAGGGAAGGACGCAGCTACGCCCGGAGCCGCTGAGAAATACGGCCACAAGTTCAAGGGATTACGTCGGGGGCGGCCGAACGCCTTCCACGGTAAGGAACCCGGCGATTTCACCCGCGCCGGCCGAATCTCGGGCAAGTTGTCGGGACCTTGAACACCAAATCGGGACCTCGGACAACAAATACCT
>Ga0193717_1002223_pt1 | contig 11331 bp, 12 predicted proteins | sample U2c2metaG_FD_145900 | JGI IMG/M metagenome (GOLD analysis project Ga0193717, IMG submission 145900) | Soil microbial communities from a riparian zone of the East river system, Colorado, United States - U2c2 | ecosystem: Environmental > Terrestrial > Soil > Riparian zone | place: USA: East River...
GCGCCGTCGCGGAGGAGCCGGTCGAGACCGGGGACCTGTCCGCACTCGACTCGGAGCAGCTGCGGGCCACGCTCGCCGCCGACGTCCGGTCGCTCATCGCGAAGGAGATGAAGCTCGACCCCGCAGACCTCGCGCCCACGCGGTCGCTGGCGGAGCAGGGCATGGACTCGATCCTGACCGTCATGGTGCGGCGGCGCCTGGAGAAGCGGTTCGGGTGCCGGCTCCCGTCCACCCTGCTGTGGCAGACCCCGACGGTGTCTGCGATCGCCGAGCACGTGGCGGAACTGCTGAGCACATCCGCCGAGGAGCCAGTCGGCGACCTGGGCGCGACCTCCACGATGAAAGAGACGTAATGCGCACTGCGGACATGTACCTGAGCGGAATCGGCTCGGTCGTCCCGCCGGTGTTCCCGGTGGAACTCGCCGTCGCGGATGGCTTGTACCCGGCCCTGGAGGCCGAGGCGCACGAGTTCCTCGGTGTGGCCGTCGCGGGTGAGCGCCCCGCTCCGGACATGGCGCTGGAAGCGGCCCAGACGGCAGTGAAGCGTGCCGGCGTCGAGCCGACGGGGCTCTCCCTTCTGCTCTACACCAACACCTGGCACCAAGGACCCGACGGCTGGCCACCCCAGGCATACCTGCAACGCCACCTCGTCGGCGGCCGGGTGCCCGCGATGGCGGTCCGCCAAGGGTGCAACGGCATGTTCGACGCGCTGGAACTCGCGGCTTGCTACCTGCGCGCCGAGCCGGAACGCGAAAGCGCTCTTCTGGTGACGGCCGACAACTACGGCACCCCGATGATCGACCGGTGGCGGGTCTCCCCAGGCATGATCGGCGGCGACGCCGCCGTGGCCGTGGTGCTCACGAAGAACTCCGGCTTCGCACGGCTGCTGTCCGTCACCTCGATCGCGATACCCGAGGGCGAGGAACTGCACCGCAGCGGAGAGCCGATGTTCCCGCCGACCGTGACCGTCCGCCGTCCCCAGGATTTCACCACTCGCGCCGAGCACTACCGAGCCAACCCGCCGGATGCTGTCGGCGTGCTCAGGCAGCTCCCGGCTCTCATGCGCGAACTCGTCGAGACGGCGGTGTCGGAAGCGGGCATCGGGATCAAAGACGTGGCCAGGGTTGCCTTCGAAACACATTCCCGGGAAGTCGTCGAACAGCGCGTGATGGCCCCCTTGGGCTTGGACATGGCGAAATCGACCTGGGAGTTCGGGCGGAGCATCGGCCATTGCGGCGCCGCCGACCAGTTCCTGGCCCTCGAACACCTCCTCGCGACCGGCGAGCTGGCGCCGGGAGACCACATGCTGCTGCTCGGCCAAGCGCCAGGCGTGGTCCTGTCCGCCGCGGTGGTGCAGATATTGGATGTTCCGAATGGCTTATTTGCTGGGTAGGGCAAAGGTGGCGTGTCGGGGGATGCCTTGAACGACGCGTTGAGGGCGTTGAGTGCCATGAACGCGTCGTTCATGGCACTGCCCGCCACATCTTCTCGGTTCGGTGTCGGGAAGCAGCGAAAGTATCGTGATGAACGCTATGACGGAGATGTCCGCGGGGCAGGCTCAGGGTCCGCTTGAGAATTGGTTTCTGCTGATGGACCCGGTCTGGCGGCCGGTGGCGGAGAATGAGGCGCCGCCGATCGAGGCTATCGCGGGTCGCTGGCCGCTCGATGACGATGGGAGCGTCGGTAAGTTCCGGGCGAACCCGGAGTATGTGCCCGCCGATGAGAATTCGCCGTCGGATCCGCTGGACGCGGTGCTGCGGCTGGTGCTGCGGGGGCGGGCGAAGACCGAGCACATCCAGCTGATGCTGCGGGACACGTTGTTCGATATCGCGATGAACGGTGACGGATTGCCGTTGGTCACGAGGTCGCCGGATGAAATCCTGTGTGTGGTGGTGGCGACGGGGGAGCTGCATCGGGTGCGGATCAATGCTCCGGACTGGCGTCGGATCGATCTTGATGAGCTGGTGGAGCTGTTGGCCGATGAGATCGATGTGTTGTTCAATCCGGGTGGTCCGGCGTCGGTCCGGTTGACCGGTAATTTTATGCGCGAGACGATGTTGATGGATGATGAGACGATTTCGGCGCTGCGAGCGGAGTACCGCAACGCTGAAGATCTGCGGGTGATCCCCTGGGATCTTTCCGGTGGTGAACGGTGGCGGCGGAGGTTCGAAGGAGACTCCGCCATCCGCCGTTGACCCGGGCGGGACATCGCCCGCGGAGGACGAACGTCCTCCGTTTATGAGTGTTCCAGCTGGCGGCGGATGTCGAGCAGATGGTGTCGCAACTCGTGCACGGTATGCACTGCGAACCAGCGCAGTGATCGCACAACGGTCTCGGGATAGGGGACAATCAGTGTGCGCTCCCAGTCCTCGAGCCCGAGCTGGTCGAGTGCGTCGGTGAACAACAGTGTTGCGTCCCGCAGTTCGAAGCATGCTGGGTTCAGCGCGCAACAGCTCCGCATATTCGACCGCGTACTGCGGAGCCAGCACCGACACCTGGTTGGCCAACGTCAGAAGGCTACGCGGCCACGGCGGTTCGATTCAGTCGGACAGTTTCTCGTCATCGGGCATCACAGCTCTCGCGCTGATAATTTGCGAACACCGGCACCGCGAACCGCTCCTCCAGCTACGCTTCTTCGCCGGTATTCCCTTCTCTGGCGCCATAATAATAGCGGTCTGCGGGTTCTGCGCGTGGTCTGGATTCCTTTTTCTCAACGCGCTGTATCTGCAGAACGCCCGGGGTTTCTCCCCGCTCCACCTGGCCAACTGTTCCAGAACACATCCGACACACTGTCCTGCCGATAGGAGTTGTTATGCGTTCACGAACCTTGTCGGCCTCGCTCGACGCGGCAGCCCAGGGCTGCGTACAGGACCAGCCCGCCGACGCCGAGTCCGCAGGCGATGATCGACGCCGTGAGGTCGTCAGGTGCCTGCATCGGCCAGCTGAGCGCGCGCAGCACCGGCGCGTCGGCCACGGGGGCGAGCACGGTCGCCGCACCGGTCCAGGCGACCGGCAACGTCCACGCGAGCTGCCTGCCCAGCAGGGTCGCGGTCAGCGCGGTGAGCCCGGCCAGACCGGCCGCGTCGCGCAGGATGACCCCGGCCGGGACGGCACTGCTCAGGAGCACGCCCCCGGCCACGACCACTGCCATCGCCAGCACCTGGGCCGCCCGACGCGGAAACCAGGCGATCGCGGCGGTCCGTTCCAGCTCGGCGTCGGGTCCGCCCAGTCCGTAGCCGAGCACCGCCAAGCCCAGCGCCAGCGCCAGCAGCGTCGACACGAAACCCTGTTGCGGATCGGCCGACTCGCTCCTGAGCTGGGCGACGAGAACGGCGGAGACCAGCGCGATGGCCAATGCGGCGGGTACCTGGCGCGAGCGCAGGTACAGCGTCACGAATCTCATCGGGCACCGCTTCCGGTCGAAGCGCAGGCAAGCCCTTCCTGACGTACAGCCGTGACCCGGCGAAGCTGTTCGTCGGCGGGCAACGCCCGCAGCGCTTGCCAAGCCGCGTCCCGCGCGGCGGCTTCCTCACCGGTGGCTTTCGGGCCGGGAGCCGGGTACTGGCCGTAAAGCCATGCGGAGACGATCGCCCGGGTCCGGTAGTCGACATCGCCGTTCTGGTCCGGACAGGGACGGGTGCCCGCACCGGCGAGGACGCGCACGACGAGTTCGTCACCCGAGCTCTCCCAGCCGTGTCCGAGCCGGTAGTTGTCGCTGTGGAACCACACTTCGGCCGCGGGCTGCGGTCCCGGGCGGCTCCCGGTGACCTCGTGGACCGACGTCGGTGCGTCGGGCAGTTTCGCCAGCAGTGTCAGCGCCCGGCGAGCGGGACCGGTTAACGCGGACAGGCCGTCTTCGTGCACCTTCGTCACACAGACGACCGGGCCACTATCGGCGGTGCAGACCTCGGACGCTGCCACCAGATCGGCCTGGAAACCGCCTTCCGGCGCGGAATCGAGCAGTGGGACGGCGATCAGCAGGCCCGCCACCACAGGGACGGCCGCGACCGCCATCCAGCGGCGCCGAGCCACCATCAGCAGTGCCAGACCGCCCAGTGCCAGCCCGGCGAACCACACCGCCTGGCCCGCGTTCACCGCGCCGGCGACGGTGGTGAACTCGTCGGAGGGACCGGAGAAAAGGGGCGCCAGCAACGAAATGTTGCTGATCGGACCGTCCTTGCCCACCTGGACCGGTACCAGCAGCACCAGGAATCCGGCCACGGCCAGCACCGGCGGCGTGTAGGTGGACGGCACCAGCCGCCCGATGCCCATGCCCAGCCAGCCCGCCGCGATCAGCGACAGCGCGCCCACCAGCGCGATCGGGATCCACCCGGCGGGCCGGTAATCGGTGTTGCCCGCGACACGGATCGCGCCCGCCGCGAGCAGTGCCACGTAACCGATCGTCAGGCAGATCGCCATCGCGGCCGACGTCGGCAGTACGCGCCGCCAAGCCGGACGCGGGGTGGTGCTGAGTAGCTCCTCCATCCGCGTCCGCCGGTCCCGGCGGGCCTGCCAAGCCCCCGCACCCAGCGCCAGCGGCCACAGCACGGCCAGCATGATCCGCTGGAAGACGGCCAGCACCGTCCATTCGGTGTCCCAGATGTCCGTCTGATCGGTCATCGCCATCGAGTACAGCCCGGCGACGCCGAGCACCACCACCAGCCCGCCGGCCGCCAGCGCGGACGAACGCCGCAGTTCGGTGCGGAGGATCCGGGCGATCATCGGGTCACCCCGCGGTGCCGCGCGAGCAGTGCCGAGTAGCCGCGCTCGATCGGGCTGTCACCGAGATCGCCGGTGCCACCGGCCGCGACGAGGTCGTCGGGCGTACCGCGGAACACCATCCGGCCCTCCTCCATCAGCACCACATGTGTGCAGACCGCGGCGACATCCTCGACCAGATGCGTGGACACCAGGACGCACGCCCGCTCGCCCAGATTCCGCAGCAGCGTGCGGAAATCCAGGCGCTGCGCGGGATCGAGGCCCACGGTCGGCTCGTCGAGCAGCAGGATGTCCGGGTCGTTGACGATCGCCTGCGCGATCCCCGCCCGCCGCAACATACCGCCGGACAACGTCTTCATCCGATCGTCCGCGCGGTCGGTCAGCCCGACACGGTCGATCGCCCGCTGGACCGCGCCGACGATCTGCGAGCCGTCCATTTCCTTGAGCCAGGCCATGTATTCGACGAACTCGCGCACGGTGAACTTCGGATAGTAGCCGAATTCCTGAGGCAGGTAACCGAGTTTGCGGCGCAGCGCCCGCAGGTTCGACCGGCCGCCGATCGACTGGCCGAGCAGCTCCAGTTTCCCGCCCGCCGGCGGCAGCACGGTGGCCAGCGCACGGATCAGCGTCGTCTTCCCGGCGCCGTTGGGGCCGAGCAGTCCGTGCACGCCGGTGCCGAGCCGCAGATCGAGCCCGTCGACAGCCAATCGCCGCCCGGCTTTCACTCGCAGGCCCTCGGCTTCGATCTCCCATGCGTAGCGCGTGGGCGCCAGTTCGGCGGGATCCACCACTCGTGCCATGTCGTTCTCCAAGTCAGTTCAGTGAGTTCTAGTTCTGGCTGGGCAGGCCATCGAAGGCGTGCGCCCGGGTGACGACCACGACGGCGGCCAGCACGGCGGCCACGCCCCAGCCGAGGAGGCTGGACGGCAGCAGCAGCACCGAAATCTGAGCGGTCAGCAGGCTCGGCGCGATCACGAAGACCGCCCAAGCCGCGCCGAGGACGGCCGCCGCCCGGCCGACGCCGATCACCGTGCCCAGCGCGAGGGTGCCGAGGGTGAACGCCAGGCTCGGCACCAGGCTCAGCGCCGGTGACACGTCCGCGAACCCGCTGACCACGGCGAGCAGCGGGATCACCACGACCAGCACCGCGGCCGTGCGGCGCAGGACCAGCCGGAGCCCGGCACGCGGTGTCGACGCGGTCAGCTCGAACATCGGGTCGAGTCCCCGTGCCCAAGCCGCGGCCACGCAGATCAGCGGGGCGATCGGCGAAACGAGCAGCACCAGCGACGGCAACCGGCCGGTGGGGGAGCTCAGGTCGATCCCCAGTGCGGCGAGCGCGACCAGCGCCACCATCAGCAGCCACGGCGCCATCGACGGCGGTGCCCAGGTGCGGGCCCAGCGGAGCACTGGTGAGCGCACCGGCGCCGGGGGCTGGACCGTGGCGGCGTCGACGTCGACCCAGACCCGTGAGAGCAACGCGTCGATCCTCGGCGCCAGCGACGGGACGGCTTCGGCGACTTGGCGGCCGCACTCCCCGCAACTGTCCAAATGCGACTCCAGCGCCCACACCGCTTGCGCGGGCAGGGTTTCGTCCCCGGCGACGTAGGCCGCGATGAAACCACGCGAGGCGTGTTCCCCTGTCGTGCCGGTCATGACATCGCCTCCCGCATCGCCAGCCGGGCCCTGCGAGCCCGGGTCTTCACCGTTCCTTCGGGCAACCCCAGCAGCACCGAGGTCTCCCGGACGGACAGGCCGTCCAGCACAAGCGCCTGCAGCACCTGCCGCAGCTCCGGCGCCAGCGCGCCGAGCGCGTCACCGATGTCACCGGACAACGTCGACGCCAGCAACGTCTCCTCGGCCGCCGGAGTGTCGGTCTCCGCGACGGTCGTGGCGGCCGTGACCGCTGTGTGGTGCCGTTCTTCCCGGCGGAACGCGTCGACCAGCCGCCGGGTCGCGACCGTCCACAACCACCCTCCGGCGCTGCCGCCCGCCGCCTGTCCCGCGAACGAACCGGCCGCGCGCCACACCGTGACGTAGGTGTCCTGCAGGACCTCGGCCAACGTCTGTTCGTCGGCACACCGCCGCCGGAGCCGGACGGCCAGCGAAGGCGAAGTCAGGCGGTAGAACTCCTCGAACGCCACGCGATCGCCCGTGGCGATCCGACGTAACAGCCGTTCCTCGTCCTCGGGATTCATTTTCCCCACCTAAGGTCAGTCGTTCGGCGAAGGCGGTTCGGTTCTCGGGCTTTCCGTGAGCCGGGTCACGCTGGCAGCAGTGTCGAATGCGCGCACGGAATCGACAACTCGAAGGGTTTACGCCTTCGGCGCGGGAATCGGCAGGCCGGAGCAGGAATCCGCACTGGTTTTCCCGGTCGAGAAGAAGTCGACGGCCTTGTTCGCGCAGGGCAGGGACGACAGTGAACCGTGGTGATCGTCCTCAACGGTCAGCACCGCGCCGCCGATTTGTTTCCGCATCGCCCAGGTCCACCCGATCGGGGTGACCGGTTCGTAGAGGTGCCCGACCAGTTGCAACGCGCTCTTCCCGGTGCCGAAAGCCCACGGCTGTACGGGCAACGTCCAGCCCGCGCACATCCCGTCGTAGCTGCCCGCCCACCCGGCCGCGGGGTACTTCCGGATCCGCTCCTCGCGGCGCTGCCAGATCGTTTCGAAGTCGCGTGCGGCGGTCGATTCGTTGCAGAGGATGGCTTTCTGCTGGAAGAAGTTGCCGCCGTCGGGCGTGATGTCCCAGCCCGTGGCGCGTGCCGGGATGCCGGGCAGGTCCGGCACACCGCCGTCGCGCAGGATGACCAGCGCCTCGGCCGAGCGTGCCCAGTCGCGGCGCGGTCCGCCGAGGAAGTTGTTGACCGTGTCGCCGTCGATGGTCACCTCGCCCACGACCTTGGGGTGCTCGACGAACTGCCGGCGCAGGTCCAGTAGTGCTTTGAGGACTTCCGGATGGGTGGTGCCGAAATGGTAGAAGCTTTCGTACCGCGCGAGCCAGCCCGCGAAATCGTGGACGGTCACGTCGCCCGCGGCGGCCTGGGCGTCGTCCATCCCGGCGAGATCGAGCGTGGGGGACATGACCGAGTCCAGCAGCATTTTGTCCACATGGCCGTCGAACTGGGTGCGGTAGCTGGCGCCGAGCGCGGTGCCCCAGGAAACGCCGTAGTAGCTGATCTTGTCTTCGCCCAGCGCGACCCGGATCCGGTCCATGTCCTTGGCGATGTTGCCGGTCGTCAGGTTGCGGACGAACTCGGGGTCCGCGTCGACGCAGCGCTGGTTGACCTTGGCGTCACGTTCGAAGACGAACCGCGCTTTTTCCTTGCCCGACAGGGAAGCCGGTGGTTCTGTGCTGTCCTCGGACTGACTCGGGCAAGCGACATCGGCGCTGTATTGGACACCACGCGGGTCGAAGCCGATCAGGTCGTGGTCGGCGCCGATCCCGGCTGCTTCGCTTTCGCTGATATTGGTGGGAAGGTGGATTCCCGCCTGGCCGGGTCCGCCCGGGTTGAACAGGACGAATCCCTTGCGCCGCGCGGCATCCGTCGCCTTGAGCCGGGAGACAGCGATGTCGATCGTGCGGCCGTCCGGTTTCGCGTAGTCGACCGGGACGGTCACCGTGGCGCACTCGGAAAGCTTGTCTTCCGGGCTCCAGTCCTTGGCGATGTCCGCGCAGGGTTTCCAGTCCACTGTGGACGCGCTTGGTGCCGCTGCGGGTGCCAGCGGCAGCAATCCCGCCGCGGTTATCAGCGACACCACCAACTTCGTGCCCCTCATGAACGACTCCCTCCTCCGCCGGGCTGTTCAGCCCTTGCAAGAAGTACGTCGTCGACTACGAAGCCCCCGGTTCTCCCCGCCCCTGTGATCCACGCCACTGCCCGCAACTACCGCCATCTGTCGACAGATGGCGAAGGTTGTTCACGGCAGGTATTACCTCTGGTCTTGGTGAGGGGATTTCCTCAAAGAGGTGCGATAGATGGTTCGTTCAAGCAGGTTCCCCAGAGGGCGGTGTTGTATCCGGTAGCAGTTATCGGTTGTGTGCACCATGGAAACCAAGCAAGTGGAGAGTAAGCATGCTCAAGAAATTCATCGCCGGTTCCGCGCTGGCCGCGGCTGTACTGGCCATGGCCGCTCCCGCCGCCTCTGCCGCGAGCTGGGGGGTCTCGAGGGGCACTCATCCCAATCAGGCCGCGGCCACCGCAGCGTGTAACCAAGGGAAATTCAACGGGTGGTGGGACGGCTGCCGCTATAAAATCGCCAACCCGGATACCCGCACAGTCGAGCTCCTGACGAATCGATGACTGTTTCTCCCTAGTGTGAGTGTTGCCGCGGTGCGCGGGTGGTCGGCCGTGCCATGGCCGACCACCCGCTCAGGTGCCCGCGCGGAGGGCTTCCACGGGACGCATTCGCGCGGCGCGTAGTGACGGGTAGAGGCCCGCGACGAGCCCGACGACGGCACCGGCGACCGGCGCGCCCGCGGCCAGCGACAGGTCCAGCACTGGGGTCCAGCCGTTGACCGCGGAGATCACCACCACCGCCACGATCCCCGTGCTCGTCCCGACGATCCCGCCGATCAGCCCGACCGTGCCGGACTCGACCAGGAACTGGGCCGCGATATGCCGTCGCCCGGCGCCGAGAGCGCGACGCAGGCCGATCTCCCCGATCCGCTCCATCACCGTCACCAGCGTGACGTTGGCGATCCCGATGGCGCCGACGATCAGCGACACCAGCCCCAGCACCACGAACAGCCCGTTGACGTCGTGCTCCACCCCGCCGCGCAGGCTCGCCGGGTCCGGCGGCGCGACGACGGACAGCGAGGCGTGGCCGTTCGGGCTGAGCGCGACCGGCGCCTGCCGCGCGATCAGCGGCGCCGCGCCGAGGTCCGTGCGGATCAGCACCTTCGACGGCGTCCCGATCCTCAGCCGGTCCGACGCCGTGGTGTACGGCAGCAGCACCGAGCTGTCGAGGCCCGGCTCCTGCCCGCTGCCGGCGTCGCCGAGCACGCCGATCACCGTGAACGCCTGGTCGTCGACGAACACCGCGGGCGCGTCGTCCACCCGCGTGATGCCCAGCAGCTTGGCCGCGGCGCCCCCGAGCACCGCGACCCGGTCGTGCCGCGTCACGTGCCCTTCGTCGAAGTACCGGCCCTGGCCGAGGTCCGCGTTCACCACCTCGGGCAGCCCGGGGGTGGTGGCGACCACCGGCAGCGCGCGATCGGTGACGGTGGTCGGATCGTGGACGTCGTTGGCGCGGACGTGCGCGCCACCCGCGGTGTCCAGCGTGGCGATCGACGCCGCCGCGTGCACCCCGTTGAGCCGTTGCAGATCCGCCAGCCCGCCCCAGGAAACCAGCGGTTCGGGCTGGCCTGGGACCAGCACGGTGACCTCGGTCGCGGTGACCGCGTCGAACCGCCCCGCGATCTGGTTGGCCGCCGTCGCGGCAACCCCGAGCGTGATGACCAGGGTGGCGATGCCGATCACGGTGCCCAGCATGGTCAGCGCGGTGCGGACCGGCCGGGACGCCACCCCGGCGAGCGCCTCGTCGCACAGATCCGGCAGGCGCATGGACGCGCGGCTCACGGGGTTTCCTCCTGCAGCCGGCCGTCTTCGATGCGGACCCGCCGGTGAGCGCGGCGGCTGACCTCCTCGTCGTGGGTGATCACCACGAGCGTCACGTTCTGCCTCGCGAGGTCGTCGAACAGGTCGAGCACCGCGTGGGTGTTGGCGCGGTCCAGGTTGCCGGTCGGCTCGTCGCACAGCAGCAGCGCGGGCTCGCCGAGCAGCGCGCGGGCGATCGCGACCCGCTGGCGCTCGCCGCCGGACAGCTTGTCGGGCCGGAAGTCGGCGCGATGGTCGAGCCCGACCCGCGTCAGCGCCGCCCGTGCCCGCTCGCCACGCCGACGACGATCGGTGCGCCGGTACAGCTCGGCCATCGCGACGTTGTCGGCCGCGCTGCGGTAGGCCAGCAGATGGAACGACTGGAAGACGAACCCGATCCGGCTGCCGCGCAACGCGGTGAGCTGCCGGTCGCTGAGCCCGGTGGTCTCCACGCCGTCGAGCCGATAGCCGCCCGAATCGGGCCGGTCGAGCAGGCCCAGCGTATTGAGCAGCGTCGACTTGCCCGAGCCCGAAACACCCACGACCGACACGTAATCGCCGCGCTCGACGCTGAGCTGGACGTCGGTGAGCGCGTGGACCGGCGGATCGGCGGGGAAGACCCGCCCGACGCCGTCGAGCCGGATAACCGGTGCGGTCACTGGCTGCCCACCACCACTCGGTCGCCCGCGTCGAGGGTGCCGCTCTGTGCGCTGACCTCGACGAGTCCCTGCGCGCTGAGCCCCAGCTTCACCGGGACGTCCTCGAATCGGCCGCCGGGACGGGAAAGCTGCACGCGGGCCGTGCCGTCCGCGCCGGTCACCACGGCGGCGATCGGAACGGTCAGTACCTCACCGTTCGTCCGGCCGACCTCGATGCCGATCTTCGCCGACTGCCCCGTGAACCCGGCCAGCGCCGCGGGATCCTTCGCGGACAACCGCAACGGCGTGGAACTGGGGGACTCCTGCGCGCCACCGGATTGCGCGTCGGTGCCACCTGCGGCACCCGGTGGTGTCGGC
>Ga0193717_1002224_pt1 | contig 11330 bp, 13 predicted proteins | sample U2c2metaG_FD_145900 | JGI IMG/M metagenome (GOLD analysis project Ga0193717, IMG submission 145900) | Soil microbial communities from a riparian zone of the East river system, Colorado, United States - U2c2 | ecosystem: Environmental > Terrestrial > Soil > Riparian zone | place: USA: East River...
GCTAGCCATGCGCCAACGCGCGATTCGCGTCCCGGATGATGAGCCGCGAATCCGGTTTGTTCGGCATGGCTAGCGCCCCCTGACCATCGCGAGCAGAGACCGCGGCACGAGCAACGCCATCGCCACGTGCACCACGAGGAAGGCGACCATGAAAACCATGGCGAAGAAGTGCACGACCCGCGCCGAATCGTATTCGCCCAGCAACCGGCACAGCACCGAAAACTGCACGGGTTTCCACAGCGCCAGGCCCGAGAGGATCAACACGACCATGTCGACGATGATCCCGAGGTAGGCCAGCTTCTGAATCATGTTGTAGCGCGACAGATCCTCGTGCGAGAGCGCCCCGCGAAACGCCGCCCCAAGATCGCGAACCGCATCACGCAAGCTGATCGGAAAGAGACTGTGGGCGAAACGGCCCGACAGCAGGCCGATCGTCAGATAGGCCAGAAGACTTGCGGCGAGCAGCCACATCGCCGCGAAGTGCCACAGCAATGCACCGGCGAGCCAGCCGCCCAGAGTCAATGACTCCGGGAAGTAGACGGCCGTGAACAGCGGCGAAGCGTCGTAGATCCGCCAGCCACTGGTGATCAGGATCAGCACGGAAATAGCGGTCGCCCAGTGCGTGACGCGAAGCCACGCCGGGTGAATCTTCCGACGCTGAGGTTGGTAGTTCGATGCGGTCATGTCGTTGGCGAATCTGTCGATCGCTCCTTACGACTTCATGACCCGCGGGTGCGGGCCAGGTTTCAAATGAAATGAAACTGGCGTCGTGAAACCATGGCATGACCGGCTGCTGTGAATCTGGGCCTCAGTTGCGAGGGCCGATTGAACACCTCTCCTCGGCGAACACGTATGTCCTGCCACACCCCCTCCCCCTGGCCGGGATGCGTGGAGGAGAGGTTTTTTGCGCCGGCGCCCTCCACAGCAACAAGCAGCCCATCGTGAGTCTTCAGGAAGAATCGCCCGTTGAGCCCCCAGCTGAAGCCGCGAATTCCGCTGGGGGCCATGACAAGCTCTTCCTTGTATCCCTTCACGGACTCGTCAGCCCGCGAGGAGTTGGCGGAGTGATGCAGCCGACTAGCTACCAATGCATCGTCGAGATAGTCCGAGGAAACGTCTGAAGATTGAAATCGACTATTCTCTCGTCTTGCCGGTCGGATCCTTGAAGTACTCCTTTTCCAGCAACGCAGTGACGCGGTCGTATAGACCGTCGTAGCGCTTCTCGGCATCGAGCAGAAATTTCTTCAGGCTGGCGTCTGGCTCGGCTTCGGCCATCACCCGGCACAAGTGGCGCTCGTGGTTGATGCCATTGGCGTACGAGAGCAGCACCGTGCGTTCGTATTCACGACCGCCATGGCCGACGATAGGCGCGAAGTACCGCGCGCGGTCCTTGCCGATCGCGGCGCGCTTGCGTTTCTCCATTTCCGGCAACGGGTCGAGATCGATTCGCACGCCGGGATAATCCTTGGCGATTCGCTCCAGGTCTTTCTTCAGTTGACCGCCAACCTCGGCAACGGCGGTAACGACCTTGTTCATGGCTTCCGATTCGACTTTCACATAGAGGATCAACTCGGCGAGATCGAGATTGCTGGAATCCTTGTACAGCATGCTGTAGCCCTCGCTCAGCACCAGCCGCTGCTTACTCAAGTCAGGTGCTTTCGCACGGTCGGCCTCGGCTTTGACGCCCGGCTGCTTGGACCCCTTGTCCAGATTGGCACAGCCCGCGGCGAGCCCGGCCAGCAGGAATGTGAATACCATCCGTCGCAGCGAGTTATGCATATCCATCTCCGGCACGAAGCGGACTACTGCTTCGACAACGCAGTGTTGTGGTTAAGGTTCGACCTCACCGCTGTCTATAGCACGCATATTGCTCGCCGTATGTGCGCAAGAGCCCCCACCGAATTGGCTCACAACGCCAGAGTCGGCTGACGCTCTACTTGATGCGTTCCGACACGTTGATCGAATTCCATTCCCAAGTCTTGCCCTCATCCGTTGAGAAAGCCTGACTCCAGATCGGTCGCTGCGGATTGCGCACGTCCCATCGGAAGGCCACGATGATGTTCTGGCCTTTGTACGTGTCGCGCGCAAAAAAGTGGCCTACCTTGTTCGCGAATGACCCCACGACGGGCGGGTCAAGCGCACCCGAATTGCTGTCCGCCCAGTAGATGCTCCAAAGTTTTGTCTTGGCATTGAACAGTCGCAGCGCAACACCTTCGTAAGGCTTGCCGCTCACCAACTCGGTGTACTTGTCGATGTTGCCCATGCCGCCGAGGATCTGATGCATCTCCACCGTCGATTCGAACGCCGTCCATTCGTTTGAGTGGGTAAGGCGGGATTTCAGTTTGCGATTTCGCAGTTTCCAGTCGCCGACGAGGAAGTCGAAATCGCGTGCTGAAGACGTTGCCGAAGCCTGAATAGCCAACGTGCCGGCGCTGTCGAAGTGCAACTGTGGAATGGGGAGGGAGGTATCCGGGATCAGCTCACGATCCGCGCCGGGAGCAGGATCCGCGAGAGCGGGCACTGCTGCCAGGATCAGGAACCCGAGAACCCACGAGCTCGTCACCAGGACGTGACGCGCGTTATTACTCTTGCTGGCCATTCCCACTCTCCGTTCCGTCGCCGATTCCGATAATACGCACAAGACTGTGCTGGAACTAACCACGACTGCGGCGAGATCAGCGAGTCGCAGCGCGTTAAAGACAGGAGGATCTATCTAGGGACAGACGCGTCCATGCGATCCTGAATTTCTTGCCCGGCACGGACGGCAACGTCCACGACTCCTGCTTCGCGTCCCGAGAGCGAAAAAACGTGTCGTAGAGATGCGTACGCTCGGCGAACAGATAGCTGGCGATGAAATCGACCATCACCGCCCTGCCGCCATTGTTGTCACGCAGATCGAGAATGAGGGCGTCGCTGTCCGCCAGAAAGGTCATGGCAGCTCCCGCCGTGGGCGCGCAGATGTCTGGATCGGCGAACATGTTGAACTTCAGGTAGCCGACGTTCGGCCACAGGTGCTCGGCCTTTTCGAATCCGCAGTTGACGGCGGCGAGTCGCTGCGATCCCTCCGCCGGATTTCTCGCGGCCGCACATCCAGGTGTTTGTCGTGGCTGACGTCCTGTAGGTCCTCGGTGAGCTTTCTCGCGAAGTCCCTGCCATCACGGATGGCACGGTATTCGCGACTGGTCTTGCGCTTCCGCAGTGCGGTCGACATCTTTTTCGCGGTCTCGGGAATGACATAGAAATCATCGAGCATTTCCGCCACCTGATCGATCACGCGCGCACGCGTCGCATCATCGAATGTAACCGCCTCAAACCTGGCGCCGGCAGGTATGCGAAATGTCCCCAGTTCTGTGATCACCCGAGGCTCGGTGGCGCTCACCTGGATCGTGCCGATCTCCTCGCCGGCGTTCGTCCTTGCCCTCAGCCGGAACAGGATGTGCGTTTGATCATTGGTGTAAATGGCGAGCAGATCGTAGCCGCCGGTCTCTGCTCTCCATCTCATGTCGTTGTCCAGGTTCGATGCCCACGCATAGGTCTTGTTGAAGGACTCTTTGCGCGCACGGTCGCCACTGTTGAAAACGTCGAGCCAAGCCGCGAGCGCGTGTCCCGCCGGCGTCTCGGGCACCGCAACATCAGCGAGCGACAGGGCTGGTATCACAGCGAGAAGCGCCCCGAGAATCCGACCCATTGGCATGGCGCCTCTCCTGCATGTTGCGCGTTGGCTCGAAAATACAAACTACTCTAGTGTCCTTTCAGGACCAATACCCGCCATGGGTCTGCGACAAGTGTTACCTTCCATAGCCGCGAACCGCGAAACATCGGCAAAGACCGATTGAGGCTGCGACATGAGAAGACGAGAATTCCTTTCCACTTCCGTAGCGCTCATGGCCGCGACCGGCCTGGCGCGATCCCGTTTCGCGCGCGCGATGGAATCCGCCGACCTGCCCGCGGTCTCGCGCACCGGCAGCGCAATCGTTCTCAAGGCCACAGATATCGTGGATTTCCGCGCGCACCAGCGCGGACCCGTGCTCACACGCGCCAGTGAGGGTTATGACGTTGCGCGGCGCGTCTGGAACGGCGCCTTCGACCGTCATCCGGCGTTGATCGCGCGCTGCACCAGCGCCGCCGACGTCATCGGGGCGGTGCAGTTTGCCGCGAGCCACGATCTGCTGGTCGCGGTACGCGGCGGCGGCCACAGCCTCCCCGGTTACTCGGTGTGCGAAGGCGGCATCATGATCGACCTTGCGCCCATGCAAGGCGTGCGCGTCGATCCGCGGACTCGCGGGGTTCGCACTGAGCCCGGTGTGTTGTTAGGTGCGCTGGACCGTGAAACCCAGGCCTTCGGGCTCGTGGTGCCCGCCGGCACCGTCTCGCACACCGGCGTCGCGGGCCTCACGCTAGGCGGTGGCGTCGGTCGCCTGCAGCGAAAGTTGGGCCTCACCGTCGACTGCATGGTCGGCGCGGATGTGGTCACGGCGAACGGCAGAATGGTTCAGGCAAGCAGCGATGAGAATCCCGATCTGCTCTGGGCATTGCAGGGCGGCGGCGGCAACTTCGGCGTCGTGACTTCGTTCGAATTCCGCGCGCACGAGTTCGGCCGCACCGCCATCGCCGGCGACATCGTGTTCCCGATCGAACAAGCGCGCCGCGTGCTCGGCGCATTCGCCGACTACTGCAATTCCGCATCTGACGAGCTGTGGATGGATCCGACGCTCGATTGCGACGCCCACGGCAATCGGCAGCTGACATTCATGATCTGCCACTGCGGTGATGCTGCCAGCGCCGCGAAAGACATCGCCACGATTCGCAAGTTCGGCAAGGCCGCGCACGACAATGTCGCTGAAAAGCCGTGGGTGGTCGTGCAGTCGGAACACGATGGCGATTCGCCGCACGGCAACGGTTACTACATGTCGGGCGGCCGGATCACCAAGCTCATTCCCGCAATGCTCGACCACGCCGTCGAGAGCATCAAACTACCCGGAGCCGAGCTCGGCAAGGTCAGCCTCACCCAGCACGGCGGAGCGAGTGCGCGCCGCCCCGCTACATCCACCGCCTACGCGTCGCGCGACGCCAGCCACAATTTCGTGGTGCGCGCCTCCTGGGAGGATCCGAAGCAAGCCGCCGCGCGCACGGCCTGGCAAAAGCAGACCTGGAAAGGGTTCGAGCCCTATTCCGTCGGTCTGTACGCGAATCTCAACGCCGCGGAAGCCAACGTCAAGGCGCGCTCCGCCTATGGCGACAACCTCGAGCGGCTGGTCGAGGTCAAGACCCAGTACGACCCGAAAAATCTGTTCCACCTCAATCCCAACATCACGCCGCGCGCCGCGCGAGCGGAGTGACGCAAAGCGCTGGCGAAGCAGGTTCGTGGAATAGACGGCGTAGCAGAGAAATCGGCGAGCCTTGCGGCAAGTCCTGACTTTTCTCAGCTCGATATTTCGTGTACCTAGGCGTTTCCGTGAGGCTTGGGCTCATCCCTCACACCCAAACCATATCGCGCGATCAGTCATCGCTTCCTATTTAAAGGAGAACAATCATGTCGAACGCACAGCACTTCAATGTCGTTCTCGTTCACGGCGGCTTCGTCGACGGCGCCGGTTGGGAAGATGTCTACAAAGCGCTGAAGCGCGAGGGCTACCAGGTGAGCATCGTCCAGAACCCGACGACGTCGCTCGCGGACGATGTTGCTGCCACCCGGCTCGTACTGGACCGGCAAGACAAGCCGACGATTCTGGTCGGTCATTCCTATGGCGGCGTCGTCATCACCGAAGCCGGCAATCATCCGAACGTAGCCCGTCTCGTCTACATCGCAGCCTTCGCGCCGGACAAAGGCGAGTCGGTGGCGAAGCTCATCGCCAACCCGGTGCCGGGCGCGCCCGTGCCACCTATTCTGGCGCCGCAAGACGGCTTTCTCTTTCTCGATAAAGCGAAATTCCAAGACTCGTTCGCCGCCGATGTCGGCGATGACAAGGCCGCGTTCATGGCCGACAGCCAAGTGCCCTGGGGCGTCAACGCGCTGGGTGGCGAAGTAACCCAGCCGGCATGGGCAAAGAAGCCCAGTTGGTATCTCGTCGCCAGCGAAGACAAGATGATCCCGCCTGACGCGCAGCGCTTCATGTCCAAGCGCATCGGCGCGACCACGGTCGAAGAGCGTGGCAGCCACGCCATCTACGTCTCGAAGCCACAGTTCGTGGCGGCGTTGATCAACGAAGCTGCCCAGCCAGCAGCGTCGAAGGCTGCTTGATGTTGGCAGGAAGCTGAAGGTTGGCGGCAAGCGACCAGTTCGCTTGCCGCCAGACGCGGTAGAACCATTGTCCGATTGAGCGCGCAGCGTGCCCCTCGCATAGTTTGTGCGGAGGTGCCTGTGAACCACGCACATCGATCCCGTCTCCGACTGTCTTCCGCAGCAGCCTTGTTGCTGTGCGCCATTCTCGCGTCGATGCCCGCAAGCGCGCTGCCGCTGCTCGACTCGTTGCCCACGCTCGATGCCTTGAGCAGCCGCCTCGAACTGACTCCCGAACAGGAAAAGCAGCTCGTCCCTCTGCTTGAAAAGCGCAAAGCCGAACTGCGACAGACGCAGACCCTGTTGGAGCAGGCCTCCACTCCCCAGCAGAAACGCGATGTGTTGCGTGAAGCTGAACAGGCGGGAGACGCGTTCAGTTCGGAAGTCGAGAGACTGCTCACGCCCTCGCAGCAGCATGAATGGCGCGAGTTCCGTTCGGAACTTCTCGACAAGGCGAAGGAGCGCGCCGACGAAGAGAAGTCCTCGAGATGACGGCAATTTCCGCTGCGCCCGCCTTGTAGATAAAGAAAAGAGGATGAGAGTGCGCGGCTCTCACCCTCTTTTTCATCGACGATCCCGGTTCAGGGGATCGGGCACGAACCCGCGCAGGCGCTCGTGTTCATCTGGCTCGGCGGTAGCAAGGTCACATCGGACTGACTGACCTGGCAGTTCGGTGTGTTGAACTCCACGCCCAGCGCCGAAGTGCTGCCCTGGCCTTTGACCACTCCTTTATAGACCTGGCAGATCTTGGTCTTGCTGTTGCCGCTGTTGTTCAACGTCAGGTTGCGGATGGTCGCCACGTCGCCGAAGTTGGAATTGATTCCAACGATCGTCGGCACGTCGCGCGTAATGACGTTGTTGACGAAGATTCGGCGTGGACCCCCATTGCCCGTGCAGTCGCCGCAGGAACGCACCAGCTTGCCCGAGTTGGCTGCGTAGAAATTGCTGATGCGCAGCTCGCCGCGGCCGTTGAACTGGAACGTCTTGTCAGAGCCGTTATATGCGGCGCCACAGGTGATGTTCATGACGGTGCCGGCCGGCCCAAGCGCGGTCGCGGCATCTTCACCGATGTCCTGCCACCACACATGGTCCAGCGTGCAATTGCCCAGGCAGTGAATGCCATCCGCCGCCAGCGTACCGATGATCACGTTCTTGAGCGTGGCGCCGTTCTGCACATCGAACACCGCTCGCTGGCCTTCGCTCTGACTGCCACCCGATAAGTTGTAAACCTTGTTCTGGCCGTCGAAGACGGTTCCTGCGGGAACGACCTGCGTGGCCGAGAGCTGCACCACTTGTGTGCGCCGCAATCGCAATTCGTGTCGAGACGCAGCGAACCGGTGGGTTTGCAGGCGACTTCCCACAAAGAAAAAAGGGTGAAAGCCTTGCGGCTCTCACCCTTCAAATGGCCCCCTACAGGCCAGTGCGGATCGCTCTCAAAATGCTGAACACCGATGTCATTTGCGCACGGGTTTCCCTGGCGGACAGAGCGCGAACTCTCGCGGCAGTAGCGCTACCAAGTGATGTGGCTCTCATAATGTGGTGTCAAACCGGCCGCGGCGGCGCTGAAGTCACGCGGCTACGCACATCCACCTGGCTATTTTGTGAAGCGCAACTGATTGCAGGAGATCCAGCTCATGTCCACGTTTCGACTCTTCCTGATTGCCTGCCTGTTGCTAGGTGTGCGAGCGGCGCAGGCCGCCGACTACCCTGCCCCCGTCGAAAGCGACTTCGTGTTGCGCAACTTTCATTTCTCAGGCGGCGAAACGCTGCCGGAATTGAGGATTCACTATCGGACGCTGGGCTCACCGAAGAAAGATGCCAAGGGCATCGTGCGCAATGCCGTGCTCATCGGCCATGGAACGGGTGGCAGCGGCGCCCAATTCATACGGCCCGAGTTCGCGGGAGAGTTGTTTGGCGCGGGCCAGCCGCTCGATGCCACCCGCTACTTCATCGTGCTGGCCGATGGCATCGGGCACGGCAAGTCCGCCAAGCCCAGCGACGGCCTGAAGGCGCGTTTTCCCCGGTACGGGTACACCGACATGGTCGAAGCGCAGTACCGCTTGCTCACCGAGGGACTGAAGGTCAATCACCTGCGGCTGGTCATGGGCACTTCCATGGGTGGCATGCATACCTGGGTATGGGGTGAGCGGTATCCGGAGTTCATGGACGCGCTGATGCCACTGGCAAGCCTTCCGGTGCAGATCTCCGGGCGCAATCGCGTCTGGCGCAAGACCCTCATCGATGCCATCCGCAGCGATCCGGCCTGGCAAGGCGGCAACTACACCGTGCAGCCGCCGTCGTTGAGCACCGCGGCCGCACTCATCTTCTACATGGGCAGCAATCCGATCCTGCGCCAGGAACAGATGCCGACGCTCGCGAAGGCCGACGAGCTTCTTGGCGAGAACGTGGCGAATGCGATGCGCACGCAGGATGCGAACGACGTGCTCTACCAGGTGAGCGCGTCCTGGGACTACGACCCGGCCCCTAAGCTCGAGCGTATCCGCGTTCCCCTGCTCGCGATCAACTCCGCCGACGATCTCATCAATCCACCCGAGCTCGGCATTCTCGAGCGGGAGATCAAACGGGTGAAACACGGCGAAGCCATCGTCATTCCGTTGAGCCCGCAGACGCGCGGTCACGGCACGCACACCATCGCGGCGTTATGGAAGCAGCACCTGGTCAAACTACTGAGCGAAACTGCGCAGTAGACAGCCGATGTCAGTGGTCGAATCGCACCGTCAGGATGGTGAAGTCCTGGCCACGATTGGGCGTCTTCACACCGCCATTGGACCAATGGCGCGCGGACAGCTCGAAGATCGCCGGGAACCGCGGCGACTGGAACCGCAGGCCGAGCTGCGAGGAAAAATTCCAGTGGGTCGCGCTCAGGATGTCCGTCTCGGTCCGGTACGACAGGCCGAACCCAAAGATTGCGCGCAGCGGACCGCGCTCGTACAACTTGAAACGGCGCGACATCGAGGTGCCCCAGTACGGACGCGCGACCAGTCGCTCGACGTTTTCTTCATTGTCAGAAGAAGTCTGCTCGCTGAAATGGAACACAGCGAATTCCCAGCGACCGCGATCCCAGGTCATGGTCACGGGAATCACCTCACCTCCAGTCGCCTCGAATGAATGGTAGGTGCCGCCGACGCCGATATGAAACTCGCAGTCGTCGCAGATCGAAGATCGCCGGCGGTCCGGCCGAACATAGGGAACGGTGGAGCCGCCCGCATTCGAGGTCTCCGCGTACGCCATCAGTTGCGTGTTGTCCCATGCGGCGTCCGCGGTGCGCAGCGCCTCGTCGGTTTCCAGCAGCGACAGTTCGAGCGTGTCCCATGACACCCGATCCACCTCGTGAAGGCCCGCGCCCACTCCAGTGGCGGATGCGAACATCAACACACCCGCGAGCGCAGCGACCACAGCAACCCTGTTCATTCCCTTTCCATTTTTCTTCATGTTCATGAGAACGAATACTTCACGTAGTTGGATGCAAATGAAATTGCACGAAAGTGTCATCTGAATACATCCAAAGAATGGGTTCGAACCTACCTCTTTTGAGATAGATCGTTGTCAGCGCGGAAAGTAGATTGTTGTCAGCGCATTCAGTGACAACCGTGACTGTTTTAGTCACAACTGTGACTGTCCCCGCCCTGGGACTCGAGGTTCATCCATGACCCACACCGAATCGAAAGGCGCACGCTACGAACGCATCACCGCGTCGCCACGCTGGGACGGCACGCGCTTTCGCAATTCCAGCGTCATTCCGCGCGGCGATCCATCGGTCGCGATGCCGTCGATGAGCGAATTCATCTGCGGCGGTGATCGACGCGTCCCGCAAGCACCGCTCCCTTCGCTGAATCCGCTCGATGCCTGGAATCGCCCTGTTAGCAGCGGCTTGCGCGCGACGTGGCTCGGTCACTCGACGGTTCTGCTCGAGATCGACGGCTGGCGTGTGCTCACCGATCCGGTCTGGGGGCCGCGCGCCTCGCCTTCACGTTTCATCGGCCCGAAGCGTTTTCAGCCAGTGCCCGTGGCGCTGCGCGAGTTGCCGCTGCTGGACGCGGTCATCGTTTCACACGATCACTACGATCACCTCGACTACACCACCATGCGGCTCATGCGCAAAGCGTCGGTGCCAATCATCACGTCGCTCGGGGTCGGCGAACACCTTGAATCTTTCGGCATCGCGCCGACACGCATCGTGGAACTCGACTGGTGGGAATCGCACCGCGTGCCGGGTACCGACCTCACGCTTCATGCCGGACCTTCGCAACACTTCTCCGGGCGCGGCCTGAAGGACGGCAACAAGACGTTGTGGTCGTCGTTCGTGATTCAGTCACAACGTCATCGAGTGTTCTTCAGCGGAGATACCGGCCCGACGGCCGAACACGCCGAGATCCGCAAACGTCTTGGACCCTTCGACCTCGTCATGCTCGAGGTGGGTGCCTGGCATCCGGCCTGGGGCAATATTCATCTCGGGCCCGCCAACGCACTCGCGGCGCACACATTGCTAGGTAGCGGGCCGCTCCTGCCCGTGCACTGGGGCACCTTCAATCTCGCGCTGCACGCATGGGACGAACCCGTCGAAACCCTGCTGCAGCTCGCACCGAAAACCTCGGCCCGGCTCATTCTGCCGCGGCTCGGTGAGCCGGTGGAGCCGGCGCATGAATTCGCCGTAACACCGTGGTGGCGGGGCGTCGACGTCAATGTGCGCAAAGCGCGACGCGACAGCGGAACGCGGATGCCGAAAGCGATGCCCTTTCCACCGGATTGAGGCCCCCGGACTAGGGCAGATCGAACACCAGGACTTCGGCCTTGGACCCTTGCGCGATTTCGATGGCGCCCTCATCGGTGAGCATGAGTGCGTCGCCCGCGTTGAGCTCGATGCCGTTGGCATGCACCGAACCGCGCGCGACGTGCACATACGCGCGCCGTCCTGGTGAAAGCGTGAGGCTCGCCTGTTCCGCGGCGTCGAAGAGCCCACCATAGACACGCACGTCCTGATGAACGAGTACCGATCCCGCCTCGCCATTCGACGAGAACAGGCGAGCCT
>Ga0193717_1002225_pt1 | contig 11330 bp, 9 predicted proteins | sample U2c2metaG_FD_145900 | JGI IMG/M metagenome (GOLD analysis project Ga0193717, IMG submission 145900) | Soil microbial communities from a riparian zone of the East river system, Colorado, United States - U2c2 | ecosystem: Environmental > Terrestrial > Soil > Riparian zone | place: USA: East River...
GAGTGGCGATACCGATGTGATCGATCTTCATGAAACTAGTCACCCGCGGACTACTGACCAATCAACTCCTCCACTGCAGAATAAGGGTCACGCCGACGCGTGGCAACCTCTTCGGCAAGGCGGTCGAGTGTGTCAGATGCTGAATCTGAAGCCAGGGTTCGCGCGACCAACCGCTCCCGAAGGAGTTCCAGTATTCGCCAGCGAGCTATCGCCCGTCTCCGGTGGGCTCCCAGATCCGTCTTAAAATGGAAATCTCGATAGTTTTCAATCGCGGCTGCCAAATCGCCGATTCCCTTATTCTCGGTTGCAATCGTCTTGATGATTGGGGGCTGCCAGCCGTCCTCTCGACCGGAAAGCGACAACAAGGATTCCAACTCCTTTTCGGTGCTGTAGACCCCATCTCGATCAGCCTTATTGATCACGAACACATCGCCAATCTCCATAATCCCGGCCTTGATGGCCTGAATATCGTCGCCCATTCCTGGCACAAGCACAACTACTGAGACGTCCGCAGCCTTTACGATCTCGACCTCATCCTGCCCCACCCCAACCGTTTCCACCACGACCTTCGAGTATCCAGCCGCATCCAGTATGGAAACCGCATCTACTGTTGCTCGGGCAAGTCCCCCAAGATTGCCCCGCGTGGCCATCGAGCGAATAAATACTCCCGGATCGAGGCCCAGTGCCTGCATCCTGATCCGATCGCCAAGAATGGCTCCTCCGGTGAATGGGCTGGAAGGATCAACAGCGACAATGCCTACGCGTTCATTCCGACTCCGGTAAAGCAAGGCCAGCTTATCGACCAGCGACGACTTTCCCGCTCCCGGCGCACCTGTTATTCCAACAATCAGGCCGCGCCCCGTGTGCGGGAAGATCTCCTTCATTAACTGAGCTGCGTCATCACTGCCATCCTCTACCTTCGAGATGGCGCGCGCCACTGCCCGAGTGTCACCGGCCACAACCCGTTCGGTTAGGGAGGACTTTTCTGAGGTAGCGCTCATCGGAAAATCTCGAATGCCTTAGGCCTGCCTCAAGATCTCTCGCGCAATGATCATCCTTTGAATCTCAGATGTGCCTTCACCAATTGTGCAGAGCTTTGAATCGCGCCAATATTTTTCCGGAGGATAGTCCTTGGTGTAGCCGTACCCACCATGCACCTGGATGGCTTCTTCGCAAACATTCACGCTTATCTCAGAAGCAAACAGCTTGGCCATCGACGATTCCTTTGTCGTCTTCTTCCCCTGATCCTTCAACCAGGCCGCGCGATACATGAGCAAACGGGCGGCATCGATTTGCATGGCCATGTTTGCCAGCTTGAATTGGATTGCCTGAAATTCGGAGATGGGCTTACCAAACTGCTGTCTTTCCTTTGCATATCGCAAGGCTGACTCGTATGCCCCCTGGGCAATCCCCACCGCCAAAGCAGCTATCGAGATACGTCCACCGTCCAGGATTTGCATTGCGTTGATGAATCCCTGGCCTTCTGTACCCAGACGGTTCTCGTCGGGGATGTAGCAATCCTCGAAAACAACGCTGGCTGTCTCGGATGCGCGCAGCCCCAACTTGTTCTCTTTCTTGGAAGGGGAGAATCCCTTCATACCCTTCTCGAAGATGAAAGCCGAAATTCCTTTGTTCGTCTGCGAACGATCTGTGACGGCAAAAGCGACGCAGGTATCAGCGTGGATCGCGTGGGTAATAAAATTCTTCGAGCCGTTCACAACCCATCCGCCATCCTGTCGCACCGCCGTAGACCTGGTGCCCGAAGCGTCTGATCCAGCGCTCGGTTCGGTTAAGCCCCAGGCGCCGAGATGTTCTCCACGAGCCAACGGTTCAAGGTACTTCTTCTTCTGAGCTTCCGTTCCATACTGGTAGATATGGTTCGAGCAAAGTGAATTGTGTGCAGCTACCGAAATTCCCACTGACCCGTCGACCCGGGACAACTCCTCGATAATCGATGCATATTCGACGTAACCCATACCCGCGCCGCCGTACTCTTCAGGGAAAATCACACCCATCAAGCCGAGTTCAGCAAGCTTGGGCTTTAGTTCAATTGGAAAGTGCTGGGCTTCGTCCCACTCCATGACGTGCGGCGCGATCTCCGCCTCGGCAAACTCGCGCACGCTCATCTTGATTTGTTTCTGCTCTTCGCTTAATTCAAATTCCATCCCGTTCCCCAACAGCACCAGATTCCACGTGACAAAGGCATCCTCGCCTGTCTTCTAAGAACAGGCAAGAATGCCTGCCTGACAACAAGAACGCTCGCGCTGCAGCCGAGATTATTCTACCTCAACGCCCGGCGGAACCGTGACCGGCTGAGCGCACCCGACCTCTTTTGGCTGGTTTGCTTTTGCGCTCCGCTTTCATCAAACGACTCACCTCAGAAGGCGTAAGGAGTCGCCAGTAACCTGGTCTCAGATCGTTATCCTGTAAAGTTCCGATGCGCGCTCGCCTCAACTTCACCACTGAGTGACCGATGACATCGAACATGCGTCTAATCTGCTGATTGCGACCTTGATGGAGAATCACCTCGAACCAGGCATTGGATCCGGTCTCGTCAACCTTTGTGATCTTCGCGGGGGCTGTCTTAGTCCCGTCGTCGAGTACCACACCGCGTCTAATCCTCTCGATCGCAGGTTCAGGCGGCAAGCCCTTCACTTTCGCTTCGTAAACCTTTTCTACGCGGTTGCGGGCGGCCGTAATGAAATTGGTGAAATCGCCGTCATTTGTCAGCAGCAAGAGACCTTCGGTATTGAAGTCTAGACGACCGACAGGGTGAAGGCGGCCCAGAGAGGGTGGCAAGAGTTCGGTTACCAACGGCCGGCCCTCCGGATCGGAGACGCTCGACAAATAACCTTTCGGCTTATTCAGCAAGACGTAGACCTTTTCACGCTTCGCTAGGACCGGATTGATCAATTTGCCACGGACTTTGATGTGGTCGCGTTTGGCGTCCGCCTTGGTTCCCAGTTCCGTGACGACTTGGCCATTCACTGTGACAACCCCCGAGGTAATCAGATCCTCGGCATGGCGACGCGAAGCAATTCCGGCGGCGGCGATCAGTTTTTGTAGACGCTCTTCCATATGTTCTGTCGGCAGACGGCAGGAGGAGGAGGGACAATTTTCCATTTCTCATTTCTCATTTCTCATTTTGTCATTTCAAACACAAGACCGGATTCGACGTTGGCGGTACGCGAGTCCGTTTGCCGTAGAAGTCTTGGCTGCAATGACAAATGAGAAATGGAAAATGAAAAATGGAAAATGACTCCTCCTGCCGTCTCCATCCTTCTTCTAGACTACGCCGCTCGCCAGATCCTCAAAATCCTCGATGCTCGGCAACTCAGAAAGGTCTTTCAGTCCAAACTGGATCAGGAACTCCTTTGAAGTACCGTACATCATCGGGCGGCCAATCGCCTCTTTCCGGCCCTTGGCGACGATCAGTTTCTTGTCCAGCAGTGTCTTGATTGACGAAGGTGACTGGACTCCTCGGATGTCCAGGATTTCCGGCACCGTTATCGGCTGCTTATACGCGATAACTGCCAGGGTTTCGAGTGAAGCCAGCGACAGCTTTGCGCTAGGCCTGGATTTCAAAAAGGCGCGGACGTGTTCGTGATACTCGGGACGAGTCGCAAACTGCCAGCCCCCTGCAACCTCTCTCAACTGCAAACCGCCGCCACGTCCGTTGAACTCCTCAACCAGACTGGCAAGACCTGCTTCAACTACCGACTGATCTTCCTTCAACACTTCGGCGATGGACTTTGCATTCAAGGGCTCATCTGATACGTAGATCAGTGCTTCGATAATAGCCTTCCTGTCTCCCACGCTCTGCACGGTGAGCGGTGTTAAGTCGGCTTCCTCGCTCTCGGCCTCACGGGTAGACTCAGTTTCAATCACTTCGCCCTCGGCCTCGACCTCGAGAGCGCCTGCGTCAAACGCGTGTTCTGTGCCTTGTTGTTTTGCCACTTCGTTCAACCTCCTGACAAGCTGCCGTTCGGCCCGGCTAACTGGCAACGCGAGCGAGGATCTCCCCAAACGTCTCCCGTTGGAATAACCTGATCTCAGTGGTCCGAACAAGCTCCAGCACTGAAAGAAATGCCAGCACCAACTCGCGGCGCGACCGTGCCCGCTCGAAAAACACTCGCAGGTTCAGTTCGCCCGCGGACATCACCATGTTCCTCAACCTCTCAAGCATGTCGACCATCGAAATCTCTTCGCGTTCGATCTCCAGCAGCACCTCATCTTTATGTCGCGCCAAAATATCCTGAAACACCTTCAGTAGATCGAAGACACCAACAACAACTTCCGGGTTGTTCTTATCAGTCTCCAATTCAGCGCGCTTGAACACAGCCCGTTCGACTGTTGCCCGCGACCAGAGCATCTGCGCCGCTGCTTTGTATTTTTGGTACTCCAACAACTGATCGACCAATTCATTGCGCGGATCAACTTCCTCTTCTGCCGACGCGAACGGATCGCGGGGCAGGAGCATCTTCGTTTTTAGCTCGATCAACGTCGCGGCCATGACTAAGAAATCGCCCGCCACGGCCATGTCCAGATTCTGCATTTGCTGCAAATAGCGTAAGTACTGATCGGTGATACGGGCGACCGGAATATCATAAATGCTGACCTGCTCCTGTCGAATCAGGTGCAGCAGCAAGTCCAGCGGGCCCTCGAATTCGCCCATGACGATCTTGAGATCGTCACTGTGACTATCGGCTATAAGCTCGGGCGTTGAACCAGCGACGTTCAGGGTTGCTGGCACGTTCACGTCTCCGCCGGTTACCGGCTCAATTGGTTCAGGCGTTTCGTCCATCTATTTGAAACTAGTCACTGCCAGCGGCTCCTACTATTCCCATCGACGCGTAGACGTGGGCGAGCGTGGCGCCGGCAATCTGACTTGCTTTCTCCTTACCCTGGCTCAGAATGCGATTCAATTGGTCAGGCCCGATTCCCTTCACACGCTCCTGAAAGGGCCGCAAAAACTCAACGGTCACGTCGGCCAGATCCTGTTTCAACTGGGCGTAACCCTTGTTGGCAAAGTGAGATTCAATCTCTCCAATCTGTTGACCGGTTATCAGTTGGTAGATAGTCAAGAGGTTGGTGATCGCCGGACGGAAATCATCGAACCTAATCTCGGTGCCAGAGTCAGTTACAGCGCGTTTGAACTTTCGGCTGACGACGTCGGCGTCGTCGAGCATCATTACGCATCCGTTCGGATCGTCGTCAGACTTGGACATCTTCTTCGTTGGGTCCGAGAGCGACATGATGCGAGCGCCGACTTTCGGGATGTAGGCCTCAGGCACTCGAAACGTGTCGCCGTAATCGCGATTGAATCGTATTGCGAGATCACGTGTCAGTTCAAGATGTTGCCTCTGATCTTCTCCCACAGGTACCAGATCTGTCTGGTAAAGCAAAATGTCGGAGGCCATCAGGACCGGATAGTCAAACAGGCCGGCACTGACGTTCTCACTCTTTCGCGACTTGTCCTTGAATTGGGTCATTCGCTCAAGCTCAGACATGCGGGCCACGCAGTTAAGAATCCAGGTCAACTCAGCGTGTTGGTGAACATCAGACTGGACGAAGATCGTGGAGACCTCAGGATCAATCCCAACGGCCAAATAAATGCGCGTCAGTTCCCTGGTCTTCTCGGCGAGCAGTTTCGGATCTTGCGGGATCGTGACGGCGTGAAGGTTGACGATGCAGAAGAAGCTTTCGTACTCGTGTTGGAGTGCTACCCAATTGCGCAGCGCCCCAAGATAGTTGCCGAGATGTACGTTACCGGTGGGTTGGGCGCCGCTGAAGATTCTCTTGGGCATGCTTTCTTAGAGAAGACCAAACACGAAGCCTATTACCGGATTGATGATTGCGCTAAAAAAGCCCACATACATCAAGAACATCAAGATAATAAACCCAAACTGTTCCATGAACGCCAACATCGGTCGCGCACTCTCCGGCAGGAACGTCTCCAGAATCTTACTGCCATCCAAAGGAGGAAACGGCAGAAGATTAAAGATAGCCAGCGAAAGATTCATTATCAGAAAGTAAAAGAGAAATAAGCTAACCGGTTCTCTCAGCGACTCAGGGATCGAGGCAAGTCCTCCCGTCACAATGAGCACTTTGAGAATGGTGAAGGCGCAGATGGCGATAAAGAGGTTCGCCATTATTCCGGCAGCTGAAACCATGACGTTGGCCAAATCCTTATTGCGCCAACGAAGAGGATTGACCGGTGTCGGCTTACCCCATCCAATTAGCGGTATCGCTGCTGCGGCCCCTCCCATGTGCCCAAGAACGAAACCAACTATTGGAATCAGCAGTGTGCCAATCGGGTCTATGTGGGCGTTCGGATTGAGCGTGATGCGGCCCAACAGTCGAGCCGTGTCGTCGCCAAACCTGTTTGACATCCAGGCATGTGCTGCTTCGTGAGCTGAGATCGCAAACAGCAGCACAATCATGTAAATCAGTAGTTGCGGTATCAGTTCTGAGGTCACGTAGTCTTAATTACCAGTAAAATATAAGAAGCCGTCAAGTTAGCACCCCCCTACTTGGGTGTCAAAAGAGTGCGCGAAATTTAAGGGCATTGATAAACCGACGCCTTGAATAAACCTACAAAAGGCCATTTATACCCAGGGCCAAGCTGTAAACTGAGTCGTTAGAGGCTACAACCATATCGCCACTTGAACTAAAGACCAGGCCGACCAGGTTCATTCCGGCGACAAACAATTCCGCATTTCCGGCTGGCGTTATCCGCACGATTCCCCGGCGCCCTCTGAGCGAAGCAGCAAGATAGAGGTTGCCCTCATCGTCGAAGGCGAGTCCCTGAGGCCGTCCCAGACCTCTATAGAAAACACCGACCTCTCCATGCTGATCGATTCTATATACTGAATCGAAGCTGGTTACCGTGGGTCCAGTGACGTAAAGGGCATTATCGGGTCCAAAAGCCAGGTGGTAGGCAGACACTGATGGCTCAAGCTGGACCCAAGCCTTCTCTTCGCCAATGCCGTTGACCTTGTAAATTGTGCCCGTCCTATCGCCTACGTACATCGTTCCGGCGCTATCGAAAGCCATACCGGTGGCAATCCCAAGATTTCTTACAAAAGCCACCGCTTCTCGAAACGGGTTGACCCGGTACACAGTGCCATCCACGCGACTAGTGACGAACATTTGTCCGTCTTTATCGAAGGCGATGGCCGTAGGGTTGGTAATGTCGCCGGAGAATTCACTTACCTCGCCATTTTGTTCGATTCGAAACAGCGATACCGGCAGTTGTTCGCCGCGTGAGCCGGAACGAGTTACGAAGAGGGACCCTTCTTCGGGATCAAAAGCGGGATTGGTCACCGGATGAAGGTCTTCAGCAATTCTCTTACCCATCACAAACGTCACCGGCGCGCTTCGCTTACCCTGGCTTTCCAGAATTACCTCCACGGGTCCACTCTGTTTCAGCTCCGGCACCAGAGCCACGATTCGGTGCGGACCCTGCGCCACGAGGTGGGCCTGCTCAGACCCAAACCAAACCGCCCACTTGGCGGGTTCACTGGAATCTAAGCCCTCACATTCAATTGTGACTTCGCCGCCTGCTATTCCAGACGAAGGCGATATCCTGATACTTGGTCCTGGGTTACTCATCACGAATCAACCTGCCGCTTTGCGGGTCCGCGGCCTAATCCACTTCAACCACTACCTGGTAAAGGCTTTAAGGTAAACGAAAGGCTTTTCATAATACGACTCCGCTACAGGCATGTCTAACGCTCCACCGCCCCGCCGGATCCCCTGCCAGGGAGCGCGACAGGCCCATGCTTGCATCTCTCCTCGCTATGTTATAATCGGCCAGCAAAGCGGCTCCCGTGCGGTCTCGATAACTTCCTGTTAACGAGGGTTTTCCAGAAGCGCGAAGTTCGCAAACTAAGAATGTTAAGGCTCAAGCGAATAAGCGAAGCGACATCGCAGAGCAACATCAAAGAGGATTTACCGGCGTCCGAAGTTCACCGCTCGCATCGATCCCACTGTACCTTCAGCACTCCGAGATTTCCCAACACATATCGAGTTTCTGGGGCGTCGCTCGCGTCGCGTCAATTATTTGTTGTCCAAGCCAAGGTGAGGAGCAATTTCGATTAGTAGCGTATTAGGAAACACTTTGGGTCTAAAGCCCAATCAGTTGCGCCGCATAGAAAAACTCTACACGCGGCGAATCCCACCTAACCAGATCTTGACCGCCGAATTTGCCCGGCAGATAGCCGAGCTTTCGCACGAGACACGTAGACAGGTCGGTGTGCTGATAGATCGGAAGGGCCATATCGAATACGTCATGGTAGGCGATAACCGGCGCATCGAGCTGCCTGACTTCAAGCGCATCCGCGTGGCTACCGGACGCTTTCGGGGACTCCGCTGCGTTCACACTCATCTGCGCGGCGAAGACCTAACCCAGGATGACCTTACCGATCTCGCACTGCTGCGCCTGGATCTAATGGCCGCGATCGACGTAGATCCGGAGACGGCTCTTCCCGGTCTCGTACGAGCCGCACACTTACTGCCCATGCACGCAGGTGACAACCAACAGGTGAACGTGTCTCAGGCATATGCCTTTCTCGAGCCCAGAATACCCTCGCAACTGGATCTGGATTTTCTCGCATTGATCAATTCACTCGAGGTAGAGATGGCGCGCAACCGTCGCGTCTCCCAAAGTGCCGAGATTAGAGATCGGACGATTCTGGTCAGCGTCGCCACGGGTCCATTGTCAGATGCTGAAGAGTCGATGGCGGAGCTTTCCGAACTCGCAACTTCCGCCGGGGTTGTGGTGCAAGACAAAATAATCCAACGACGGCAGGCAATCGACCCACGTACTGTCCTGGGGCGAGGTAAGCTTGATGAACTCCTGATTCGCGCACTTCAGCTGGGCGCAGACATGCTCGTCTTCGATCGTGAACTGGCGCCCGCGCAAGTCAAATCGCTTTCGGAAGCTACTGACTTAAAAATCATCGATCGTTCGCAACTGATCCTGGACATCTTTGCGCAAAGGGCGCAATCACGAGAAGGCAAGATTCAAGTGGAATTGGCCCAGTTGAAGTACCTATTGCCTCGACTCATCACGGGCCAGGACTCGGCCTTTTCCCGTCTCGCCGGCGGTATTGGCGGAAGAGGACCCGGCGAAACAAAGCTCGAGACCGATCGCCGCCGCGTGCGCGATCGGATTAATCGTTTGGAAAAGGAGATCGAAGCCCAGCGACAACGGCGTCAGGAGCGGCGCAAGGGAAGAACCCGAAATGGACTGCCAATCATCTCGATAGTCGGTTACACAAATGCGGGCAAGTCGACATTACTCAATACGCTCACTGCCAGCGACGTTCGCGCCGAACAGCGAATGTTTGCGACGCTTGATCCAACCTCGCGACGGCTCCGTTTGCCCCGCGAGCAGGAAGTCATTATTAACGATACGGTTGGTTTCATACGCGATTTACCGCCCGATCTTCTGTCCGCCTTTCGCGCCACGCTCGAGGAGATTAGTGAGAGCAGACTGCTTATTCACCTGGTTGATGCTTCGAATCCGCGCTTCGTTCAGCAGATTGGATCCGTCGAGAGGATTCTGAGAGATCTCCAACTCGCGGAGATACCCACTGTGCTGGCCTTGAATAAGGCAGACCTGGTCGATGAGAACACCATGCAGTCGGTTTTCAGACAGCTTACTCAGGAAGGTACCAGGGAAGCTGTGGTGATATCTGCGACTGATGCTCGGTCGCTTGAGCCATTACTCGAGAAGGCAGGCGCCATCCTGGCCCGCAATTTGACGGCTCGGCTTCACCACGAAGAAGATTCCGGAGCAGCGCAGCTTTCCCGAATCGCATAAAGGAAAATGGGACTTCGTCCGCGATTTACAACTCCGCTGAGTCGGGCGCGCGATGCCTTCGCTCGTTACCTGGTACGCCCGTTTGAAGTGTTCCAACCCCAGACTCGTCTGCTCCTGGGCTTCGCCCTTCTGGTAATAGTCACCACCTTGTTGCTTCTCGCCGGCTATTCGTCCGGCTTCACCCAAGATTATAAAGAGGGCGATATCGTCAGGAGGACTGTCGTGTCGCCGGCGGACATCACTACCATTGACACTGCCGAAACGGAGAGGCGGCGGGCCGCCGCAAGAGAAAGCGCCCGCCCTGTTTTCAACTTTGACTCCACTCGCGGGCGCAGTTCCGCCCAAAGCTTCCGAGCCGCCTGGGAAGATCTAAAGCACCATGTCGCGTCAAAGACCGCCGGCAACAAGCAGCCAACCTGGAGCGGAGAAGGAGGCGCAGCCGTAGCCCGCGCAATTATTGCTCACGGGTTTGACGACGCAGAACTCGAGCGCCTGACCAGGCTGATTCGCGAAATTGGAGACGGTTATATTTATGACGATGGCGAATCGGACCGCCTGCGGCAGGAGATCGTCCTGGTTGACGTCCGAAACCCTGCGGCCCAAATGATCGTTCCGTCGCCGCGCACTCGCATGACACCGCTAACAGCCACCCGCCGCGATCTGGAACTGAGGGTCTTAAACCTTAGCGGATGGTCCCAGGAAGAGAAAACTGCCCTGGTCGAGGCGATGGTGCCGCTCATCCGTCCAAACGTGGTACTCGACCAAACATTTACAGCAACTGCTAAAGAAACGGAAGCCAACAAGATCCGCGAGAGTCAGATTTCGCTGAAGAGAAATCAAATAATAGCGCGCGAAGGAGAAGTCGTTACGCCAGGAATGCTGGCGCAGTTTGCAGCGATAAAGAGCGCCGGTCGCAGCGGCAGACCCTGGCACTACCTGGTGGGACTTCTGCTCATTGTCTTTGCTATCTACTGGTCGGTCTGGAAATTTACGGAGCACCGAAGTTCCGGAACAATGTTGGCGCTATCAAAGCGCCGGGCATTTGCGCTCGTTGGTTCGGCTATCGTCGTGGAGACAGCTTTGATGCGGGTCGGGTTTATCTTCAGCGATAGTGTTGCGGCGCGAATGATCAGCGCGCCATTCAACGACCCGGCCATCTGGAACTTCGCAATCCCGTTCGCTGCTGCTGCACTCCTGGTAGCAATGCTGGTTGACACGCAATTAGCGTTTCTCACTGGTATCGTTACTGCGCTTTTTGCGGGCATGCTGGCCCCCAGTGGATTTCAGGTCGCGGTCTACGCGATGATTTCGTCTTCGGCAGCTATTTACGGAATCGGTCGGTATCGAGAGCGCCAATCAGTCACGCTGGCGGGATTCTTCACTGCGGGGGCCAACGTAGTGATGGCCCTTGCCTTGATCGCCTATGCTGAGCAACCTCTTAGCTTCAACACGCTCCTGCTCGCGGTTGGCTGCGGCTTTGCGGGTGGTCTTCTGACAGCTA
>Ga0193717_1002226_pt1 | contig 11328 bp, 9 predicted proteins | sample U2c2metaG_FD_145900 | JGI IMG/M metagenome (GOLD analysis project Ga0193717, IMG submission 145900) | Soil microbial communities from a riparian zone of the East river system, Colorado, United States - U2c2 | ecosystem: Environmental > Terrestrial > Soil > Riparian zone | place: USA: East River...
CGCGCCCGCAACAACACTGTTGCTAGGACCCCCCGGCCTTGAACGCGTTCCAAACATTGTGCCAGGCAGTGTCATTGGCGGGGTCGAGTTCCAGCGTCCGGTAGCCGGTGTCGAAGTACTCCGGCTTGACGATCGCCTCACGCAGGTTTTCCGGAATGGTTTGATCCGCCACCAGAGCGTCCGCCGTGATGGTGTTCTGCGGCGGTTGGTAACCGATCGCCGAGAAATTCTCCTTGGCGACGGCGGGGTCGAGCATGTGGTTGAGGAACAGGTGCGCCAGCACCGGATTCTTTCCGCCCTTGAGCGTGACCAACATGTCGTTGTCCACCAGGCCCTTGCCGTCCTTCGGGAACCAGTACCGCAGAATTTCGGGGCCAGTGCCCTCGGGCAGGTAGGACTGGGCGTTGATGATGTCGCCCGACCACATCTGGCTGAGCCCGAATTGCCCTGCCGGCATGTCGCTGTACATGGTGATGGTGACCTTCGGCGACGTCGCCTTGACCAACGCCGTGAGTTGCTCGCCCACCATTTTCAGGTCGTCAGCCGAGGATGTGTTGACATCGGTGATGCCCTGCTTCAGCAACACCATCGCCATCGCGCTGTGGTAGTCGTCGAGGATGGCCGTCTTGTTCTTGTACTGCGGGTCCCATAGCGATTCGTAGGGGTTCTTCAGTGCACCGATGTCGGCGGGCACTTGGTCTGAGCGCCAACCGATTCCGGTGGTGTAGATGGTGTACGGCACCGTGTACTGCCAGCCCTGGTCGTACCAGGGGTTGGTGAAGGTCGGCCACACGTTGGAGATGTTCGCGATGTAGCTGTGGTTGAGCGGACGCAGCAGCCCACCCGTCACCAACTTGCTGATCTCGGTGTAGTTGGCGTTGTAGATGTCGAAGTCGACCCCGCTGCGAAGCTTGGTGATGGCCTCGTCGCCGTCATTGAAGGTGGAGACCTCGATCTTGCATCCGTACTTGTCCTCGAAGCCCTTGATCGCCTGCGGGCTGAGGTAGTCGGCGTAGTTGTAGATCTTGAGCGTGGCGCCCTTCTCCGGCACGAGACCGTCGGCGATCGGCTTGTTGTCGTCCGGGATCGGCCACTTCACCGGGCTGTCCGGCTTCGCGATCGTCAAAGTCGGGCCCGATGACGATGGCCCGGGCTTCGAGCACGCCTCGAGGAATGCGGCGAGCGTCGGTGCCGCCACGGCGACTATCGCCGCGCGCTGCAGGAACTGTCGACGGTTCGGACCGGGTTTGTTGGGCACGGGCATGTTGGCCTCCCCGAAGGTGTTCGCGTCTTGTAGCTGCTAGGACTCTCGCATAGACTGAATGCTCAGTCAACCGCTGATGAGCGCTTGCGCGAAGAAAAATTCAACACTGATGAGCGCTTGCGCGAAGAAGAGACAATTCAGACGAGTGGAGGTTCTACCGTGTCTTCCACGGTGATGCAGAGCCCGGTGTCAGATGCCGTGGATGAGTTGATCGCCGACGAAGAACAGGTATTCCTTCGCCGCCAGCCCCGCAGTACGGAATTGATCGGACTGGCCAGCGAGCACCTCGCAGGCGGCGCCACGTCCAACTGGCAGATCGCCCAACCGCAGGCCGTCTGGATGAGCCACGGCGCGGGCTCCAAGGTCTACGACGTCGACGGCACCGAGTACGTCGACATGCACGGTGGCTACGGCGCTTCCATTGCGGGACATGCACATCCGGCGATCGTCGCCGCCGTCAGCAATCAGGTTCGGCGCGGCACCCATTTCGCCCAGCCGACCGAGGATGCCATCTGGATCGCGGGCGAGTTGGCCCGCAGGTTCGGCCTTCCGCTGTGGCGGTTCGCGAATTCTGGTACCGAGGCCACCATGGATGCGGTGCACCTGGCCCGCGCGCTGACCGGGCGCGACCTCATCATCAAGGTCGAGGGCTGCTACCACGGACACCACGACTCGGTTCAGGTGTCGGTCCTGCCAGATGCGGACGAGGTCGGACCCCGCGACCATCCCAACGGCGTGCCTGGCAACTCCGGCATCCCCGCCGCGATCCGCGACCTGGTGATCGTGGTGCCGTTCAACGACGCCTCCGCCGTGGCGCGGGCACTGGCCGAACATCGCGGCCAGATCGCCGCGATGATCCTCGAACCGGTGATGATGAACGCGGGCATCATCACGCCCGACGACGGCTACCTGGCCGTCATCCGCGACCTCGTGCACAAAGAGGGGGCGCTGCTGATCTTCGACGAGGTCAAGACCGGCTTCACCACCGGACCAGGCGGGGTCACCGCCATATCGGGTGTCGTGCCCGACATGGTTTGTCTGGCAAAGGCATTGGGCGGTGGCATCTCGGTCGCCGCGATCGGCGGGACGACGGAGGTGATGTCGGCCATCGCCGACGGACGTTACGAACAGGTGGGCACCTTCAACGGCAACCCGCTGGCGATGGCGTCCACCCGCGCCACCCTGTCCGAGGTGCTCACGCCCGACGCGTACCGCCAGCTCCGCGGGCTGGCGACGCACTTGCGGTCGTCGCTGGAGTCCGTCATCGCGGAGCATGGCTACCAGTGGCACGTCGTCTCGGTGGGTGCCAAGGGCTGCGTCACGTTCCGGGGCGACCGGGTGCGGGAGTTCCGCGACTTCCTCGACATCGACGCCAGACTCGGGCACTTGCACTGGCTCGTTCAGCACAATGGTGGGGTTTTCCTGCCGCCATGGGGGAAGGTGGAGCAATGGCTCTTGTCCGTCCAGCACGACCGCGACGATGTCGACCGATTCGTCGCGAACTTCACCCGATTTGCCGCTTCGGTCGCGAACTGAGCGGCTTCGCATGACCGGTTCCGGGGGAGAGCGCAGCGACTCGGGAAATCGGGGCGGCGCGATCCGGCTGGTCGAACTGGCGAAGTCCTTCGACGGCGTGCCCGCTGTGACCGGTATCGACCTCGACATCCCGGCGGGGCAGTTCTACTCGCTTCTCGGCGCCTCGGGATGTGGCAAGACCACGACGCTGCGGATGATCGCCGGGTTCGAGAAGCCCGACTCGGGACGCATCGAACTCGACGGCCGCGACGTGGCTCCAGATCCGCCGCACAAGCGCCCGGTGAACACCGTCTTCCAGACCTACGCGCTCTTCCCCTTCATGTCGGTGTGGGACAACGTCGCGTTCGGGCTCAGGTACCGCAAGGTCTCCAAGCAGGAGACCAAGGAGCGCGTCGGGGAGGCTCTTGAACTCGTCCAGATGGGTAATTTCGCCAAGCGTCGCCCCGCCCAACTCTCCGGCGGACAGCAACAGCGGGTGGCGCTGGCCAGGGCCTTGGTGCTGCGGCCCAGGGTGCTGCTCCTCGACGAACCCCTCGGTGCGCTGGATGCCAAGCTGCGCAAGCGGTTACAGCTGGAACTCCGGGCGGTTCAGCGCGAGGTGGAGATCACGTTCGTCTACGTCACCCACGATCAGGAGGAAGCGCTCACCATGAGCGACCAGATCGCGGTGCTGGCCGAGGGCAAGGTCGAGCAGGTCGGGCCTCCGCAGGAGATCTATTCGGCGCCGGCCACCACCTTCGTCGCGGGCTTCCTCGGTGCAGCCAACATCTTCGACGCAGAGGTGCTCGAACTGGCAGGCGACTCCGCCGTGTGTTCGGCGATGGATACCAGGCTCGGCGCGGCGGTCGACGGCTCGACGTCTACCGGCCCAGCGGCCGTCGTCATCAGGCCCGAGCGCATCACGTTGCAGGATCCCGGTGCGCCGGTCAGTCTGGGGCACAACGCCATTCGTGGCACCGTCTCGGAGGTGGTGTACCTCGGCTCGTGCACGCAGGTCCATGTCGACGTCGGTGCTCCGTCCGCGTTGATCGTCGAGGTGCCCAACGCCGCCGGCCCTGGCTCGGTGACTCATCAGCCCGGTGTCGAGGTCGCGTGCATCTGCACCCACGACGCGGTGCGGGTGCTGCACCGCAGTTCGGCGCAGCCGATCACCGATCCGGTCGTCGATGGCGTGGACAGCTCGGAGGAGCTCAGCCCTTCTTCGCTTTAGCCGGCTTCTTCGCCGTGCGCTTCTTTGGTGGCATCTTCACCGGCGGCAGGTTCAACTCGCGCTCGGCGAACCGCATCGCGATGTCGTACGCGATGCTCGAGTCGACCTCGGGGTCCTCCAGTGCGACCTGGATGGACAGCCCGTCCAGCAGCGCACCGAACTCGAGTGCGAACATCCGGGCGTCGACGGCGACGTCGAGCTCCTCGGACGCTTCCGCCGACTTGATGGCGTCGACGATCATCCGGCGCCAGCGCGCGTCGAGTTCGACCCGGCCTGCCTTGACCTCGTCGTGCCGAAAGGCCTGCGCCCACAAGTCGAACCACAGCCCCCATGCGCCGGGGATCTCGTTGACCGCCGAAGGCACGCACGTCCACTTGATCAGCAGTGACAGCCGTTCGCGCAGCGACGGTACCTCCGCCAGCATCTTCTCGGCGGCCTCGTAGAACGACTCCTCCGAGTGGCGCAGCGCGTCGACGAGCAGCCGGTCCCTGGTGCCGAAGTAGTAGATGACGAGTGCCGAGCTCACGCCGGCGCGCTTCGCTACGTCGGCGATGCGGGTATCGCCGAAACCCCGCTCGCAGATCAGCTCGGCTGCCGCGCTCAGCATTTCGATGCGACGGGCCTCGTTGTTCTCGGTTGCGGGTGCAGGTTCGGCCATGTCTTTGAATCTCCCCTCTGCGCTTCGGCCAAATCGTCGGCTCGCCACTTCGGTCTGATCGTCGGCTCGCCGGCGCGGCACCGCCGGGCACTTGTCTGTAGCCTAACACTTCATTAGATTGAACAGTCAGTCAGGAAATGCTGTCAGGCCGATGAAAGAGGTGCTCATGTCGAACTCCTATGACGCGATCGTGGTTGGCGGCGGCCACAACGGGCTGGTGTCGGCGGCGTATCTGGCGCGCTCGGGAGCCAAGACCCTGGTGCTGGAGTCCCGCGGTTCACTCGGCGGCGCGGCCACTACCGAGGCGCCGTGGGCGGACGCGCCTGAGCTGCGCGTCACCCGGCTTTCGTACGTGATGAGCCTGATGCCGCCCACCATCGTGCGGGAGCTCGGCCTCGAGCAGCACGGCTACAAGGTGCACCCGATGGGCCCGTCCATCTCCGCGTTCCCCGAGGGTGGCTCGCTGATCATCTACGAGGACGACCCCGCCCGCACCCACGAGCAGCTCGCGAAGTTCTCGAAGAAGGACGCCGACGCGCTGCCGAAATACAACGAGTGGCTGGAGGGCATCGCCGAGGTGATGGGCCCGCTGCTCACCCAGGTGCCGCCCAACATCGGGTCGAAGCGGCCCTCGGATCTGCTGGACCTGGCCAAGCTGGCCTGGAGCCAGCGCGGCATCACGCCGCGCATCACGGCCGATGTCACCCGACTGCTGACCATGAGCATCGCCGACCTGCTCGACGACTGGTTTGAATCACCGCAAGTGAAAGGCCTGATGGCCGTCAACGGCATCATCGGGACCTGGGCAGGCCCGTACGAACCCGGCACGGCCTACGTGATGGCACACCACTCCATCGGCGACGTTGGCGACGGTCAACTCGGCAGCTGGGGCTTCCCTGAAGGGGGCATGGGCGGCGTGTCCGAGGCCATCGCGCGGTCGGCGCGCAGCTTCGGCGCCGAGATCCGCACCAACGCAAGGGTTTCCCGCGTGTTGACGCGCGATGGCCAGGTCCGCGGCGTCGTGCTCGACAACGGGGAGGAGCTCACCGCCCCGGTCGTCGTCACCACCCTGCACCCGAAGATCGCCTTCCTCGATCACCTGACCCGCAATGAGCTGCCCGACGCGTTCGTAGGCGACATCGAACACTGGAAGTCGCGCAGCGGCGTGGTGAAGATAAACGTCGCGCTCGCCGAACTGCCTAGCTTCACCGCCAACCCCAGCTCGGGGATTGCCGAGCATCTCACCGGTTCCATTGAGCTGGCACCGTCGATGGAGTTCATCGAAGCGGCGTTCCAGGACGCCCGGGTCGGCAAGCCGGCACTCATGCCGTTCAGCGACGGCGTGATCCCGACGACGTTGGACAAGACGTTGAATCCCGATGGCACGCACATCATGTCGATGTTCACGCAGTGGTGTCCCGCAGAGTGGGCGGAGTCCCCGCACACCGAGGAACTCGACGCGTACGCGGACCGCGTCATCGAGCTCTACGATCAGGTCGCCCCGGGATTCAAGGCGTCGATCACCCACCGCGACGTCGTCGGACCCCACGAGATGGAACAGGAGTACGGCCTCATCGGCGGCAACATCTTCCATGGCGAGCTGTCGTTGGAGCAGCTGTTCCACATGCGGCCCGCGCCCGGCTTCGCCGACTACCGCACGCCGATCGCAGGCCTGTACAACGGCAGCTCGGCCACCCACGCGGGTGGTGGGGTGTGTGGCATTCCCGGCTGGCAGGCCGCCAAGGCCGCGCTCGCGGACAAGAAGAAGGGCAGCCGGCGAGTGCGGGCTGCGTTGGCGCGCCGGTCGTAGGGCCACGCCGATGGCGGATGAGCGCTTGCGCGAAGACCGTGTAGCGGATGAGCGCTTGCGCGAAGACCATGTAGGGGATGCGCGCCGGGAAGCAGTCACTGCGATGCTCGGGGCGCAATCCGTAGCCGTCGTCGGCGCGAGTGAAAAGCCGGGCAGCTTCGGCGAACGCATGATCATCGAGGCGCAACGCAGTTCGGCGCGCATGCACCTGGTGAACCCGCGGTACGACCGGATCGGTGAGTTGCCGTGTGCGCCGTCGCTCGCCGACCTGGACGAGGCCGTCGACCTGGTGCTGCTCGGGGTGCCCGACGGCGTATTGATCGACCAGCTGAAGGCGGCGGCCGCGGCCGGCGCGCGCTCGGCCGTGTTGTTCGGCTCGGCCCACGGGCTGCGGGACGAGGTCGTGTCGGTGGCGTCCACCGCGGGCATGGCGGTGTGCGGCGCGGGCTGCATGGGTTTCGTCAACAACGCGCTCGGCGTGCGCGCACTGGGTTACCTCGAACCCGACCCGCTGCCTGCTGGTGGAGTCAGTCTGGTCACCCACTCGGGGTCGGCCTTCTCGACGCTGCTGCGTACGCGCCGTGGGTTCGGCTACCGGCTTGCGGTGTCGTCGGGTCAGGAGCTTGTCACCGACACCGCCGATTACGTCGAGTACGCACTCGCGGATCCAGGGACCCGGCTGGTGGCGTTGATGATGGAGACCCCGCGCGGGGTGCCCCGGCTGCGCCAGGTGCTGCTCCGCGCGGCAGAGTCGGGCGTACCCGTCGTCATTCTGCCCGTCGGCAGGTCGCCGACCGGGCGTGCGATGGTGGCGGCCCACTCCGGGGCGCTCGCGGGTGAGGACGCGGCGTGGGACGCGTTCTGCGCGTCGGTCGGCGCGATTCGAGTGCGCGACCTCGCCGAGTTCACCGACACGATCGAACTATTCTCAGCGGGACCACGTGCGACTCATGGGTATGGCATTGCCACGGTGCATGATTCGGGCGCAGAGCGCGCGCTGACCGCCGATCTCGCCCACGAACTCGACGTGACGTTCGCTCCACTGTCCGACCCAACGGTGCGCGCGATCGATGGCCTGCTCGACGACGGTCTGTCTGCGACCAACCCGCTTGACGTGTGGGGCACCGGCGCCGACACCAGGTCGTTGTTTCGGGCGTGCCTACGGGTGATGTCCGAGGAGCCCTCGGTCGCGGTCACCGCGCTGGCCGTCGACCTGGTCACCGAGTTCGACGACGACACCGCCTACGAGGACGCGGTGCTCGACGTCGCCGCATGCACAACCGCGCCGCTGGCGGTACTGACATCGGTGCCGTCGGCCATCGACAGGGCCGCCGCGGACCGGCTGCGTGGCAAGGGGATTCCGGTTCTCGAGGGCACCCGCAGCGGGCTGGCAGCGTTGGACCACCTCGCGCGCTGGCCGCTACCCGTCGACAAATCCGACGCCGTCGTCCATTCGGACAGGCGGCTGCGATGGGTGTCCCGTACGCGCACAGGGGTGGCGCCGTTCGAGCTGCTGGCCGACTACGGTGTACCCGTGGTCGACGTCCGCATGGCCGACTCCGTCGGCGCGGTGCTCGATGCCGCCGATGCGGTCGGATATCCGATCGCCCTGAAAACCGTTGCTGCCCTGCACAAGAGCGATGTCGGCGGGGTTGCGCTCGAGCTGCGCGACGAGTCCGCGCTGCGGGAGGCGTACGCGGCGATGGCCGACTCGCTAGGGCCAGCGGTGACCGTCGAGCCGATGGTCGAGGCCGGTGTCGAGGTGTCGGTGGGCATAGTCCGCGACCCGGGCTTCGGGCCGCTGCTGATCGTCGCGGCCGGTGGCACCCTGGTCGAACTCCTCGCCGACCGGGTGGTGGCCTGCCCGCCGGTTTCGCATGCAGGCGCCAGAACCCTGCTCGACGGGCTACGCATCGGTCCGCTGCTGGCCGGGTGGCGCGGTCAACCCCCGGTCGACATCGACGCGCTGGCGCAAGTGATCGTGGCGTTCTCGCAGATGGCAGTCGAAATCGGCGATGTGGTTGACGCCGTCGAGGCCAACCCGGTGATCGCGTCACCGCACGGTGTTGTCGCGGTCGATGCACTTGTTCAGGCGAGTGGGGCAGAATCCTAAAACGTGGCATGGGACTTCTCGACAGATCCGGATTTTCAGAAGAAACTCGACTGGGTCGAGGAGTTCTGCAAGGAGGAGGTCGAGCCGCTCGAGTTCGTCTTCCCCTATGCGGTGCGCTCGCCCGATCCGCGGGTGAAGGCCTACGTCCGCGGCCTGCAGCAGCAGATCAAGGACCAGGGCCTGTGGGCGCTCTTCCTGGACGAGGAGCTCGGCGGTCCCGGCTTCGGCCAGCTCAAGCTGGGGCTGCTGAACGAGATCATCGGCCGCTACTCCGGTGCCCCGCAGATGTTCGGCGCCGCGGCCCCCGACACCGGGAACATCGAGATGCTCGCCGCCTTCGGCACCGACGAGCAGAAGAAGCGGTGGCTGGAGCCGCTGCTGAACCAGGACATCTTCTCGGCTTACTCGATGACCGAGCCTCAGGGTGGATCCGATCCCAACCTGTTCAGGACCACGGCCGTGCGCGACGGCGATGAGTGGGTGATCAACGGCGAGAAGTGGTTCACGTCGGCGGGCCGGGTCGCCGACATCCTCTTCGTCATGTGCACGAATGGGATGTTCGTCGTGCCGCGCACGACACCGGGCGTGGAGATCCAGCCGGAGCCGCGCAACCACAACCACATCATCTACCGCGACGTCCGAGTCCCGCTCGACCATCTGCTCGGTCCCGAGGACGGCGCCAAGACGCTGGCTCAGCGGCGGCTGGGCGGCGGGCGCATCCACCACGCGATGCGCACCATCGCCCAGTGCAAGCTCGCCTTCGACATGATGTGCGAGCGGGCGCTGTCGCGCGAATCGCACGGCAAGGTGATCGCCGAGCATCAGATGGTGCAGGAGAAGATTGCCGACTCCTATGCCGCCATCCGAATGCTGCGGCTGCTGGTCCTCGAAACCGCTTGGAAGATCGACAATTCCAGCACCAAGGAAGCCCGGACCGACATCGCGACCGTCAAGTTCACCATGGCCAAGGTGCTGCAAGAGGTGTCGTTCAACGCCCTGCACATCCTCGGATCGCTTGGCACCACCGACCTGACTCCGTTGCAGGCGATGTATGCGAGTGCACCGACGATGGGCCTCGCCGACGGCGCCGACGAGGTGCACAAGGCCACGGTCGCGCGCCGCGTGCTGCGCGACTACTCACCGCAGAAGCATCCCTACTGGCCGACGGAGTACCTGCCTGCCAAACGTGAGGCGGCGTGGGCGAAGTTCGAGCCGAAGTTCGAAGCCGACCCCAAGCTGCGGGCTTCCGCGGAGGCCTATAAGGAGTACTTCGCGCGCAGGCGGTAGAGGCGTTCTGCGCGGCCGAGGGGGTATGTCGACGGTCGAGTACTCGAAGGTCGACATGCCGCCGGGCGGGTTACTCCAACGACTGAAGGAACGCGAGCAGCGCCGCGTTCGTCTCGGCCGGCTTCTCTTGGTGAACCCAGTGCCCGGCACCCGGCACGATCGTGCTGCCGCGAAAGGCGGTGCACGCCGCGCCCGGGTCCGCATAGCCGTCGGCGCCGGGGATGAACGCCCGCACCGGATCGCGCTCACCGGCGATGAAGCACGATGGCTGAGTCACTGGCGCGCCGATGATGTCGGCCGAGTCCGCGGCGTCGAGGGCCAACGCCCGGTAGCGGTTGAACGCACCGATCATGCCGGTGTGCTCGAAGCTTGCAGTGAGCGCGTCGAAGTCGGCGTCGGTGATGAAGGACAGTGGACCGTCGGGCGGCTTGGGAAGCAGAGGGAGGAATGCGGCGTCACGCGGCGCGTCGGGGAGCCAGCAGTTGAGCGGCGCGTCGCCTGATAGCGCGTAGTAGACGCGCTTCAACGCACCGCGCAGGTCCGTGCCGAAGGCGGCCTCGGGCTCGCCCGGACGGATGAAGTAGAGGATGTAAAAGAACCGACCGGCGTAGACCTGATCGACGACATCGATCAACGACATCCCCGTCGCAGGGAGGTGGGTCACGCTCAGACCCGCTACCGCCCGCACCCGATCGGGGTGACGGATCGCGGCGTTCCACACGATCGGTGCGCCCCAGTCGTGGCCGACCAGCACGATCGGCTCGTCGGAGAGCGCGGCGGCGACCGCAGCGATGTCGCCCGTGAGCTCCTTCAGCGTGTATCGCGCTACCTCGGTCGGGACCGAGCTGCCGCCGTACCCACGCAAGTCGAGCGCAGCAACCCGATACCCGCGTGACGACAGGAACTCGACCTGGTTGTGCCATGAGCCCGCGAGCTCCGGCCAGCCCGACACGCACAGCACGGTCGGGCCGTCGCCCGTGACCTCGACTCGAAGGGTGATGTCGCCGTTGGTGACCTTCAACTCTTCCATGGCGCCATCGTGCCTCACCCGGCCACGCGCTGTGGCTAGCTGTCCCCGAAGAGGACGGGACCTTCTGCAACTATGGCCCTTGACCGCGCATGTGCATAAGGGGGCCTCATGACGACCGCGCGTAAGAAGTGGACGATCCTGGACACCGTTCAGGTAGCCGAAGCTGTGATTGCGAATGACGGCAAGTGGCTGACGAACGAAGAGTTCGAAGACCTTACCCAGCGAGTGAATTGCACTCGCGGCTCGGCTGAAGTCGTGGTGTGGCGCATGCAAAGAGTTTTGGGCTACGCAGGGCAACGCCCAGCGGAAGGCATCACGGTATTGGATCGCGCGGTCGCTCAGCTCTATTTGGGGCACGATCCTCGACTGAAGGATGTTTCGACCGCGTAGCGACGGCGCGGGTTTGGACCTAGTTGTTGC
>Ga0193717_1002227_pt1 | contig 11323 bp, 8 predicted proteins | sample U2c2metaG_FD_145900 | JGI IMG/M metagenome (GOLD analysis project Ga0193717, IMG submission 145900) | Soil microbial communities from a riparian zone of the East river system, Colorado, United States - U2c2 | ecosystem: Environmental > Terrestrial > Soil > Riparian zone | place: USA: East River...
CGAATCGATGCGGACCGCAGGTGTCGGTCCGGCACTCGTCCGGGCGGCCTGCGCGCACGCCGAATCGGCAGGCGTGTTGCGCTTCGAAGCCACCGTGCAGCGCCGGTACGAGGGGTTGTTCGGTGGGCTTGGTTGGGAGGACCACGGCGAATGCCTGGTCGCGGGCCGGCCGCACGTGCTGATGCGCTGGCCCCTCCACCGGATGCAGCGCCTGGCCGACGCGACCAAGTCCTTCCTCGGCGATGCCCTGGCACCGTTGCGCGCCGTACCGGGCGGGCTCGGCCCCGCTGGCTTCGTAGGTGACGACGGCGTGCCCCTGTCCGGAAGCGACCTCGTGGCGGCATGTGATGCGATCATTCCGTCCATGGTGGAACGCGATCCGGAGTGGGCGGGGTGGTGTTCGGTGCTCGTCAACGTCAACGACCTGACGGCGATGGGCGCTGCAGCCACCGGTCTGCTCGACGCCGTCGGCGCACCCACTCGTTCCTTGTTGACGCGGATCGTGCGCGGAATCGCGAAGGCGTCGGAGGCGTGGCGGGTTCCGGTGTTGGGCGGCCACACCCAGCTCGGCGTTCCGGCCTCACTAGCCGTGACTGCCTTCGGGCGAACCTCGGCCCCAATTCCCGCCGGAGGCGGATCGGCGGCCGATGAGCTGCGGCTGACAGTCGACCTGAACGGCAGCTGGCGGGCGGGTCAGCATGGTAGACAATGGGATTCGAGCAGCGCCCGCAGTTCTGACGAGCTCAATGAGTTGGCCACGCTGGTGTCGCTCATCGCGCCGAGGGCAGCCAAGGACGTCAGCATGGCCGGCGTCGTCGGGACCGTCGGCATGCTGGCAGAGGCCAGCGGGACGGGCGCCGAACTGGACGTCGCCCGGGTGCCCCGACCTGCCGGCGCCGACATGGGGGACTGGCTGACCTGCTTCCCGGGTTACGCCATGCTGACGGCCGATCGGGCAGGTGCGCAGGCGCCTGTCCCGCCAAACGGGGTGGCCACCGCGGCGTGCGGACGGCTGACGGCCGGTCCGGGCGTTCGGCTGCGCTGGCCCGACGGCGTCACGACGACGGCCGTCGCGCCGCACGTGACCGGCTTGGGAAGAGCCTGACTTGGCTGCGGTGGGCAGTCCACGCAAGCGCGACTCCAGCGGAGCGACCGGGGAATGACACTGGTGACGATGGGCGCCATCGCCGGGAACTTCGGTCGCGACGTCGACCGCGGCGTGGCGAAGGTCGTCGGCATCATCGACTCGGCCGCACGTGACGGCGTCGAGTTGCTGGTGTTTCCCGACGCATGCCTGGGCGGCTACATCGGCGATCTACTCGCCCCCGACCCGCACGACCCACCACCTGCGTTGGATCCCGACGGGCCAGAAATCGCGGCGGTGATCGCGGCCGCAGGACCGATGACCGTATGCGTGGGCTACGCCGAAGCGGCGGGTGTGGGCCGGTACAACGCGGCGATCTGTGTATCGGGTGACGGGGTGCTCGGAACGCATCGCAAGGTGCACCAACCGGCCGGCGAGGGATTGGCCTACCTGGCCGGTGATGCGTTCGCGGCATTCGACACTCCTGTGGGTCGGCTCGGCATGCTGATCGACTACGACAAGACGTTTCCCGAGTCCGCCCGCGCGCTGGCCCTCGACGGCGCGCAAGTCATCGCTGCGCTCTCGGCGTGGCCGGCCAGCGTGACCGACCGGGCCTCGCGGTTGCCCGCCGACCGGCAGTCGCGGCTCTTCGACCTGTACGACTGCGCCCGCGCCGCCGAGAACCAGGTGGTGGTGGTGTCGTCGAACCAGACCGGGGTGATGGGCTCGCTGCGGTTTCTGGGTCAGGCGAAGGTGGTGGGGCCAGGCGGTGACGTCCTTGTCAGCACCGGCTCGAAGGGCGGCATGGCCAAGGTCACGATCGACACCGAAGCCGAGATTGCCCGCGCCAGAATGGTGTTGAACCACCTGGCCGAGCGCCGGGTCGACGTATACGACACGCGGCTGGGGCCGACTGGTCTTCGCGCAAGCGCTCATCCGAGGAACTGACCGTGCGCGTCGCGCTGCTGACCTATTCGACCAAGCCCCGCGGTGGGGTCGTGCACACGCTGAACCTCGCGGAGGCGCTCGCGGCCTCGGGTGTCGACGTGACGGTGTGGTCGTTGGCCCGCCACGGGGACCGGGGCTTCTTCCGGGACGTGGATCCGCGAGTGGGCCTGCGACTGATCGACTTCCCCGACCGTGGCGAGGAGTCGATGATCGACCGGATCGTCCGGTCGATCGACCTGATGCGGAGCGCGTTCACTCCCGCCGACTATGACATCGTGCACGCCCAGGATTGCATCAGCGCCAATGCCGTCGGCACGTGCATCCGCACCATCCATCACCTCGACGAGTTCACGACACCCGTGCTGGCCGAGTGCCACGAGCGCGCGATCGTCGACCCGTATGCCCGGATATGCGTGTCCGCAGCGGTAGCCGCCGAGGTGGCCGAAGGTTGGGGACTGAACCCCACCGTCATCCCGAATGGTGTTCGTGCGCAAAGGTTCATCGCCGCCGCCGCCGACGAACCCACTGCACGCGCCGCGCGGGACAGCTGGCAAGACCAGCTCGGACGCTACGTGCTTGCCGTCGGCGGGATCGAGCCACGCAAGGGCACGCTCGACCTGGTCGAGTCGTATTACCTCGTGCGTCAACGACTTCCCGAGGTGCGGCTGGTGATTGCTGGCGGCGAGACGCTGTTCGACTATCGCGAATACCGCGCCGCATTCGAGCGTCGGTGTGTCGAGCTCGACGTCGAGCCGGTCATCCTGGGCGCGGTCGAAGACGCGGAGCTGCCCAGCCTGGTCGCCGGGTCGGCGGTGTTTGCGTTCCCCTCCATCAAGGAGGGCTTCGGGCTGGCCGCGATGGAGGCGCTCGCCGCGGGCCGTCCCGTCGTCACGCGCGACCTACCCGTGCTCCGCGAGGTGTTTGGTGACACGGTGCGGTACGCGTCGACGCCCGCGACGTTCGCCGCGGCGCTGACCGATGCGGTGCTCGGAGTGCGGCCTGACGCTGGGGGGCGCGCGCTAGCGGAGTCCTTGACCTGGGAGGCGGCCGCGGAGCGTCACATCGAGTTCTACCGCGCACATCCCACGCCGGGCTAGCCGATGAACTTCAGCGAAAGTTCCCACAGCCGTTCGGCGTTCGCGGGGTCGAGCGCGTAGGGCGCGACGCCGCCCCGGCCGGGACCGCCGCGACGGTAGACGACCCTGGCTTGGTTGCAGTCCTCGAAGTAGCGACCGCCGACCTCGTGCAACAGGGGTGAGGCCGCGAGCAATGTCGACGTCGCGGCGCCCTGTTCGACGGTCTTGAAGTCCGACCCGCCCGCTCTGAACCTTTCCAGCGCCTGTTCGGCGTACACCGGTGGGAGATGGCGTTGCAGCGGGGTGGCGATGCCACCTGGCATCAGGGCGTTGGCGAAGATGCCATCGGACGCCCAGCGGCGGGTGGCCTCGACGGCGAACAGGACGTTCGCGGTCTTGGACTGGCCGTACGCGCCGAACGGGTCGTAGTCGCGGAAGGCGTAGTCGATGTCGTCGAACACGACCGGTGAGCGCAGGTGACCGCCGGAGCTGACCGACACGATGCGCGCGCCACCCGCGGCGGCGAGGGCGCCGTGCAGCCCGACGGCGAGCGCAAAATGGCCCAGATGGTTTGTGGCGAACTGCATTTCATGCCCGCTGGCCGACATCGTCAGATCCTGGATCGCCATCACGCCCGCGTTGTTGATTAGGATGTGCAGCGGCCCCTCCCAGGCCCCGACGAAGGCGTTCACGCTGCCCAGATCGCTGAGGTCAAGCGCTGCCACGTCGACCGCGCCGCCGATGTCAGCGGCCACCCGCTCGCCGGCGGCGGTGTCCCGGACGGCCAGCGTGACGGCGGCACCGGCACCGGCCAGGGCGCGTGCCGTCTCCACGCCGATTCCCGACGATGCCCCGGTGACGATCGCGCGCTTCCCCGACAGGTCGACGCCCGCGATCACCTCCGCGGCGGTCGATTCGAATCCGAACGGGGTGGTGATCAGGTCGTCGCTCACGACGTCGTGCAACACGGGTCAGCCAGCCGGTGTTCCCGAGCGCCTCGTCGCATGATCAGTGGTCTGCCATGAGTGTGTTGCTCGGAAGAGCGGCGTCGAGCACTTTGCGGGCCGTCTCGACCCCAGCGATTGGAAGTCCGGTGGGGTCAAGCAGACCGAGCTGGACGAGCACGCTCGCCTGGTCCCAGTAAATGTGCTCGTGAACCAGCTTCTTTCCCTGGAATTGCACGATGGCTACCATTGCGATCTCCACGGCGCGCCCAGTGGGTTCGATGCGCGGCAGCATCCAGTCCATCCGGGTCGTATGCGTGAAGCGGGCGACGAACTCGTCGACGAGTGCACTCTCGCCAACTGTCCGGCTTATGGGTACCAGTTCGAAGTCGGGAGGGTTAACGCCGACGAAGTGGTTTGCATAGAAATCGCGTAGCTTGTCGAAGCCGACGCCACCGGTCATCGTCGGTATGTGGTTGACGTACGGCTGTGCGACCATGGTTGCCATGGTCGCGTCCACGTCACGTGTCTCAAACTCATAGCGGCAGTGTGTCTCCCACAGTCCGGAAAGATCGTCAGCGGTCATGGCTTGGCACCTGTCTTCGAGCCCGACTCAGGCCTGGACCGAGTCTAGTGCCGTGGCGGCTTTTTCGTGGCGACGCTGGCGCTCGACTAAGGCGAAGTAGAACGCGAAGGCGAACGCGCAGCTCGTGAACAAGCTGATCACGAAGAACAACCACGAACGGCGGATGCCGCGGCGGCGCCCGTCGACGATGGTGAACAGCGGCAACAGGAGGACGTTGAGGATCGTATAGTCCTGAACTTGCGATGCGGCAGCGGGATTGGTGTACCCCAACGCGACGAAGTTCTGATAGCTCGCGGGGCCGGAGAACAGGTTGCCGCCCGCGACCTGGTACTCCATGACGAATTGGTGGTTGAAGTAATAGCCCGCCGCCACCGATGCGATGCCGACGGCGTAGTACACGAGCTCGAGCGGCGAGAACATCCCCCCATCCGCGGGGCGGGAGAAGAGCTGCGGGTTCGCCTTGATCACCCAGGCGATGAGCAGGATGCCGATGACGAAGTGAACGATGAGCGAGACCATGGCGTCAGTATGGCGTTCCGCGGACCAACTTTTGTCATTTTTGCCACTTCCAGGCGTCGCGCTGCAAGCTCCCCAGCGCCACCGTCGTCTCGGCCTGCTGACCCATCAGCGTGGTGAACGCCTCGAGCACGAGGTCGCCGTGCTCGTCGGTGCAGACGTTCCTCGTCACGACGATGTCGGCGCCGAAGCGCTCGTCGACCGAGTGAATCTCCACGCGGGCCCACAGCTTGTCGCCGGCGTGGATGGGCTTGTGATAGACGAAGCGCTGATCGACCTGCACGATGTTCATCGTTTCGATGCCTACGTCGACGTGTCGGAAGAAGTCCTGCTGGACGAGCAGCGCGTACACCGAGGTGAACGTCAACGGCGCCAGCAGATTCGGGTGGCCGAGCTCGGCGGCGGGCTGCTCGTCGTAATTGGCGAGATCCTCGGATTTGACGGCTCTGGCGTATTCGCGGACCTTCTCGCGGCCCACGACGAAGTAGTCCGGGTAGACGTGGACCATTCCGCGGATGTCTGTCTTCAGCGCCATGTGCAACTCCTGGATGCGCTTGGACCCCGGACGGACACCTCGAATCGGTTGGCGATGAGCAACTGAGCACTGGGCCGCGACGGGGTCTGGGTCAACAACCTGTTAAAACAATCCATTGAAGCAAATTCGTCGCCACAACTCGCCTCGAGCGGGCAAAGAGCAAATTGACCTGGGCCCAAGCTCAGCGCAGGCGTAGGCCGCGCGGTGTTCGCGCGAACCCACTTTCCGTCAATGCGTTCTGCACTGCGGCGCTCTGATCGTCCGGGTTGGGGGCGAGCACGGCGACCCCGTTGAGCTTCTCGACCAAGAGTGATGGCAGCCGGCGCGCACTCACCAGTTGGACCAGCGCGGCGGCGGCCGCAGCGTGTGAGCCGGGGTCTCCTGCGAACGACAACAGCGACCGGCCCCCGCGTTCGAGGAACCACGTCAGTTCGCCGTCCACCAACACGACGAGCGCGCCGGCCTTGCGCCCGGGGCGGTGCCCGACGTCGTCGTCGGCGGGCCACGGCAGCGCTGCGCCGTACGGGTTCGCCGGATCGGTGGCCGCCAACACGACCGCGTGATAGTCGCGCCGCTCGAGGTCCACGCCGTCGAGGTACGTGCGGAGCCGATCGACGGTGGAGGCCGTCGCGAACTGAGCGCCGCCAAGCGACTCGACGAAGTAGCCGCGCTGGCATCGGCCCGCGTCCTCGAGTGCGGTCAGCACCTTGTAGAGCATCGCGAATCCGCCAGGTACCCCGTCGGAGGAGCCCTTGGTCAACACGCCATACCGGTTGAGCAGCAGCTCGGCCTGGAAGTGTGCCCGGACGGTCGAGTCCAATTCGGCGGGCGGCAACGCCGACCAGCGCCCGGCGACCGTCGGGTCGGAGGTGCGGGCCTGACCGTGCATGACGCGGTAGCTGCTGAGCCGCGGCGGGCGTTGACGCTGCCGGTGCGCGCCGCCGCGGCGACCGGGGCCTGCGAGCAGCGTGCGCACCGGGGCGAACGTGTCACCCGTTACCCGGCCGGACCAAATGAGTTCCCACAGAGCCTGTTTCACTGCGTCGTCGGACCCTGCGTCTGCAGTCAGCTGGCGGAAGAAGTATCCGCCGCCTGGCCCGAGCGTGTAGAGGATCGCGCGGTGGACGTCGGTGAACTCGAGCTCGCCAGGCGCCGTCAGCGTGAGCGGCGCGGTGTCTGCGGAGTGGAACGCGATCCAGCCGTCCCCGCTGCCGATGGACCCGGCCCCCGACCACGTCACCTCCCCGGAGGCCAGCAGCTCGTCGAGCATCGCCGGTTGGTAGTCCCGCACGCGCTGACCCAATACCAGCGGCTCGACGGCGGATGCGGGAATCGCCACCCCCGCGAGCTGCTCGATGACCGAGAGCAGCCCGTCGATCCCAGCCGCCCGCCCCGAGCCGACCTGCTGCCAGGCAGGCAGGAACCGGGCGAACGCCGCGGTGCTGACCGGCTCGACCTGCGCACGCAAGGCGGCCAGGGAGCGTCGGCGCAGGATCTTGAGTACGTCGGCGTCGCACCACTGCTCGGCATCCAGGCGCCCGGGCGTGGTAGTCGGCGCAGCCTCGTAGGTGAACTCGCCGCGCACCAACTTTCCGTCGACCGCCATCCGGCCCAACACGTCTGCGGCGACGCGCAGCCCCAGTCCGAACCTGTCGGCAGCGTCCTTGGTGGTGAATGGGCCACGTGTGCGCGCGAATCGGCCGAGGAGTTCGCCAAGCGGATCGGCGACCGACTCGGTGAAGCTGGCGGGCACGCCCAAGGGGACCGCGATGCCGACGCCGTCGCGCAGCAGTCCGACGTCCTCGATGGCCACCCACCACGTCTGGTCTGCGAAGGACACAGTCAGTGCGCGCCGCGCCGCGCGCAGGCCCTCCAGCCAGCCGCCGACGTCGGCCGCCGTCGAACGTTCCGCGAGCTCCGCCTCGGTCAGCGGGCCGAGCAGCCGGAGCAGATCGGCCACCCCCTCGGCGTCGCGCGCCGCACGCTCGGGGTTCAGGTGTTGCAGCTGACTGACCGTGGAACTGATGACGGCGGGGTCGAGTAGCTCGCGCAATTCCACGCGCCCGAGGAGTTCGGCGAGCAGAACGCTGTCGAGGGACAACGCCGCCGCGCGCCGCTCGGCCAGCGGGCTGTCACCCTCGTACATGAAGGCGCCGACATAGCCGAAGAGCAGCGAGGCCGCGAACGGCGACGGTGTGGCAGTCTCGACCTCGAGCACCCGAATGCGGCGCTGCGCAATGCGATTCATCAGGGCCGTCAGCGTCGGAACGTCGTAGACGTCCTGCAGGCATTCGCGCACCGTCTCCAGCACGATCGGGAAGTCGGGGTACTTGCGGGCGACGTCGAGCAGCTGCGCGGCGCGCTGACGCTGGTGCCACAGCGGCGACCGCTTGCCGGGATGGCGGCGGGGGAGCAGCAGCGCACGGGCCGCGCATTCCCTGAAGCGCGACGCGAACAGCGCCGAGCCACCGACCTCGGCGGTGACGATGGGCTCGAGCTCGTCGGCATCGAATACGAACAGGTCCGCGCCGGGCGGGGCGTCCGCCGTGTCGGGCAGTCGGACGATGATGCCGTCGTCGGAGGCCGTGGGCTTCTCGTCGATGCCGTAGCGCTCACGCAACCTGCGCGACACCGCCAGGGCAAGCGGCCCGTGCACCCGGAGCCCGTAGGGGGAGTGCAGGATGACCCGCCAGTCGCCAAGTTCGTCGCGAAACCGTTCGACCAGCAGCGTGGTGTCGGTGGGTACTGCTCCGGTGGCTTGCCGCTGCTCGTCGATCAGTTGGCGCAGGTTGTCCGTGGCGAAGTCGTTGAAACCGATTGCCCGGCATTGCTCTTCGAATTCGGCCGGGTTGAGGTTCGCCAGCCGTCCGGTGAACGCCCCGATGGCCTCGCCGAGCTCCGCGGGGCGCCCAACGCTGTCGCCGCGCCAGAACGGGAGCCGCGCGGGTTGGCCGGGAGCGGGGACGACGAGCACCCGATCGTGGGTGATCTCGGTGATGCGCCAGCTGGTGGCGCCCAGCGCGATCACGTCTCCCGGACGGGATTCGTACACCATCTCCTCGTCGAGTTCTCCGACGCGGGAGGGCTTTTCGTTTTCGGCATTGGTCGCCAGGTAGACGGTGAAGAGCCCACGGTCCGGGATGGCTCCGCCGGAGGTGACGGCCAGCCGCTGCGCTCCTGGCCGCGCCGTGAGCACCCCGTCGTCGCGGTCGTACACCAGTCGGGGGCGCAGTTCGGCGAACTCCGTGGACGGATACTTGCCGGACAGCAGGTCCAGCGTGGCCTCGAATGCGCTGCGCGGCAACGTCGCAAACGGGGCACTGCGGCGCACGGTGTCGAACCAGTGGTCGGCGTCGAGTGGCTCTAGGGCCGCCGCCGCGATGGTGTGCTGGGCCAGGATGTCCAACGGATTGGTGGGTACCCGCATGGTCTCGATCTCGCCGGTCAGCATGCGGTGCACGGTGACTGCGCAGTCGATGAGGTCGGTGCGGTGTTTGGGAAACAGCACGCCTTGGGAGATCTCGCCGACCTGGTGTCCGGCCCGGCCGATGCGCTGCAGTCCGCTGGCCACCGACGGCGGGGCCTCGACCTGGATGACGAGGTCGACTGCGCCCATGTCGATGCCCAACTCCAGGCTCGACGTCGCGACGACGGCCTTCAACCGGCCACTCTTGAGGTCGTCCTCGACCTGGGCGCGTTGCTCCTTGCTGACCGAGCCGTGGTGGGCGCGGGCCAGCAGCGGGGCCGCGCCGAACGTCTGGCCGCTGGCCATCACGTAGGCCGGCGATCCGCCACCGACCTCCTGGTTGCGCTCCTTGGGCAGTTCGACGCCCGTGCGTTCGGCGTGAATTTCGTTGAGCCGTGCGGTGAGTCGTTCTGCGAGGCGGCGTGAGTTGGCGAACACGATCGACGAGTGATGCGACTCGATGAGGTCGACGATGCGCTGCTCAACGTCGGGCCAGATGGTGTTGTTTTCGAGGTTCGTCATGTCCGGCACGGGCACCTGGACCGAGAGGTCGAACGTCTTCGTGGCGGGTGGGGCCACGATCGTGGTCGGAGCCAACCCACCGAGGAAGCGAGCGACCTCCTCGGGCGGGCGGACGGTGGCGGAAAGCCCGATGCGCTGGGCGGGCGTGGCGAGCAGCTGGTCGAGCCGTTCGAGCGAAAGGGCCAGGTGTGCACCGCGTTTGGTGGCAGCCACCGCGTGCACCTCGTCGACGATGACCGTTTGGACTTCGGCGAGCGTCTCGCGCGCCGACGACGTCAACATCAGGAACAGCGATTCCGGGGTGGTAATCAGGATGTCGGGCGGATTGGTGATCAGTGCCCGGCGGGCGGCCGGCGGCGTATCGCCCGAGCGGACGCCGACCGTGATCCCGGGGGTGGGGAATCCGAGCCGCTCGGCGATGCGCGAGATGCCGGTCAGTGGCGTGCTCAGGTTGCGTTCGACGTCGACGGCGAGGGCCTTCAGGGGTGACACGTAGAGCACTCGGGTGCCCGCCTTGGCAGGGCGTGGCTCGGAGCCGGCGAGTTTGTCGATGGCCCAGAGGAAGGCGGCCAGCGTCTTGCCGGAGCCGGTGGGTGCGATGACCAGCGTGTGGTGTCCGGCGGCAATGGCTGCCCAGGCGTCGGCCTGCGCTGCGGTGGGCGCCGGGAAGGTGCCGTTGAACCAGTTCCGCGTCAGGTCACTGAAGCGGGCTAGCGGGTCGGCGGGCGTGCGGGCCACCTTGTCATGGTGCCCTCACCCACCGACAACCCCGCGATTTGTGCACCCGTAGGCGCGCTCAGCGCTCCTACGGATGCACAAATCTAGGTCAGGGGCGGCAGGCCGGGGATGCGGGTGACGGAGTCGAGCAGCGCGTGCGCGCACGAGTCGGCCACGTAGCCTGCGTCGATCGACGGGTCGATGATGCGCCGGCGACACAGTTCGAACGTGAAGGCCAGCCAGCCGTAGACGATGACCCGCAGATCGCGTTCCAGCTTGGAGTCCAGTTCCCCGATCGCCTCGTTGAGCCGGTCGATGATGCGGTTGGCCTGGCGGTCGTTGTCGACGTCGTCGATACCGCGCAGCACCGGGTCGGATCCGCCCATGCCCAGGTAGGCCGCCCACGCACCGTGCGGGTGGGCCTCGTCGTATTCCAGGTAGGCGAGCACGCCAGCACGCAGCTGTTCGAAGAGGCTCAGGCCCGGCTTGGGCGGGGTGTTGGTGGCCTCGAACAGCCGCTCACCCTCGGCCTTCACGACCGCGGCAAAGAACGCGCGCTTGTCGGGGAAGTAGTGGTACATCAGCGCCCGCGAGACCCCCGCCCGTTCGGCGATCTCGTCGATGCGGACCTCGTCGTACGGGCGCTGGCCGAACACCTCGGCGCCCAACGCGAGCAGCTCGTTGCGCCGGTCCTCGGGCGAGAGTCGCCTCCGAGACTCAGCAGCCATGTCGCCATCGTAATTGACACATGTACAACAGAATTCGTGGGCCCGTCAGGTGTCCGCGGACAAGGCCCGCTGGAAGCGACGCATCCCGGACAGCCAACGTTCGTAGTCGGCGCCCTTCTGCCGGTACATGTCGAGCACGACGGGATGCGGCAACACCAGGAACGTGTTCGCCCGCACTGCCTCGACGACGAGCGCGGCGAC
>Ga0193717_1002228_pt1 | contig 11323 bp, 13 predicted proteins | sample U2c2metaG_FD_145900 | JGI IMG/M metagenome (GOLD analysis project Ga0193717, IMG submission 145900) | Soil microbial communities from a riparian zone of the East river system, Colorado, United States - U2c2 | ecosystem: Environmental > Terrestrial > Soil > Riparian zone | place: USA: East River...
AGGTCGAGACAGTTTTTTGCGCACAACGATCTCGCCAAGTCGGTTGAGCCCAACCAGATGAAATACTGTCTTACCAAGGTCAACGCCGATTGTGTGCAGTTCCATAGGATTCCTCCTCTGTATATCTCTCTTATAGTCCCGCTCCTGCGGGTGAGAGGAGGCGGACCATCCCATTAATAATTTGCAAAACAACAGTTCGGGCCTATCGAGTTACGGACGCTTCAGAGAACATCTCCCGGAGGGCTTTGCGCTCTACGGCGCGCCTTCCAGCAGTTTAGCGGTCTGAGCTCACTCGGTACTGAAGTCAGGGGAGGACTCACGCGCGATGAAAGGTCAGAATGCCAACCCATTTCCTTGGCAACTATGTTTTTCCGAATTCGTCGGTACGGCTCTGTTGGTCTTGATCGGTCTCTCACTCGTCATTCTGATGTTTGGAACCGGCAGCCCCATCATCGGGATTGTGCCTAGCGAAGGGTTGCGACGGCTGATCACCGGTTTCCTGTTTGGAACTACGGGCGCGTTGATTGCGCTGTCCCCTGTGGGAAAGGAAAGCGGAGCACATATCAATCCGGTCGTTACGCTAGGTTTTTGGTTGATGCACAAGCTGAATACGCGGACAGCCCTCGGCTATGTCATCGCGCAGTTAGCAGGTGCGAGTGCGGGTGTCTTGCCGCTTCTTGCCTGGGGTTCGATGGGCCGGAGCGGTGTTCGGTGCCACTTTGCCCGGCGAAGGCTATTCCTTTGGAATTGTCTTGATGGGCGAAGTGGTCACTACCTTCGCCCTGATCTCTGGATTATGCGTGTTTCTCGCGTTTCGAAACATTCGGCCATTCACACCGGCAATGTTTCCTTTTCTCTATGCCGTGATGGTGTATGTGGAGTCTCCGATATCAGGTACCAGCACGAATCCTGCCCGCAGCCTCGGTCCGGCAATCCTATCCGGGACCTGGAACGGATGGTGGATTTATTGGGTTGGCCCGCTGATCGGTACCCTCGCAGCAATCTTTGTCTGCGGTTTCCTGGCGAAGCGCATCGAAGTGGCAAAGCTGTACTATTTCGACACCAATCCCGATCCGTTGCTTCATGTCGAATCGTTACCACAGCGAACGGGTCCGACTGCTATATCAACAAAGATGAGAACTCCATGAAAAGTCACAGCACTTAACAACTATGACTCTGCCCAGCAAACAAGATCCGAATCTTCCAAAGTCCCGGCTTGAGCACGCTTTCTAAGCTTGTGTTGAACGGGAAGCGCTTTGGGAGAGTGAAGCCCCAATACATCAACTCAATTTTGCGCTCGCCATCTTCGCTTGAGAAGACAACCGGCTGCATAGTCCCCGGCGTGATGTCGTCGTTGGGCATCAAGTTGACGTCATCTAGGTTGGCCCTAACGTGGAAGGCCTCGTAGCGGCCGCACATCATTCATTCGTCTGTCGATCTTGGTCTTGGCGTCCGAAAACTGGCCGCATCGACTTCTCCTGTTGACCCCAGCAAGCACAGAACCTCAACGTTTCACTCAAAGTGCGAACAGAAATACGGTGGAGACCAACATACGGACCAACAGGACAGAACAACAGGACAGACTAAGACGATAGGAAAGAAAACAGAAACCGACTTGACGTAAATGACCTGCTCACAGAAATAAGACTTTGCCGGAACCACTGAATTACTCCGGTTTGCCCGTAAACCGAAAACAAACCCGGCATACCCCTTACCTTCCAAGGAGACCGTTGTGTGGGCCGAAGACGTCGGCGTTACCGAGCCGACGGCATCCGCAGTTTTCTGTCCGACCAAGATTAACCGCGGGACCGACGCGGCCCATGCATTGCAATCACGCTTAGGCTATGGCAGTCCGAATTTGTTCAGCCGAAGGTCATTCGTCTATATGCGGTCTGACAAAACCGCTCGTCTCGATCACTCCTCGTTATCGCCATCGTCGTGCTCGTCCCACTCGTCGTCGTCGACCGAACGCAGAAAATGGGAGAAGACCCACCTGGCCACGTGGCGCCCCTGCTTCCGCGCCTGCGCGTCCGCAAAGCGGAAGTGGATTCCCTCATAGATGCGGGCTTCGACCACGTCGGCGGCGGCATCGGAGAACTGGTTATACGTGCGCACCTGCTGGATCGCCGCAGGGTTCGTGGTAGTCACGGAAAAAGTCATCTCGTCCGTCTGAAAGAAGAGGGCTAGGGCAAGCGTTGCGGCTCCAGTGAGGTTGTTGGCCCCGGAGGTATAGTCAGGATAATTCGGATTATTGACTAGCGGTTGCCAGTTCGCATCGCCATCAGTTCTCGGATTACCGTCGTTCTCGCCCTCTTGAATAGCTGTGACCGGTCGCCAGAAGACATAGTGGTACTTTGTATCCCAGGCGGTGATCCCAGCATCCGCCATAGCCAGATTAACTAGCGCGAACAGCCGCGCGGTGTCATCGATGTTGTGCACGTGCGCCCCAGCGATGTCCCTCAGGACACGGTTCCAGAGCACCTGATAGTTGGAGAACCAGAACAAGGCGAGGTCGGTCTGCGCAGGGGTTCGAGAGCTGTTTGTTGCGGAGCCCAGGGACTTGACCTCTTTGTAGGCACTCGCGTACCGCTTGCTCGTTAGCGGCGGCGGCGGCACCGCGCGAAACTGTGACGGACTGACTAAGGTGAAGGGAGTAACCCTGGCCAACCACGGCGCCAGCGCGGGCGAATTGGACGGGGGTGGTCCCGGGAGGTAAGAAGGTGTTGGACGCCAGACTCCGGGTTTGGTCCCGCCGATGAAGGGTGCTGGGTTCACCGGAAAGCTTCCGTCATTGGCTCGCAGGGCGATGATACCGGCAGCGGCTTGTTGGCCCACAGCCACGCCGGGATCGCCCTCCGACAGACCGTGCGCCGCCAGATAGTCGTGATAGGTCGTGTCCAGAGATGCAGTGAGAGATGGGAACCGATTTACCAGAACATCGTGGGTGGCTTTGGCGACGGCCGCCGCCGGCGAACCCGTGGCTCCCTCGATGTGCACGTGGTATGGCCTGAATCGGCAATTAATCGCCTCGACGGCGTCGTACACCGCGACCTGGACCATTGCGCTGTCAAGGATGGCCGTCGCCCCAGGATGCGACGGGGAACTGGCGATTGCTTGCATGGCGATAGCATTCCAATCGGTTACGGCATCGGCTCGTACGATGGACGACATCGCGAGCGGCATCGCAAAGCCAAGTGTGAGCGCACAACATCTTCTCCGTAGTTGCATTTCTGTCTCCTCTAAGGGCCCGCCAGATTAGGGGCAAAGCAGAGAGGCGCGCTGCGAAATGGAGAAATGGGCCGGAGGGGAGTTACGAGGAGTGCTGCACCTCATCGCTATGCCGGTTATGGGTGGACCATACGCGTTGTTTGAGAAGAAAGTAAAGCTAATTATTTGGCCTCCTCGCAGACAAGGGCGAAGTTGTCTTTCGCTCGCCGCACTTATTTACCGGCATGAGGCGGATAATTCTTGAAAAGCTTGACCATAGCCTTTTGCAGGTTCCCGTAGTTTTTATTCGGATCGTTCTTGAGGTTGACGGTCTTGCTAGCATCTCCACGCCGGGTCAGTTGCATTCTCGTTGGGTCATACAGTCCCACTACCAGCGTCCCAATGAGAATGGTAGAAGTCTGGCCCTGAATCGAGCTAAAGCCGCCCTCCCATGGACCTCCGCCCGACCAGCCATAACCTCCCGAGCCCAACAGGTTTATGCTCTTTTCCTCCTGGAAAATATTCTGACCCTTGGGAGGTTATAACGTCGTTTTTGGTTACGAGACATCGCTAGAGACCTCTTGAACATCCACCTAGGAGGACTGAAAGAGGAAAACATCAATGTCAGAACATCACGACGTACCGAAAGCACACCAACCCCACGCGATACATGAAGAGCACACAAAAGGGCCACACGATCCGAAGGTGATCAACCCCAAGATGTCGTCCGACATCGCCTACTGGTCTAAAGAATTCAGCGTCACTGGTGATCAACTCCACGAGGCCATTCGCAGTCACGGAACTCATGTAGAAAAGGTGCGGGCAGCCCTACACACTAAGGGGAGCTAAATGTTTATGGCCGCTGGTTGACGGTATTTTCGCGTCTAAGAGGCGGCAGCTATTTGCATTTACACGCTCTGACGCATCGTTAGCTCCGCTTCTGAAACGCCTACGCGGGCCCGTTGCTAAGAGCCGGATGGACGTCAAAAATACCGTTCGGTCCGGAGTGATGTCGCATCAAAACACATAAGAATGATCCCGAGGAGGGCTTATGGCGGTAGAGGAACGAGTTCACGAACATAGCACGTTAAGTAGCTTGATTGTGTATGCGACGGTAATCTCCGGCTTCGTAGCGGCTTATCTGATGTATCGCCGCGGGGAATCCATGGTTTCAATAGCTAGCAACGCCGTAACCGATCCGGTCGGATCACTGGTTGCGGAGGTCAAGAATGTGGTCTAGTTCCTGGAGACGGAGTGAAGGAGGTAAACTAGCAAATCTGCTAGCGATTGCTCCGAGATGGCTTAGTCACTAAGATATTGACTGTACTCGTGAGCCGCGTCTCAATGTGGGGACTGTCAAGATGTTTAGCGGTGGGTACAGAGTATGGATGGACAACTCTAGCCTAGCCATTCGCCGTCCGATACTTAAACGGCGGCGGTTGGTTCGTTTGGCCGGCCACTGTCACCTTTGCTGATGGTGTTTCTTATTCCAAACACCCAAAATCGCGACGCGTGAGCCATCATCGCAAGCCTCATACGCCAGAGTTGCGAATTATGGCCTTCAAAGGCTTCAACAATCTGACGAATGTACTTCAGCGCCTTGCTTCACCCGCTTGACATCAGTAAGTAGCTGCTCGAGTCCAATTTGCAGCACGCCCGCTATTTCAGCTGTTTTCGATAGTTTCATACAAGTTGGGGAAGAACGGCTATGTTGTTTCGATCACACAGAAAGCTGGACTTCATGCGAAGTACGCCTGAAATCACCACTTATCCGCAGGTCAAAGAGGATGGGTGCATAAGCCTCAATAACTATATGAAGAACGAACAGATTGAGCGTCGAATGAATCGAGAACCCGAACTCGTTTTGATAGCTCGGAGGGAAACTGAACCGGCAACTCCCTGAAAACGGCTTGGGAGGCGATAGGCCTTGTGTACTAACCAGACTTCGACGGGACTGGGGTTCAGATCAATATAGGCGCGTCTCTAGATACTCTCTATCCGGCGGGTTGGCTTGGCGGATCCTAAGATGGTGGTCCCGGCGATTGATCGCAATCCCGGCGAAAGCGACAGAGATCATGAAGAAAGTCGCATAGACTTCTTAAAAGCGCTCATCTCGATTGCTCCCAAGGAAATGCGACAACACGAAGAGGATTTGTGAGAAGCGAAAAGCCCGCGGGAGACGGCGGCCTTTGTACATTCTCTTGCTTTTATTTGTCTTTCTTCAGAACTTCTTTCGCATCCCCAATGTTCTGTCGTACTTGGCCTTTGGCTTGGTCGAACTTTCCCTTTGCTTGAGTGTCAGGGTTGCCAGTCATCTTACCGAATCCTTCTTTAACTTTTCCGCTTGCCTTCTCTGCTGCGCCCTTCACTTGATCAGTGTTCATCATGCACCTCTTGGACGTTACACCTGTACAACTGTGAATTGTATGATGCCGGTCGGCGATGCTGGCGTTACTCAGACTTCGAGACCGACATCTGAAAGGTTGCAAGAGATGACTGGAAGCTGGTCGATCGGGCGATAAAAGGATAGCGCTCACAATAATAAGGACTGTGGCAATCTCCGGCTCTTACAGCAGCTCCTGCATCTAATCCGACAAGGTAACCTATGGCAACCCCTCCGCTTCCCAACAGGCCGTCGATAGATGAACCACCGCTTACGCCTGAACCAATTCCGGAAACCCCGGACCCCGATGAACCGGACAACCCACCACTCGATCCTGATAGACAACCCATCAAACCAGCAGACAGATAGAGATAGGGCGGCCACCAGCCGCCCTTCACTGTTTACTGCGTGATTCCCGGATATGGGCACATTCGCAAGACACTGGTCCAGGTGCGGTCCCCAGCATCAAGCATGGATTGGCGTGGCCTTGATGCACTCGGCAGAACTCCTTGATGCACTCGGCAGAACTCCTTAAACGTGAAGGGAGGCGAGGTTTGAGGCGAGCCCTCGTACTACTAGTCCGTTTGCGGCGACGACTCGAGAGGCGCTGTTCTCGTGGCAAGCGGGAGGTCGGTTTTATCGGCGTTGAAGGCCGGTGCTGACATCTCAATAAGTGAACCGTAGGGTTCGTCTACGGTTGAGAGGTACCCACATGTCCGACCCCCTTGTAACTTACATAAACGACCATCTCGGTGGTGCTCGTATCGCCCTTGAGCTGCTTGAAGCCTTGCGGGATCAACATGACGATAAGAATCTTAGAGATCTTGCCACAGTGCTGTTGATGGCGATTCAAGCCGATGATCACACCCTCCGCGCTATCGCTGAGAAGATTGGCTCAGGCTCAAGCGCAATCAAAGAAGTCGGTGGCTGGATTGTTGAAAAAGCGGCCCGTCTAAAACTCGGTCATACCGATTCAACAGACTTCGGGATATTCGAGTCGCTCGAACTTCTGGCAATCGGTATTCATGGCAAATTGTGCCTATGGAAGGCACTTCAAGTGGCTTCGAGGTCGGACTCTCGTCTGAGCGGGTTCGATTTTGAAACGCTTATTATTCGCGCCCAACAACAGTACGATCACGTCGAGAGGAATAGACTCCATCTTGCCGAAACTGTTCTGACGCCGACGAATTGAATCGTCAATAAGGCGCCTTCCATTTTCTCGCGCCCTCACCCTTCCGTCGTAGAACTCTTATCGACATCCTTCATGCGCTCCGCGCGGGGCAAGGAGACCAAGCCTTCCTAAGTGGCTCTGCCTCGCGCGCGCAAGGGCTCGTAGGTGGTCTCCGTGCAGCTCTAGTCCTCTCGCTTCGCCCTCCGGGCTTCGCTTCCTCTGGTCCTTCGGATGGCCTTGTCCCCCCAACCAACCCTTTGCACTTGCGCAAACTACACTCCTAGGAAGTAGATCGTCCGATGAACGTATTGATTTTAGATACAGGCTCAAAAGGCTTCAGATTAAAGCCAGTTTCAGCAAGATCACCGGGCCGGGTGGTGCAGGTTGGGATGTGATCGAAGGGGTGTTCTGACGGCGCGATTACTGCAAAATCTTACATGTAGACTGAAGTGACCTAACGATGGGATCGTGTCAAGCCAGTTCGAGGTGATTCAGTTGGTCATTCCCGTTTGTAAAGGGAAGAGCACGGCATTAGCGTTCACTGCGGAGTTTTCCTGATGCATGGTTCTTACAACTGCTATCTCGTAGCGTTGTCTCTTCTGGTTGCGATGTACGCGTCGTATACAGCGCTTGATCTTGCGGGTCGCATACGTTCAACACACGGCACCCAGCGAAAGCACTTTTTGTGGCTGATAGGCGGCGCCGGCGCGATGGGCCTGGGAATCTGGTCCATGCATTTTATTGGCATGCTGGCATTCCGGATGCAGATCGGTCTCGGCTACGACCCCTGGATTACATCTTGTTCGCTGTTGATCGCCGTCATGGTCTCAGGCTTCGCACTGTACGTAGTCACCAGGGATGAGTTTAGTCGCCTGAGACTGGCGTCAGGCGGTGTGCTAATGGGCCTCGGCGTCGCTGCCATGCACTATACCGGCATGGCAGCGTTACGGATGAAGCCGGCCATCAGTTACCGTCCTCTTCTGTTCTTGACTTCGATTGCGATTGCGATCGCGGCATCATGGGTAGCACTGTGGATCGCTTTCACGCTACGGGATGGAAATCAGCGATTTGTGCTGCTGAAGCGTTGCTCGGCAGGGTTCGTCATGGGCCTTGCGATCGCCGGCATGCACTACACAGGTATGGCCGCAGCGACATTTCAGCAAGGGGCAATATGCGCCGCCTGGAATGGCGTAGACAGCAACTGGCTGGCCTTTAGCGTGACAGCATCCACCCTGACCGTGCTCACCATGACGTTGATCTATTCCATGCTCGACGCACGCTACGATCTTCAGGAATACCGTCTGAAAGCATCGCAGGAGAAAGCTGAGCTGAATGCGGTTCTGGCGGACACCAATGCGAAACTATTGACTATGGCCACCGAGGATGCTCTCACCGGCTTGCCGAACCGCGTGTCTTTGATCGAACGAGTCGAGAACAAAATTCGCGAGGCCCACTGCCGGAACGACAGCTTTGCGATTATGTTCATGGACCTAGACGGATTCAAGACGATTAATGATTCGCTGGGACATACCGCGGGCGACAGCTTGCTAAAGGCTTTCTCACGCCAGCTGCTGATGGCGGTCCGGCATGGCGACACGGTAGCTAGGCTGAGCGGAGATGAGTTTGTTGTCTTGCTAGAACATCTGAACAAGCATCAGGAGGCGTCGTCGTTTGCGGAAGCTATCCTTCACCGTCTGCAAAAGGAGTTTCTGATCGACAGAACTCCTTTGAGGGTCACGGCCTCCATTGGTATTGCCATATATCCTTATGATGGCAATACGGTTCAGGAGTTGCTGAAGAACGGTGACATTGCGATGTACGAGTCGAAACGTCAGGGCAGGAACACCTACCGGTTCTTTCATCCCGGGATGGGCGAGGCTGCCGCACGTACGTTGGTGATTCATCGCAGCCTGGCTGAAGCGCTCGATAATAACAACCTGTCTCTACAGTTTCAACCCAAGTTCAGGGGGCCAAACCGGGAGATTGCGGGGGCCGAAGCCCTGCTCCGGTGGGAGCATCCTGAGCTGGGAGAGATTCTTCCCACAGAATTTATTCCCGTTGCCGAACGAACAGGCCTGATCATCGCCATTGGCAACTGGGTGATCAAGCAGGTATGTCGGCAGATCAGGCGGTGGAAAGAAGCTATGGTTCCCATCGTCAAGATCGCGATCAATCTTTCGCAGGAGCAGTTGCTTAATGTTGAGTATGTCGATCATGTGCTGGAGATAACAGCAGCCGAAGGCGTGCAACCAGAGCTGATCATGTTCGAGATTACTGAATCGGTAGCCATGCGCAATCCTGAGCTGGCGATCAATATGATCGACCAGTTCCAGAGGGCCGGCTTCGATATGGCGGTCGACGACTTCGGCACGGGATATTCGAGCCTTGCCTACCTGCAACAGTTCCGCGTAAAGCAGCTGAAGATCGATCGCTTTTTTATAGAAGGGTTGGACAGACATGGTGAAGAGGGATTTGCCATAGTGTCAGCGATCATTGCGCTCGCGCATGCGCTGAATATGGTTGTCGTAGCAGAGGGGATTGAGACCCCAACACAGCTCGCCAAACTGAAGCAGCTGCACTGCGATGAGCTGCAGGGTTTCCTGCTTGCTCCTCCGCTATCTCCCAAAGAGTTGCAGGTCATACTTAGCGACTCGACGCCGAAGACATTTGTTAACAACAACCTTTGTCAGCCGTTCGAAAGGTAGCGCTGCGTTGTATACAACGAAATCACGCTTCAGGTCATCTACAGAGATCGCGCAGAGTGCGCGGAGCGATGGGAACTAGTCGCTCCCCCAAGATACGTGTGTTGCTCTCCACCGGGTTTCTATTTGCCCTCTGGATGAGCTGCCTTGATGCAAGCTCGGTGCCGGTGGGAGTAACAATCTTTCGTGATCTCAACTAAGTGCTATAACGTACCTACGGTTTGGCCGCAAGGGCGGCTGCACTCACAGTGCAGCTACTGCAGGCAGAATGCTGCTCCAACTGAAGCTGCAGAATGAGGTTTTGAGTGAGGTCCTCTAGGACGCCATCCCATGACGGGGGCGTCCTTCCTTTTGGAGCTCAGCGAACGCCATGTGTAGCGTCTGCTTGCGTCAACCGAATCATTTTAAATGAGTTGAGGGTCTTTATGCCTTTTAAGCCTCGGACTAGTAAGAGTTGCTTTGACACGCAGTTCAGCCCTTTGAAGCCAGTGCCTTGCGCGCAAATAGCTCTGAAACTCTAAGTCAAATAATTCTGAAAACTACATCCAAAGGCCAACGGTCGGCTACTTGCGCATCAGCTCCCTGGATCAAAACGAGGTCCGCCAGCTAGAAGGGCTGGCCCTGGACAAAACGTTTACCGACAAAGCCTCCGGCAAGGATGTGAAGCGGCCCCAACTGGAGGCCATGCAGAGCTTCGTCCGCGAAGGCGACACCGTGTTTTGTCACTCGATGGACCGGCTGGCCCGCAACCTCGATGACTTGCGGAGAATCGTGCTGGGTCTGACGGAGCGGGGCGTCCATATCGTCTTTGTGAAGGAAAACTTGACCTTCACCGACGAGGATTCGCCCATGTCGAATCTTTTGCTGAGTGTTATGGGTACGTTCGCTCAGTTCGAGAGAGAGTTGATCCGCGAGCGTCAGCGCGAGGGAATTGCGATCGCAAAGCGGGAAGGGAAGTACCGCGGCAGGAAGCCGTCTCTGACACCCGTGCGGGCGGCCGAGTTGCGACGGCGAGTTGCCGATGGTGACTCGAAGGCTGCGCTTGCTCGTGAGTTCGGCATCAGCCGGGATACGCTATATCGGTATGTTGCGGTCAAAAAGCGCCAGGCTGGGAAGCGTGGAAGATGATTGTATGCAGGGAATCGGAGGAGAGAAACGATGAGCGAATCGGAGATGCAAGCGGAGCTGGAACGTCTGCGGGCTGAGAATGCCCAGCTCAAGAGCAAAGAGAAGGGCGGCCTTATTTTAAAGGTGAGCGAGAAAGGGGGGCTCTCTCTGTATGGCATGGGTCGGTTTCCGGTCACGCTGTACAAAGAACAGTGGCTCCGCATCCTGTCGAGTGCACCGGAGATTGAGGCGTTCATCCGCGAAAACGACTTCAAGCTGAAGACGAAGGAGTAGCGCTTTGAAGAAAGGGGTCCAGGCCGCAATTTGCTGTCCCTGCGGGAACGAGAAGATCCTCGCCCTGGGCCTCTGCGCGACCTGCTACACGCTGAAGCGGCAGGATGCCGAATACTTCGGTGGCTTGCGAGAGCAGGTCTTAGAGCGTGATGGATACGCCTGTAGGGTGGTGGGTCGATTCGCTTGGCGTCGGTGAGATAGACAGGAACGGTCTTCCAGTTTCCGCCCCATGTCGAGCGGGTGCGGTACGCTGTGTGGGTATCGGTCGCGGCGTGAGTCCATCCGCTGAGGCATTAGCCTTTCCATCGTGAACCGATCTTTCAAATCCAGTTCGGCAATTCTGCTTCCTTCAAACATTTAGACGGAGTTAGGCGACAACTATCGAGTTCTGATGCGTCTATCTATAAGACGCATTGGTCGGGCAGAAGGCCCGAGGAAAGAAGAGATCTATGTTTCCTG
>Ga0193717_1002230_pt1 | contig 11312 bp, 8 predicted proteins | sample U2c2metaG_FD_145900 | JGI IMG/M metagenome (GOLD analysis project Ga0193717, IMG submission 145900) | Soil microbial communities from a riparian zone of the East river system, Colorado, United States - U2c2 | ecosystem: Environmental > Terrestrial > Soil > Riparian zone | place: USA: East River...
AGTGAGGTTCGATCCGCGCCCACTGTACGTCGCTCAGCCAGAACAATTTCCTGCTCATGAATCCTTCCCCCAATACGAATCAGTATCGTATTGTCTGCCCGGAAAAATTAATGAGTTCTGACCCTAGCCATGTTCTCAACCTACCGAGCTGTCTCTTACAGCTCCTATAGCGATCCGCTTACCGCGTGATCAAAGCACGCGAAGGTTTCCTATGGATCTCATTCCACGCTTGCCGCACATTTTCATCAGCTCAGAAAAACGATTCCCGTTCGCCAGATTTCGTTTTCCGCGCCGAGTCATCTATTTCAAGCCCATTATAGCAAGCCTGAAGGTGCATCGCTGTAGATGTCTTGCGACGTGGACCAATCTTGCGACCGGTTACATGCCATTAATTTCATTCGCCTTTCTACTTTCAACGGGAATCCCTATAAAGCGTTTCAGCAGAAATTCCTATGTAATCCCAATGGCTTGTGCGGTGTGCGCGCGTCTGTTAGACGTTCTGCTCGGCGATAGTTGCGCTTCTCCAACAATATTCCGCGAACGCTGCTTGATAGCCCGCAGGGCGCAATAAGCGCAGCGCATTGCGCCATTGCGATGATCGCGGGCTCTTACGCAGGTAACACGGACCAGGAAGTCCGATCGCGATGACGCGTCGCCACGCGGTTTCCGCAGCGTTGCGGCGCAATGCTGCGCTTATTGCGCCCTACCGGCTACTGGCCGCTGTTTTCAGATCAGGTCACGCGGCGTCGAAACAGGCCAACTTGTTAATTCAGCACCGGCCGACTATTGGTTACGAATGTCAGCAGCGCGTGACGACACACGTCACTGGGAGAACTGGGATCGCCCCGGCGTCGCGTCGGCGATTGACGCCTATTGGATGAAAAGCGCCTTTGAAGCTAATGCACGCAAAGAGACTGTCGAAGACATTGCCGAGTTTTTCGACCCAAAGACCGATCACCTTTACGAAGTCGGGTGCGGCAGCGGATTGATCGGCGTCGAATTACAAAAGCGCGGGTTCACGTATGACGGTGGCGATGTCAGCGAGGAGATGAGGAAGATTGGCGAGGCGAGGCTCGGGCGAAAACTCGACGCTATCGACGTTCTTGATCTGGAAGGCTCCCGCGAAAACGTGATCTGCATCCACGTTTTGCAGCACCTCCCGGGCTTCTACGAAGCTATCGAACAACTTTGCAGGTTCGCCAGCCGAAGGCTTTACGTGGTCACTTGGGGAAGCGCACTCAGTTTCAACAGGATCCGGTTCTCGGAGCCCGAGGGAAACCCCGGCGGCGCGGCACGGTTCTACGATAACACCTACAGTCTCGGCGGATTGGCTGGCGCAATGTCGCGCGCTACTGGGCGGAAAGTCGACGCCCGATATCTCTCGGGAAAATCTGTTCGGTTGTTTGTGTCACCTGGCGGCTCGCCGTTGCCCGGCGCAATGAGCTGCGCCTATTGCGCCCTACGGCCTATGAGGGAAAGCGGAGCCCGCATGCCGTCGCCTCGCTTCCTCGTCATCGAAGGCAACACCGCCGAACTGCGCGCCAAGCAGGTGACCGCCGGCGGTCAGGTCATGAGCGACGGCTACGCGGATCTGCTGCGCAACCTGCTGCCGAATGCGGTCGTGGACATCTGCTATCCGGCCGACCCCGGCGCGAACTTGGCCGCCGGCGGGCTGGACGGCTATGACGGCGTCGCGATCACCGGTTCGGCGCTCAACGTCTATGACGGCGGGCCGAATATCGCGCCGCAGATCGAGCTGACGCGCGAGGTGCTCAGGAGCAAAACACCGCTGTTCGGAAGTTGCTGGGGCTTGCAGGTCATCACCGTGGCGGCGGGCGGCACGGTGCGGGCGAACCCGAAGGGCAGGGAGATCGGCGTCGGGCGGCGCATCGCGCTCACATCGGCCGGCCGCGAGCACCCGATGTATGCCGGCAAGGCGCCGGTGTTCGACGCCGTCACGGTGCATCTCGACGAGGTCGAAACGCTTGCGCCGGGAACCACGGTGCTGGCGGCGAATGCGCATTCCGACGTGCAGGCGGCTGAAATCAAAGTCGACGGCGCGGTTGCCTGGGCCGTCCAGTATCACCCGGAATTTTCGCTCGCCGACATAGCAGCGGTCATGCGGCGCTACGGGCCGCGGCTGATCAGCGAAGGCTTCTTCGCCGATGAGGCCACGCGCGACGGCTATGTGGCCAACCTCGACGCGCTGGACCGCGAGCCGGACAACAAGCCGCTCGCCTGGCGCTACGGCATCGACGAGACGGTTCTCAACCCGCACGTGCGAACCGCGGAAATCGCGAACTGGATCACGCATCAGGTGCTGCCGGCGCGAGCGAAAAGAGGGCGAGGATGAATTTTGAAGGTCGCCATATCGTCATCACAGGCGGAACCGGCGCGCTCGGTACTGCGGTCGTGGGCAAGCTGATCGAAGACGGCGCGATCTGCCATGTGCCCTATCTCCACGAGGACGAGGCGAAGCGGTTTCCGCACGGCGCGCACAAGAGCGTGTCGTTGACGGCGCTCGGCAACCTTGCCGATGAGGCGGCCGTGACGAAGTATTACGGCGGCATCGCGACGCTGTGGGCCTCGATCCACATCGCGGGCGGCTTCGCATTCGCGTCGATCGAAAAGAGCGACAAGGCGCTGCTGATGGGCCAGATCGAGAGCAATCTCGTCTCGGCCTATCTGTGCAGCCGTGCCGCGGTCGCCGCCTTCCGGCGCACCGGCGGCGGCGGCCGCATCGTCAACGTGGCGGCGCGCCCCGCGCTCGAGCCGCGCACCGGCGCGAGCATGACCGCCTACACGGCCGCCAAGGCGGGGGTCGCCGCGCTCACGATCGCGCTCGGCGAGGAAGTCGCCCGCGACGGCATTCTGGTCAATGCCGTCGCCCCGTCGATCATGGACACGCCGGCCAATCGCAAATCGATGCCGAAGGCCGATTACGCCACGTGGCCGAAGGTCGAGGAGGTCGCCGCGACCATTCTGTTCCTCGCCTCGCCGGACAACGCGGTGACGCGCAGCGCGATCGTGCCGGTGTACGGCAAGTCCTGAGCGGTCAAGTCCTGAGCGGTCAGGCCGCCATGCGCCGGCGCCGCCGTAGCGCTTCGCCGACATCGTCGTGCTGGGGCGTCAGGCGCATCGGCGGCATGGCTGAGAACGTCGGAGCGTCCTCGGCCTCCGGTGCCTCGAACGACGTGATGTCATCGCGCGCGATCCGTGTGAGCACGTCGCTCCGCCGCCGCCTCAGATCGACGATAAAGAAAATTGCGGCCGCGAGCAGGCCGATGCCCGCAATGGCCAGAAACACGAATTGGGTCATTCCGGTGCCGGCAGCGGCCGCCGCGGGATTTTGCGCCGCAATGGTCGTCTGCTTCGGCTCCGCGGCCTGCACGGGCGCAACCGTCTCGATCGCCTGCTCCTGCGCGCCGGGTACGGGCGGCGGCGCGGTGGCCTGATCGTCCGCGGGCTCGCTGGCGCGGTCGGGCGTGCCCTGTGCGGGAGCGGTCGTTTCGGGAACCGCGCTGGCGCTCCGCGTAAGCCAGCCATGCTGCGGGGATTGAACGCGCGCGGCCGGTGCCGCGGCCGCCGGGGCCACTTCCTCTTGGTCGGCCGGTGCCGGCTGTGGCGCCGCTTGCTTCGCCGCGCTCTGCGGCGGCTGGTCGAGCTTGACGAGACGCCAGCACTTGCGCTGCGTCGCGCGCTCGAGCCGGTAATACCAATGGCTGCCCTGCGGGGCCGGCTGCGTCGGCGCCGCGAGGCAGGTTTCGGCGGCGTGGCCGCTCGATGGGAAAATTGCCGGCACGCAAAGAGACGCAAGTGCGATCATCGACGCTACGAACGCGAACTGTCGTGACATGTACCCTCCACCAGAAGCTCGGCGGACTGGGAACTTTCGTGGTTCCAGCCGCGCCGATGGGCGGGCAATGTCTTTGCCAAATCGGGTCGCAGTGCGTCGCGATCTTGACCATTCAGCCGCAGAAATGCGCGCGCTTGCCATGGTGTGCCATTCTCTATAATTCGTCCTTAAGATGTGGTATTGCCGAAACTCACGTCTAGGCAAACGCCGGGCCCGATAGGCCCGCAACGCAAACGACGGAGATTTTCGATGGCGAAGACGGCGAAGAAGTCGAAGACAAAAAGGACGACGAAGCAGTCGCAAGCGCATCGCATCCTGAACCTGGTCCCTTCCCGCAACACCCAGGACGATTGGGGACCGGAAGCGGCGCTGAGTATCGGCGCAGTGGCGGCCGCCCCGTTGGCGCTGCCGTCGAGCGTCGATCTGCGCGCGCCATGGTGGAAAATCGGCGATCAGGGATCGACGGGATCGTGCGTCGGGTGGGCTTCGACCGACGGCGTCGCGCGCTATCATTTCGTCAAGGCGAACCGGCTCGGGAACAACGAACTGTTGTCTCCTCGCTTTACCTGGATGGCGTCGAAAGAGACCGACCAGTTCGTCAACCGGCCGGAAACGATGATCGAGGAAGCGGGAACGAGCTTGAAAGCGGCCGTGGACATTCTGCGCAAGTACGGCGCTGCTCCCGAGACCGCATTGCCATTCAAGATCAACACGCTGATGTATACCGGCAACGGCGACGCCTTCTTCGCGACGGCCGCGACGCGAAAGATCGCGGGATACTTCAACCTGCAGCGCAATATTCCAAGCTGGCGATCATGGCTCGCCACGAAGGGGCCGATTCTTGTTGGCCTTTCCGTGGACGCAACCTGGATGAATGCGACGGCCACCAATGGCCTTCTCGACACCTTCCAGCCAACCACGGTTCGCGGTGGCCACGCGGTCTGCGCGGTCGGCTATCGCGTCGATGGGCGCATCATTCTGCGCAACAGCTGGGGAACGGGCTGGGGACAAAACGGCTTCGCCTTCGCAAGCGAGGCCTATATCAACGCGGCATTCTTCAACGAAAGCTACGGCGTGAGCCTTTGAACGGAAATGCCGGTGAACTTGTTGTCGCTCGCGGCGTTTTCGGTCTGAATGGCCGGCCGCCCCCGTAGCTCCCGCGACGGGCTCTGCGCGGGCGCGGCTCCAGACCGGAACGCACATGCTTTCGCTGACCGAGACCGACAATGGACGCGCGCTCGCGTTGCGGCCGGAGGAGACCATCCGCATCAGCCTGCCGGAAAATGCTGCCGCCGGATATCGTTGGTCGATCGAGCACTTCGACCAGGACGTGGTCGAGGCGCTTGCGACGGAGCCCCGCTACGCCAGCAAGGCGGTTGGCTCGGGCGGCGAGGTCACTTTCAGCTTCAAGGCCAGAAAGGTCGGAACCGGACAGATCGCCCTCAAGTACTGGCGGGACTGGGAGGGCGAGTCCTCGGTGTCAAAGCGATATCAGGTCACGTTGAACGTGAAGGCCTAGCCGCAGGGGACGCGGTGCAGCGCGTCGCGGTGCACCGCAGATCCGGGGTCCGGGTGCTTTGCTTTTTTCTCTCGCGCTTTTCCGACTGAAGTGAACGAAACCGGGGTCCCGGTTCTGCAGCGCACCGTTTCACGCTGCGCTGCGCCCGGGACACGCGCTACTCAGCCGGTGCATGCCTTGCTGAATGATGCGCACGTCGAGAACGAACGTGCCTGATCGTGAAGGCCGCGCCGAGGAAATTGGTCACGACAAAAACCGCCGCCATTCCGAGGACGAGATAATCGTGCTTGCTCATAGCCGCTGCCTCACTGCGATGGCTGCCGCGATCATCTACTATACCACGCCAAGGAGCCTTGTTCCCCGGACGCGATGCAGCACGTAGCGCAGCGGAGTGTTGCATTGCTGATCCGGGGTCCCGGTTTCTACAAACAAGCAACCAGGGGTCCCGGGTCTGCAGCGCACCGCTGCGCGCTGCGCAGCGCCCGGGACACGCGCTAGCGCTTCTTCTTCCGCAACCGCACGCCCGGCGCGTCTACCGAATCATGTGCCGCTCGGTGTGGGGCCGGCGTGATGGGTATTAAGTTGGACGTTGGACTTTAAGTTAAGCATCTGACTTTATGTGGTAAATTGACGGATATCCAAGAAAATGATAGATCGTCAATTCACAAACTAATTGTCGGAGCAATACCATGCCGCGTGCCCGCCGCGCACGTGACACGCGTTCGCGCGCGCGAAAGTCCCCACGCCGCGCCGACTCGTCACTTCTCCTCGGCATCGAGGAGCCGCTGCGCGACGCCACCCACTACGTCGAGGCGCTGCGCCTGATCGGCCACGGCCTGGTCATACACGACGAGACCGGGGGCGACGCTGTCGCCGCACTCGCTCGCCTCGCCGCGCTGCGGCTCAAGGTGGTAGAGGAGGTGTGGAATAAGGTGCTGGAGGCGAAGTAGCGGCAAGGGTCGTAGTCCGGGTTGAGCGGTGCGAAGATCGTAGCGAAGATCGTAGCCCGGGTTGAGCAAAGCGAAACCCGGGAGCGGCCTTTCAGGTACGCGCAGTCGACCTCGGATTCCGGGTTACGCTTGCTACAGCACGGCGGGCCCAGGCGGTGCCGCCTCCTGTGTTGGAGGCTTTGTTGTCATCCAATATGTGACCCAAGCAATCGCACCAGTTCCTATAGCAAAGGCGATATCTTGGAATATTGCGCTGACATCGCCGCCCATCCTGATGGTCGCGAAAATGAGCGACCCATAAATACCAACAATCAAAATACCCACTATCGACGCTGCAAATTTGTAGCGCTTCGGCTCAACCTTGTCCGTTTTCGTCCAGACAAGCAAAAGCAGTGGCAAAAGAAGCCCAACGGTTTTGAGTCCGATCGGTGTTGCGGCAGAAAACCAGCTGGGTTGCGGCAGATCGTAACGAATCTTGAAAACCTGCGTAGGAGTTGAGTTGATAGCTGAGAACGTGACTAACGGCTGACTTTTCAACGGTTCGGGCTCATACATGCGGCCTGACTCTCGGAACGTACGGCCGATATGATCTGCGGGAAGTCTGACGGCCACCAAGTCGGGAGTCTTGACGTCAAGCTCTGCGCTAGCCGCTCCTTCGAAGTTAATCTTGCGTCCCTTGGGCAGACGAAACAGAAAAAGACGTTGCAGTCCCTCTCGCACAAAATAAAGATTTACGTTTGAATCTGACATTCCAGCGCCTCGGATCAACGTGTCCAAGGCTGAGCCTTCACTAAAAACAGGATCGAAGCTCGTGAGTTGGAGTGAGGAGCTTCTGGACGGCCTCATGTTATAAGAAAGCAAAGTCCTTTGCGGCAGCGTCCATGTAAATACAACGTGATGATCGTCTATTGCGACATTTTTGACTGCGAAGGGTAGTTCCACTGTAGACAGAGTTGGTGGGCCGCCTGGCAGCGCTAGAAGCTCTGCGCGGATAGCTTTTTCATTCGTGAGGTCGAAGGTAAGCGCCGTTTGATATCCATCCGGAAAATCGCCACGCTCCAGCAACGCAGCGCGAGCAGGAACTATTCCAATGAGCAGCAAAATTGAGAAGAGTACCGAAAGTTGCGGCATCTCAACGCGGCGCGACGGAGTATTCGAGGACAGCCGAGAGGACGGAGGCTGACATCAAGCCTATGATTGCCATGATCAACGAAAGAAGAGCATAATATAAATTTCTAAACACTATCGGTCCATGAGAAAAGGGACCTTCAGATCCGGAGAATATCATTGGTATCAAGAATGTCCGCAAATATCTGAGAAGTGTGAACCATGCGCTCAAGACAAACAAACCGCTTACGAGATAAAGGGACGTCACGACTAGTGAGAGGTCGCCAAATCGCCCCGCGTTTCTAACATTCGAAATAGCGAAACTCAGAGATGTGGCGAGCCCGAACAAAATGCTCCAGACCCAGACCGAAATATAGCGATTAACCAATCTAAGGAATATCGACGACTCCGATATGGTCGCTCGGTCTCCAATCGTCTCTTCGTAACCAGTCTTGGAGGTGTCCGACATTGCGTGCCTTTGAGTCTTGCTGCCGGCAGTATCTCGAAATCTACATGCGCGGTCTACGCCTTAGAGTGGGCGTAAGAAATAGACGCCGGACCTGCGTAGCTGTATCGCCGTAGCTCATTGATTTTTATTGGATAATTAGGTCGGTTGACGTCCGTGACACCGTCCACTTGTTCTTGGTCGCCCTCACTCCGCCAACACCCTGGTCCCGGGAAACGTAATCTCCACCAACGTGCCGGCATCCACCGCGCTCTTGATCGAGAACGCCGCGCGGTTCGCCTCCGCCAGCGCCTTGGTCAGCGGCAAACCCAGCCCGGTGCCGCCCGAGCCGTAGCGCGTCGAGGTCGCGAGCTGGCGGAACGGCTCCATCGCGGTCAAAATTTCTTTGTCTGTCATCCCGATGCCGGTGTCGCGCACGCGCAGGATCGCCTCGGCGCGATCGGTCAGCGCGGTCGAGACGATCACCTGGCCGCCCGCGCCGGTGAACTTGATCGAGTTCGACAGGAGATTGAGCACGATCTGCCGCACCGACCGCGCATCCGCCACCACCGGCGGCAAGGTGGGCGAGAGCGACGAGCGGATGATGATGCGCTGCTGGTTCGCCTGCGGCTGCATCAGCGCGACGCACTGGCGCACGAGTTCGTTCAGGTTCACGCTCGCGAACACGAGGTCGAGCTTGCCGGCCTCGATCTTGGAGAGGTCGAGCAGGTCGTTGATCAGCGAGACGAGATGCTCGCCCGAGGCATGAATATCCTTCAGGTACTCAGCGTAGCGCTCGTTGCCGATCGGGCCGAACTGCCCGCCCATCATCACTTCGGAAAAGCCGATGATGGCGTTGAGCGGCGTGCGGATCTCGTGGGAAATCTTGGCGAGGAAATCGGATTTGGCCGATGAGGCGCGCTCGGCGGTGCGCTTGGCGTTGAGCAGGTCCTCCTCGGCGCGCTTCCACTGCGTGATGTCGCGCAGCACGGCGCAGAATTTCGGCATGCCGTCGCCGATCCGCCCCATGGTCATGAAGAGCGGGATCAGCCCGCCCTGGCGCACGCGGCCGATCACCTCGCGCCCGTCGTTGAGCACGCTGGCGACGCCGTTCTTGGTGAGCCCGTCGAGATAGTCGCGCGCCGCACGCTCGCTTTCGGGCGCGAACAGCTCGGTGAACGGCCGGCGCGCCATCTCGTGATACTCGTAGCCGAACAGCGCCTCTGCCGAGCGGTTGAAGGTGAGGATCAGGCCGTCGCGGTCGGTCACGATCACGCCGTCGGTCGCGGTGTCGAGGATCGAGCGCAGTTCGCGCGTCTCGGCTTCCGCCGCGCGCAGCGCGGTTTCGGAATCGCGCAGGCGGTCCGCCGCGGCGGTGCGCACCAGCACCAGCATCAGCGCGCTTTCGCCGTTCCACGGCACCGAATAGAGCCGGCCCTCGCAGGTGAGCGTGTCGCCGGTGCGCGTCGCGATCGTGAAGGTCTTGCCGGTGCCGTTGATGCGGTCGAGCGCGCCGGCCGCCGGATCGACCACGAGGCGCTCCAGCCCGCCCGCGGCGGCGACGGCGGCGAGGTCGCCATAGCCGGTCCATTCGAGGAACGCGCGGTTGGCGTAGATGAGCTGCTCGTTGCGGTGCACCAGCAGGCCTACGGGCAGGCGCTCCAGGATCGCGAACTGCGCGTCGGCATGTTTTGGCGCCGCATCCGTCAGGGTGGCGGCGACCGCGAACGCGCTTGGCATCGGCGCGGAGGAGTCTTTTGCGGGCTCCGGCGCGGGCGGTGAGGTTTCCTGCGCGGCAGGTTCGGGCGGCGGTGCCGGCTCGGGCGCGGTCGGCGGCGCTTCGCCTTTGCCGAGCGCCTCGGCGATCTCGTGGAACGCCGAGCGTTCAACCGGGGTGAGGGAAGGGCGCTTCTCGGGCGCTGCGGTTCGGAACGGCACGACGTTCCTGGCGGCCGGCACCACGGTGAGCAGCGGGCGTTCCGGTTCCTTCGTTTCCTTCGTCTCCTTCGGTGCTTCCGGTTGCTGCTGCCTCGTTGCACGCACGTCGCGGCACACGCCGAACCCGCGATAGCCCTGGAAGTTGCGATCGCGGTCGAAGATCGGCAGGCCGGAGAGTTCGACCTGCACGGTTTCGCCCGTGGCCTCGACCGGCCACGCAATCACGACGCCGCTCCATGTGTCGCGCGACGCGACCGCATTCGCGACCTTTCCCTCCGGATCGATCCCGAGGGCGTCGGCGATCTCGCGCCACGGCTTGCCGATCAGCGCGGCGGTGCGCGGACCCATCGCGTCGGCGAAGGAGGGCGCCGCAAGCTGCAAACGCTCCTCGGCGTCCATGGTCCACACGAAGCGCAGCGGGGTACGGCGCGGGCCTTGCGCGGGGATAACTTCGGCGGCATCCGGCGAGGAAACGGGCTCTGCCTCGAGAACTTCGGCTTCGCTGGACTGCTCGGCCGCCACCTCGCTCCGAGCTTCGGCGCTTTCACGAGCATCCAGCGTCGCGAGCAGCGCCGTGGTGCTGCCGCGGCCGATCCGCTCCAGGGTGAGTGACCCGAGCGCGCTCTCGCCGCTGGCGCGGCCGTCTGCGATCGCCTGGTCTTTCAGGGTCTCGGCGCTAAGCGTCGCGAGGGTCGTGCCGGGCTCGAGCGTGCCGGTCGCATAGAGCAGCGCACCTTCGGCCGAGAACACCGCGAGAGGATCGTTGCTCGCCGAGAACAGCCGCGCGGCGCGCTCGGCGAACGGCAGCGCAGGGCGCGCCGGTTCGGACGCGATCACCAGAATGCCGTGCGCTTCATCCGGCAGCGGCACGCGCGAGACGGTGCAAACGAGATTGCTGCCGATGCCGCGCAGCCGCTCGAGTCTCGGCGCACCGCTCTGCGGCAGCGATGCCGCGATGCGCGCAACATCGGCCGCAACCGGTTCGTCGGCTTGAAAATTTCGCTCCGCCAATGCGGCCGGCGTAGCGGCCCCGAGCACCGCCGCGCCCGTCGCGTTCGCCCACGGCACGCGGCTCGCGTCCGGCGCCCACAGCCATGCCGGGATCGCGCTCATCGCATAGGGCGACACGCGCGGATCGCGCGTCAGCGCGAGGATGGTGGCGGCTCTCTCGGATGCGGTCATTCGGGTTCGTGGCGCTGAAGGGCAGCGTAAACAAACCCTTAATACGGCGCGGTTTTTCGCCCGTCCACGGCGCGCGGCCGAGAACGCACCGCGATGCGCGGATAACCTTAACGCCGCCGGCCATGAGCGCTGAGAGACTGGCCAAGCGGCGCAGACCGGCGTAGCACAGGTGCCAACGAGGGAGACGCAAGATGGCCAACGACCCGATGTGGAACCTGGATGTTCCGACCCAGATGCGCCAGTTCGCCGAGCAGAGCGTGGAGCAGGCCAAGAAGGCCGTGGATGGCTTCCTGACGGCGAACTGGCGCATCTGGG
>Ga0193717_1002234_pt1 | contig 11289 bp, 7 predicted proteins | sample U2c2metaG_FD_145900 | JGI IMG/M metagenome (GOLD analysis project Ga0193717, IMG submission 145900) | Soil microbial communities from a riparian zone of the East river system, Colorado, United States - U2c2 | ecosystem: Environmental > Terrestrial > Soil > Riparian zone | place: USA: East River...
TCATCTCGTTGCCGCGTCGCCGGAGATACGCGAATCGTGACAGCACGATTCGATCGGCGCCGCCGAGTTTCGGCGTTCGCGGCCAATAATCAGGCATCTGCGGTTCGATGACGACCTGATCGTTTTCCTTGTGCCCAAGCCGGTATTCCAAAAGGCCGCGCCGCGCCAGTCGCCGGACCAGTACGTCGACTTCCTTTTCTACCGCGTTGCGACCGGATTCAAATGACTTTAGCGGCAGGCCCGTGCGCAATTGTTGCGCGCGCAAGGCTGCGGCGCCGCTGAATTTTCCGAGCTCAACCGAATAGCCGTCGAAGCAGGCGAAGACATTGCCGTCCGCGTGTGTCTCCAGCCTGATATGCGCGCTCGCGACGGCGGAAATGACCGGTGCCGGAGCCCGCCGCGGTTTCTTTTTTGCGGGAGCGCGCACGCTATTATCTCTCAGCTGTGGGGGAGGAACGGCGTCAGCTCGTTTTCCGGGATCGGCTGATCGCGCAATCCGAGTTTGACCGGAATATCGTAGAGCCGGCCCGGTCCGAAGCGGCGATAGAAATGCCGCAATCCCGGCACGATCACGCGAACGACGGGGACTTCGACGTCAAGCCGCGTCTGGTTCAGGACCAGGAAATCCAGCCCGGCACGCCTTGCGATCTCGACGCAGGCCAGTACTTGACTGCGGGTGTTGTCGAGGGGGCCGAAATCGAGGCCCGAGGGCAGCGACGGGTTCTTGATGGGCGTCAGGAACGGATAGTTTTCCAGATGCAACGGCGTGACGCCGTCGAGGCTCGGCTTCTCGCCAGTGCCGCCATCCATCAAGCCGATCGAGAGGAACTGGTTCAATTCCGTCAGGGTGCGCAGCAGCGCGATGCGCTTGTCGAAATGTGCACCGGAGCCGAACTCGATATTTTCCTGGCCGTTCTGCATCCAGTGCAGGATCGCGACGTAAGTGGGGACGCCGAGATCGCTGGTGATATCGAGTACCCACAATTTACGTCCGGTGTCGGCGAGCTGGCTCTTCAGATCCTGAACATAGGAATCGTTGAACTGGCTGAAATCGACTTCGTTGCGCTGCGATTGATTGTACCACCAGATCGCATAGGCATCGCGTTCGACCAGTTCGAGGAAACCCTGGACGATAGCTTCCTCCACCGTGTTGCCGGCCGCGCAGCCGTTGGAATCCGCCTGGAAGGCGAACGGACCGCTGTAGAAGAAATACAGCAGGCTGGTCGGCAGATATTTGAAGCCGCCATCGCGGAGCGACCACACCGGCGACCACTCGATCTTCTTCGACCGATCGAATTCCACCGGCGTGACCTGCGTCTCGCTGGCGTCCTCTGCCGAATGGTCCGCTTGCGATTGCGCGCCGCTGAACAACAATACGTCGTTGGGGTGAATCGCTTCACCCGGCGCGAAATCGGTGAACCGCCGCGTCATCCGGATTTCGTCGCCCTGGAATATCCCCGAATAGCGTTCGATCGATTCCATCAGCGCGCTGGCTTCGGCCTGCTCGGCGGTGCTGCCCTTGCCGAAACTGCCGCCGCTCAATCCGTTGCGGAGCTGATCGACGTTCTGCGCCGGCGCCGAGAAGTTATGCTTGGCAAAGAAGTTGGTGTTCATCGGCAGATCGGCTTCGATCCGCTCGAGCTTGGTCACAACGCCGGTGAGCTGGCTCACATGTTTGCGATGCCGCGCCACGGTGGTCCGCGCCGACACCGAACGGTATCCACCGCTGGTCATGACCAGCTTGGCGCCGCCGGTAATCTCGATCGGCTGGGGGGCGCGGCGCGGGTCGCGCAGTTTCTTGTTGCCGCAGGTCGGGCATTGCGGGCGGGCGGCCACATAATGCTTCACCATGCTGGCGCCCAGCAGGTCCTGGCTGAAGATGTGATTTTTCAGATCGGTGCGAAAACCCGTCGCAATCGCCTTGGCGACTTCGAGTGCAGCGAACTGGGTGGCGCTTTGGCCGAGCGTGTTGCGGACCAGCGGCGATAGAGCGACCGGCTGCGCCGGCCCGCGATCGAGAAATCCCTTGACCTCCCGGTTGCGGATCATGCGGTCGAACAGGCAGGTCCAGCAGGCGCCATCACCCGGCGTGAATACCGGGCCCACCAGCGGAAAGGCGCCGGAGGGTTGCACGATCAGCCAGCGGGTGCCGTTGGAGACCCGTTGCTGGTTCAATTCAGCCAGTTGCCGTTCGAGATAATCGTTCACCAGAGTGACGGTAAGGTCGGGCGAACTCTTGACGATGCGCACGCCGAGTTCGCTCAGGGCGGCACTGAACTCGGCCGCACCCTTGACGTCGATCGCTTCGACGCGCACGCGGCAGCTTGCAAGATTTTGTTCGGCCATGCCTGGCGGCAAGCCAAGACTCGCCCAAAAGCCGTCTGCCGCGACGGGGGAAGACGGCGAAGCCGGCACCAGGTAGCCGCGCTCCATCAGCCGCTTGAGCGCTTGCTCGATCTGATCCGGGGGGAAACGCTTCGACATCTCCTCGGCGAGTTGCGGAAAACTCTTGCCGCCTTTCCCGATCGCGGTCGCGAGCGCGCAATACACCTCGCCGTGAAGGAAAAATTTTCGATCCTCGGAATACAGGCACACCGTATCGGGCGGCAGCACATAGACGGTGAAATTCGGCGCGAATTGCGGAACGTCCTGCCGCGGCGCCGCGGCTCTGCGTTTGCTGGCGCCGGTCCGTGCGGCTTTCTTGGCGCTACGTTTGGCCGGAGCAGGGCGCGTTTTGCGGCCACTGGATTTCTTTCGGCCAGTGGATTTGTTTAGGCCAGCCTTGGCGCGTGCTTTTTTCGACAAGATCAGCGATCCATTCCGTCGTCATCCGCATGTCGCCGCGTCGAGCCGGCGGCAGCGCAAACAACATCTGTTGGGATAAAGAATATTTGAAGTGAAGAATGCGTGAAACAAACCACGAGGGCGTACAGCAAGCGAGGGTAAGGTCACATGAGGCGAAGATCACATCGCGAAGATCACATGGATTGGCCGGGTCGACATAGTCGAACCCGGCCAGAAACCTCGTTTGTCAGTGTGATGGAAGAACCATCCGCCTTAGCAAAAGCGGCAAGCTCCCCACGAAGCGCAGCAACCGCCGCCGCCGCAACCGCCACAAGCGCGGCAACCACGGCAACCACGGCAGCCTCTGCAACCGCGGCAACCACCGCAGCCACGCCAGGCAAGCTGTACGCCACCCTTGGCCGACGCCGTGTTCTCCTTGTCGAACACATAGAACGTCGCCAGACTCACATCGGCGATTTCTTCCTCACCCAGCGTAACCTGGTGACCCAGTCCAACGGTCGGCGACTGTGCTGCATCGGCGGTCGGCACGGCGGCTGCTGATGCGCCGCCAATCATTGAGAACGTCAAACCGGCGGCCCCCAGCACCGGTACGGATTTCATCACTCGCTTTTTCGTCGAAGTCTGTTTCACCCGTGACATAGTCGAAACCTCCATACCTTCTAAAAGTAGTTTGACTCCAGCAAGCAGATTGTACGCCGTGCCAATGTACCACGCAAGACGCTCGCATACGCCAGCAGATACGTAGTCGTTGCAGCGACGCACTTGGTTCATCTTTATGAACGATCTCGGCGAGATTTATTCATGCGCTATTCATGATCGATGTTCCGCTTCGATATCTGCGTCGACAACCTCAGCGCGAGGTTATCCGAAGCCGGATCCTGCGTCGTCGCTTGCTGCTCTGCACACGCCGCCATCGAGCTGTTAACCTGGGCGAAACCAACAATTGCCAATCGATCGGCCATTGCTGTTTATAGCCTCGAACGGAGACTGGAAGTGGTCGATTATCCCGGACGCTTCGCCTGGTACGAACTGATGACGACGGACATCGCTTCTGCCAAGGCGTTCTACGCCAAAGTCGTGGGCTGGGAGGCGCAGGATGCCTCGACGCCCGGTCTGCCCTACACCTTGTTTACCTCCGGGAAGGTCCCGGTCAGCGGTCTCATGGGGCTGCCCGAGGAGGCGACTCGAATGGGGGCGACACCGAGGTGGATGGGCTATGTCAGCGTTGACGACGTCGAGGCTGCGGCTGACCGGCTCAAGCGTCTTGGAGGCGCGGTCTACGTTCCGCCGACAGACAGCAATATCGGCCGCATTTCAGTCGTCGCTGACCCGCAAACCGCAACGCTGGCGCTGGTCGAGGGATTGAACGTCGGACAGGCGAAGGTCATCGAGCCGAACAAACCTGGACGGATCGGATGGCACGAGTTGCTCGCCGCGGACCGGGAGCCTGCGTTTACCTTCTACAGCGAACTGTTCGACTGGCAGAGGGCCGATTCCGAACCCGGCTCGGCGACGCCCTATCAGTTGTTTTCCGCCGGCGGGACCACGGTCGGCGGCATGTTCAACAAGCGCCCGATGGAGCCTGTTCCGTTCTGGCTGTATTATTTCAACGTCGGCGATATCGACGCCGCCATGGAGCGTGTCGAAAGCGCCGGTGGCGAGATCTTTGAGGGGCCGCTTGAATTGCCGGGCGGCGGCTGGATTGCGCGATGCAGGGACCCCCAGGGCGCCGCGTTCGCGGTGCAGGGCAAGCGAAGCCAGGATGGTATCGGCCGAGCCCCGGTTTCGGAAGTGGGCTGGTCCACCGCGTGGGGCGGCATTTCAACCAAAGGCAGAATGGTGGTCACCAAGCCTCGCGGCAGGGGACGAACATCTGACACCGAAGAGTAGCCGGCCGGCGATGATCAGCCGGCTTTGGCTGCCGCTGCAGGCTTGGGAAGCGGCTTGTCCTGGCGTTTCGACCAGGAGATGTAATAGGCGACGATGGTCATGATCGCGATGCCGGTCACACTGACAAAGATCTGCGCGAACAGCGAACCGGAACTCATCATCAGCTCGAAATGTCCGACAAAGGACAGGAAGACGCCGACGCAGAATACCGCGAGCGATTGCTGACCGCAGACCACGAGCGGATCGAACACCTTCCACTCCAGGCCCGACCAGTTCTTCGGCACAAACCGGATCACCAGGATCACGATCACGACGAAATGCAGGAAGCGGTAGGGCGCGAGATTGGTTTTGTCGTTCGGATTGAAAGTGTCATAGAGCCAGTGCGGGAACATCGCGCCGAAATCCGGGAACTTGCCGGCCATCGTCATGACGAGCGCCAAGATGAGATAGGCGATCGACAGATAGAGCGTGATCGGCGCGTTGATGATCGACATCGATTTCCGCGCGCCGCCCAATGCGCACCACGAGCCGAACACGAACAGAACCTGCCAGCAATATGGATTGAAGTACCAGGTGCCGGCGGGATAGGCAGTGAAATTCCAGCCGAACTGGCGGGCCGCGAGCCACAGGACGATCGACGCCAGCATGGTCAGATTGGGCTTGCGCAGCATCATCCAGAGCACCGGCGGGAACAGCCCCATCAGCACGATGTAGAGCGGCAGCACGTCCAGATTGACCGGCTTGAACTTCAGCAGCAGGCCCTGGCGCAGGGTTTCGACAGCGCTGTCGACGAGCCCCGCGACATTGAACTCGTTGATGATCTCCGGATCGCTGTAGCGCTGCGCGACATAGCCGATCGACACGATATAGATCACGAACAGGATGATATGGGCGACGTAGAGCTGCCAGACCCGCTTGGTCAGGCGGGTGGCGCCAACGATGAAGCCGCGCTCGATCATCATCCGGGCGTAGACAAAGGAGGCGGTATAGCCGGAGATGAAAACGAACAGGTCCGCAGCGTCGCTGAAGCCATAGTTTCGCGTGGTGATCCAGTTCACGACATTGTCGGGAATGTGATCCAGGAAAATCGCCCAGTTCGCGACCCCGCGAAACAGGTCGAGCCGGAGATCGCGTCCTTTTTCGGGGAGGGTTGCGTTGATTTTCATGGGTGCCGTTTCGACGTGATGCGTTGGAGAGGATCAACCCTGCGGGACAGCCCGGCGATTGGCCAAGTTGTCACAGCGCGCCATAAAGATTATAGGAAAAAATAGCATCCGGGGGCTGGGAATCACCAACCAAACTCCTGAAAAATGTCTGTATACTATCCCTGCCAATCGCGCCACGCGCTTCCACGCCGCATTTCCTTGAGGACCTGACCATTCATGACCGCACGCATCTCAAAGCCGGCCAAAAACGCGATGCAATCGGGGACCGCCAAGACCCGGGAATGGCAGCTCGACTACGAGCCCGAGCAGCCGCGCGCGATCGAGCCGCTGATGGGCTGGACCTCCTCCGGTGACATGAAGCAGCAGCTGACCATTCGCTTCCACACCAAGGAGGAGGCGGTGGCCTATTGCGAGCGGGAGGGCATCCCGTATCAGGTCATCGAGCCCAAGCCGCCGGCCCGCCGTCAGGCCGCCTATGCCGACAATTTTGCGTTCCGGCGCGGTGAGCCCTGGACCCATTAGGGCTCGAAACCACCTCGCTTCCGCTTGGTATCTCGACCAGTATTGCGCCTGGTATTTTGCTTGGGCTTTGCCCGGAGCGAAACTTCCGGGTTGCCTAAGGCTGTGCCGGAGTGACACCATGGCGGGCGTGAGCCCAATGTCGAATTGCGGCGCAGCATAAACCGTCCAAGAACTCGCCCAAGAAGTCATCCCAAGAAACTACCCGAGAACTGCCGCCAGGAACCGCTTGAGAGACCGCCCGAGGCCATGCCGCTTCATTCCAGTATCGACCCGACCTCGTCCGATTTTGTCCGCAACGCGGACGCCATGCGTACGCTGGTCGCGGAACTCCGCGGCAAGCTCGATCAGGTCTCCGGCGGCGGCGGCGAAGCCTCGCGCACCAGGCATACCTCGCGCGGCAAGATGCTGGCGCGCCAGCGCGTCGACCTCCTGATCGATGCGGGCACCGCGTTTCTCGAATTGTCGCCGCTGGCCGCCAACGGCCTCTATGGCGGCGATGTGCATTCCGCGAGCATCATTACCGGGGTGGGGCGGATTTCGGGCCGCGAATGCGTTGTTGTCGCCAACGACGCCACCATCAAGGGCGGCACTTACTATCCGATCACGGTGAAGAAGCACCTTCGCGCCCAGGACATCGCGCGGCAGAACAATCTGCCTTGCGTCTACATGGTCGATTCCGGCGGCGCCTTCCTGCCGCAGCAGGACGAGATTTTCCCGGACGAACGGCATTTCGGCCGCATCTTCTACAATCAGGCGCAGATGTCGGCGGCGGGCATTCCGCAGATCGCGGTCGTGATGGGCTCCTGCACCGCCGGCGGGGCCTACGTCCCGGCGATGTCGGACGAAAGCATCATCGTGCGCAATCAGGGCACGATCTTTCTGGGCGGGCCGCCGCTGGTGAAGGCTGCGACCGGCGAGGTGGTAACCGCCGAGGAACTCGGCGGCGCCGACGTGCATTCCAGGCAATCCGGCGTCACCGACCATTATGCGCAAAATGACGCGCATGCGATCGGCATCGCGCGGCGCATCGTTGCAACATTGAAGCCGCCGCGCCCGGCCACCCTGAACATGCGCGCACCGCGCGAACCGCTGTTTGCGCCGGAGGAAATCTACGGCGTGGTCTCCGCCGACGGACGCAAGCCGTTCGACGTGCATGACATCATCGCGCGGCTGGTCGATGGCTCGGAATTCGACCAGTTCAAGAAGCTCTACGGCCAAACCCTGATTTGCGGCTTCGCGCATATCTGGGGCTATCCGGTCGGCATCATCGCCAACAATGGCATCCTGTTCAGCGAGAGCTCGCTGAAGGGCGCGCACTTCATCGAGCTCTGCTGCCAGCGCAATATCCCGCTGGTGTTTCTGCAGAACATCACGGGCTTCATGGTCGGCAAGAAATACGAGGCCGGCGGCATTGCGCGGGACGGCGCCAAGCTGGTGACGGCGGTGGCGACGGCGAATGTTCCGAAATTCACCGTGGTGATCGGCGGATCCTACGGCGCCGGCAATTACGGGATGTGCGGCCGCGCCTACGGCCCGCGGTTCCTCTGGATGTGGCCGAATGCCCGGATCTCGGTCATGGGCGGCGAGCAGGCGGCGATGGTGCTGAGCCAGTTGCGGCGCGACAATATCGAAGCCAAGGGCGGCAGCTGGTCGGCCGAGGAGGAGAACGAGTTCCGGGCGCCGACACGCGCGCAGTTCGAAACCCAGGGTAATCCATATTACGCCACGGCCCGGCTGTGGGACGACGGCGTGATCGATCCGGCCGATACCAGGCTGGTGCTGGGCCTCGGTCTGTCGGCAGCGGCCAACGCGCCGATCGAGCCGACGCGCTTCGGCCTGTTCAGGATGTGATGATGGATCGCTCCCGAATGTACCGGCGTTTTCACAGCCTGCTGATCGCCAATCGCGGCGAGATCGCCTGCCGGGTGATCCGCACCGCGCGCGCGATGGGCCTGCGGCCGGTCGCGGTATATTCCGAAGCCGATCGCGGTGCGATGCATGTTGCGGAGGCCGACGAGGCCGTGCTGCTCGGGCCGGCGCGCGCGCGCGACAGCTATCTCAACATCGAGCGCGTGATCGACGCCGCCCGCAAGAGCGGCGCCGAGGCGGTGCATCCCGGTTACGGATTCCTGTCGGAGAACGCGGAATTCGCCCAGGCCTGCGCCGATGCCGGCTTGTTGTTCGTCGGTCCCACCGCCGAGATGATGATCGCGATGGGTTCCAAATCCGGCTCCAAAGCCCTGATGGAAAAGGCCGGCGTTCCGCTGGTGCCCGGTTATCACGGCGAAGCCCAGGACGAGGCAACGCTGGCGAAAGCCGCCGACCAGATCGGCTTTCCGGTTCTGGTCAAGGCCTCGGCCGGCGGCGGCGGCCGCGGCATGCGCGTGGTGGGTTCGGCGGCGGAACTGGCGCCTGCGATCGTCAGTGCCAAGCGCGAGGCGAAGGCCGCGTTCGGCGACGATCGCATGCTGATCGAGAAATTCGTGCAGAATCCACGCCACATCGAAGTGCAGGTGATCGGCGACAGCCACGGCAATCTGGTTTCGCTGTTCGAGCGCGAATGCACGCTGCAGCGCCGGCACCAGAAGGTGATCGAAGAGGCGCCGTCGCCGACGCTCGATTTCGCCCAGCGCCAGGCCGTCAGCGCGGCCGCACGCAAGGCCGCTTCCGCGGTCAACTATGTCGGTGCCGGCACCATCGAATTCGTCTCCGACGGCAAGGACGTGTTCTTCATCGAAATGAACACCCGCCTTCAGGTCGAACATCCCGTGACTGAGCTGATCACGGGCATCAATCTGGTGGAATGGCAATTGCGGGTCGCGTTCGGCGAACGATTGCCGCTGGCGCAGGAAGATATCGGCTTCAACGGCCACGCGATCGAAGCGCGGGTCTATGCGGAAAATCCAGCCAAGAATTTCATGCCGTCGGTCGGCCGCATCAAGACCTGGCATACGCCGGCGGCCGTCGATGGTCTGCGCATCGATGACGGCTATCGCGAGGGCGATATGGTCTCGCCGCATTACGACGCGATGCTCGCCAAGGTGATCGCCTGGGCGCCGACCCGTCAGGCCGCGATCGACAAGCTCAATCGCGGGCTGGAAGAAATCGATGTCCGCGGCATCACGACCAATATTCCATTCCTGTCGGCACTGGTGACGCATCCGGGCGTGCGTGCCAACGCCATCGACACCGGCTTCATCGAGCGCGAGCTGAAGAGCCTGACGACGGCGCCGGCCGCGCCCGGCGATCTCGAGCTTTGCGCGGCGGTGGCCATCATCCTGGACGACGAGCAAAAGGCGGCCCGCGCGGAAAGCCATTCGCCGTGGCAGAGTTTCGGCTGGATGCCGGTCGGCCGGCGCCGGCGTAAATTCGTGTTCCGCCAGGGACCGGCCGGCGAATATGAGGTAACCTTGCACTATGGCAACGGCCCGTCAGCTATCGGCATCGGCGAGCGAGAGCTGGGCTTTGCCTATTCGGTGAACGATGAAGGCGAAATCGACGTGACGCTCGATGGCGTGCGGTCGCGGGTCGTGCCCGTGATCGAAGGCCACGAGCTTTACCTGCGCACCCGCCATGGCCGCTTCGAGCTGCATTGGGTCGATCCGTTCGGCGGCGACGACGAGGAGCAGGTCGGCGAGGACAAGATCGTAGCGCCCTTGCCGGGCACCGTGGTGGCGCTATTGGCCGAAGAGGGGGCGACGCTGGAAAAGGGCGCACCGATCCTCACGCTTGAAGTCATGAAGATGGAGCAGACCCTGCGCGCGCCGTTTGCCGGCGTGCTCAAGAAGATCAAATGCAAGGTCGGCGATATCGTGCAGGAAGGCGTCGAACTCGCTGAAATCGAACCGTCGGCGGCGTGAGGCCAGCATGAACGATTCAGTGCGCATTTTTGAAGTCGGCCCGCGCGACGGCTTGCAGAACGAAAAGAGCCTCGTCAGCGTGGCTGACCGCATTGCCTTCATCGAGGCGCTGCTGGATGCCGGACTGCACACCATCGAGGTCGGCGCCTTCGTGTCGCCGAAGGCGATCCCGCAGATGGTGAATTCCGACCAGGTGCTGCGCGGCGTCAGTCATCGCACCGACGGCGAGTTCGAGGTGCTGGTGCCGAACGAAAAGGGCTACGAGGCGGCGCGCGCCGCCGGCGCCAGGGAGATCGCGGTGTTCGCCGCGGCGTCGGAAACTTTCTCGCGCGCCAATATCAATTGCTCGATCGCCGAATCGATCGAGCGCTTCAAGCCGGTGATGACGCGCGCCAGGGCCGACGGCATCCGGGTGCGTGGATATGTCTCCTGTGTGCTGGGGTGCCCCTATGAGGGCGAGATCAAGCCGGCGGCGGTCGTCAACGTGACGCAATCGCTGTGGAATCTCGGCTGCTATGAGGTTTCGCTTGGCGACACCATCGGGGTCGGGACGCCAGCAAAAACCCGGCAATTGCTGCGCGCGGCGGCCGGCGTGGTGCCGATGGCCCATCTGGCGATGCATTTCCACGATACTTACGGCCAGGCGCTGGCCAATCTTTATGCCGGCATGGAAGAGGGCGCCCGCGTGATCGATTCCGCGGCCGGCGGCCTCGGCGGCTGCCCCTACGCGCCTGGCGCCACCGGCAACGTCGCCACCGAGGACGTGGTGTACATGCTGGAGGGCATGGGGATCGCCACCGGGGTCGATATGCCGAAGCTGCTGGCAGCCACCAACCGGATCAGCCGGCTCATTGGGCGACCGCCGGTGAGCCGGGTCGCGACGGCGCTGAATGCGAAGGCGCAGGCGGCGAAGTAGCTACGCTATCGGCCGCCGTCCGCTCCCATCACCAGATCGGGCAGCCAGGTCGAAATTTGCGGTACGAAGCACAGCACGACCACGGCGGCCATCATCAGCAGCACGAAGGGCAGCGTGCCCCAGATCACCT
>Ga0193717_1002235_pt1 | contig 11286 bp, 6 predicted proteins | sample U2c2metaG_FD_145900 | JGI IMG/M metagenome (GOLD analysis project Ga0193717, IMG submission 145900) | Soil microbial communities from a riparian zone of the East river system, Colorado, United States - U2c2 | ecosystem: Environmental > Terrestrial > Soil > Riparian zone | place: USA: East River...
CGGCCGCGCCCGGTAGGTCGGCGCGTCCTCCTCGATCGGCGGGCGTTCGTGGGTGAACGGGTCCGGGCCGAAGATCACCGGGTCCTTGGTGGCCTCGGGGCGGTTTCTGTCGTCTTGGACGTCTCTGTCGGTCACACCAACCACAGTACGAGGATCGCGACCAGCACGCCGATCCCGAGCCCGATGAGGATCAGCCGCTTGAACGGCAGACCCTCACCGGTCGGGTCGAGCACGTCGCGCTTGTCGTCCGCGTGCGGGTTCTCGTCGAGCGGGATCCAGCCGTGCTCATCGGTCGGCTCGTCGGTCATGCCCGCATTCTCCTAGCCCACGGTGCGGAACTCGACCTCCGGGTACCTCGCGGAGGGCCGGTCGAGAAGCGGCGCGGGGATGCCGCGCAGGAACTTCTGGAAGAACGCGGTCGGGTAGTCGACCAGGATCCGTTGCGACTGCTCGTCATCGATGTCGCCGAACACCAGCCGCCACGTCTCCGCCGGCATCGCCGTCTCGAGGCCCCAACGGCCGGCGCTGCCGCCGAGGTCGACGAACCGGTAGTGCCCGGCGGTCCGCACCCGCAGCCAGCGGTGCCAGCCGGACATCTTCGGCAGGAAGTCCGCCCAGCTCGGGTCCAGCACGGTGTCGTGGTAGTCGCTGCCCATGACGAGGAACGGCTTGGTGACGCCGGTGTGCCGGACCGTGCCGGCGATCAGGCCGTCGAGGTCGATGCCGGCGTCGACGCGCGGGTCGGTCGCGAGGGCCTGCGCGGCCGTCGAGCCACCGAACGAGTGCCCGAACACGCCGACGCGGGTCGGGTCGACGGCCCTGGTCAGGCCGTGTGGCAAACGCTTGCGCAGCAAGTCGAGCACGAAGCTGACGTCGGCGACCCGGTTCTCCTGCAGCGTGGTGAGCAGCGGGTTGTTCGGGTCCTGCGCGGCCGTGCAGTAGACCGGGTCCCCGGTCGACACCAGCCGGCCGTCGGGGAACTCCACGGCGTCCGACTCGTACGTGGCGCCGAGCGCGACCACCACGTACCCGAGGCTGGCGAGCTGCTCGGCGACCGCCGTCGCGTCGGTCCGGTAGGCGCACAGCCCGTGTGAGAACACGACCACCGGGCGGCGGCCGGGCAGCGCGGGCGCGTTGAGCAGGCTGTGGGTGGTGGCGCCGACGAACGCGCCGGGCGGCAGGCCGTAGAACCGCGCCATGGCCGCGGCCTCCTGCGGCTGCGCGTACGGCGCGGGCTCGCCGACCGGGACCGCCGGGTACCAGAACTGCGCCATCAGCTCACGCGGCCCGCCGGCCGGCGCGAGCGGGTCGACCCGCCCCTGATCGACGAGGTGCATCAGCGTCGTGCCGGTCGGCAACGGCCCGGTCGGCTCCGGCAAGATCACCTGCTGGTCGTTCTGACGATCTTGTCGGTGCCCGGTGGTAGCGTGGAAAAGGGGGCCGGAGGCCAGCACCGGCGGTGCTGTTAAGCCGCTGACCAGCAGAAACGTCATCGCCAGTACTGTCATCGCCCGAGTTCGCGCCATGCGTCTGAGTATCTCGGGCGACCCCCGCGCGTCGCTTCCTCCTCAGGTGCCGAACTCGACCGGCACCTGCGACCGAGTCGACACCTCGGCCCGCCCCCGCGCGTCCACCTCGACCGTCAGGTCGTCCCCGTTGATCTTCAGCCCCTCGACCCGCATCGGGAACCACGCCGCGAACTCCGGCGCGGGCGCGACCGTCACCCGGCCGTTCGGAAGGTCCGCGGTGAGCCCCAGCGCGGCCCGCACCAACACGAGCGCCGACGCCGCCGACCACGCCTGCGGCCGGCACGTCGACGGATAGTCCAGCAGCGGCCCCTGATCGGCCGACCACCCGCCGTACAGCTCCGGCAGCCGGTGGGCGAACCGCGTGCCGGCGCGGACGATCCCCTTGGCGAGCGCCGCGGCGACCGCGCCGTGGCCGTCGCGCGCCAGTCCGTCGACCGCGATCGCCGTGTCGTGTGGCCACACCGAACCCGTGTGGTAGCCGACCGGGTTGAAGTACGGGTGGTCGCCGGACAGCGTGCGCAGCCCGAACCCGCTGTCCAGCTCGGTGATCCGAGCCGCGACGGTCGCGGACTCCGCCGGCGTCAGCAGACCGGTGTCGAGCAGGTGGCCAAGGTTCGACGCGAGTGAGTCGACCGGTCGCCCTTCTGCGTCGAGCGCCAGCGCCGGAAACCCGGCGGGCACCCAGAAGTGCTCGCGGAACCGGGTTGCCATGCGTGCGGCCCATTCGCGGGCCCGCACCGCGCCCGGCTGTCCGAACGCGTCGAGCAGCGCGGCCGCGTCGAGGGCGGCCCGGTGGGCGTACGCCTGCGCCTCCGACAGTGCGACCGGCGCCGCGGCAAGGTTTCCCGCACTGTTCTGAATGGAGTCAGCGGAGTCTTTCCAGCCCTGGTTGGCGAGTCCGCCGCCATCGTCCCGATAGGACAGGAAACCGTCGTGCGAAAGGACCCAGTCGAGCGCGCGCCGCAGCGGGTCGAGCAGGTCGGTGACAGCCGCGCCCCACCGCCACGCGTCGTGCATGAGCGAGATCCACAGCGGGGTGGCGTCGATCGTGCCGTAGTACACCGGCGGCAGCCCCTGCCCAGCGGCACCACTGTCCACACCGGACGGCACGCGGCGGATCTCGTGCGGCATCTTGCCCGGCTGCTCGGCCGTCGCCGGATCGTGCCGCGTGCCCTGCCGGCGGGCGAGGGTGCGCAACGTGCCGATGGCCAGGTCCGTGCCGAACGGCAGCAGGAACCGGGCCGCCCACAGGGAGTCGCGGCCGAACAGTGTGAGGTACCAGGGTGCGCCCGCGGCGAGGAACAGGTCGGCCGGCGCGGTGCTGTCGGCCAACAGGAGCGCGTCGAGGTCCTCGATGCCCTTGTCCACCAGGCGGTTCAGCTCGGGGTCCGCGCTGTGCACCCGCGCTGCCAACGGATGCCGCTCGGCGGCGACGAACACCGCGTCGTCGGCGGCCGACGCGGCGGTCAGCTCCAGCGTGACCGCCGTACGGCTACGCGGCGCCAGCAGCAGGTCCCACTCCAGCAGCACCTGGTCCGCGTGCCGGGCCCGATCCGGCGCCCGGTCGGTGGTGACGGTGGTCGTGCAGGACCCGGCGGTCCACGTCAGGTCACGCGGCGGAACCGGTGCGGGCGACCGGCCGCTACGGAAGGTCAGGATTGTCGCGAGATCGGCGGCCAACCGGACGTGGAGCGTCGTGTTGATCTCCAGACGCGAGTCGTTGACCAGCTCGACGGTCTCGCGCAACCGGTCCGGCGTCAGCGCGCGGGTGCGTTCGAGCCGCACGGTCGGTTCGGTGATATCGTCCCCGAGATGCCGTACCGCGGCGACGAACCGCCGGCCGTCGTGCCCGAGCGCGACCGGCTCCTGGCCGTCGACCAGCACCGTCAGCTCGGACAGATGCCGAACATCCGCGACGAGCCAACCCTGTGCGCCGGCCGGGCGGATCTGGCCGTCCGGCCCGGAAAGCACCACACCGGGCGCGCGGACATCGGTGACGAGCTCGTGCAGGAACGGCTGGTTGTGCATCGTCGTAGGGTAGATCGCTACGCGGTGGCCAGGACGATGGTCTCCGGGGCGGGCGCGAGCCCGGTCGCGCGACGCTGCAGGAGCGTGACCCCGGCGGCGACCTCGCGAAAGATCGCGCCGAGCTCCGTGGCGTGCTCGTCGACCTCCACGGCAAGGCAGAGCGCCGCGATCCGGATGGCGGTCGCGGTGTCGTTGTCCAGCCGGCGTCGCCGTTCGAAGATCGGGGTGGCGGCGGCCACCAGGCGGGTGGTGACGACGTCCGCCCAGGTGGTGCGGTTGTTCGGTGGCCAGGAACGCATGCGCCTCGCCATCGCCGCCGACGCCTTCACCCTGGCCGACAACGAGTCGAGGGACACCGTGGTGCGTGCCGCGTCCGCGCCGGTCACCGAGGCGAACTCGCGCGCGAACGCGGTCGGCCAGTCGGCCGCCCGGACCGGCACGGCGCGCGCGAGACTGCGCGCCAGCGCGGCGCCGGTCACCTCGGCGAACGAGCCCTCGTGCACCTCGGCCGCCGTGCGGCCACGGAAAAGGCGCTGTACCCGGGTCCGGTCGAGGTCGAGCGCGTGGTCGAGCGCGCGTGGCATGCCGAGATCGGGAGTCGGCGCGAAGCCGCGGGCAAGTTCGCGGGCGCCTTCCGTGGCGTCCTGGACGCAGCGCCGTCGCATCTCCGCGCACTGCCGGCCGGTGGTCAGTAGCTGTGCCACGTGCAGTGCGGACGCCTGGTCCTCGGGCCTCGGGTGGACGGTCGTGGTCGGGTCCGCGTGCAGCACCAGCTCCAGCGTCTGGTCGTAGGTGCGACGCAGATAGCTGTCCAGGTTGTCGATGACGTCGAAGTGGTCGAGGCGGGCGAACTTCGCGTCGCGGTCGTCGTCCAGGAGCTGGCTGAGCATCATCGACTGCAACAGCAGCAGGCGCGTCAGGATCGGCGACGCCTCGGTCAGGTCGCTGACCACCCGGTCGGACAACGTGTGGGCCTCGACCGCGTGTGGATGGTCGTGGTCCGGTGTCCACAGCTCCTCGGTGTGCCCGCTCAGCCACGCCGGCGCGGGCGGGGACGACAGGGCTTTGCGCGCGTGCTGGACCAGTGGGTCGTCCAGCTCGGCGCGGGTCGGCAGCCGGCACGTCGGCTCGCCGCCGGTGATCCCGTTGATCCAGGTGACGAAGGCGGCGGCGTCCGACGCCCACATGCCGGTTGCCGGATCGTTGAACCCCGGCGCGCGGCCGGCGTGTACCGGTGCGGGACGGCCGGTGTCCTGCAGGAACAGCCGGTACAGGCCGATTGGCACCGGCCGCACGCACACCCGGCCGCCGGACTCGGTGTGTCGAACCTGGTGCAGCAGCCGGGTCACCATCGCGCGCGACATCATCTGCCGGCGTTCGGCGTCACACTCCCTTGTGGACACCGTGGTCAACAGTGCCTCGAGCCGATCCCGCAGCGTGGGGTCGATGTCGCTGTCCTCGTCGGCGCAGTCGAAGGCCAACGACAGTGCGGTGCCGCTCAGACTGTCCAGACAGGCCATCACGACGGGGTCGGCGTTCGAGCGCGCGGCGTAGAGCAGGGTGGTCTCGCGCCACCACAGATCGTCGACCGTCGTGGCCAGGACGTGCCCGCTGCCGATGTCGCGGAGATGGCTCGCCGCGAGGTACTCCTGGAACGTGAGGTGGGCGAAGGCGTACAGCCCGCTCTCGCGCTCGACGAGCAGTCCGTTCGAACCGACGTCCGCGAGGAACGCGGCGGCGTCGACCTTCCCGGACATCCGACGCAGTGCCGGCTCGATCTCGGCGATCACGTCGGCGCGCGGCAGGTCCCGGACGCGTTGTTCCATCATGGTGAAGGCCAGCCTGCGCAGGAGGCTCTCCTTCTTCTCGCCGCTGATCTCCGCGGGGAGCTTCTTGGCCTCCTGGCGACGCCACAGCATGACCTGGCACATCTCGCCGTAGAGCTCGACCCGGCTGCCCGGCAGCGCGCCGCGGTACCGGTGGACGTTGGCGATCATGGTCAGCAGGAGCGGGTTCGCGGTCAGCTCGTACAGACCGGGCGTCGCGTTGAGCCGTTCGAGGAGGTCGGTGGCCTCGGTGGTGGCGCGCAGCTCGACGTCCGACCCGTGCTCGCCGGTGCTGTGCCGTTCCGCGGCCAGGTACCAGCCGTTGACGAGCCGACGCACCTGGGCGTTGGTGAAGGCTCTGACCTGGAGCACCACCGCGCCGTCGATCGGCGCCGTGCGGTAGCCGAGCGGCCGGGACGTGATCACGAAGTCGTTGGTGCCGTACTGCCTGGTCTGGCGGTCGACCCAGCTCGCGACCTCGGTCCGGTCGGCGACCCGGCCGACCTCGTCGAGGCCGTCGAGCAGGACGATGCACGTGCCCGCGCGCAGCCGCTGCTCGAACCAGCCGGCCGGCTCCTTGAGCTGCGCGTATGGCGCCAGACTGCGCCGGACCAGCTCCGGCAGCGTGATGTTCGGGTCGTCGACGATGGCGCGCGCGTGGTCTCGCAGGTAGAGCAGCAGGGGCAGGGTGCGCCGGCCGTGCGTGTTCTGGCACGCCACGCGGGCGGTGTGGCGCAGCAGGGTGGTCTTGCCGCTGCCCGGGGCGCCGACCACCGCCAATATCTGCGGTTCGGTTTTGTCGAGGAAATTCCACAGGCAGTGCCGACCGCCTGCTTCGGCGGGTTGTTGCGCGACGATACCTTCCGGCACCTGGTGTGGTGCGCGATATGTCAGTCCGACGTCGACGTAGATATCGTCCAGCTCCGGCGTGAACGGGCCGACGGTGGCAAGTCCCTTGGTTTCCACAAATCTCAGGCTGCCGAGCAGCAGGACGCGGTAGCGTCGGTCGAACCGGGAGAACAGGCGGCTGATGGCCAGATCCGCGTGATCGATGATCCTTTCCTGCCAACGTTTCCAAAGACCGGTACCGACCGCGGTAGCCGCACCGGTAGTGGTGGCGGAAATAATCATCAGCAATGGGTTGGCGAGTGTCAGCCCCGCTGCTGCCGTGACTGCCAGCGGCGGTCCGAGCGTGATTAACCAGCGGAGGCTTTTTCGCACATCGACCCCAATTCGATCATGCAATCGCTAACGCGGATGGGCGAGCTTAGCAATATCCTTTTGCGGGGGTATTCGCGGCCGCATGATCATTTCTTCGCATGCTGGAGTTACTCCGGGCGTATGTTCGGATCATGGAGTACACACAGCTCGGCCGCAGCGGCCTCTCGGTGTCCCGACTCGTGCTCGGCACCATGAACTTCGGTCCCGAGACGTCCGAAGAGGACAGTCACGCGATCATGGACCGCGCGCACGAGCACGGCATCAACTTCTTCGACACCGCCAACGTGTACGGCGGGCAGCGGGGTGCCGGCATCACCGAGCAGATCGTCGGCCGGTGGTTCGCGCGCGGGGAGGGCCGGCGGGAGAAGACCGTGCTGGCGACCAAGCTGTACGGCTCGATGGGGGACTGGCCCAACGAGACGTTCCTGTCGGCGCTGAACATCCGGCGTGCGGTGGAGGGGTCGCTGCGCAGGCTCCAGGCCGATCACATCGACCTGTACCAGATGCACCACGTCGACCGGAACACGCCGTGGGACGAGATCTGGGAGGCGTTCTCGACGCTGCGTCAGCAGGGGAAGGTGCTGTACTTCGGGTCGTCGAACTTCGCCGGGTGGCACCTCGCGCAGGCGCAGGAGGCGGCGCGGGCGCGGCACTTCCTTGGGCTGGTCAGCGAGCAGTCGATCTACAACCTGATGACGCGGTGGGTCGAGCTTGAGGTGCTGCCGGCGGCGCGGCACTACGGCATCGGCGTGATCCCGTGGTCGCCACTGCACGGCGGGCTGCTCGGTGGCGTGCTCCGCAAGCAGCGCGAGGGCGGCACGTCCCGGTCGACGGGCGGCCGGGCGGCGGCGGCGCTGGAGAAGCACGGCGACGCGATCTCGTCGTACGAGAAGCTGTGCGCCGAGCTTGGTGCGGACCCGGCTGATGTCGGGGTGGCGTGGCTGCTGCACCAGGAAGGCGTCACCGCGCCGATCATCGGACCGCGCACACAGGCACAGCTCGACGGGTCACTGCGTGCGGTGGACCTTTCCTTGGACGCCTCGGTGCTGGCTAAGTTGGACGAGCTCTTCCCGGCCCCCGGGCCGAACGGTTCGAAGCCCGCGCCGGAGGCCTACGCCTGGTGAGGCCCTGCGAAGGGCGGGTGGCCTGGCGGCCACCGACACTTCATGCCCTGAAAGGCGCGTTCGGGACGCTGGATGCCCTGAACGCGCCTTTCAGGGCATTGCGGCCGCGCGACAGCACAGCGCCCCGAGTCGTGTGACTCGGGGCGCTGTCCGTCAGTCGTCGTCTTCGTCGTCTCTTGCCAGGTACGTCGCCAGGCGTTCTACCGCGTTCTCGAACTCCGGGTTGGCGTCCACGAAGGCACGCAGCTTGGCAGCCAGCCAGGCCAGCGTGACCTCCTCGTCGCCTCGTCGTTCCTCGAGCTCTTCCAAGCCTCGGTCGGTGAAGTACATCGGCTCAGCTGAACGCTTTCTCGATGATCTCCCGCTGCTCGACCTCGTGCACCTTGCCGGAGCCGGCCGACGGGGCGGCCATCACGCGGCGGGACACCCGAACCAGCCTCGGCAGGTCGGGGTACAGCTCGCGCAGGTGCAGCCCGTAGAACGGCCACGCACCCTGGTTCGCCGGCTCCTCCTGGACCCAGCGGATCTCTTCGACGTTCGGGTACTTCTCGAAGATCGCGCCGAGCCGCTTCACCGGCACCGGGTAGAGCTGCTCGACGCGCACGATCGCCACGTCGGTCGCCTCGCGGGCGGCCCGCTCGGCCGCCAGCTCGTAGTACAGCTTCCCGGACACCAGCAGCAGCTTCGTGACCGTCGCCGGATCCGGCGACTTCGGGTCGTCGATGATCGAGTTGAAGCGGGACTCACCGATGAAGTCCGCCACCGGGCTGACCGCCGCCTTGTTGCGCAGCATCGACTTCGGCGTGAAGACGACCAGCGGCCGCTGCACCCCGTCGAGCGCGTGCCGGCGCAGCAGGTGGAAGTAGTTCGCCGGCGTCGACGGCATCGACACGGTCATCGACCCCTCGGCGCACAGTTGCAGCCACCGCTCGATGCGCCCGGACGTGTGGTCCGGACCCTGACCCTCGTGCCCGTGCGGCAGCAGCATCACGACATCCGAGCGCTGGCCCCACTTGGCCTCGCTGGACGAGATGTACTCGTCGATCACCGACTGCGCGCCGTTCACGAAGTCACCGAACTGCGCCTCCCACAACACGAGCGCGTCCGGGTTCGCCACCGAGTAGCCGTACTCGAACCCGACCGCCGCGTACTCCGACAGCGCGGAGTCGTAGGCAAGGAACCGGCCCTGCTCCGGCGCCAGGTTCTGCAGCGGCACGTACTCCTTGCCGGTCTTGCGATCGACGATCACCGCGTGCCGCTGCACGAACGTGCCGCGCCGCGAGTCCTGACCGGAGAGCCGCACCATGTGGCCCTCGATGTTCAGCGACCCGAACCCGAGCAGCTCGGCGAACGCCCAGTCGATGTCACCGTCGCGGGCCATCTTCGCGCGCCGCTCCAGCACCGGCTTGACCCTCGGGTGCGGGGAGAAGCCTTCCGGCAGGTTGACGTGCGCGTCGGCGATCTGCTCGAGCACCTCGCGGGTGATCCCGGTCGGCAGCTTGGTGGGCACCTGCTGCTCCGACTCCACCGACGGGCTCGGCGCCACCGGGTGCTTCTCCAGCTCACGCACCTCGTTGAACACGTGCTCGAGCTGCGACGAGAAGTCCCGCAGCGCCTTCTCCGCCTCGTCGACGGAGATATCGCCCCTGCCGATCAGCGCCTCGGTGTACGTCTTCCGCACGCTGCGCTTGGCGTCGATGATGTCGTACATCGCCGGCTGGGTCATCGAGGGATCGTCGCCCTCGTTGTGCCCGCGCCGCCGATAGCAGACCATGTCGATCACGACGTCCTTGTTGAACGTCTGCCGGTAGTCCATCGCCAGCGCGGCCACCCAGTAGCACGCCTCCGGGTCGTCGCCGTTCACGTGGAACACGGGCGCCTGGATCATCTTGGCCACGTCGGTCGCGTACTGCGAGGAGCGCGAGTGCTCCGGCGCGGTCGTGAAGCCGACCTGGTTGTTGACGATCACGTGCACGGTGCCGCCGGTGCGGTAACCACGCAGCAGCGCCAGGTTCAGCGTCTCGGCCACCACGCCCTGACCCGCGAACGCCGCGTCGCCGTGCATCGCGACGGGCAGCACCGAGAACCCTGTGCCGCCCTTGTCCAGTAGGTCCTGCTTGGCCCGGACGATGCCCTCCAGCACCGGGTCGACGGTCTCCAGGTGCGACGGGTTGGCCGTCAGCGTCACCTTGGTCTCGCCGTCGCCGAACATCCGGAAGTACTTGCCCTCGGCGCCGAGGTGGTACTTGACGTCGCCGGAACCGTGCGCCTGACCTGGGTCGAGGTTGCCCTCGAACTCCTGGAAGATCTGCGAGATCGGCTTGCCGACGATGTTCGCGAGCACGTTCAGGCGGCCGCGGTGCGGCATGCCGATGACGACCTCGTCCAGCTCGTACTCGGCGGCCTTGTCCAGCACCGTGTCGAGCAGCGCGATGACCGACTCGCCGCCCTCCAGCGAGAACCGCTTCTGGCCGACGTACTTGGTCTGCAGGAACGTCTCGAACGCCTCTGCCGCGTTCAGCTTCGACAGGATGTACTTCTGCACGGCCTGCGGCGGCTTCTCGTGCCGGACCTCGACGCGGTCCTGGATCCAGCGGCGCTCGGTCGGGTCGAGGATGTAGGTGTACTCGACGCCGACCGTGCGGCAGTAGCTGTCGCGCAGCACGCCGAGCACGTCGCGCAGCTTCATCCGGGTCTTGCCGGCGAAGCCGCCGACCGGGAACTCGCGGTCCAGGTCCCACAGGGTCAGCCCGTGGGACAGGATGTCGAGGTCCTCGTGCTTGCGCTGCCGGTAGTTCAGCGGGTCCACGTCGGACATCAGGTGCCCGCGGGTGCGGTAGGTGTCGATGAGGCCGATCACCCGGGTGGTCTTGTCGATCTCACCCTCTGGGATGTCCTCGACCCAGCGCACCGGCTCGTACGGCAGCCGCAACGACGTGAAGATGTCGTCGTAGAAGCCGTCCTCGCCGAGCATCAGCTGGTGCACGCGGCGGAGGAACTCGCCGGACTCGGCGCCCTGGATGATCCGGTGGTCGTACGTCGAGGTCAGCGTGATGATCTTGCTGACCCCCAGGTCGACGAGCGCGCGCTCGCTGGTGCCCTGGAACTGCGCCGGGTACTCCATCGCGCCGACGCCCATGATCGTGCCCTGGCCCTTGGTGAGCCTCGGCATCGAGTGGTTCGTGCCGATGGTGCCCGGGTTGGTCAGCGAGATCGTGGTGCCCGCGAAGTCCTCGGTGGTCAGCGCGCCGTTGCGGGCCTTGCGGATGATGTCCTCGTAGGCCTGCCAGAACCGCGTGAAGGTCATGCCCTCGCAGTTCTTGATGGACGCGACCACGAGCGTGCGGCCGCCGTCCTTGGTCGGCAGGTCGATCGCCAGCCCCAGGTTCACGTGTTCCGGCGTCGCGATGGCCGGCTTGCCGTTGAGCTCGACGTAGTGCCGGTTCATGTTCGGGTAGTCGGCCAGCGCCCGGATCAGCGCGTAACCGAGCAGGTGGGTGAACGACACCTTGCCACCGCGCGTGCGGCGCAGGTGGTTGTTGATCACGATGCGGTTGT
>Ga0193717_1002236_pt1 | contig 11271 bp, 15 predicted proteins | sample U2c2metaG_FD_145900 | JGI IMG/M metagenome (GOLD analysis project Ga0193717, IMG submission 145900) | Soil microbial communities from a riparian zone of the East river system, Colorado, United States - U2c2 | ecosystem: Environmental > Terrestrial > Soil > Riparian zone | place: USA: East River...
CTCTGTGAGGTAGGGGTCGAGTGACACAAACAGGTCCAGCGCGCTGAACGCCCGTTCCATGTCGTCGCAGGCTGGGGAGGTGGTCGCTGCATTGGTGGCTAAGCAGACCATGGCACGCAGCTGTCCCTTCCCCGGGGTGAGGACCTCGCGCGGGAAGGTTGCCCACGGCGAAGTACCCAGAACTTCGGGGATACCGTCGACTCTGGTGCGCCACCGGTCGTAGCCGGGCGTGCGCAGGACCTTGGTCATGAGCTCGAGATCGACCATGGGCCGGGCGAATACCATCCCCCCGGGACGGTCCAGGTTGCCGGTCGCAATGTTGAGCACGTCGATGAGGTACTTCGTCAGCGTGGAGAAGCGTCCGAGCGAGGCACCACATCGGCCGTAGACACAGGCGGAAGGAGCGGATGCCAGGTCATGGCCGAGCTGTTCGACCGTCTCGCGGGCTATCCCGGTCTCGGTCGCGACGCGGTCGAGGTCGACATCGCGGACCAACCGCAGCGCGAACTCGACACCGTTGGCCTGCCGCCGAAGGCGGGGTAGGTCGGCCAACCCCTGCGCAATGATTGCCTTGAGCATCCCGGCGAGCAGCCACACATCACCCCCCGGCCGTATGGGCACGTGCTCGAACAACCGGGCGGTTTCGGTACGCCGCGGGTCGACGACGACGACCCGGCCGTCGCGCTTTGGAATATCCAATAGCGTCTCGCGGATCCGGCCCACGGTGACCATCGAGCCGTGCGACACAACGGGGTTGGCGCCCAGGATGAGCGCGAAGTGTGTCCGGGCGAAGTCCGGAATCGGGTTGGTCAGGTTGTTGCCGTAGAGCAGTTGGCTGACGACCCAGTAATTGTTGATGTCCACCGAGCTGGACGTGTAGAAATGCTTGGTCTTGAGCGCCGCGGCCATGCCGAACAGCGTGAGGAAGGCACCGTAGTTCCAGGCGTTCGGGTTGCCGAGCCCGACGCCGACCGACTCGCGGCCGTGTGTCCGGATCACCGCGCGGAGACGCGCGCCGATGTCGTCGAGCGCCTCGTCCCACCCGACCGGCGTGAACGTGCCGTCTGCGTTGCGCATCACGGGTTCGCGCAGCCGGTCGGGGTCGTTGAGCACATCAGGGAAATTGATGCCCTTCGGGCAGGCGAATCCCAGCGACTGGGGGTGCTCCTTGTCGGGGCGCAGCTGCAGGATCTTGCCGTCCTGCACGGTCGCGATGAGACCACAGGAGGCCTCGCACACGCCGCACCAGACTCGTTTGTCAGCCATAGCATGCTCCTCGTTTCTCGACGTCGTTGTTCAGAATGTGCGAGCGTGACCAGCACATACAGACATCGCGCGATGCGACAAAGTGTCGGGCTGTCCCCCACCCTGGCCCAGTGGGCCCGTGGTGATCTCGACGCCCTTGGTGTGGCGGAACTCTGGGTGCCCGGGAGTCTTGCTGCCCACCGTGCTTAGGGCCTCGACGTCGCCGAGTTCGAGACCGAACCCGCCGAGGTAGAGCTGGATGTACAACGTCAGGCTGCTGTGTCCGCAGCGGTGGGATCGTCGAAGTGGAAGGCGACCACGAGCCCGGTTTCGGTCAGCTTGGGTCCGAGATCGGGATCCCCAAATGCATTTTCGAAGATGCCTCCTATGTACTTCGTGACCTCCGCAGAGTTGTGGAACCCCATCGTTGCCCTCTCTGGTCGACTTCATTGATTCAAGGCACCTGTCGTCGTGGGCCGGCTCGACGCTTCCGTGACCCAGCATCACGATGGGCGAAAGGCGGACGGTTGCCTGGCAACCACGCCTCCCACCTTTGATACAATCAACTCTATTTTAGATTAAAAAAATAATGCTACGTATGATCGGTGCCACAGTCAACACCTCGACGTGTTGACTGGCACCGGTTTTGGTGCACCACCTCTGCGAGACTTCCGCCAGCCCCACGCCCGTGCGAGCTTCCACCCGCTCGGCGTCTCGGCAGGGACATCTATACACATTTTTCTAATGCATAATAAAATAAACGGTTGGCCGGAAGACCAAGGGCGACCACTGTGAGCGATAATGCGATCGCGCCGACAGTTAGCGCTGAGCGTCGCCATCGGGAACGTCAGCGTCTGGTGAGTGGTCATCGTCGAGCTGGCCGGGTCGATCCCCGGTCTCGGGTAGAACCGTCTCCGCCCGCTCACCGGGTTGCAGTGCCGTGGTGTCAGTACTGACTGTCATGTCGCCTCCCTGCGGTATCCGCGCATGCACGCTGTCGCTACGGCAAGGATGGTGCTCACTGTGACCGGTATCGCCCTCCCCCGGAAGGAGGTCGATCCCTGTCGGGGTGATCGCTGTCGGGGACGGCTGCTGCCAGGTTCGTGCCTTGGACGCTCATGGCTTTCGGGGGATCAGCATCGATTGCGTAGCATCCACAGTCGATGGTTCAAGGCATTCGGAGTCACCTTCTCGCCTAGAAGATTAGCTGCTGCAGCGGTTTTCACCGTACTGCCCGCGAGTAACGTTGCGATGGACAACGTCCTGCGCGCCACGGCGGTCTCACGAATGTCCGGCAGCAGCCGCTCCGACGGTGCCGGCCACATCAAAGCAGGTAACGCGGCGGCGATGCGCTGGACACGAGACGTGTCGAGGTCAGGTACGCATGGCATCGTGATCGCAGTCCGATACCTCAGCTGCAGCTCCGGTCCCGATCGCAATGGCCGCGGCCACAGTTCCGTCACGCGGACATGACCGGAGTTTCGCCGGGCCGGTATCAGCGTTCTGCCCTTCCATGAACGGACGGGCGCGGTTGGCCGCCTCCCTTATGGTCGGTGATCGCAGAATGTGTAGGGCGCGCACACTTCGTAGGCGCTACTGGACGACGGACGACGTGGTGCAGATCAGTGGCACCTGATCGTCGCAGGCACCACCATCGCAAAGGGCGCGGCGAAGGTCCTGCGGCGCCATCCCGTACTCGGCCTTGAACGCCCGCGCGAAATGACTCGCGTTCTTGAAGCCCCAGCGGCGCGACACATCGATGACTGCGACCTCGGGCGCAGAGATGAGCGCATCGCGGCTGCGAGTCAGTCGGTGCCGCCGGACGTAGTCGCTCACCGATTCTCCGGTGTCGGCGAACATGGCATGCAGCGTCCGCACCGAGATCGCGTTGACTTCAGCGATTCTCGACGGCGTCAACTCGGGATCGTGCAGGGACCGCTCGATGTACCGACGAACCTGGGGTAGCAAGGTGACTCGTAGCGGTGCCGAGTCCAGGGGTGGGCTGTCGGTTGCAGTGATCAGCTGGACCAACTCAAGAGTGGCCGTGGCGGCAATGGCCACCGCCGCAGCGGGCAACGTCGCGAGTTCGCGCACCAGCAGGCTCATGTAGTCACCGAGCAACCGTGCCATCGGCGACCGGGCCGGGAGCTTGTCCGGTAGCGGGCCACGCATCGATACGAGTGGTTTCGGGACGACGAGGGTGACGGTGTGGATGCGGCTGGGAATGTGGCACGTGCCGGGCAGGGCCGCGTCGACGATGAAGAGGTCACCGGGTTCCAGGGTCGCCTGCCTGCCATCCTGTCCGACGATCTCCTGGCCTGCCGTGACCAAACTGATGACCAGCAGGTCCGACTTGGCTCCGCTGGGCGGGTGGGTCTGCCCCGAAAACAGGTCAGGGACATCGCAGTCGAGTATGGACAGACCATCGAACTGTGCACGCCGCACGATGCACGGCGATCGCCGGATCCGTTCGACGGGCTTCTCATCGACCGAGTAGGGCACCAGGGTTTCCGACATGAGGGTCTGCATGCGCTTGCTCGCGCCCAGCGTCTCGGCGTCGATCACCCACCGTTCGAATACGGCGATGGTCACGACCGCGCGCCTGACGTTCCAGCGCGGTACGCCTCGATGATCGGAGACAACTCGTCGGGGGTGGCACCGTGGAGGATGACGCCGTCCGCGCCGAGGTCGAGTTGGCCTCTGACCGCCGCGGCGCACTGCTCAGGAGTCCCTGTCGCTGACGCAGCCAACCATTCGTCGGGCAACAACGTCGCGATGTGCTCGAGCTGATCAACGGTCGTGGACAGACTGTCGATGACGGTCACTCCGCCCTGATGGAAGCTCTGCACCACGGCGTCGGCCCGGAATCGTTGCAGCACTTGGGGATCCCAACCGTTCGTCCGCACCATCAGGTCGCCGTATCCCTGAAGGTACGTCGCGAGCCGGGCAACCGTCTTCCGCAGCTGCAACTCCTCGGAGAGATGATCTCCAATCGTGGCGAAACACGACCACACTTTGACCTGTTGCGGGTCGCGACCCGCCTGCTCGGCCGCGCGTTTGACCGTGCGCACGCAACGCGCCAGCGTCTCGTCGGTGAAGAAGGTGTGCAACACGACCTGGTCGAACGCACGGCCGCCGAGCGCCAGCGAGTCCGGCCCGAAAGCTACGAGCCCCAGCGGGATGTCCTCGCAATAGTCCCTGCCGAGCCTCAATGCGGGATACCGCCCGATCGGCCCGTCATGTCCAACGATGGTCTCGCCGCGGAACAGTCGCCGCATGATTCCGGCGAAGTCCTCCATCTGCGCAGTCGTAACGGGAGCCATCCCGAAGGCGTCTTGCAGTGGCCGGATGCCGCGGCCGATGCCAAGAGTGAAACGGCCACCCGTGAGGCGGTGCATGGTCAACGCGTAGGCGGCTGAGACGACTGGGTGACGGGTGTTGTGGTTGGTGGCGGCCGTCGCGATGCCGATGCGCTCGGAGACGGCAGCCGCTGCACCGGAGAGACTGCAGGCTTCCTTGGTGTTGAAACGCTCGGAGATGAAGGTGTGCCCCAGACCCATCGTCTCGGCCTGGCGCACTTCGTCGATCAGTTCGCGTGGCCGGTCCGGTTGCCCTCCCAGTGTGTAGAAACCCAGCTCGGGCAGCTCCGTGGTAGTCACTTCGAGACTCCTTCGTCCAGTTCGGGCCATCGGCCATGCTGCTGGGTGATGTTCCACACTTCGACGATGCGGCCGTCGACCACGCGGAACACTTCGATGGATGCGATGGCGTCGTTGGCTCCCCCCGGCAAACGCATCTCGGCCTGGTAGACGATGGCGCAGAACTCGCCGTCGACGACGGTGTGCAAGAGCGTGAACTCGACGTGTTCGACTGTGCTCCAAAGCTTTTCAACCCGTGATATTGCCTGGTCCCGGCTGAGGACTTCCCGCCCATCCGGCCCGTGCCGGACGACCTGTTCCCCGAGGAGTTCGTGCCCTAGCTCGAAACGACGGTGGTTCCAGAGTTCGAGGTTGTACCGTTCGACGACCTCCCGCGTGATACTCACGCCGCCTCCTGTCGTGCGCCGCGCCGCAAGTCTCGTCCGGCAAGCGCGCTAAGGGTGCGGGGGGCGTCGACGAGATAGGAACTCAGCGCGAGGCGTCGCGGTAGCCGCACCGACAGACGTTCCTTTTCGATCGCGATGAGCGTGTGTCTGGTGATCTCCTGTGGCGTGATGAGTCTGCTCAGGTGCAACCGGTACAGCCGTTGCACCAGCGCCGAGAATGTCGGGTCGCTGCGTCCCTTGTCCATCAAGCCCGTGTCGGCGACCTCGCCAATCTCGACCTTCGTGAAGCCCACCGGACTGTGCCTCAGCTCCTCGGCGAGGTTGGCGGTGTGGTGAGTGATGAACGCCTTGGTCGCTGCGTAGGTAGCCAAGTTCGGCGGGCAGATCACACCGGCGAACGACGACACGTTCACGATGTACCCCCGCCCGCGCGCGATCATCCGCGGTACCGCCTGGCGCTGCAGCTCGGCGACGGCGACGACGTTGAGCGCCACGATGAACTCGAGGGTGTCGGCGTCCATCTCGGCGAACGGCCCGATCTTCTCGTCGCCTGCGTTGTTCACGACGATGTCTATCGGCCCGTCTGCCTCGACTCGGTCGAGAAGTTCGCGAAGCTCGGCCTTGTTGGTGAGATCGGTGGGATATGCCCGGCCATTGAGCTGATCGGCAAGTGCGCGTAGCGAATCGGCGCCGCGAGCGACGAGCGCGACCTCGGCGCCGGCAGCGCGAAAACCCCGCGCCAGCTCGGCGCCGATCCCCCGGCTCGCCCCGGTGATGAGCACTCTGGAGCCGGCGATCCTCATGACCGACTCCGGCTACCTCGGTTGATCCAAGTAGATACGGGGAGCGACGGTGGCGTGAGCATGGTCACAAATAATACTTGTTTGTGTCCAAACAAACAAGTAATCTCGCACTCATGACCACTTCATCGCAGATCATTCCGACGGCCGTGGACGCGCTCACAGCCGATTGGCTGACGGCTGCGCTTCGCGATTCCGGCACCATCGACTCGGCGACGTCCGTACGGGCAGTTCGCGCGGAGCAGATCGCCGAAGGGGTGGGATTTCTGTCCTACGTCTATCGACTCCACCTCGACGTCGATGGGGCGGGGCCATCGACGCTCGTCGCCAAGCTGCCCACCGATACCGCCTATCTCCAGTTTGCCGAAGCGACCGGCGCTTACGCCCGTGAGGTGTTTTTCTATGCCGACGTCGCACCCACTGCACCGTTGACGGCCCCTCGAGCCCATGTCGCACGACAGACGCAGGGGACAACCGACTTCGTGCTGCTCCTCGACGACCTCGGCGCACTCGACGCAGCCGATCACTTGGTCGGACTTACCTTCGAGCGGGTCGAGCGGGTCATCGACGCCTTCGCGGAATTTCATGCCTGGGCGTGGAACCTGCGTCCCGAGGCGACGCGTGCATCGGCGTTCCCGGCGCTCACCGATCCCGTCACGGTCGGGCTCTACACGATGGGTGTGGCACCTGGCTGGGCCACGTATCAGATTCATGGAAGGGCTTGTGCCCCCGAGGGACTCGCGGAGTTCATGGCGGACTTCCCGCAGCAGCTCCCCAGCCTGCTTGCGCGGGTCAGCGATCCGCCAACGCTGCTCAACGGCGATCTACGGGCGGACAACCTGTTCTTCGATGCCGACGACAACCCGGTAGTAGTCGATTTTCAACTGGTGATGCGGGGCGCGGGGATCTGGGACGTCGCCTACCTCGTCGGGCAGGGAATGACGCCGGCCGAGCGGGATGGTCGCGAGAAGCAACTCGTGCAGCGCTACGTCGATGCCCTTGTCGCCAGCGGCGTCCGCGGTTACTCCTTCGACGAAGCCTGGCGGCAGTTCCAGGCCGCAGCCTTGGCTCAGATCACCTTCCCCCTCACGGTGATGATGTCGTGGGACAGCCTCAACGACCGCGCTCGTGAACTGGTGCATGCGCTAATCGAGCGTGCCTTCGCCATCATCGAAGACACCGGCGCGCTCTCGGTAACCGCCGAGTAGTGCGCTTATCGTGTTCTCGTGACCGATAAGCCGCGCCGCACACAGCGAGAACGCGTCGGGGAGTCATCGCGCCGGCTAGCCGAAGCCGCCATTGCTCTGATTGCCGAACAGGGTTATGCCGCGACCACCGCGCAGGAGATCGGATTGCGCGCCGGCTACAGCCGCGACATGGTCCGGGTGCGGTTCGGCACCAAGGAAGCATTGCTCGATACGATCCTCACCTCCCAGTACGAGAGCCGAATCGACATCGCGGATGACACCAGCGAATCCGGGCTCGACCGTGTCCTCGGCCGAATCGCCAGGATGCGTCGCTTCGCCGAGGAAGACGGTCAGCTGCTTCGGGCCATGCTGGTGCTGAATTTCGAGGCCGCCCAAGCCGACGATCAGCTGCGCACGCGCATCCGGCGATGGCTCGATCAGTTCCTCGGCGGCCTCATCGAGGCAGTCCGGGCAGGCCAGTCCGACGCAAGCATCGTCTCTGAACCCGACGCCGACACGCAGGCTCGGGAGATCCTCTCCACCGCCATCGGTTACGCCTACTGGTGGATCGTCGAGCCCGATTTCGATTTGCCCACCGTACTCGATCAATGGGCCAAACGCCTTGAGGCCCAACTGCGCTCACCCGGCATGAGGCACTAACGTGCCGCTGCCGGTTCGTGACTGATCACCACTTTACCGAACCGCGCCCCCGCCCGGAAATGAGACAAGGCCGAGCGGGCCTCACTGAACGGGAAGACGCGATCGATCACGGGGTGCATTTGATGTTGGGCCAGTACGCGATTCATGTCCTCGAAGTCGCTGCGGCTGCCCACCGCGATCGAGCGCAATGTAGAACCATTCCAGAAGAATTGCATCAGGTCGATGTCTTCGCCGGACGGGGCGAGATTGCCGATGAGAGAGATCCGACCTCCATACGCGAGAGCGTGTGTCGACTGCGCGAGCGATCCGGCGCCGCCGATCTCCACCACGAGATCGACACCGCGGCCGTCAGTGAGTTTCTGTACTTCGGCACCCCAGGCCGGCCTGTCGATGTAGTTCACGACGTCCTGGACACCGAGTTCGCCGAACCGAGTGGCTTTCTCGGCGCTCGACGTGGTCGCGATGACGTGGGCTCCGGCCGCGATGGCGAACTGAGCAGCAAAGATGGAGACACCGCCCGAACCCTGCACTAGCACCGTGTCCCCAGCCGCCACCCCTGCTAGTGCCGACCACGCGGTAACCGCGGCGCATGGCAACGTAGCCGCTTCCTCGAAGCTGAGGTGGTCAGGTATGTGGACCAGTGCTTGCTCGCCGACCACTACGAATTCGGTCAGCCATCCGTCCAGCTCGAGTGCGTACGTCGGGGCGTGACCGCGCCTGACACCTCCGAACCACGTGGGATGGAAGGAGTTGACGACGCGATCGCCCACCTGAAAGCGTGTCGCGCGCTCGCCGACCGACTCCACCACGCCAGCCGCATCCGATAGCGCAATCTTGCCCACTGCGGGGCCCTGATCGAGGAGGATCCGATCGCGCGCGTTGAGCGAAGCCGCTCTGATCCGAACTAGGACTTCGCCCGCACCCGGGACGGGCACCGGCTCTTCAACGAGGTCGACCGAGGATGCGTTGTTGATTCTGAACGACTGCATATCGATAGCGTATGGATTCTGAGCAGGACGATCGATAGCATACCGTCCATGATTGATGCCCCATCGTCCACAAGCCGGTTCATGGATCCGTTTGACGACGTGCTCGCCACGATGGACATCGAGAACTCTCGATACATTCGTGTGCAGACGCGGGCACCGTGGGGTATTTCATTTCACCCGAAGGACGCCGCACACCTGATGATGATTGCTCGGGGCTCGTGCTGGCTGACGATGACGTCTGCCGATTCTCCAGTCCAGCTGAACGCTGGTGATTGCTATCTGATGCAACCCGGTTGTGATTTCACGTTGCAGCACCGACTGGGTGATGACGTAGTGAGCTGCGAAAGAGTACTCACCGATTACGACGTCACTCATGGCGGCGAAGGTGAGCTGACGGAAGTGATATTCGGACGGTTTCCCGTCGATACCGACGTTGCCCAGCCGCTGTTTGCGCGGCTGCCTTCGTACGTCCGCTTGGATCTGGACGGTCCGTCGTGCCGAGCCGTACAAGCAACGTTCGACCTCCTGGCACAGGCTACGGCGACGGGCGGCATCGGAACACACCTCATCGTTACCCGGCTCGCCGACATATTGTTCGTTCAGGCGCTTCGCGCGGTGCACGCATCGGCGGTCGGTGGAGAGGCCGGCTGGCTCAGCGCACTTCACGACCCGCAGATGGCACCGGCGATGCGCGCGATGCATACCGACATCGCGCGCCGATGGACGGTTGACGCGCTGGCACGAGAGGCACATATGTCGCGCTCTGCCTTCGCCGCGGCGTTCAAGGCCAAAACGGGTGACACCCCACTGGGCTACCTAGATTCATGGCGAATGTATCGCGCAAAGGCATTGCTTCGGGATTCATCGCTGAGCCTGCAGCAGATCGCCAGCCAGATTGGATACGGGACGGGTACCGCACTAAGCCGAGCGTTCGCCCGTCACCATGGCGTCGCGCCCGGCGCCTGGCGTCGTCATCACCAAATGATCCGGAAAGGCCGCGGATGAGATCTGCGGGTGTCCTTCGGCTTTGAACTAGCTGCACCACAACGGGATTAGGAGGCGGATATGAGGCTCGGGAAATCCTCTCGACCGCCTTCGGTTAAGCCACTGTGGATCGTCGAGCCCGTCCACTGTTCGAAGTTGTGCTCAAACTTCTCGGTCGAACGCGTTGCGCACTCGGCCACGGCCCCAGTCGCCCAGGTACCCAATTTCTATCCACTGTTAAATTACGCGAGGGCGTCGGGGCGTGTGACTCGGCTTGTGCGGGACCCAGGAACACGCGCCGACTTCTACAAGATCGGGTGGTCAACTGGGTGCAGAGGTTCAGGCTGGTTGGCCATAAACGGCCACGACGACGGTCCGGTCGATGCTGTTCTCCGACCACACTCCAAAAGTTGGCCTCTCCCATTGCGCCAATAGAGTCTGTACCCAATCGCGTCCGTGTCGACGATGACGCCTGTCTATTGCCCGCGCGACGCAGGACGGTGTCGCCGATCACCGGAGTGCGCGGATTGCGTCCGCCAATCAGTGGCCACGACTACCCGATCGATACCTGATCTCAGCGACGAACAAACGCCCTTGGTTGTCGACGATGTCCCAGGAGTAGGGCCCGCGCAGTTGTGTAATGCCCAGCGTGTGCACGATGCGGCGTGCGTCTGTCTCCGAGTGGATGTCGGCCACCCGCTGGCCGTCACTAGTGGTGAGTGTCCACATGGCTACACCTGCGGGTGTTCGGCCTGAGCCTGCGCGGTTGCGGCGGCGAGGGTTCCAGAGCGCATTGTTGCCTTCATGACGCGTTTTCCTCTACACGTGATTCGTCATTGGGCGGGCATTAGTGGTCACTGCACAACCCCTGCTAAAGCCCCCGCAAACCGAAGAAGGCACGCGGCCAACCGCGGGGCTGCAAGCACCAAGCCCCATAGGTGACGTGTACATGGTCCTTGGCGTGTTCCGCCGCATTTGTCGCGGGGATGGGAATAGGTGGTCACAAATCCCCCTCGAGGATGCGGCGAATAGCCCTCGCGACGTCCTGCCCGGCCCAGTGAAATGTTCCAGGGTGGTCTATCACCGCCCGTATCCTCGCCAATTTCTCGGCATCCGAAATCTGCGCCGGTTTCTCCAGCAGTCTCAAAGTCGCTAGCGGGCCGCTCATCACCACACCCCGGAAGTCTCAGAACTGATTCCCGTGAGCCCCAGCTTGCGTCGCTCGTCGTGGGTAAAGGCGGTTCCTCGGTTGAGGCTCGGTGTTGTCAGTGCGACCGGTGTATGTGAGTCTGCGCTTTTCATGATGCTATTCCTTATCGCGGTTCACCCGGTCAGTTGAGCATCAGCCCATCGACCAACAC
>Ga0193717_1002237_pt1 | contig 11269 bp, 9 predicted proteins | sample U2c2metaG_FD_145900 | JGI IMG/M metagenome (GOLD analysis project Ga0193717, IMG submission 145900) | Soil microbial communities from a riparian zone of the East river system, Colorado, United States - U2c2 | ecosystem: Environmental > Terrestrial > Soil > Riparian zone | place: USA: East River...
GCGGAACCGGCCGATATTCCGTCCGCGCAAAAGACGCTTGATGTGCCCGCGATCAAGGGCATCGGTGGCAGCCTGCTGTATTTCGTCGATCGCTACGGCGCCAAGGGGTCGGCCTATGATGCTGAATTCGAATGGCTGGCTGCGAAAAATCCCCGGCCGGAAGGTGCCGGGCTGCTTTATCTGGATCATCTCACCCACAACGTTCATCGCGGCCGCATGGACGTGTGGACTGGCTTCTACGAAAGACTGTTCAACTTCCGCCAGATTCGCTTCTTCGACATCGAAGGCCGCGCCTCAGGCCTGTTCTCACGAGCGCTGACCAGCCCCGACGGCAAGATCCGGATTCCGATCAATGAGGATGCCGGCGATTCCGGTCAGATCGAGGAATATCTCAACGTCTATCGCGGCGAGGGCATTCAGCACATCGCCTGCGGTGCCAAGGATATCTATCGCACCATCGAGACGTTGCGCGCCGATGGTCTGCCGTTCATGCCGCCGCCGCCACAGACCTATTTCGAGAAGATCGATGCGCGTCTGCCGCAACATGGCGAGGACGTCGCGCGGCTGCAGCGTGACGGCATCCTGATCGACGGCGAAGGCGTGGTTGACGGCGGTCACACCAAGGTGCTGCTGCAGATCTTCTCGGCGAATGCGATCGGCCCGATCTTCTTCGAGTTCATCCAGCGCAAGGGCGACGATGGTTTCGGCGAGGGCAATTTCAAGGCGCTGTTCGAATCGATCGAGGAAGACCAGATTCGCAGGGGTGTGCTGAAGGTAGATAACGCGGCGTAGAGATTGGCGTCATCCTGAGGTGCGAGCCATCTTCGGCGAGTCTCGAAGGATGTGCTGCACGCGCTGAACTCCATCCTTCGAGACGCGGCCAAGAGGCCGCTCCTCAGGATGACGCTGTAGTTAAGAGAACTTACCGTCCCACGCCCCACTCGCTCGTCAGCTCAGCGATATCCGCCTTCGCTGCGTCCCGGATCGCCGAGGGCGTGCGTGAAAACCTCGGCGCTGGTGCGGGTTGGGTGACGCCGTGGCGGGTAACAAACGTTTCGCGTGCGGCCATGTGCGGATGCTTGGGGGCCTCCTGCATGGTCAGGATCGGCGCGAAGCAGATGTCGGTGCCTTCCATGATCTTGCACCATTGGTCGCGGCTCTTGGTCTTGAACACCTCGACAAGTTTCTCTTTCAGCGCCGGCCAGGCGTCGCGATCGAGATGCGCGTCGAAGCAGGTTTCCGACAGGCCCGCGCGCTCGCGCAGCAGCGCATAGAATTGCGGTTCGATCGAGCCGATCGAGATGAACTGGCCGCAGGAGCATTCATAGACGCCGTAAAAATGCGCGCCGCCATCGAGGAAATTGGTCTCGCGCTGATCGGTCCAGCGGCCTGCCGCCGCCATGTCGAAAAACATCGACATCAGCGACGCCGCGCCGTCGCACATCGCGGCGTCGACCACCTGACCCTTGCCGGATTTCTTCGCTTCCAGCAGAGCGGCGAGCACACCGACTACGAGATAAAGTGCGCCGCCGCCGAAATCGCCGACCAGATTGAGCGGCGGCACCGGCTTCTCCCGTGTGCCGATCGCGGCGAGCGCACCGGTCACCGAAATATAATTGATGTCATGGCCGGCGGCCTGCGCCAGCGGGCCTTCCTGTCCCCATCCGGTCATGCGGCCGTAAACCAAGCGCGGATTACGCGCCAATACCACGTCAGGCCCGAGGCCGAGACGCTCCATTACGCCGGGGCGAAAGCCTTCGATCAGCGCGTCGGCGTTGGCCAAGAGATCCAGCACTTGTGGAATCGACGCCTTGTCCTTGAGGTCGAGTTCGACCACCTTCCGCCCACGCCCGGCCACCGACTTCAGATTCTTTTTCGCCCCGACGCGATCGAGCGTCACCACCTCCGCGCCCATGTCGGCCAGCATCATGCAGGCAAACGGACCCGGGCCGATGCCAGCGAATTCGACGATTCGAAAACCCGCCAGGGGGCCGGAGGTGCGGGTGGAGGCTTGCGGGGCTGATTTATCGAGCACGTTGTTTTTCCATTGACGCGTTTCCAAGACATTTCCAACACAAAGTGTCTCGCCTTAGTCAGGGCGTGGCAAGCACCCTTTTGGCCGCAGCAATACAAAGCGGCGCGCATCGCTGCGCGCCGCTGGTTTAATTAAAGTACGATAGATACCTAGCCGGCCTCTGCGACCGCGCGCTGCGCCATCACCTTGATCAGGTTGGCGCGATAGGCCGCCGATCCGTGGATATCGGTCAGCAGGCCGTCGGCCGAAATCTTGACGCTGTCGAGCGCGCCGGCCGACCAGTTCGCCTTCAAGGCCGCTTCGATCGCCGGTACCCGCATGACGCCGTTTTGCGACGCACCGGTGGCGGCGACCCTGACATCACCCGCCTTGGTCCTGGCGACGAACACGCCGGTGAGCGCAAAGCGCGATGCGGGATGCCGCATCTTGGCGTAGCCCGCCTTGGCTGGAATCGGGAATATGACCTGCGTGATGATCTCGCCGTCTTCAAGAACGGTCGTGAACAGTCCCTGGAAGAAATCATCCGCCGATATCGAACGCTTGTTGGTCTTCACGGTGGCACCGAGCGCCAGCAGCGCGGCCGGATAATCCGCGGCCGGGTCGTTGTTGGCGATCGAACCGCCGATCGTGCCGCGATAGCGCACCGCGGGATCGCCGAGTACCGAGGTGAGGTAGGCGATCGCCGGGATCGATTTCTTCACATCGGCGCTCTGCATGATGTCGAAGTAAGTTGTCGCGGCCTTGATGGTCAGCGTATCGCCTGTGGCCTCGATGCCGACCAGATCCTTGATCCTGGCGAGGTCGATCACGTCGGAGGGCGAAGCCAGCCGCTGCTTCATCACCGGGATCAGCGTATGGCCGCCGGCGAGATATTTTGAATCCGAACCCTTGGCGAACATTGCCGCGGCTTCGTCGACCGAGGAGGGGCGATGATAGATGGTCTCGTACATGATCGTGCTCCCTCTTACGCGTTGCCGTGGATGGCGTGCCACACCCGGTCGGGCGTCGCCGGCATCTCAAGCTTGTTGTTGCCGATCGCATCCGTGATGGCGTTGATCACGGCCGCGGATGCGCCGATCGCGCCGGCCTCGCCGCAGCCTTTGACGCCGAGCGGATTGCCCGGACAGAGCGTCGGGGTGTGCGAGAGCTTGAACGACGGCAGATCGTCGGCGCGCGGCATCGAGTAGTCCATGAACGATGCGGTCACGAGTTGTCCGCTGGAATCGTAGATCGCGCTTTCGAGCAACGCCTGGCCGATGCCCTGGGCGAGGCCGCCATGGACCTGGCCTTCGACAATCATCGGGTTGATCAGCCGGCCGAAATCGTCGGCGGCGACGAAGTTGATGAAGGTCGTTTTGCCGGTGCCGGGATCGACTTCGAGTTCGCAGATATAGGCGCCGGCCGGGAAGGTGAAGTTGGTCGGGTCGTAGAACGCGGTCTCCTTCAAACCCGGCTCCATGCCGTCAGGCAGATTATGCGCGGTGTAGGCCGCGAGCGCCACCATCGGCAGCGCAATCGACTTGTCGGTGCCGGTGACCTTGAACTCGCCATTCTCGATGATGATGTCGTCTTCCGATGCCTCGAGCTGATGCGCGGCGATCTTCTTGGCCTTGGCTTCGACCTTTTCCATCGCCTTGATGATGGCGGTGCCACCGACCGCGAGCGAGCGCGAACCATAGGTGCCATGCCGAACTGCACCTTGTTCGGTGTCGCCATGGACGATCTGCACCTGGCTGACCGGCACGCCGATCCGCTCCGCGATCAATTGCGCAAAGGTGGTCTCGTGGCCCTGGCCGTGGCTGTGCGATCCCGTCAGCACTTCGATGGTGCCGACCGGATTGACGCGGATTTCGGCGGATTCCCACAGCCCGACGCCGGCCCCGAGGCTGCCGACGGCTTTCGACGGGGCGATGCCGCAGGCTTCGATGTAGCAGGAGACGCCGAGGCCGCGCAGCTTGCCTTCAGACTTCGCCTGCGCCTTGCGGGCCGCGAAGCCCGAATAGTCGATGGCTTTCATCGCCGCGTCGAGCGACGCGCCGAAGTCGCCGATATCATAGGCCATGATGACGGGCGTCTGATGTGGGAATTGCGTAATGAAGTTCTTGCGGCGCAGTTCGGTCGGATCGACCTTCAACTGGCGCGCGGCCGTTTCCATCATGCGTTCCACGAGATAGCTCGCCTCGGGGCGGCCCGCTCCGCGATAGGCATCCACCGGTGTGGTGTTGGTGTAGACGCCCATCACTTCGGCATAGATCGCCGGGATGTTGTACTGACCCGACAGCAGAGTGGCGTAGAGATAGGTCGGCACCGCCGACGAGAACAGCGACATATAGGCGCCGAAATTCGCGTAGGTCTTGACCCGCAGGGCAATGATCTTGTTGTCCTTGTCGAACGCCATCTCCGCTTTCGAGACGTGGTCGCGGCCATGCGCGTCGGTCAGGAACGCCTCGGTGCGGTCGCCGGTCCACTTCACCGGGCGTCCGACTTTCTTCGACGCCCACAGCGCCACCATTTCTTCGGGGTAGATGTAGATCTTCGAGCCGAAGCCGCCGCCGACGTCGGGCGCGATCACCCGCAGCTTGTGTTCCGGCGCCACATTGTAGAACGCCGACAGCACCAGCCGGGCGACATGGGGATTCTGCGAAGTGGTGTGGAGCGTGAAATGCTCTTCGGCTTCGTTATATTCGGCGATTGCCGCGCGCGGCTCCATCGCGTTCGGCACCAGCCGGTTGTTGGTGAGGTCCAGCGTCACCACATTGGCGGCCTTGCTGAAGGCATCCTTGACGACGGCCTCATCGCCGATCGCCCAATCATAGACCACATTGCCCGGCGCTTCCGGATGCAGTTGCGGTGCACCCGGCTTGATTGCGGAGCGAACGTCGGCGACGGCCGGAAGCTCTTCGTACTCGACCACCACGGCTTCCGCCGCGTCCTTGGCCAGGTTCTTGGTCTCGGCGATGACCACCGCGACCGCCTGGCCGACGAAGCGCACCGTGTCCGGCGCCATCGCCGGCCACGCGCCCATCTTCATCGGGGTGCCATCCTTGGAGGTGATGGCCCAGCCGCAGATCAGATTGCCGATCTTGTCGTCGACGATCTGCTGGCCGGTCAGCACGCCGACAACGCCCGGCATTTTCAGCGCGGCGGTCGAATCGATGCTTTTTACCTTGGCGTGGGCGTGCGGGCTGCGGATGAAATGGGCGTGGGTCATGCCCAGCACCTTGATGTCGTCGACGTAGCGGCCCTTGCCGGTGATAAAACGTCGGTCTTCCTTGCGCACGACGCTTGCGCCAATGCCTTCAACGCCCATGTCCTGGTCTCCCTACCGGAGTTTTTGATGTCCGCCTGTTTTCATCAAAACGAGGCGATCTAAATCAGCAGTCGTCCGCGAGCGGCAGCTATTCCGCCGCTTGCGAAACCTTCATGCGTCCGGCGGCGTCGAGCACCGACTTGACGATATTGTGATAACCGGTGCAGCGGCAGATGTTGCCTTCGAGCTCTTGGCGGACGGTCTCCTCGTCGAGATCGCCGCTGTGCCGATGCACGATATCGATCGCCGACATGATCATGCCCGGGGTGCAATAGCCGCACTGCAGTCCGTGATTGTCGCGGAACGCGGCCTGCATCGGATGCAGCTCGTCGCCCTTCGAAATGCCCTCGATGGTGGTGACGTTGACGCCGTTGGCCTGGCCGACCAGCACGGTGCACGACTTGACCGCCCGGCCGTCGATATGGACGACGCAGGCGCCGCACTGGCTGGTGTCGCAGCCGACATGGGTACCGGTCAGGTTCAGATGGTCGCGCAGGAGATGGACAAGGAGCGTCCGGTCTTCGACGTCAGCCGAGACCGCCTTGCCGTTCACCGTCAGTTTGACTGTAGACACGCTGGTACCTCCCGCTGGCTTTTAATTATTCCAATTAGAAGGAGGGGAGCGGAACTTTGCAACTAGGAACTTCGTCGCGGAAGTTGATGGCGTTGCGATTCGGGGTGGCAGTTTTCCCCTCCGGTCGCTCGCACGGGTCCGGGTTTAAGCCATGGTCGTTGGGGGCCATGCCGCAAAGGATCCATTCCTGCGCCGTCCTGGGCCGAGGCAGACCTCTTTCCGCATCGGAAAGGGGCCTATCCGGCGCAACCTGGGGGCGAGGAGGGGCAGTATATTTACGGCCTTTTATCCATTGTGCCCTAGTTTACCCCGGGGTCGGGGACGCGCGGGTTCGATTGCGCTGCCCCCTTTTTGCAAAGAAAACGGGGGGTCAAGGTGGGATCGTCGAAGCGTGCCGGGCTGCAATCGCTCACATCGAAGTTTCCAACCCTGCGGTTTCGCGGAAAAATCATGCTCGGCTTTGCCGTCGTGCTCGCGATCACGGCCGTCAGCATGGGCTTTGCCTATCTCGGATTCGAGGCGGTTTCGGCCGGTGTGGCCTCGTACCGGAAAAGCGTGTCGGAAGCCGATCTGGCCCGCAACATCGACCGCGAGCTGATCTCGTATCGGGGTCTGGCGCGCTATTACGTGGTGACCGGGAAGGAAGACGACGGCAAGGCGGCCCTGAACGCCGAAGCCAGCCTGAAAGACGTGATCGAGCAGGCGATGAAGGGTACCACGCACCCCGGCGCGCTGGATCAGATCACGCGCTTGGCCCGGGAATTCAACGCCTTCACCAAGATTTTTGCCGAGATTCTCAAGGTCAAGGGCGAGAGCGCGCTGGTCGCGCAGAACCAGCTCGCCCGTGGCGGAAACATGCTGAAGTACAAGCTCGATGAGCTCTCGGGCAACGCCGGCGAAGCCGAGCTTCCGGCCGTCGAACTCGGCATCAAGCAGGTGACCGCGCAATATCAGGCGATGACGGCGTTCGCCAATATGTTCGTCGTCAATTCCGACCAGGCGGTTGCCGCCAGCGCGCTGGCGCGGCTCAAATTCGTCGAGAACTCGCTGCATGCGATCTCGACCACCGACGACAAGATCGTGCCAGGACTGAAGGAGGCCGCCGGGCTGCTGGAGGATTACAAGCAGGCCCTGAGCAAACTGGTCGAAAACTCCAAGTCGATCGAGGAATTGACCGCGGAGATGGCCGATTCCGCCGCCGCGATCATGAAGGGCTCCAGCGCGATGAAAGCCAACCTGCTTTCGGATCAGCAACGGCTGGAGGCGGAGTCCGACGCCACCATCGTGCAGACCGAGCATTTGATCGTGGCCCTGGCGGGCGGCGGCTTCCTGCTCGGCGCCGTGCTGGCGATCTTGCTGGGCAAGGGGATTTCCCGGCCGATGACGGCGATGTGCAAGGCGATGCGTGAACTTGCCGGCGGCCATTTCGACGTCGTGCTGCCCGGCCTTGGCCGCAAGGATGAACTCGGCGAAATGGCCGCCGCGGTCGAGGAGTTCAAGCTGCAAGCCGTCGCCAAGGCCGAGCGCGATGCCACGACGCAAGAAGCGCAGAACAAGGCCAGCAGCGCGGCGCGCCGCACCGAACTCATTCGCTTCGCCGACGAATTCGAAACCGCGGTGGGCGCCATTGTCTCGAATGTTTCGGCTTCCGCCGTGCAGCTTGAATCTGCGGCGGGAACGCTGACGCGAACCGCGGAAACCACCCAGAGCCTGTCCAGCAGGGTCGCGGGCTCCTCGGATGAGGCTTCCAGCAACATGCAATCGGTCGCTTCCGCCACCGAGGAGTTGTCGGCGTCGGTCGATGAAATCGGCAAGCGCGTCCGCGAATCCAGCCGGATCGCGGAAGCCGCCGTCGTTCAGGCGCAACAGACCGATGGACGGATCGGCAAATTGTCCCGCGCAGCGCAGGAGATCGGTGACGTCGTCAAATTGATCACGGCGATCGCCGAGCAGACCAATCTGCTGGCGCTCAATGCCACCATCGAAGCCGCCCGCGCGGGCGACGCTGGACGCGGCTTTGCCGTCGTCGCCTCCGAGGTCAAATCGCTGGCAAGCCAGACCGCGAAAGCGACCGACGAGATATCGTCGCATATTCTGGGCATGCAGGGCGCGACCCAGGAATCGGTTGCGGCGATCAAGGAGATTGGCGGCACCATCAGCCAGATCTCGGATATCGCTTCGTCGATTTCGGCCGCCGTGGAGCAGCAAGGCTCGGCGACGCAGGAAATCGCCCGCAGCGTTCAGAATGTTGCGAAGGGCACCGACGAAGCCGCGGCTGACATCATGGAGGTCAATCGCGGCGCGACCGAAACCGGCTCGGCGTCGGCAGACGTGCTGAACTCGGCGCGGACGCTCTCCAGCGAAAGCACGCGGCTGCGGGCGGAACTTGATCGCTTCATGGCCAACATCCGCGCGGCGTAAGCAGGCAACTATGTAATGACGCCAAGGATTGACGACGCAGAGGCTTGACGACGCCAAGGCTTACTCTCGCCCGAAGGCTTACTCTCGCCCGAATTGATGCTTTAGTTCGGTCTTGGCGCGCTGCAGCCGATCCCGCTGCGTTTTGGCCAGGGTCTTGCCGGCCCGGTTGATGTAGAATGTCAGCATCGAGAGCGCGGAGCGATAGGCGCCCGCCTTGCGGCGCGAACTATGCTCCGCCGAGCGTTTGAGGGATGCCGCGATTTTCTTCGGATCGGTGAGGGTAAACACGCCACGCTTCAGATCCAGCGCGTCGCTTTGTTTCGTCACGCGCTGCGACCACCGGCGCGGCTTCCTCGTCGCCGCAGAGTTTGCGGGAGTTGCGCTTTTCACCGCTTTCGTCGCGCGCTTCGCACGGCCCGGTGACTTACGCGCCGCTTTCCGACGTTCGACCATGATCAACTCCAATCGTTGTCAGGCGAAAAACGGTGGCCGATCTCCTTGGTTCCGACGTGAACAAGCGGGAACCTCGAGCGCGGGTCCGCGTTATCGTCCGTGGCAATCATCATGATTGTCGGGATCCGCATTCTGAGAACCTTGGAACGGCGTGTTCCGGGGTATTTCTCATTGGCATATTCGGATGGATTGGCAACGGATGCGGCTCGGGTCGGCGGCCAGTGACATTGCTGTGGCTTCTGCACCCGTGCCGCAGGACAACGATCTCATCATCGAGAGCAGCATTCCGGCGCGGCTCGATAATCTGCGCTGGAGCGGCTTTCACACCCGTGTGGTGCTCGCGCTCGGGATCACGTGGATTCTCGATGGGCTGGAAGTCACGCTCGCCGGCGCGCTGGCGGGGGCGCTGAAAGAAAGCCCGGTCATGCGTTTTTCCAATTTCGATGTCGGGCTTGCCAATAGCGCCTATCTGGCCGGCGCCGTGCTCGGCGCGCTCGGCTTCGGCTGGCTGACCGACAGGATCGGGCGCCGAAAACTGTTCTTCATTACGTTGGCGCTCTACCTCGCCGCAACGGCAGCCACCGCGTTGTCCTGGAGCGTTGCAAGTTACGCGCTGTTTCGCTTTCTGACCGGGGCCGGCATCGGCGGCGAATATACCGCGATCAATTCGACGATCCAGGAATTGGTGCCGGCGCGCTATCGCGGCTGGACCGATCTTCTGATCAACGGCAGCTTCTGGATCGGCGCGGCGATCGGGGCGATCGCTGCGATCGTATTGCTTGATCCCGCAACCATCGGGCCGGATCAAGGCTGGCGGCTGGCCTATTTCATCGGCGCCTGCCTTGGCCTGATCGTGCTGGTGATGCGGATGTGGATTCCGGAAAGCCCGCGCTGGTTGATGATTCACGGTCATCCCGATCAAGCGAACGCGATCGTTGCCGACATCGAGAGATCGGCGACCGGCGATGTGCCGCAACAGGATCTGCCGAAAATCAAGATCCGGATGCGCGATCATACGCCGCTCGGCGAGGTGGCCCGCACGCTGTTGACCACCTATCGCCAGCGGTCGCTGGTCGGTTTGGTGTTGATGGTCGCGCAGGCGTTTTTCTACAACGCGATCTTCTTCACTTTCGCGCTGGTGCTGACGGATTTCTTTCACATCCCGGCGGGTCATGTCGGATGGTACCTGCTGCCGTTCGCAGCCGGCAATTTTCTCGGACCGCTGGTGCTCGGACGTCTGTTCGACACGCTGGGCCGCCGTACCATGATCACGCTGACCTATGGCATATCGGGCGTTCTGTTGGCGCTGTCGGGATATCTGTTCTCGATCGGCGCCTTGACTGCGCAGAGCCAGACCATTGCCTGGATGGTGATTTTCTTTTTTGCCTCGCCGGCCGCAAGTGCGGCCTATCTCACGGTCAGCGAGACGTTTCCGCTGGAAGTCCGTGCGCTGGCTATCGCGCTGTTTTACGCGATCGGAACCGCCATCGGCGGGGTGGTGGGCCCCGCCTTGTTTGGTGCGCTGATCGACACCGGATCGCGCAACAGCGTTTTCGCCGGCTACCTTTTTGGGTCGGCATTGATGGTGGCTGCGGCGGCAGTCGCATGGCGCTATGCCATTGCGGCCGAGCGCAAATCGCTCGAATCTGTCGCACGGCCACTCGCCTTTGTGGAGTAGGATGACATGAAGCAGGATCTCGCCGAAATGCCTTTACGAGAAGATTTATCGCCGCAAGACGAGCAGGCGCCGGACGCCGTGCCGGTGCCGCACGCGATGGTGCCGCATTTGAGCGAGACCGCCGTTCTGCTTGATATCGACGGCACGCTGCTGGATCTGGCGCCGACGCCACGCGAGGTATGGGTGCCGCCGGGCCTCGCCAAGACGCTCAATGGTTTGCTGCAACGGACCTCGGGCGCGCTTGCGCTGGTCAGTGGACGTTCGCTCAACGATATCGATTTGATCTTCGCGCCCGAACAATTTCCGGGGGTTGGAGGCCACGGCGCCGAAATGCGGATCTCGAGCGACAGCGAGGCGGTCGCGACCCATGCGCCGCCGATGGACAAGGAATTGAAGCGGCGGCTGGCTGCGATAGCCAAACTCAGCCCGGGAATTCTGCTCGAAGACAAGGGCTATTCGCTGGCGCTGCATTACCGGCTGGCGCCGCATGCCGAGAAGGCGATTTACGAGGCGGTCTCGCTGATCCGCGCCGATTTGCCCAACGCCCCGATCGAGGTGCTGCCCGGCAAATGCGTCTGCGAGATCAAGCATTCCGGATTCAACAAGGCGTCGGGCGTGCTTGAACTGATGAAGCACGAACCGTTCAAGGGACGACGTCCGATTTTCATCGGTGACGATGTCACCGACGAAACGGTGTTCGCGATCATGCCCGATCTCAATGGTTTGGCTTTTTCCGTCGGCCGGCGCGCGCAAGGCGTCGCGGGCCATTTCGATGAACCGAGCGATGTGCGTGCCTTT
>Ga0193717_1002239_pt1 | contig 11265 bp, 8 predicted proteins | sample U2c2metaG_FD_145900 | JGI IMG/M metagenome (GOLD analysis project Ga0193717, IMG submission 145900) | Soil microbial communities from a riparian zone of the East river system, Colorado, United States - U2c2 | ecosystem: Environmental > Terrestrial > Soil > Riparian zone | place: USA: East River...
CCGATTGCTCGATGATCATTTGTCTTGTCTGTTCCCCTTTGTTCATTTTCTTCGATTGAGAACACAAAGATAAATGACCGATCGGTCATGTCAAAATTTTTTTTCAGTGGGCGTACACATTGACGAACAGACTTTTTTGCAACGCCATTGTCATTTTAAATAGCGATGATCTCATAACAAAACCTACCTTTGCCCAGTGAAACCGCTCTCGCTCATATTGGCAATTATTGTTCTGGTGCAAAGCTGCATGCCTTGTACGGACATTTTTGCAATAAGGCTGGACAATGAAAGATCAGAATTCACCAGTTCACATGGATGCCAGGACCCGCAAAACGATTTGTGCTCGCCGTTCTGTCAATGCGGCTGCTGCACAGGGTTCGCTTTTATATTTCATCCTTTGCCTGCCATTGCTTCATTATCAGAGATTTCCCCCCGACATGTTGAATTTTATCTCTCTTCTATACGGAAAGTGTCGCTTCCCATTTGGCAGCCGCCCCAGTTAGCTTCTTAGTTTTTTTTCCTTTATTATTTATTTCATCGTTCGACACAAACCGAGGTTATGGCCGGATCAAGGTCATCAACCCGCAAACGGTCTGTTTACAGAAATACCAGATCATTATGTTCGACAAGATTATTCGTTTTTCTATCAAGAATAAACTGGTCATCGGAGTCTTTGCATTGGTCCTGACGGCCTGGGGCATTTTCTCCCTGTCCAGCCTACCCATAGACGCAGTACCGGATATTACGAATAACCAGGTGCAGGTGATTACCCGGGCACCTACCCTGGGAGCACAGGAGGTAGAACAGTATGTCACCGCTCCCATCGAGCTGTCCCTGGCCCATATCGCGGACGTCATCGAAAAACGATCTATATCGCGTTCCGGCATTTCGGTGATCACTATTGTTTTTAAGGACAACGTAAACGTCTATTGGGCCAGACAGCAGGTGAACGAACGGCTGCAGGAGGCTGAGACTAATATCCCCAAAGGGGTGGGGCAGATTTCTTTGGCCCCGATCACAACCGGTCTGGGAGAGATCTACCAATACGTGCTCCATGCCAAAAAAGGATATGAAAAGAAATTTACGGCGATGGACCTGCGTACTCTTCAGGATTGGATCGTGCGTCCCCAGTTGGCCGGAACCGAGGGACTGGCCGAAGTCAGCGGCTGGGGCGGTTATGTCAAACAATATGAGATCGCGCTTGACAACGAAAGACTCAATGCACAGAATATCACGATCCCGGAAATATATACGGCGCTGGAAAAGAACAATGAAAACACCGGGGGCTCTTATATTGAACAACGCAGCAATACATACTTCATCCGTGGACTGGGGCAGGTGAAAAGTCTAAACGATATTGAAAAGGTCGTCATCAGGAGCGTCAAAGGCATACCGATACTGATCCGTGATGTGGCTGATGTACAATTCGGAAGCGCCAATCGCTACGGGGCGGTCACTCGCAACGGAGAAGGAGAAGTCGTGGCCGGTGTGGCGTTGATGTTGAAAGGGGAGAACTTCAGCAAGGTCATCGCGAATGTCAAAGAGCGGATGAACCAAATTCAGAAGTCGCTGCCGGAAGGGGTGGTGATCGAGCCGTTCATCGACCGGACGGAGTTGGTCAATCGCGCCATTGGCACAGTGAAAAAAAACCTGCTGGAAGGCGCCTTCATAGTCGTCTTCGTGCTCGTGTTGTTACTCGGTAACCTGCGGGCTGGTTTAGTAGTGGCCTCCGTGATCCCTCTTTCCATGCTATTCGCTTTTGGGATGATGCGGACCTTTGGCGTCTCCGGCAACCTGATGAGCCTGGGAGCCATTGACTTCGGACTGATCGTCGATGGCGCTGTCATCATCGTGGAGGCGATCATCTTCAGACTGACGGAAAGCAGCGCTTTACGGGCCATTCCGGCCGTTCCGAGGCTCACGCGGCCGCAAATGGATGCAGAAGTGTATGCCGCTGCATCAAAGATCAGAAGCAGCGCAGCCTTCGGGGAGATCATCATCCTGATTGTCTACCTGCCACTGTTTGCACTGGTAGGCATAGAAGGGAAAATGTTCAGACCCATGGCAGAAACAGTGGCTTTTACCATACTGGGGGCTTTTATCTTATCACTTACTTATGTCCCCATGATGAGCGCCCTGTTGTTAAGCAGGAACACCACCCACAAAACGAATATATCGGACAGGATAACGAAATTCTTCCACCGGGTTTACCAACCTCTTTTGAAGTTAGTACTACGATTCAAAATTACCGTTGTGGCCCTGGCGCTTATCCTGTTCATCGTTAGCATTACTGTTTTCAACCGTCTGGGAGGGGAATTCATCCCCACACTTGAGGAAGGCGACCTGACGGTGGAGATCGCCATGATGCAAGGCACTTCTTTAAGCCAGGTGGTCGAAACATTCGGCAAGGCGGAAAAGATACTAAAGGAAAAATTCCCGGAGGTAAAACAGGTAGTGACCCGGATCGGCAGCGCGGAGATACCTACTGACCCCATGCCCCTGGAAAAAGGAGATATGATGGTGGCTATGCTGCCCAAAGAAAAATGGACAAGCGCGGGGACGAAAGAACAGATGATAGAAAAGATGGAGGAAGCATTGTCTGTCATTCCGGGAATCAACGTGGAGATCACCCAACCAATGCAAATGCGGTTTAATGAATTGATGACGGGCATCCGCCAGGATGTGGCGATTAAAATATATGGGGATGACCTCGACATACTAACGGGCCAGGCGGATAAAATAGCGGGGCTCATCGGGAAGGTAAAGGGGGTGAGCGAGCCTTTTGTCGAAAAGGTATCGGGACTGCCACAGATCACTGTAGAATACAACAGGGATAAGATGGCGCAATATGGCTTAAACATCAGCGATGTTAATACCATCCTGAGGACTGCTTTTGCGGGCAATGTGGCGGGCGCAGTGTTTGAAGGAGAGAAACGTTTTGACATGGTGGTGCGACTGCAAAGGAATCTCCGGGAGAACATTGTAAACATCGAAAATCTCTTCATTCCTTTGCCCTCTGGGAATCGGGTTCCCTTAAACCAGGTTGCCAGTATATCCTTCAAAGACGCTCCTGCGCAAGTATCCCGGGAAGACGGTAAACGAAGAATTTACGTAGGGTTTAATGTACGGGGACGGGACGTGGAAAGCACGGTAATGGAGATCCGGCAGATCCTGGACAAAAACCTCAAACTGCCCGCCGGTTATTTCGCGACATATGGCGGCCAGTTCCAAAACCTAAATGAAGCCAAACAGCGGCTCTCAATTGCGGTTCCTGCTGCCTTATTCCTGATCCTGGTGTTGCTGTATGTTACTGTCCGCAGTCTCAAACAAACCCTGCTCATCTTTACTGCCGTCCCCTTCTCAGCAATAGGCGGGGTCTTCGCGCTATTGATTCGGGGCATGCCCTTCAGCATCTCGGCGGGCGTCGGTTTTATTGCCCTTTTCGGGGTATCCGTGCTCAACGGTATTGTGCTGATCGGGTACTTTAACCAATTAAGGGAGGAAGGCGTAACCAATGTCTACCACCGGGTTATGCGCGGAACGGAAGTGCGGCTGCGTCCTGTTGTTATGACCGCATCGGTGGCATCGTTGGGTTTTCTCCCAATGGCCTTATCAGGCAGCGCCGGTGCAGAAGTGCAAAAGCCTCTGGCAACTGTTGTAATCGGGGGATTGGTCACAGCGACTTTTCTCACCTTGTTCGTGTTACCCTGTTTATACATCCTTTTTTTAGGAAAAGAAAAAACAAGCACTAAAACTATGAAACCCGTATTATCGGTATTGCTGCTTCTGGGATTATTCTCCCTGGCAGGGATCCGGACAGTGAATGCACAGACGGCTCCTTCGGGCTTGTCCGCTTACATTGGCCTGGCGCTGCAAAATAATCTGCAGATCAAGACCTCTGGATTGGAAGTGAAGCAAAGCCAGGCCTTACAACGTTCGTCCTTCGACCCCGGCAAAACCAATTTCCTGATGACGCAGGACCCCACCAGCGGCGGCAATATCGACAACTCCATCGGTATCACGCAGAACTTCGCCTTCCCAGGCTTGTACAAGAACCAAAAGAACGTACACCGGGCGCAGACTTCCTTGCTCGAGAATGCAAAGGCCATGACGGAAGCACAGATCATAAAAGAAGTTAAGCTGGCCTATTATAACTACCTCTATGGGCTCGAACGAATTAGAGTCCTGACATTTTTGGACAGTCTTTATGACGATTTCTCCCGGAAGGCGGACGTCCGTCAGCGCACCGGAGAGACCTCCAACCTGGAAAAGCTGACAGCGCAGAACAAATACCAGGAAGTACTGCTGCGGAAAAAGGAAGCCATCGCCGACCTGAAGGTCTGCGAGCTGACCATGCAGCAGCTGATCAATAGCGACGAGCCGATGGCGATACAGGAAGACCTGTTTCCGCTTCCCTACACGCCATCAACAGACACCACCGGCAACGGATATGCCCCTCTGATCCATTATTATCAGCAGAACAGCACCCTCGCCAATGCGCGGGTGAGGCTGGAAAAGGCAAAGATGTTGCCCGAACTGGTGGTAGGATATAATCAGCAGCTCGTGATCAAAGGGTTTGATCCGGCAAAGATCAACCGTGGTTATTCTTCGGGCACCCGGATTGGCGGTTTTCAGCTGGGATTGGCTGTACCCCTTTTCGCGGGTGCCTATAAGGCCAGGATCAATGCTGAAAAGATCGGTGCATCGGTCGCGGCCTCGCAGTTAGCCGCCGCCCGTCTGCAGTTAAGTACCGAGTGGAATAAGGCCTACCAGGAATTCCTCAAGTTGAAGCAAACCATAGATTATTACAGGGCATCCGGTCTGTCGCTGGCGGCAGAACAGATCCGGGTCGCCCAATTTGCCTTCAGCAAAGGGGAGATCGGATATATGGAATACATCCAGAACATCACCCTGGCGACTGACAGCCGCCTGAATTATCTGAAGACTGTCAATGACTACAACAAAACCGTGATCAGCCTGCAATATTTGAGAGGCGACAGGTAGTTGAACAAACAAATTAAACAGCATGAAAATGGGATTCATTCGATCTTTCATAGGTATATCCCTCCTGGGGACGATCTTTTTGTTTGCCTGTCAGAGTAACAAGGGCGCTGAACCGCTCGCAGCGGCGACCGACAGCGCGAGGGACAGTGTAACGGGCCTTGCAAATGACAGCGCAACTGACGGTGCAAAAGCGCAGGCTCAACTGAAACTATCTCCGGAACAGATCAAGGCCGTAGGTATTGAGATCGGCCCCATCGAACAAAAAAATCTTCATGCAGTGGTAAAGGCCAGCGGCCAGCTTGCCGTCCCTCCTCAGAATAAAGCCGAAGTAAATGTATTGATGGGGGGTATTATCAGGTCCATCCAGGTATTGGAAGGGCAGGCGGTAAAGAGAGGACAGGTCCTGGCCACTCTCGAAAACACCGATTTTATTAAATTGCAGCAGGAATATCTGACAAGCAAAAATCAGTTTTCGTATACCCGGGAAGAGCTGGCCCGACAAAAAGAGCTGAACGAAGCGGGGGCAGGAACAGGCAAGAACCTGCAACAGATCCAGGCAAACTACAATGCAGAGACCTCAAAACTCTTGACGCAGGAAAAACAGCTGCAGCAACTTGGCATTGATCCGGTGAGTGTGGCCGGCGGGCATATAGTCTCACAGGTATCGGTAACGGCCCCCATAGCGGGCACAATCGGACACATCACCGTTAATACCGGTACCTATGCGGAAACAGGGAAGCCGCTCATGCAGATCATTGATAATTCTAAGATCCATTGCGATCTCACCGTCTATGAAAAGGATCTGTTTAAGGTCAGGATCGGCCAGAAAGTTAATTTTATATTGACGAATCAAAATAACCAGCTCATTGAGGGAAAGATTTATGGGATCAACAAGTCTTTTGAAGATGACAGCAAAGGCATAGTCGTACATGCTATCATTGATGGTGCTAATACGTACAAGCTCATTCCCGGCATGTATGTAACGGCGCTGATCGACGTAGGCAACCAGCAAACTACGGCGGTACCGGCCGATGCACTGGTGCGGTCGGAAGGAAAGGACTATATTTTTATAACGGAGGAGAGAAAGAAAACTGACGGGCTGGTGGCATTTACAAAAACAGAGGTAGTCACGGGAGTAACGGAATTGGGCTACGTGCAGATTACCCCCCTGGCAAATCTGCCGGAAAACACCTGGATCGTAAAGAAAGGGGCTTTTTACCTGTTGTCAAAAGAAAAGGCAAAGGGAGACGACGACAAATAATCAGTATACATGGATTGGGATCCACACTACTGTATCCTTAAAAGTAAGACGAAATGCCGAATATAAACCCGGCGGTAGTTGCAGGCGGGTTGCCCAATAGATCCCTTTGCTTCTGAATGCGATAATTCAAACGCAATACAGTTTGTGGATTTGGCCTGAAACTTACCGCCGGCATTACGCTCCAAACATCGTCAGCAATATTGCCACCGGTTTGTTTAAATTTTCCAACATTCCAATCTACATATTCAAACCGGCAGGCAACATTTACTACGGCGCCTTCCCATCCTGCTATTTTCTTTTTTAGAACAGGTTGTACAATGTCCATGAAACCTCCCCGCTGTCCGCTGCCAAACTGTTGCGAATACGTTTCTGGAATGTCGACAAAAATCCAGGACCATTCCCCGATAATGTTGGTATTTGTTTTCTTAACCACCGTATTAAAATCAACAGCCAAAATATCAACTCTCCTTTTTTTATCCAATATCAGCCCGTCATCCTGCCATTTATTATACAGCCCTCCCATATACGACAGGCCAATCTCTCCGATGCCGGTATTTTTAACCGCTAATTTTCCTGTTATCAACGGTTCGCCACTGGAACTTTCTTCGAATCTTTCAGGGTTGTCTTTTGCAGCAGGTAAATAGGTCTTGTTTTGGCTGTTTTGGATAATAGAATTATCAAAGCCTCCTGTTAAATATAGTTCGTACCCGAACATCCAGTTATTACGATAGTGTTTTCCATATAAGCCAAACCCTGCGTTGCTCCACGTATCGGGCAGCATTTGTTCGGCCGCAATGGGTCTGTCCGTAAATTCCCACTTAGGCCCGTCATGGTTTTGATTAAATGCGCCGATAGGATTTAAGATCATACCTCCTCTGAGGTTTAATAACGGATGGAACTCAAAGTCTAAAGCGGCAAATTCCACCGCAATAGAATTCTCCGAAGGTTCGTATTCTATCTCAGATAAGAACTTGATCCGTTTGGAAATGCTTGAGGAAACAAATAAGGTAAGTCGCCTGAACTGAAATTGATGCCCTTCCGAAATGCCATCTGTACCCAGGTGTTGCCAGTTAGCTTCTACATAACCTCCTAAAGAGACCGGAAGTTTTCCCATTTGCAAAGAAGGCCTGTTATAAATGGCATCCATATTCATTACAGGCTTAGATGTGTCTTTGGGTACACGTCTTAACAGGCTGGGGTCTATTTGCGCATTGGCAGGCAAGAATCCGATTATGAAAAGAGCAGTTAAAAAATAGTTCAATCTCATTTCAAAGATATTTGCAGTTGATCCTCAGTAATGGTTACAGGAAAAGTTCTAAGCGAAGCACTGGCCGGGCCGTTTTCAACTTTTCCATGTTTGTTAAATTCGCTGCCGTGCGCAGGGCATTGCAGTTTATCGCCAAACGCTTGCAATTCTGTTCCCTGGTGCGTACACTTCATGAGTAAGGCTTCGTATTTGTTGTCATCAAACCGATACAGATATATTGGATACTGCAATAATTCATTTTGCACTACCAGATATCGTTTAAATTTTTTTTTAGAGGTATCTTTTATTTCAAAGGCGGTTAAGGGCACAACCATATCAGAATCTATTATAGGTGCAGTTATCATTTTTACAGAACTGCAGCCTTCCAACAGGGATAGTAGCAAGCCACCGCTTATGCAACTGGCGCATCCTGCTGCTATAAATTTTCTCCTCTTCATTTGTTATAAAGTCTTTAAAAATTTGATGATCTTCTGTCGTTCTGCTTCGGTAAGTTCGTTGTAAGCACTTATTGCATTGGCGGCCTCACCACCATGTAGTTGAATGGCTTCTTCGATGCTGTTTGCCCTTCCGTCATGTAACAAAAAGTACTGCCCGCCCTGCGATTTGGGCGCAAGACCTAAACCCCATAATGGCGCTGTCCTCCATTCGCTTGTTTTGGCATTGCCTTCAGTGTAACCATCATCCAGACCAGGACCCATATCGTGTAGCAACAGATCGGTATATGGCGCAAATTTTTTGTTGCTCAAAGCTTCAACGGGAGAAATGCCTGTTTTCAACTCCGGCCTGTGACAGCCGGAACAATTGATGTCAATAAAAAGCTGCTTGCCTGCCAATACCGCGGCATCATTTTGATTGCGTTGAATAGGGGCCTTTAATGTTTGCAGATAAAAAACAACATCATTAATGATATTCGTAGAGATCTCAGGATCAATATCTAAATGTGAATAAACGTCATTGAGTTGAAAAGCGGAAGTGATGCCAATATCCTGGTTGTATGCATTAACTGTTTGTTGCAGGAGGTTATAAACGCCCGCCTTTTTTCCAAAGCGGCATATATATTTCCCGTGTCTTTTTATAGCATTCGGCTCCGGAGTTACAAACGAAGGAAGACCATTCCAATTCGGTGAACCTCTAATCCCATCACCATTGTCATCGTCAGGATCGCTCATAGAAAGAATATCTACGTCCGGCACTAATTCCAAAAATCCCAAACCTGTATTGGTCGGAGGAGTAAATTTGGCTGAAGTGGCGCCTGCCGGTATTTGTTCAGGCTGGTAACCGGGCAATGCCCTGTCTTGCAATTGCGGTCCTCCCTGGTTCAGAAAATGATTTCCTGTACTGTCAATTTGCCCAAATCTTGTAAGGGTGGTGAATGGATGCCCTTTCCCGTCTCCCGAATGACAACTACCACAACTCGTAGCTACGAAAACTGGCCCTAACCCCGTCTGCTTTGTAAAAACCTGGCCCGTAAAAGCGGCATCCCCCTGACCATGTTGTGCCGCTTGTGCGTAGGTTAATCCATCCACAGGCCCGTCAAGGACCTGGTCGTCGACCGGTGCAGGAGGCTCCAATTTTGAGCAGGCAACTGCCAGGGCCATCAACCCTATAACAACAAATAGCTTCTTCATTCTTACAAAAGTTGATTTATGCAAACCTAATATATAAATTTAGGTATACCAAAATTAAGAAATTTGGATACTTTAAATCCGTATTTTTGGCACTACCGCAAGACGCGTAAAGAAATAGAGCTATTTTTGCTCGAATTATGGTAATATCTGTTACAGAAGAGAACTATCTTAAAGCTATATTTTTAGTGACCTATCCTGCAGAAGGAAGAGCAGGTAACCAGTTAATTGCTGAAAAACTTGGTTTTAATCCTGCCTCAGTAACTGAAATGCTGCGTAAACTGGCAGAAAAGAAATTAATTGAATATAACCGGACCAGCGGTGCGAAATTGACCAGAGAAGGGTTGAAAGCCGCGATAAAAGTTGTGCGCAAGCATAGATTATGGGAGACCTTTTTAGTCAAGCATCTCAACTTCAAATGGGATGAAGTACATGAAGTCGCGGAACAACTGGAGCATATTCAATCTGACAAATTATTAGACGAGTTAACCATTTTTTTGGGAAACCCAAGTTTTGACCCACATGGCGACCCGATACCTGATAAAAACGGGAGGATTCCGAATCTGAAGTCTAAGAACTTATCGGAGATCGAAACCGGTAAGAAAATAAAGGTGGTGAAAGTCGCCGATAATACTCCTTCTTTTTTGAAATATCTGGATAAGCAGGGTATAGCTTTGGCCGATACACTGATTATTAAAGAAATTCAGGATTTCGATAAGTCTCTATTGATTGAGGTCAAAGGGAATAAAGAAGTCTATTTAAGTGCAGAGGCCGCGAAAAAAATATTGGTGGAATAATTGTCAAACTAATTTGAGGATAATTAAACCTAAAATCAATCATATGAGAAATGTAATCTTCGGAATCAACATTACCTTAGATGGCTGCTGTGACCATACCAAATTCAATCCCGATGAAGAAATGATGGACTTTTTTACGCACCTCACGCGAGATGCTGACACATTCCTATACGGACGTAAAACTTATCAATTGATGGTTCCTTATTGGCCCGACATAGCGAAAAACCATTCCGGGCAGACAAAAGCAGAAATCGAATTTGCCCAGGCATTTGACGCCGTCGACAAAATTATTGTTTTCTCACAATCATTAGACAGCCCTGAAGGAAAAAAAACGAGAATTGTTCGTACGAGCCTTCACGACGAAATACTGAAATTGAAACAAGAACAAGGCAAAAATATTTTAACAGGTGGTATATCCATTCCTTCACAACTTGTAGAGCTTGGTCTGATCGATGAATATCATTTTGTGGTTCACCCGATAGTTGTAGGAGAAGGGAGACGGTTGTTTGAAGGTATCAGCCTGCAAGAAAAATTACAATTAAAACTTGTTGAGTCAACGGTTTTTAAGTCGGGGGGTGTTGCCCTTCGTTATTTGAAGCAGTGAATCGAACCTGCAAGGTTAGTAAGACTCGCGACTGCTGGGAACGGATGGCTGAAACAGCTTCCAATGTCCCTCAGAGATGACTTCGGGTAACCTAACGACCCGCAAATAACTTTTCGTGCTATGTCAGCACCAGAGGACAAAGCATAGATCGCGGTGGGAACGAAAAGGGCGCTCGCTTCGGCAATTGGTTTGCCCAAAAGGTCAACCAGCGCGTCGTTTATTTTCGTATTGTCCGACCTCGATAAAATAACCGTCCGGATCGCGGATGTAGCAGCGGATCTCGGCGTACTTGGGGATCGGCTAATAAACTTTTGCTCGATCCCAGTTTGGTACCAGGTGCTTTTACCTACACCATTTGCTCCTCCGAGGATATAGAGCGTGATTCTTTTTGCTAATTTGCCTGACTGGGGCGTTTTTCCGTAAACCGGGGGTTGCACTAGTAAACATTTGCGCCATACAACATTACCCTTATGGCATTGTCCACCATCTAATCCCCATACTTTCTACGAGTCTGTTTCCCTTCACGCAATTCCGCCGACTAATTAATATAGCACCACCTCATTTAAATAAACCAACATGCTTGCTGTCATTCGCCTCCGCTTTCCCAATACCGCCGCCAGCGAAGTCTGGTCCGACGCCACCATGAACAATTGGCTCAACCCCTCGATCCCCTATAGCCTCGCGCATTTCTGGTCGCGTACCTCACT
>Ga0193717_1002241_pt1 | contig 11259 bp, 8 predicted proteins | sample U2c2metaG_FD_145900 | JGI IMG/M metagenome (GOLD analysis project Ga0193717, IMG submission 145900) | Soil microbial communities from a riparian zone of the East river system, Colorado, United States - U2c2 | ecosystem: Environmental > Terrestrial > Soil > Riparian zone | place: USA: East River...
TCCGAAGGACCAGCTGAAGGCCTTCGCGGGCTATTTCGCCTCGGTCAACCGCAACAAGCGCTCCGTCAGCCTGGATCTCAAGCATCCCGATGCGAAGCGCGTGCTTCAGAAACTCATCGACGAAGCGGATGTCGTCGTCGAGAACTACCGTGCCGGGGTGATGGAGCGGCTCGGCCTGTCATACGAGTCCCTGCGCGAGCGCAACCCGAAGCTCGTCTACGCGACAATTCGCGGCTTCGGTGACGAGCGCACGCTCAAGAGTCCGTACTCGGAATGGCCGGCTTACGACGTCGTGGCGCAGGCCTTTGGCGGCATCATGGCCATCACCGGCGAAGAGAACGGAGCGCCGACCAAGATCGGCCCGGGCATAGGCGACATCGGTCCCGCCATGTTCTGCGCTTTTGGCATCGTCTGCGCCGTTCACCGGGCCCAGCGCCTAGGCGAGGGGCAGTTCGTCGATGTGAGCATGGTCGATTCGATCCTGGCGATGTGCGAACGCATCGTGCACCAGCACAGCTTCGGCGGACTAGTGCCGGCACCGCAGGGCAACCACCACCCTTTCCTCAGTCCCTTCGGCACTTATCCCACCAGCGACGGCGCTTGCACGATCGCCGCCTACGACGATGCCATGTTCTCCAAGCTCTGCGCGATCATGGGATTGCCGGATCTCCCTTCCGACGAGCGTTTCGCGACTTATGCAAGCCGCTATGAAAACCGCGAGGCGCTCACCGATATCGTCTCCGCATTCACTTCGCGGCATTCCAAAACCGAGTTGCTTGAAGCTTTCGGTGGCATCATTCCCTTCGGCCCCGTGTTCCGCGTCGACGAGATCGTGGGAAACCCTCATTTCGAAGCGCGCGAAATGGTCGTGAAGGTCGATCATCCCGGCATGACGGAGCACATCCGGCTGGCCGGTGTCCCGGTGAAGATGAGTGAGACCCCCGGTGAGATCCGCCACCGCGCCCCTCTTCTGGGCGAGCATGCCGACGAAGTGTTGGCCGAGATCGGCTTCACGCCGGAGACCATCGAGGCGTTGCGCGTGCACGGCGCCATCGGACCCCGGCCCGTGCTTCCCACCCCATGAAAGGAAAAGAGATGTCGCTGAAACCTCAGAGGCTGCGTCGCGTGCAGCTCGCCGTGCCCGGATCGTCGCAGAAAATGCTGCGCAAGGCATCGGAGTCGGCTGCGGATCATGTATTCCTCGATCTCGAGGATGCGGTGGCGCCAAGCCAGAAGGAAGAAGCCCGACGGAACATCGTCGAGGCCCTCAACACGCTCGACTGGGGACGCAAGACCCGCTGCGTGCGCATCAACGACCTGGGAACGCGCTACGCCTATCGCGACATCATCGACATCGTCGAGGGCGCCCGGGAAAACATCGACACCATCATGATGACGAAGGTCAAGAGTCCGGCGGACATCCATTTCGCCAGCACCCTGCTTCGCCAGGTCGAGGAGACTCTGGGCCTAGAGAAGCGCATCGGCATCGAGGCCCTGATAGAGGAAGTGGAAGGCCTGCAAAACGTCGAGGCGATCGCCAAGGCGGATTCGAGACTCGAGGCGCTGATTTTCGGCATGGGTGATTTCTCGGCATCGATGGGCGTCTACATCAAGCCGAATGGCAAGGTCGCCGACTACCCCGGCGACATCTGGCATTATGCCCGCTTCCGCATGGTCATGGCCTGCCGCGCCGCGGGCATCGATGCGATCGACGGGCCCTATGCGGACTTCCGGGATGCCGAACTCTACAAGGAAGAATGCCGTCGGGGGCTGGCGCTCGGCTGCACGGGCAAATGGGCCATCCATCCTGCGCAGATAGACTGGGCGCTTGAAATCTTCACGCCTGACTTGGTCGAGGTCAGCAAGGCCCGCAAGCTCGCCGCCGCTTACCGCGAAGCCGAAGGTCGCGGCCTGGGCGCCGTGCAGATCGACGGAACGATGGTCGATGTCGCCTCCATCCGGATGTTCGGAGCCATTCTGCGTAAGGCCGACCTCATCGGCATGTAGGCAACCTTCTCGAATTCATCGACCTTGGAGAAACCGACATGAAATTTCCGTCCTTCCTCAGCCACCGGATCCCGCCTCTGCTTTTGAGCGTGGTGCTTGCGGCGGCACCGACTCTGGCCCATGCCGCCGACGTTGTCGTCGCTTCGCTCGGCGGCATATGGGAGACCGCCACCCGCGAGTGCTTCGTCGCGCCATATGAAAAACAGACCGGCAAGAAGGCCTTGGTGGTGCTGGGGACCAGCGCCCAATGGGTGAATCAGGTGGCGGCGAATCCATCGAAGCCGCCGATCGACCTGATCCTGGTGGCTCCGGACATGGTCATCGAGAATGTGAAGCGCGGCCTGGTCGATCCCTTTACCGTCGACAAGCTACCGGTGCTGAAGGACATGGATCCGCAGATGCTCGCCATTGGCCAAGGGCACGGCGTCGTGGTGGGTTTCAGTTCCATGGGGCTCGCCTACAACAAGAAGACCGTCAAGAACCCGCCGAAGACGTGGGACGAGTTCGTGACGCGCACGGAAAAGGGCGAATGGGAGGCCGCCATTCAGGGCATGAAGCAAGGCTCGACGCCATCGACCGTCCTGTGGGCGCTGGCCAAGAATTACGGCGGTGGTGCCGACAATATCGATCCCGCCTTCGACGCCATCAAGCGCATGCGCGCCGGCGGCCATATGCGCGTATGGAACGACATGAACGAGTTCCTCAACCTGATCAAAACGGGCGAGATCGATATCGGCATGTACTGGGAGGGGCGCACCTGGGCCTTCCACGATGACGGCAACCCCGAGATCGGCTTCATCAAGCCAAAGCCGGGCGTGGCCATTCACAGCACGCTGGTGCAAAAGCCCAAGAACAGCAACGAGGAGGCGTGGAATTTCCTCAACGTCATGCTGTCCGAACCGGCGATGTCGTGCTTCGGCAACCGTATGCAATACGGCGTGGGCAACGCGAAGGCGGTCTATTCGCCGGCGGTGGCGGACAGGATTACCAAGCTCGACGAGATTCTCTGGCCGCCCTATGACAAGATCGCGCCGAACGTACGAGCCTGGGTGGAGCGCTGGAACAAGGAAGTCGAACGTTAGGTTGGTCCATCCGGTACCGACCGTGGAAGCTGATATTGTCGTTCTTACCGTCGCGCAAGCATCTCTGTCGCGAGGATGCTCCACTCCTCTTGCAGCGGCAGGTCGGACACAGAGCGGCCGGCACGCCGATACCAGCCGCTCGCGTTGCTCATGTCGCCTTCCTGCCGATGCAGGTGCGCGTGCACCCAATCGCAGTCCGGCTCCCCCTCGTGTTGCTGGACGCATTCATGCGCCCGATCCCAATCGCCATGAAGCAGCCACCAGAGCGCTTGCAAGGCGGGCCCGACACCGGACGGCGGCGTCGCGGCTGACACGCTGCCTCGGAATGCCTCGATCTCGGAGGTGGCAACAGGGCGATTCATATGCCCTTTATAGCACCTTTAATGACTAATGTCCGAGAGCCGCCGGACGGAATGCGGAACGGCGTTGCGGGTCGAAATAGGGCACGGCGTCGAGCAATGTGCGGGTATAGGCTGCCTGCGGCCGCTGAAAGACTTCCTGGCTCGGCCCCGCCTCCACCACCTGCCCGGCCTGCAGCACGACCAGATCGTCGCACAGCATCCGCACGACGTTCAAATCGTGGCTGACGAACAGCATCCCGATCCCATCCTCGCGTCGCAGCCGGTCGAGCAGTTGCAAGATGACCGCCTGCACCGACACATCGAGCGCTGCCGTGGGCTCGTCCAGGACCAGTAGACGGGGCCGCGGCGCGATGGCCCGCGCGATGCCGACCCGTGCTTTCTGCCCCCCCGAAAGCTGATGCGGGAACCGTTCGAGCAACTCCATCGGCAACCCGGCGCGCCCGGCGGCCTCGCGCACCCGCGTCCGGAGCACCTCGCCGTCGCGCAGCCGTTCGAGCCGACGCAACGGGTAGGCGATGCTGTCGAACGCCGTATGGCGCGGGTTGAGGCTGTCGTTGGGATCCTGGAACACGATCTGGATGTCGCGGCGCCGCGGTGAATGGTGAAACTCCCGGGCAGGGACCCGCGCGATCGACTCGCCGTCGAACACGATGTCGCCGTCATCCGGGTCCAGCAGGCGGCAGATCAGGCGCGACAGGGTGCTCTTGCCCGACCCCGACTCGCCCACCAGCCCGAGAGCGCCGCCCTGCGGGATATGGAACGACACGTCATCCACCGCCCGCGACGGGCCGCCGAAGGATTTCGCGACGCGCACCAGTTCGAGCAGAGGCGGCGTGCCGGCCGCGTGCACGCGGGGCAGCGTGACGACCGGCGGCGAATCGGGCGCGAGGTCGGCAAGGGTCGACCGCCGCGTGGGCGACGCGGCGACCAGACGCCGTGTGTAGGCGTGCGCCGGGGCCTCGAACAACGCCTCGGTCGGTCCGTGCTCGACCACCCGCCCGGCCTCCATCACCGCGATCCGGTCGCACCACCGCGCGGCAAGACCTAGGTCGTGCGTGATCAGGATCATCGCCATGCCTCGATCTGCCTTGATACGGGCCAGCAGCTCCATCACCGTCTGCTGCGTGGTGACATCCAGTCCCGTCGTTGGCTCGTCGGCGATCAGCAGGGCGGGCTCGCAGGCAATGGCCATGGCGATCATCACCCGCTGGCACATCCCGCCCGACAGCTCGTGCGGATAGGCAAGCAGCCTTGCCTCCGGGTCGCGGATCAGCACGGCGCGCAGCAGGTCGAGGGCCTGCGTCCGGGCGGTGGCGCGCGACAGCCGGCCGTGGGCTGCCAGCACGTCGACGATCTGCTGCTCCACCGTGCGGATCGGGTTGAGAGCCGCCCGCGGATTCTGGAAGATCATCGACAAAGCCGAACCGCGCAGCCGCCGCAAATCCGCGTGGCCGGCACGGGTGATGTCGCGTCCTTCGAACCTCACCCGCCCGCCCGTAATCCGCCCGGCCCGGTCCAGCAGCCGCATCACGGCGAGCGAGGTGACGGACTTGCCCGACCCGCTCTCTCCCACGATGCCCAGCGTCTCGCCGCCCTCCAGGGCGATGTCGATGCCATGCAGGGCCGTGACGATCCCATGCCGGGTCGAGAACGCGACCTGCAGGTTCTCGACCTGCAGCAACGGCGACGTCACGTGCGCATGCGCGGGTCGAGGATGTCGCGCAACCCGTCGCCCAGCAGGTTGAAGCACAGCACCGTCATCATCAACGCCAGCCCCGGCAGCGCCACCAGCCACCATTTGCCGGTCGTGATGAAACGCGCGCCCTCGGCCACCATGATGCCCCATTCCGGCGTCGGCGCCGTCACGCCGAGCCCGATGAACGACAGGCCGGCGGCATTCAGGATCGCCCAGCCCAGATTGAGCGAGATCTGCACCGCCATGGCCGGCAGCACGTTGGGCAGCAGCACGCGGAGCACGACCGAAAGGTGGCTATCGCCGCAGGCGCGCGCCGCCTCCACCCAGCCGGCGTTGCGCCGCACGTTCACCTCGGCGCGCGCGAAGCGGATATAGAACGGCAGGTTGATGACGGCGGTGGCGATGACGATGTTCTCCACCCGGTTGCCCAGCGCAGCGACCAAGGCCATCGCCAGCACGAACAGCGGAAACGCCATCAGCACGTCGACGAACCGCCCCACCCAGCGATCGAGCCTGCCGCCGCGATAGCCGCAGAAACCACCGATCACCGCGCCCACCGCAAACGAGATGCTGACGGCGGACACCGCGATCATCAGATCCAGTCGCGTGGCAAAGATGATGCGGCTCAGGATATCCCGGCCCAACTGGTCGGTTCCCGCCCAATGGGTGCGCGAGGGGGGTTCCAGGGCGTGCGGCACGTTCGACGCCACCGGGTCATACGGCACCAGCGCGGGCGCAAACACGGCCACCAGCACCAGCAGCAGCGTGCCGAACGCTGCCAACGCCGTGACCGGATTGGAGCGCAGCACATAGGCGATGTGCCGTCCGGTGCCCGACCGGCCGATGAGGGCGGCCTCGCTCATCCGACCGACACCCGTGGATCGGCGATGCCATACAGCACGTCGATGGTGACGTTCACCAGCACGAAGATCATCGCCATGAGCAGCACGAAAGCCTGCACCGGCGCATAGTCGGACGCCAGCAGCGCGTCGAGCGCGTAGGAGGCAACGCCTGGCCAGGAAAACACCTTCTCCACCAGCACGTTGGCTCCCAGCATGGTGGAGAACACGATGCCGGTGATCGTGAGCACCGGCAGCAGTGCGTTGCGCAGCGCGTAGGCCACGATGATGCGAAGGCGCGGCAGCCCCATGGCGTGTGCGGTGCGGATGAAGTCGCTGCCGAGCACGGCCAGCATCGACGCACGGGTCATGCGGGCGAGCGGCGCCAGCACGAACAGCGCCATGGTGAAAGCCGGCAGCAGCAGTTGCGTGAAGGCCGCCCACCATCCTTCTCCGTCCCACGCCAGCGCGAAGTCGAGCAGGTAGAAGCCGGTGATATCGGGCGGGGTGGAGGCAAAGATGTTGATCCGCGCCGTCGGGTCCGGCGCCCAGCCGAGCAGGTAATAGAATGCGTAGATCAGCAGCAGCCCCGACACGAAGGTCGGCACGCAGACGCCCAGCGTACAGAGCATCCGCACCGCATGGTCCACCGCCGACCCTGGCCGGAGCGCCGCCAGGACGCCGAGCGGCAGGGACAGCAGCAGCGCGATGACCAGCGCCGTGCACGTGAGCTCCAGCGACGCTGGCAGCCGGCGCTGAATGTCGAGCACGACCGGCTGCCCGGTGGTCATCGACCGCCCGAAGTCGCCGCGCGCAATCTCGCCGAGATAGCGGACGAGCTGAACCGGAATCGGCCGGTCGAGCCCCATGGTCCGGCGCAACTCCTCGATCTCCTCGCGTCCGGCGCTGGGGCCGGAGGCGAAGAACACCGCGGGATCACCCGGCAGCACGCGCATCAACACGAAGGTGACCACCACCACGCCGAACAACGCCGGGATGGACGCCAACAGCCGTCGACCCACCCGCCGAAGGATGCCGGCAAGCAACCGCTAGACCCGGGTGAGCGTACGGAAGTCGGCCTGCCGGTAGAACTGATACGTATACCCGTCGACCGACTTGGCCATCACCGCATCGTGGTTCGGCTGCCAGAGCATGATCAGCGGGGTCTCCGCGGTGAACAGCTCGATCATCTGCTTGCAGCCCGCGTCGTACTTCTCCTTGTCGGTCTGGTAGCGGGCATCGAGGGTGAGCTCCTCCATCTTGGTGCTCTTCCAGCTCGCGAAGTTCCAGCGCTGGTCACGGGTGAAGTAGAGATAGAAGTAATAATAGGTGTACGGCAGCCACGCCGTGGCTCCGTCCGTGAAGAAGGGCATCTTCTTGTCGGATTCAAGCGTGTTGAACTCGGCGTCCGGCTTCTTCTGGATCTCGACCTGGATGCCGACCTTGCCCAGCGCCTCCTTCAGCAGGGCCGCCATCGGCTCGGCGGTCGCGGCCTGGCCGGTGGTGAAGGCGAAGGTCGTCGAGAAGCCATTCGGGAAACCCGCTTCCGTCAGGAGTTGCTTGGCACGGGCCGGATCGGTCTTGTTGGGGATCGCCTGCGGGAAGCCGGCATCGGCCGGGGTGGTGGACCAGGCGGCATCATACAGCTTGGTGCCACGGCCGAAGATCGCCGCCTTGTACATGTCCTCGTAGGGCAGCGCCGCCGCCACGGCCTGCCGCACCTTGAGATTGTCGAAAGGCGCCATCTGCGTGTTCATCGTGATATGCGTAAAGCCGTTGGTCTGCGGGATGGAGGCGACTTTGGACTTCGCCGACTTCTCGATGGTGGGGATATCGCTGGCGGCCAGATCGATGGCCAGATCAGCGTCGCCGCGCTCGATCAGGTTGGCGCGGGTCGCGGGCTCCGGCACGGTCTGGATGATGATGCGGCGGAACGCCGGCAACGCGCCATTCGGCCCGCCGACCCATTTCTCGTTGCGACGCAGAACCGTGCTTTCCCCAGGCTTGTGACTCTCCACGATGTAGGCGCCGCTCGCGGCGGTGTTGGTCTTCATCCACTCCATCGCCCAGGGGTCTTCAGGGGTGGCATGCTGCTTGGCCAGCTTGCTGTTGATCATGATGACGTAGCAGACGCACAGGTTGGCCAGCGCCAGCCGATCCGGTTTCTCGAGCGTGACCGTCACCGTTTGCGGATCCACGATCTTGAATTGGTCGGCGCTGGTCAAAGACCCGGTGGAGAGCTGCGGTGGTGCCAGGGACTTCGCCAGCACGTGGCGATCCAGCGACCACTTGACGTCCTCCGCCGTCACCGGCGTCCCGTCATGCCAGGTCGCGTCGGTGCGCAAGGTGATGGTGATCACCTTGTTGTCCGGGCTGATGCTGTAGGATTTAGCCAGTTCGCCCCGGATGGTGTTGGCATCGAACACCCAGTTGTCGCCCAGTTTCTTGCGCCCGAAGGCAAACAGCCGGTCGTAGACGTTCATGCTGAGGCCGAACGATTCGCGCGTCGCGCCGGGCATCGTGGTGTCGAGCGTATTGATGGTTGCCCCGGTCACATATCGGAGCGTCTCGGCGCGGCTCTGCGCCAAAGCCGGCGCCGACCCGCCCACCAACAATGCCGCGCCCGCCGCACCTTGCAGAAGAACTCGACGTTTCATCTGATCACCATCTCATCGGTTAAAGGAGCGGCATTTCCCGGAAGAACCTGCACCGCCCGCGGCCTGTCCGAGCAGCCGGCGATGCACGGAGAGTCCCTGAGGGTTGACGCAAATCCCATGCCACTGAGCAATCTCGGTCCCGGGGGATCCCCTTGGCGTCGGGTTGCATGGCCCTAGCGGAGCAGATTGGGAAGGAAGGTCGCGATCTGCGGCAGGAAGACGAGAAGCAGGATGTCGACGCAGAGGATGGCGACGAACGGCAGTACGGCGACGGCAAGCCGCTCGACGGGAATGCCGACCATCGACGATATCACGTAGAGATTGAAGCCGAGTGGCGGAAAGAGCAAACCCAGCGCCGAGTTTTGCGCCAGGATGATCCCGAACACGATCGGATCGATGTGCAGCTCCTTCATCAGCGGCAGAATGACCGGCACCAGGACGAGGATCGTGGAGATTCCCTCGAGCATCGTGTGCAGTATCACCATGAGGATGTTGAGAAGGATGAGGATGACGATCGGGTTGCGCGATATTCCAAGCAGCATTTCGCTCAGCTTCTGCGGTCCCTGAAACATCGTCATGACCCAGCTGAGCAGGGTCGCGGCGGCGATGATGAGCGTGACGCGCGACGCGCTGAGCGCCGCTTCGAGGACAATCCCCGGAAGCTTGCGCGGCGCGATCCCGCGATAGAGGAAAACGCTCACCAGCGTCGAATACACCACCGCGATCACGCCCGATTCGCTCGGCGTGGTGATGCCGCCAAGGATGGTCACGAGGATGAGGACGGGCGTCATCAGCGCCGCGCTCGCCGCCCAACCGGTCCGTGCGATAGCTCGTAATCCGACGTCGGTTTCGCGCGGATAGCCGCGACGGCGCGCGTAGATGTAGATGACGAGTGAAAACGACGCCGCGACCAGCAGCCCCGGAATGAAACTCGACAGGAAGAGCGTCGCCACCGACACGCCGGTGACCCAGGCATAGACGATCATCGTCGAGCTCGGCGGGAACATGAGGCCGAGCGACCCGGCCGCCGCCTGCAGCGCCGAGGCGAACTCCAGCGAATAGCCGCGCTTCTCGAGCTGCGGGATCATGATCGAGCCGATCGCCGCCGTATCGGCCACCGCCGAACCCGAGATATCGGCGAAGATGACGCTGGCGCCGACATCGGCGATGCCGAGCCCGCCGCGGATGCCGCCGAAGATGCTGGTGACGAAGGCGACAAGGCGGGTCGCCATCCCGCTCGACGACATCAGGGTGCCCGTCAGCATGAAAAGCGGGATCGCGAGCAGGATGACGCTGCTCGTGCCGTCGAAGAAGCGCTGCGGCACGATGTCGAGCGGCATCCGCGCCGACTGCAGGATGACCACGGAGGTGACGGCCAATGCGAAGGCCACCGGCATGCCACAGAGCAGCAAAGCCAACAGCACGGCGACGAGCACGGCATAGATCACCGCGCCTTGGAGTGGCACCGCCTGGATCATATAAACGCCGAACATGGTGACCGCCACGAGCAGCAGCTCGGCGACGCCCGGCCGTGTCCGGATGAACCTGTCGACAACGAAGATCGTCATGGCCACGGACGTCACGGGAATGACGAGGTAGCCCCAGACCTGCGAGAACGGCAGCGAGGACATGGAGATCGTGGCCGCCTGGTCGGCTGCTTGGTAGCCGTAGAAAACCAGCACCGCGAGGAGGGAGAGCATGCCGCCGGTCGAGACGGCGCCGAGCCGGCGGGCGATTCGTGCCGGCACGCGATCGGTGAGGATGGCGATGCGCGGATGATTGTCGCGGGCGAATCCCGAGGCGGCGCCAAAGAAGGTCAGCGCAACGAAAAGATAGCCCGCCACCTCGTCGCTCCAGGCGAAAGGACTGCCCTCGAGGTAGCGCGACACGACGCCCGCCCCGGTTACGGCCACGAGGAGCAGAAGGGAAACAACGAGGGCCCCATCGCATGCCGCAGCGAGGCAGCGCACGAGCCATCGCCACGGATCGCTGCGCCTGTCGCCGGCGATCCCCGCCGAACCCTCAGAGGCCTGGCTCGACACTATTTCGTGGCTGCGATGTCGGCGAGGTTCTTCTCCCCGACGGTCGGCGCCCATTTGGTCATCACCGGCTTCACCGCCTCGATCCAAGGCTTACGGTCGGGCTTGGTCACCTTGACACCCGCAGCCAGCAAGGCCTTCATCGAAACGTCGTCGGAGGCGATGTAGGCTTCGCGCTCCGTCGCGATCGCGGCCTTCGCCGCCGCCCTGACCGCCTCCTGCTGCTGCGGCGTCAACCCGTCATAGACGCGCTTGCTCATCACCAGGGGAGCGAGGAGGATCTGCCACTCGACCAACGCGTAGTGTGGCGCGACCTCGTAGAATTTCTTTGCCTCGTAGTTGCTGTTTGCGGCTTCGGCGGCGTCGACCGTCTTGTTCTGCAAGGCCACATAGAGCTGACTATATTGTATCGGCACAGGGTTGGCGCCGAGCGCACGGAAGGTGTCGAGGTTGATGCCGCTCGGGATCACGCGGACCTTCATGCTCTTGAAGTCGTCGAGCGTGTTGATCGGCTTCACACTGTTCAGGACGTTGCGGATGCCGGCTTCGAAAAAGCCAAGGAGGATAAGGCCCTTGG
>Ga0193717_1002242_pt1 | contig 11251 bp, 7 predicted proteins | sample U2c2metaG_FD_145900 | JGI IMG/M metagenome (GOLD analysis project Ga0193717, IMG submission 145900) | Soil microbial communities from a riparian zone of the East river system, Colorado, United States - U2c2 | ecosystem: Environmental > Terrestrial > Soil > Riparian zone | place: USA: East River...
CAGCGATGGCCCATCGTCGTATTCGCGCTGGTGATGGCGGCGATCCCGTTCATCCCGGGCATGCCGCCGTTCTGGATCGTGTTGCTGGACAATATCGGCTTGTCGGCGCTGGTGGCGATGGGGCTGGTGCTGCTGACCGGCGTCGGGGGCCTCACCTCATTCGGCCAGGCCGCGTTCTGCGGTTTCGGCGCCTACACCACGGCGGTACTCACCACGGCCTATGGCCTGTCGCCGTGGCTGACCTTGCCGCTGTCGCTATTGGTCAGCGGCATCGCCGCGGTCGTGCTTGGCCTCGTCACGGTGCGGCTGTCGGGCCATTACCTGCCGCTCGGCACCATCGCCTGGGGCCTTGGGCTGTTTTATCTGTTCAGCAAGCTCGAATTCCTCGGCCGCAATGACGGGATCTCCGCGATCCCGCCGCTGTCAATCGGCTCGTTCAAGATGATCGATCCCGGCACGATTTATTTCGCAATCTGGATCGCGGTCGTGATCAGCGCGCTGTTGACGATGAACCTGCTGGACTCCCGCACCGGCCGCGCGATCCGCGCGCTGCGGCGCGGCCATGTCGCGGCCGAAGCGTTCGGGGTCCATACGCCGCGCGCGAAACTCCTGGTGTTCATCTATGCCGCGGTGCTGGCCGGACTATCCGGCTGGCTCTATGCGCATTTCGTCCGGGCCGCCAACCCGACGCCGTTCGGCGCGCAGGCCGGCATCGAATATCTGTTCATCGCGGTGGTCGGCGGCGCCGGCTATGTCTGGGGCGGCGTGCTCGGCGCCGCCATTGTCGTGATCCTGAAGGAAGTGCTGCAGAGCTATTTGCCACTTTTGTTCGGCGGCTCCAGCCAGCTCGAGACCATCGTGTTCGGCATCCTGCTGGTGACGCTGCTGCAGCTGGCGCCGACCGGCGTCTGGCCGTGGCTGATGGCGCGGTTGCCGTTCAAGCCCGGCCGCAAGCGCCCCGACACCTCGCTGACCCTGCCGGCGCGCCCGCGCGCGGCGTCGATGCCTTCGGTGCTGCTGCAGATCGACAATGCGCGCAAGCAATTCGGCGGCGTGATCGCGGTCAATGACGTCTCGTTCGACGTCCAGGCCCGCGAAATCGTGGCGCTGATCGGCCCCAACGGCGCCGGCAAGAGCACGACCTTCAATCTCATCACCGGCGTGCTGGCCGCCTCCAGCGGCAGGATTTCGGTGCTCGGCAAAAGCATCGACAACGCCCCGCCGCAGGAAATCGTCAAGCTCGGCATCAGCAGAACCTTCCAGCATGTCAAACTGGTGCCCGACATGACCGTGCTGGAGAACGTCGCGATCGGCGCGCATCTGCGCGGCCAGAGCGGCGCCATCGCCAGCATGTTCCGGCTCGATCGCGCCGATGAAGCGCGATTGCTGGCGGAAGCGACCCGCCAGATCGAGCGCGTCGGACTGGGCGACCAGATCAACCAGCTCGCAGGCAGTCTCTCGCTCGGCCAGCAGCGCATCGTCGAGATTGCGCGTGCGCTTTGCGTCGACCCGATGTTGCTGCTGCTCGACGAACCGGCCGCGGGATTGCGGCACATGGAAAAGCAGCAGCTCGCCGGCCTGCTGCGCCAGTTGCGCGACGGCGGCATGTCGGTGCTGCTGGTCGAACATGACATGGGCTTCGTGATGGATCTCGCCGACCGCATCGTGGTGCTCGATTTCGGCACCAAGATCGCCGAGGGCACGCCGGCCGCGATCAAGACCAATCCCGATGTGATCAAGGCCTATCTGGGAGCGGTGGCATGACTCCTGACATGACCGCGCTGTTGAGCGTTTCCGATGTCCATGTCGCCTACGGCAAGGTCGAGGCCGTCCGCGCGGTATCGCTCGACGTCGCCGACAATGAGATCGTCACCATCATCGGCGCCAATGGCGCCGGCAAGACCACGCTGTTGAACGCCATCATGGGCATCCTGCCGTTGAAGGGCAGCGCGCGCTTTGCCGGGCAGGACATGGCGCGGCTCGAGATCGAGGACCGCGTCGCCGCGGGCCTTAGCCTGGTGCCGGAACATCGCGAATTGTTCGCGACCATGAATGTCGAAGACAATCTGCAGCTCGGCGCCTTCCGGATCGCCAAGGCCGCCACCGCAACCGCGTTCGAACGGGTCTATACTTTGTTTCCGCGGCTGAAGGAGCGCCGCAAGCAATTGGCCGGCACACTCTCGGGCGGCGAACAGCAGATGCTGGCGATGGGCCGCGCCTTGATGGGGGCGCCCAGACTGTTGATGCTGGACGAACCGAGTCTCGGATTGGCGCCGATCATCGTCGCGGACATTTTCCGCACCATCGGCGAATTGCGTACCAGCGGCGTCTCGGTGCTGCTGGTCGAGCAGAACGCGCAAGCAGCACTTCAGATCGCCGACCGTGCCTATGTGATGGAACTCGGCGAATTCATCCTCGATGGCCCGGCGAAAGATATCGCCTCCAACCAGCGCGTCGCCGCGAGCTATCTCGGCTTCCAGCACGAAGGCGCCAGCGCGATTTAGGCCGGGAGCCGCAAATCGGTCTTCCGGCACCGCCGTCGCTAATGGAATCTTAAGCATACTATCAATTCCGTCCGCCGGTTGCGGATCGAGCAAACATTCTCAACATCGCTGGACCGATATGCTTGCGGCACGATCAATGCTTTTGTCGTACCCCGGGTTGAATGATGGGCGCCTGCGAGTGTTCTGCGGCCGAAAGTTCCGAGTTCCTGCTCGCTGCGCTTGAGCAGGCGAGCGATGCCGTGGTTGTCCTCGACGGAAACCTCCGCGTTATCAATTGCAACGCAGCGGCCGAACTGATCTGGGGGATCCCGCGCGCACAGCTGCTCGGTCGCGAGGCCGGCACGCTTGGGCTCGGTGGTCTGCAGCCGCGTCCGGTTGCGGCACCGGCGTCGGATACGGCGCACGACGGCAATGTTGCCCCTGGGCCCGGCGTCGAGATGACGATACGGCGCCACGATGGCCGTGTCCGGGTGACGCTGTCGGCGTTGCGCGTCGAAGCCGACGGCCAAAGCAACACCATGATCTTTGCTCGGGACATCACCGCCGAGTTCCTGCGGCGGGAGCGGTTCACATTGCTGTCGCTGGTGGCCGACAAGACCGACCGGGCGGTCGTCATCACCGACCCCGATTTGAAGATCGTCTATGCCAACGCCGCATTCGAAGGAAGGTTCGGATATTCCGTCGAAGAGGCGATGGGACAGCACGCCCATCGATTGCTGGCCGGTCGCTCTACCGATCGCCGGATATTGGCCCGGCTGCAGCGCCGGATCAGCGACGAAAATGGCGGCGACGAGGAAATCCTGCTCTACGACAAGAACGGCGACGAAAGCTGGGTCTCGGCGAGCGTCAGGGCATTCCGCAACAAGCATGGCGGGGTCAAGTATTTCTTCGCGCTGCTGACCGATATCAGCGAGTCCAAGCAGTTGAGGTCGTTGCAGCAGCTGATCATGGGCGCGCTGGCCGATGAAATTCCAATCACCCAAATTGCCGACCAGCTTTGCCGGCGGGTCGAGATCATCGCCCCCGACGTCGTCTCCTCGCTGCTGCACGTGGACGCCGACGGAGTAATCCATCCGTTGGGCGGCCCCAGCCTTCCCGATGACTATTCCCGGGCGCTTGATGGCGTCGTGATCGGGCCCAACATCGGCTCGTGCGGAACCGCGGCGTATCTCGGCGAAGCGGTAATGGCTGTTAACATCGATACCGATCCGCGCTGGCAGCCGTTCAAGGCCCGGCCGCTCGAGGTCGGCTTGCGCGCCTGCTGGTCGACGCCGATCAAGGCCAAGGATGGCCGCGTGATCGGCACCTTTGCGTTCTATTTCAGGGAGTGTCGCGCGCCAAGCCGCTGGCATCAGCGTATCGTCGACGCCTGCGTCCATCTCAGCGCACTGGCGATCGAGCGCAAGGAGGCGCGGGCCCAGATCGCCCGGCTGGCCTACCACGATATGCTGACCGGCCTGCCGAACCGCGCCCGGCTGCTTCAACTGATCAACCAGGCGATCGAAGGCTGTCCGGCGGGGCAACGCGCGGCCCTGATGTTCGTCGATCTCGATCATTTCAAGGATATCAACGACACGCTCGGGCACGGGGCCGGCGACGAATTGCTGATCGAGCTGACGCAACGCCTGCGCGGGAAAATCCGGCCGGGTGACATCATCGGCCGTTTGGGCGGTGATGAGTTCGTGATCCTGTTGTCGGACTGTGATGCGGAAGGAGCGTCGCGGATCGCTTCCAGCATCACGGAAGCGCTGGCGTCGCCGCTGCAGCTCGGCGACCGGCAGGTGCCGATCTCCGCAAGCATGGGCATCAGCATCTATCCTGACAACGCGATCGACATCGATACGCTGATACAGCAGGCCGACGCGGCGATGTACCAGGCCAAACAGGCGGGACGTTCGACCCATCGCTTCTTCAGCGCGGACATGAACAGCCTGGCCGAACAGCGGCTGATCTACAGCGCGGCACTGCGTCACGCCATCGCCAGCGATGGGCTGAAGCTGCATTACCAGCCGCAGATCCGGACGATCGACGGCACGCTCTATGGCGTCGAAGCGCTGGCGCGCTGGCACGATCCGTTGCTTGGCGAGGTATCGCCGCAGAAATTCATCCCGCTGGCCGAGGAATCCGGCCTGATCGAGCAGATCGGCCTGTGGTCGATCCGGGAAGCCTGCCGGCAAATGGCCGCGTGGCGTCAGGCCGGGCTGGACGTTCCCTGCGTGTCGGTCAATCTGTCGCCGCTCAATTTCCAGAACACGAATCTGGCCGTGTCGGTCGCCGAGATCATCGAAGCCCACGGCCTGCCGCCGGAAGCGCTGATGCTGGAGGTGACCGAGGGCGTCCTGATGAACGAGCGCCTGGTCGCGATCGACACCATGAATGCCATTCGCAAACTCGGCGTCGGCCTGTCGCTCGACGATTTCGGCACCGGCTATTCCAGCCTGAGCCGGCTGGTGCATTTGCCGATCCGCGAATTGAAGATCGACCGCAGCTTTATGCGCGACATTGAGCACGACGCCAGTGCGCTGGCGGTCGCCACCGCGGTGATCCGCGTTGGCCAGATTCTGAAGATGACCGTCGTCGCCGAGGGCGTCGAAACCGACGCGCAGCGCGGCGTGCTGAAGGAACTTGGCTGCGACGTGCTGCAGGGATTCCTGTTCGCCGCAGCGCTGCCGCCCGACGCGTTCGAACGATGGCTGCTCAACTATACCGTCGAGCAGGCGAGCGCGATGCTGAGATATCTTGGCCGATCGCTGTCGCAACCGAAGGCCAGGCCGTTGGTCGTCGACAACTCCGCCAGGCAGCCCGCCTAGAGCGGGATGACTTATCTTCGAATCGTCATCCCGCTCTAGTTTATTGTTTGAGCATGATCTTTTCGGAAAACCGGTTTCCACTTTTCCGGATCATGCTCTAGCATTGCGCTCTTGGCGCAAGAAGGGTGTAGCTCCCCTCCCCTTGTGGGGAGGGAAGAATAAATCGATCTCACTTCGCCAGAACGTACTTTCCGTCCTTCACGGTCAGGAGGATACGCGAGCGGTCGTCGAGGCCGTAGCGGTCTTTTTCGGTGAAGTTATAGACGCCCTGACTCGCCGCGATTTCGCGTTCGCTCAGGAAGGCCTGCCGGATGGCTTCGCGGAATTCCGGCGTGCCGGGTTTCGCGGTCTTCAACGCCACCGGGACCACGCGCAGCAACACCTGGAAGGCATCATAGGAATGCCCGGCGAACTGGCTGCGGCTGTTGGCGCCGTATTTGGCTTCATAGGCGGTGTTGAGCGCCAGACCCGGCTTCTTCGTCAGCGCGCTGTCGGGCTGGTCCTCGGGATCCATCACCGGACCCGCAGCCATGATCACGCCTTCGGCCGCTGCGCCGGAGATGCGGATGAAATCCATGCTGGCGGCGCCGTGGGTCTGGTAGATCAGCCCCTTGTAGCCGCGCTCGCGCAAGGCGGTCTGCGGCAGGCCGGCCGCGGTGCCGGACGCGCCGACCAGGATCGCGTCGGGATTGGCTGCGACCAGCTTCAACACCTGTCCCGCCACCGATGTATCGGGCCGCGCGAAGCGCTCGTCGTCGACGATCTGCAGGCCCATCGGCTCGCCCTGCTTCTTCAAATCGTTGAACCAGAGATCGCCGTAGGAATCGGAATAACCGATATAGCCGACGGTCTTGATGTTATGCGCCTTCATGTGCTCGTAGAGCACCTTGCCCATGATCGGGACCGGCTGCGGCATATCAACCGACCATTTGGCACGCTCCGGCGTGATCGGAAATGGCGCGAGGCCGATATGGGGGATGCCGGCTTCATTGGCGACGTTGGAAACCGCGATCGTCGGCGGTGTGATCGACGACCCCATGATGACGTCGGCCTTGGATTCCGTGACGAAACGGCGCGCATTGGTGGTGGCCGTCGTCGGATCGCCGCCATCGTCGAGCACGATGAGCTTGAGCGGCACGCCGGCAATCTCCTTGGGCACAAATTCAAGCGCATTGCGTTCGGGGATGCCGAGCGCCGCGGCAGGTCCGGTGGTCGAAATCGAGATGCCGATGGTGATGTCGCTGGTTTGCGCGCGCGCGGGCAAAGCTGGCAGCGCGAGCACCGCCGCGAGCGCCGCGGCGGACAGAAGAGTTTTGTTCATTCATTCCTCCCTGGAAGTATCTTCTTACAGTCTAGAGCAACGTTTTGGTGCCAATTCAGCCCCTTCTTTAGGCCATGGGGTGAGACAAGTCAGCCCACTTACCGCCGCCGTTAACCGCGCTTGAATCGCTCGACGATCTCCGGTGGCATCGGCGCCGATTTCAGCCGGGCAGGATCGTCCGGGTGACGGCCGACCAGCACCCGGGTTTCGAACGCCTCGATCGCCAGCGCCTCACCCTTGAACACCTTGTGGGTGACCTCGAAGCTCGAGCGCTTGAAACTCTCGACCCGACTTTCGATCGTGATCCAGTCGCCATGGGTGGAGGCGATATGAAATTTCGCCCGCGTATCCACCATGGGAATGCCGACCAGACCATACTTCCTGACGATGTCCTGCTTGGAGAAGCCGGCGGCTTCGAACAGGATCGAGGTCGAATCGTCGAACATCGCGAAGTAGCGCGGGTAATAGACGATATTCGCAGGGTCGCAATCGCCCCACTGGATCTGCACGTCACGCCGATGAACGAACATGGTTAGGTGATCTCCTGCGGGATCAGATTGAAATACTGCAGCGAGGTAACGGCACCAGACTCCCTCTCCCATGGGGAGAGGGTTGGGGTGAGGGGGTACGACCTATCGTAAGAGCGAAACCCCTCACCCGGTTCGCTGCGCGAACCGACCTCTCCCTTTGGGAGAGGTGAGAACGAACTCGCAGCCTGTTCGGAACTCACACGCACGAACTCACCGCGGCGCCATGCGCAGCGAGGCGTCGAGCCGCACCACTTCGCCGTTCATGTAGGGATTATCGATCAGGTGCATCGCGAGCGAGGCGAATTCTTCCGGCTGGCCGAGCCGGCGCGGGAACGGGATCGCGGCGGCGAGACTGTCCTGCGCTTCCTGCGGCAGACCGGCCAACAGCGGCGTCAGGAACAGGCCCGGCGCGATCGTCAGCACGCGGATGCCGAACTGCGCCAGTTCGCGCGCGATCGGCAATGTCATGCCGACGATGCCGCCCTTCGACGCCGAATAGGCCGATTGCCCGATCTGGCCGTCATAGGCCGCCACCGACGCGGTGCAGATCACCACGCCGCGTTCGCCTGTCGACAGCGGTTCCAGCTTCGACATTTCCGCGGTCGCGAGCCGCAGCATGTTGAAGGAGCCGATCAGATTGATCTTGATCACCTTCTCGAAATCGGCGAGCGGCATCGGGCCTTCCTTGCCGATCACGCGCTTGGCGACGCCGATGCCGGCGCAATTCACCAGCACCCGCGCCGGGCCATGCGCCTTCGACGCCGCAAGCACCGCAGCTTCCGCGGAGGCCGCGTCGGAGACATCGGCGATCACGGCAACGCCACCGATCTCCGCGGCGACGGTTTCGGCCAGCTTGGCATTGAGGTCGCACACCGCAACCTTGGCGCCCTGTGCCGCGAGCTGGCGCGCGGTCGCCGCACCCAACCCCGATGCGCCGCCGGTGACGATGGCTGCTTGATCTCTGAGCTGCATGGTTCTCTCCCTTGACGTTACGAGTTCCTGGAACGGGTTAAGGCATAATCACATGCGCCGGCGGCGCCGGTGCGTAAAGTTCCTCGATCAGGGTGGCACGATGCTCCAGCACCGCGCGCTGATTGATCGATCCCTTGTCGGTGACCTCGCCGCGATCGATCGACAGCGGCGTATCGAACAGCATGGCGCGGGTAACGCTCGTCGACGAGCCCGTCGAGTTCGCGAGAAATTGCCCGAACCGTTCGCGAAAGGCATCGCGGATCTTTGGATCGGACGCTGCCGCGGCGATGTCGCCCGAGGGCAGCGCCGGATTGATCAGGCGGCAACCATCGAGATCGAGCACCACCAGCGCCGAGATCTCGTCCCGGTTGATGCCGGCGATCACGACATCGCGCACCATCGGCGCGCAGGCCGCGACAAACCGCGCGCGCAGTGGACCGACGCTGACCCAGGTGCCGCTGGCCAACTTGAAATCCTCGGCGATACGGCCGTCGAAATCGAAGCCGGCGTCAAAATCATCGGCGACCGCCGGTTTCAGCGCATCGCCGAATTTGTAATACCCTTCCTCGTCGAAGGCTTTCGCGGTCAGCTCCGGCTGGCGCCAGTACCCCGGCGTCACGTTCGGTCCCCTGGCGCGAACTTCCAGTTTGCCGTTGTTGGGAACCAGCTTGGCATCGTTGCCCAGCACCGGAAGCCCGACATGGCCCGAACGGCTGGTATCCGGCCGCACCGACATGAAGAACGGCGCGGTTTCGGTGGCGCCGAGGCCGGTCAGCACCGGCACGCGGTAGCCTTTTTCCTGCATCGCCAGTTCGTCAAAGCTGTTCCAGACAAAGGGCGACAGCGCCGCACCCGAGAAGAACATCGCATGCAGCCGATGAAAGAATTTGGCGCGCAGGACCTTGTCGTCGCGCAAATAGGGCAGCAGCGACTCGTACCCTTTCGGAACGTTGAAATAGACCGTCGGCGAAATCTCGCGGAGGTTACGCACGGTTTCCTCGATACCGCCGGGCATCGGCTTGCCCTCGTCGAGATACATCGAGCCGCCATTGAACAGCGTCAGCCCGACATTGTGATTGCCGCCAAACGTATGATTCCACGGCAGCCAGTCGACGATCACGGGCGGCTCGTCCTTCAGGAAAGCCAATGTCTCGCGCAGCATCACCTGGTTGGCGCAGAGCATGCGCTGGGTGTTGATGACAGCCTTGGGATTGCCGGTCGAACCCGACGTCAGCAGGAACTTTGCAACCGTATCGGGACCGATCGCGTCATGGGTACGGTCGAGGTCGGGATTTTCGGGTGTGGCCAGAAGATCCGCCAGCATCGTCACCTGGCGGCCGGGCACCGCGCCGCGCGAAGCGGCGATCTCGGTCGCTGCGGGAACGTTCCCCAACAGCGCATCGGCGAATTTGCCGGCATCGTCGGCGAACACCAGGCCGGGCGTCAGCAACTTCATCAGATAAGACAGCTTGCCGTAGTCTTTCGACACCAGCGAATAGGCCGGCGACACCGGACAGAACGGAATGCCCGCATAGAGCGCGCCGAAGGCGACCAGCGCGTGATCGATCGAATTGCCTGACAGGATCACGATCGGCTTTTCGGCCGAGAGATCGCGCGCCAGCAAGGCCGATGCAAGTTGCCGGGTGGCAGTCATCAATTGCGCGTAGGTGATCTGCCGCCAGCCGCCATCCGCGCGGCGCTCGGCCATGAAGATGCGATGGGGCTCAGTCCTGGCCCAATGGTGCAGCCGGTCGGTCAGGCGCACCGGATACTCGCCGAGCACGCGTTTCGGCCGAAGATAGATGGTGCCGTCGGCGCGACGTTCGGCCGATATTTCGGGACTGCCGAACGAAATCGCGCGCAGCGGACCGGAGCTAACGGCGATGTCGGGTTTGGCGGTCATCAGGTCGGCTTCACCTTGGCGGTCTTGCGATCGAGGAAGGCGCGGATCCGCAGCTTGGCCTCCTTGTCGCTCTGCGCCACCGTCGCCATCAGCGATTCCATCAGCAGACCGGTTTGCGGATTGGCTTCCGCGATCATCGGCAGCGCCTGCAGCACCGCGAAATTGGTCAGCGGCGCATTGCCGGCCACTTTCGCCGCCAGCTCCATCGCCTTGGTCAACGCGTTGCCTTCCTCGGTGAGATATTGCGTGAACCCATAGGACGCGCCTTCGGTGGCCGAATACACCCTGCCCGTCAGCATCATGTCGGTCAACCGGGCGACGCCGATCAGCCGCGGCAACCGCACCGATCCGCCGCCGCCGACGAAAATGCCGCGCTGGCCCTCGGGCAGCGCGAAATAGGCACTGGGCTCGGCGACGCGAATATGCGTAGCACAAGCCAGCTCCAGGCCGCCGCCGATCACCGCGCCCTTCAACGCCGCGATCACCGGTACGCGGCTGTATTGAATGCGGTCGAACACCCGATGCCACATCTGCGAATGCCGCAGGCCATCGGTGGCGTCCTGTTCGGTCAGTTCGGAGAGATCGAGCCCGGAGGAGAAATGGTCGCCGATGCCGTGGATCACGACCGCACCGATATCGTCCGGCAGGCTGGCGAAGCAATCCTGGATCGCAAGGATGATGCCGTCGTTCAGCGCATTACGCTTGGCCGGCCGGTTGAGACCCACGGTCAGCACCGCGCCGGTTTGTTCGATCTCGAGCAATTCGGACTGCCCGGCGGAGGTGGCGGAGGTGGCGGAGGTGGCGTTTCCCATGTGTTTTATTATTTCCCGTGCAGAATAGTTATATTTTATAACTATTGATGGGGGAGTCAAGAAGAGTAGCTTTTGTTCTTGCCAAGGATCGTCCGAGCACCACCCAAATTCGTCATTCCGGGGCGTGCGCAGCACGAGCTACGATGCGCAAATTGCGCATCTGAGAATCCATAGTCCCTGTGGTGTTGTTCTGTCCTGAACGCTGTCACAGGGGTTATGGATTCCGGGCCCACGCAAGATGCGTGTCCCGGAATGACGAAGCTTGGAGCGGCGTGATTAGCACACACACTCCCACGCTCTCGCGGCGCGATGCGTCCGAGCTTTGGGTTATCTCGACCCTCTTGAAATTAGAGGGCGCAGTGCGACCCTAAGAAGGGCGCAGGGAAAGCCGGGTGCCGA
>Ga0193717_1002243_pt1 | contig 11242 bp, 12 predicted proteins | sample U2c2metaG_FD_145900 | JGI IMG/M metagenome (GOLD analysis project Ga0193717, IMG submission 145900) | Soil microbial communities from a riparian zone of the East river system, Colorado, United States - U2c2 | ecosystem: Environmental > Terrestrial > Soil > Riparian zone | place: USA: East River...
CTTTACCCAGACACATCCAGGATTTAAGCTTCGTTCGTGTCTCGATATAAAACACTCGCTATAAAGTTGCTGAGCCTTTTTTAAATTACCTTCTTATGAGGGGAGGAAGTGCGATTTCACCTCTTTATGAGGTGGGCGTGACCATCTTATGTGATGGAGAGCGTTCAGAACTATTGAGGTTTTCAGATTACCGCGACACGCTTATGAGATGCGGGACAGGGAGGGTGTTGTCGCGCATCACATAAAAGTGTCATTCACCACATAAGGGGGGCACGGATTTGGCCGCGCCAGCGCCATGAAGTTGGCGCCGTCGGTCAACTTTAATGGTCAGCGGCGAGCTATTTGGGACCTCCAGAAATCGAACCGCCTCTGCCATCGCCGCCATCGGTTTCGTTTTTCCGAGGCGGCTGAGAACGTGCGGCGGGAGACTTGGCGGCAATGTTCAGATCGACGACGCCAAAATGGTCAGCCACTTGCTTCAAAATGATTGTCGTCTTTGTGAGCGCGGCCATCAATTTGTCATTTGGCGGAGCATCATTTATTCCGCCTCTGGTTCGAGGATAACGGAACGCGGTTGCGTAAGCCTCCAGCCATGACAGGTCGGACAGGGTTGATTTAAAGGCGTTTGCGGCAGGAAGTCCCCGGATCATTGTGTCGAGTTGATGTTGTTGCGCGCGCGCGTAGTGCACAGTTTCGGATTGTGCCAGTGCCAATACGATCATTTCGACCGCTTGTTGAGCATTGTAGACGGCGTTTCGATTGCCATCCCGAGGAGAGAGTGTGAGGCTTTGAGCGATTCGTCCGCCAATCGTAGATAAGAGGCGATAAGGGATTCAGCCGACAAGCAGGCGCACTCCTTCGCGAGAAAGATCGTAGCCTAAGGTGTTCGGAAGCCCCCATATTTCTTCCAAGTCGCGACGTCTCGTTGTCAGGACGGTAGAGGGGATGTTGCTTTCGCGGGAAATGCGCCACGCCAACACCGGGTCCGATAGCTCGGCGGCGGCATTGTCGTCCAATACTGCTAAAAGATCCCAGTCGCTATCAGATCTGGCCGTTCCCCTGGCACGGCTGCCGAATAACCATATCTCTGCAGGGTGAAAAGTCTCACACATGGTTGACACCAAGGCGACGATTTCCTCGGGAACCGGAATACCGGGTCGTAAAGTCTGTGCGATTGTCATGTTGACGGCTCAAGACGGCTAAGAGGTGTAGACAATATAGGAAGTTTGGCCGGAGAAAAGGGAGTCCGACGAGCACGCCTCAAAACGGGACCCTCCACGTGAAGCTGTTGGCCGTTTTTCAAATTACCTTCCTATGAGATGGAAACGGCCAAGAGACCTCTTTACGAGGCGCGCGTGACCCTCTTATGAGGTGCGAGACAGGGACGCTGCACGCTTCGCGGATCCCTGGCGTCCACCACATTTCAAGAATCGCCAGCTAGACCCGCCGCATCGCTCTCCCTATGGTTGCGTAGTGCGGAATGGCGCGATTCACCAGGGCGCGCTTGCAAGCGACTGCATCGCCGATGCGCTCGACGGCGGAACGACGGCGCTCGGTGAATATTCCAGCCGCCTCGATCAACTCCGCAGGGTATATTCCCAGCGTCATCGCGACGTCTATCTGAGCGAGCGGCGATGGAAATCGATCGTTCTGGTCATCATGCATCCAGCCGCGTTAAGCGACTGTTTGACAGAAGGCATCGAATTTGAACCACCAAACGCGATCCGAGAGGTTTCGCGCCGACGCATCCTGAAGTAGGATCGCGCCGATGAAAGGGCAGCCCGGCCCGGCAGTTTGCGAGATCACGATGTCCTTTGCCAAAGACAACGCCGATTACGAGGCATGGCTGGCGACACAGTGTGACGTCGTCAGCAAGGACCTTGCCGAGAAACACAAGCTGATGAAAGACAGCGCCTTCATGTTCCTGCGGGCGACCTATTTCCGCTGGGCCAGGCGGATCGGAACGGTATGCCCGGAATTGATGGACGCGCCGCAGGTGCTCAGCGTCGGCGATCTGCATCTGGAGAATTTTGGTACCTGGCGCGATGCCGACGGGCGCCTGGTCTGGGGCGTCAACGATTTCGACGAAGCGGCCGTCATGCCCTACGCGTTCGATCTGGTGCGCCTCGCGACCAGCATCCGGCTTGCGCCCGACCGATCGGTATCCAACGGCAAGGTGGCGGAAATCCTGATTGCGGGCTATCGCGAAGGACTTCGGGTACCGCAGCCGGCGCTGCTGGATGAAGGCGAAACATGGTTGCGCCCTTACGCCATCGGGACCGAACTGGAGTCGGGAGAGTTCTGGGACAAGCTCGGCAAAGCCAAGAAGTATCCGCTGATCGACGGCAAGGCCAATGGCAGGCCGCCGCGGGATGTCATGCAAATCCTGAACGCAAGCCTGCCGAACGGGTCGACCAACATTTTCTATCGGCGGCGCATTGCGGGCGGCGGCAGCCTCGGCCGGCCGCGCTATGTCGCGATCGCCGACTGGCGCGGCGGCCGGGTGCTGCGCGAGGCCAAGGCGCTGGTGCCGTCGGCCTGGACTTATGTTCATGGCGCGCAGCCCTCGGGTCTGCTGAAACTTGTGAGGGGCCCCCATCGCGCGCCGGATCCCTTCCTCGATGTTGAGGGCAAGTGGATCATCCGCCGGCTCGCTCCCGACTCCCGCAAGATCGAACTCGACAAGGACGCCGCCACGCATCTGAAGGGCAATTTGCTGCAAGCGATGGCCTTCGACCTTGCCGCGATTCATGCCGCCGGCTCGGCCGGCGTCGATGTCCTGAGGCGCGACCTGAAGAGGCGGCCGAACGACTGGCTCTACGAGGCCGCAAAGCGCGCGTCGGATTCGGTCACGAAGGACCACGAGGCGTGGCGGCGCGACGGGCCGCGCAAGTAATCGCATCCATCACCGTAGCCCGGATGGAGCGAAGCGCAATCCGGGTATCCGGCACAATGCAATCGAAGCAATCCCGGATTGCGCTTCGCTCCATCCGGGCTACGCGCAACTGAACGCTTAAAGAAACGATCTCCGCGGCGCCTCGTCCGGGATCGCCGCGCCGGTGGCAAACGATAGCCGGCCGCGCCAGAATTCCCAGGAGCGGTTGCTGAACCAGCCCGGTTCGGCGCGCAGCATGATTTCAACCAAACGGGTTTTGCCGACTGTCCGCTCCAGCACAAGGATGTCGTCGTAGGTTCCCAGATTCATGGTTTGCGCAATGATGCGGTCTTCGGAATGCGGTTGGTCACCGACCGGCTTCCACCACAGGTATTTCCGGCCAAATCCCGCGATTGTTTGCTGTGCGGCGTCACTCGTGCCCATGGGTCAGCATAGCAGACCCGGCGCCTTCTTTCCACGATCGCAGACATAATCTGGTCGGAATTTATCTCCAGAAACGGGGACTTAGCGAGCAGCGGGGGCGCTGTTCGGTCCGTCTTTTCAACTGTTGGAACCGATTGCCATGCCCCCGATTCCTGCTTCCAGCGCGCAAGCCGCGCACGCCTCCGCCGCGGTGCTGCTCTCGAAGGGCGTCGCGCGCCTCGAAGTCACGCTCAAACTCACCACCGCGATCCTGGCGCTGGCGGCCGGCGTCTACACCTATCTCGGGGTGCGCGAACTGCTCAACGGCAGCCCGACCACGGTGTTCTTCGCAGCGGTGATCTATTCGGTCGCGGTGTCGGTCGGCATTTACGCGTTCTGGATATTTTTGATGCAGTTCATGCCCCATGTGGCCGGCCGCGGGCGCGGCCTGATGTTCGGTTGCATGCTGCTGGGATCGCTGATGATCGTGGCGATGTCGTCCTGGCTCAATGCCTCGGCGCTGGCGGGCGCGGCGGCGATCCAGCAGCATCTCTCCATCACCGTGCAGAACTACACCCGCGATCTCGACACCGCCAACAGCAATGCGATCGCGGCCCAGGGCCTGTTGCCGGACATCCAGCTGGCGTCGTCGCGCTTTGCAAAACTTGCCGATGCCGAGCGCGCGGGATCGCTGACCGGCACGGCGGGCTCCGGCACCGTGGTGCAGCTGCTGACGCAGATGTCAGGACAGCTCGACAGCCTCGGCCAGGAAGTGCAGGCCTCCGGCAAGCGCGTCTCGGCGCTGTTCGAGCAGGGCAGCAAGAATCTTGCAAAAATGCGCGAGCTGATTTCCGACCGCGGACCGATTTCTTCGCGCAGCGATGCGTTCGCGACGGAATCGCTGGCGCTGATGGGCGTGATCGCCAATCTGCAGCAGACGTCGGTGGCCCCGGCCGTAAAGCGCGCCGCGGCGTCGCTGTCCTCGGGCTTCATTGCGCCGGCCGCGGGCGGGCGCACCGCCGATCTGGCGGAACGGCAGACCGCCGTGGTCGGCAAGGTGGAAAGCTCGATCGCGGCGCAAGCGGCATCGCTCTCGGACGCGGCGGAAAAGATCCTGGCGACGCCGCGAGTCGAGCCCGCGCGGTTTCAGGCGATGTCGCCCGCCGAGGCGGTGCTGCGTTACGCCGGCGATTTCATTCCAAGCTGGGCCGGCGCGATTTCGATCGACCTGATGCCGGCGGTGCTGGTGCTGATCCTCTGCGTGGTGCATGCCACGATAAGGCGCGAAGGACTTCCCGCCGTGAGCGCGTCGACCATGACCGCGGGCGAACTGGTCGCGGCGCTGCGGATGGCGCGCGAAGTCGAGGAAGCGCGGCGCAGGGTGCCGGGCGAAACCCAACCTGACGGCGAGCCGGCGATCCAGCCCACCGCGGCAGCGGACGAAAACGTCACCTCGCTGTCGTCGGCGCGGCATCTCAAATAGCGCATCCCATGCCGCAATCGATCATGCTGTCGCAACGATTCCATGCCTGGCTGTCGGATAATCCCGACGAGCCGATCCTGCGCTGGATTTTCCGCAGCGTCCTTGCCGTGACGATCGCGGTCCTCGCCGCCGATCTTGCCACCGGCAACGGATGGATCAGCGCTCCCGATCCGTTGGCAGGCCCGATGGAGACGCGGCAAGTTTCGCCCGGTCTCGATCTGCCGGTACCATCCATCCTCGCTCCGTTGCTGCCCGGCGGCGACAAGCGCCTCGCGCCATTGCCGCAGCCGGATGGCGCGATGGCAAAGCCGATGACGTTCGAACTTGTGAGTGGTGGCAGGCTGACGGCGACCGGCACTATCACTCCCGGCATATCGGAAGCGTTCGCTGCCGAGGTCGGCAAGCGCGGCGACTACATCAAGACCGTGGTGCTGAATTCGCCGGGGGGCTCGGTGACCGATGCGCTGGCGATGGGACGTCTCATCCGCGAGAAGAAATTCGCCACCGAAGTCGACGCGGGGAAATACTGCGCGTCGTCCTGCCCGCTGGTGTTCGCCGGCGGCGTCGAGCGCCGCGCCGGCGACAAGGCCGTGATCGGCGTGCATCAGGTGGCCGCGATCGGTTCGGCGAGCGGCGCTGCGCCGCGCGACGAGATGGACGTGGCGCAACGCATCTCGGCGCGCTGCCAGCGCTATCTCGGCGACATGGGCATCAACCTGCAAGTCTGGGTGCATGCCATGGAGACGCCGCATGACAAACTGTTCATCTTCAAGCCGGACGAGTTGAAGTCGCTGAATATTGTAACGGCGGGCGCGACGCCGGTTGCAAGCCCGGTGCCGACCGCACCTGCGCTCCCCTCGCCTGCGCTAAAAGCGCGCTCGTAGCGCAACCGTCATCCTGAGGTGCTCGCCGCCTCTGGCGGCGAGCCTCGAAGGATGGGCCACAAGTGCGTGCGGCCATCCTTCGAGACGCCGCGCAAGATGCGCGGCTCCTCAGGATGACGCCGTAGGTGTGGGTCCGGCAGCTGCAGACATTGGAACCATCCCTGGCCAATCGCGTTATTCGCGATCATCGGAGGTTGCCATGCGTGTGTTTCTTGGAATGATTTTGGGTGCGCTGCTGCTGACCGTGGGCGTCTATATCCGCGATTCGATGGCCACCTCGACCGTTGGCAGCGGCCAGGTCACACAGGCGGGCCGCACCATCGTCAACTGGGATGTCGCGGCGACCGACTGGAACGCGCTGAAGTCGCGCGCCCATGACGACTGGATCAAGCTGTCGTCGAAGTAAACTCCAGAAATCCGTAGTAGGGTGGGTTGAGCTGCGCTCAACCCACCCTACAGGCCGTTATTTCTTCGCCGCGGCCTTGCGCGCGTCGGCGATGGCCTGATCGAACTGCGCCATGGTCAGCCCGCCCGGCACGCGGAATTTGCCGATGATGAACGCCGGGGTGCCCTTGAAGCCGAATGCGGTGGCCTGATCGTTGTTGCGCGCCAGGATCGCGTCGATGGCCTTGGCGTTGGTTTCGAGGTCTTTGCTGGCACGGTCGAGGTCGATGCCGGCACCGGCAAGAAGCTCGCGGATACGCGGCTCGGTCAATCTTGAAGCGGTCCCCATCAGCGCGTCGTGGGCGGCGACGTATTTGTCCTGATATTTCGCCGCCAGCGCCATCCGCGCCGCGGCGATCGATACCGGCCCGAGCACCGGCCAGTCCTTGTAGACCAGCTTGACCTTGCCGTCGTCCTGCACCACCTGCCGCAACTCCGGTTCGACCTTGCGGCAATACGGGCAATTGTAGTCGAAATACTCGACAATGGTGATGTCGCCGTCGACGTTCCCAGCCACCGGAATATCCGGGTCGCGCAGCACCGCACTTTCCGTCAGCACCTTGTCGGTGTCCTCCTTGCCGAGCGCCGAACCCGGCGCGATGTCTATGCCGAGCATCACCGCGCCCAAGCCAAGCACGCCGAGCGCCTGGCGCCGCGTCGGCTTGGCGTTCGCAGGCAGTCGGGCCGGATCGACAAATTTACGCATGGCTGGCCTCCCGGCCGACTTAAAATCCAGGTTCAACTCTCAAGATAGCGACAAGTTGCGCGCAAGCATATAAAGCGCAACCACAATAATGACCGCCGCGAACACAATGTTGAGCGCGCCGCGGCGGTCCGCCAGCAGCCGTGCCGAGCGGGTGCCGATCAATCCGCCGGCGATGCCGCCCGCGATGAACAGCCCCGCCAGTTTCCAGGCGATCAACCCGGACCAGGCGTAACTCGCAGCCGTGGTCAGGCCGAACGCGGTGACGGCGACCAGCGATGAGCTGATCGCGTTCATGATCGACATCCCGGTCGCCAGCATCAAGGCCGGCACAATCAAAAATCCGCCGCCGATACCGAAGAACCCCGACAGCGTTCCGGTCCAGAGTCCAAGCGCGACCACTGCAGGTGTATTGGTCCAGCTCATCCGCGCATCGGGAAGGCCTATTCGCGACCGCGTCTTCAGCATCAGAACGGCGATCACCAGCATCAGCAGCGCGAACAGCGCCAGCAGTTTTTGGCCGTCCACCATCTTGCCTGCGATCGACCCCACGAAGGCACCAGCGACGCCGGCTGCGGCAAATGTCAGCGCGCACGACCATCGCACGGTGCCGCCGCGCGCGTGGTTCGACAGATTCATCGCGGCGTTGGCGGCGACCGCGGCCGCGCTGGTGCCGATCGCCACATGCGCGTCGGATACACCGACCACATAAACCATCAGCGGCACCGCGAGGATCGACCCGCCGCCGCCGACCAGCCCGAGCGAAAACCCGACCAGCATCCCCGACGCCAGTCCCAGCACGCCCTGGATCGTGGAGATGATCAACGCTTAAAACCTCGCCTGCATGGCGACCTTAAAAGGATTTTCTACGAATCTCTACGGGAGCAGCATGAAAAACCTGCGATCAGCGCGCCAGCAGCGTCACCGCCACCGGCACCAGCAGCGAGGTCACCAGCGCATTGAGGCTCATGGCGATGCCGGCGAACACGCCGGCGACCGCATCGACCTGGAAGGCGCGCGCCGTGCCGATGCCGTGCGATGCAAGCCCGACCGCAAAACCGCGGGCGCGAAAATCCGTGATCCCCATCCGGTTCATCAGCGGCGTGACGATGATCGCGCCCATGATGCCGGTGAGCACCACGGCAACCGCCGTCAGCGCCGGATCGGCGCCGAGCGATTCGCTGATCCCCATGGCGACGCCCGCCGTGACCGATTTCGGCGCCAGCGACAGCACCACCGCGCGGGGCAGTCCCGCGGCTTCCGCCAGCAGCACGACGGAAACGATGGCCGTGGCGCAGCCGACCACAAGGGCCGCCAGCATCGGCAGGATCGCCGAGATGACGACCTTGCGGTTCTCATAAAGCGGCACCGCCAGCGCAACGGTCGCGGGGCCGAGCAGGAAGTGCACGAACTGCGCGCCGCTGAAATAGGTCGTGTAGGAGGTACCGGTCAGCAGCAGGAACGCGGCGATGATCCACATCGCATGCAGCACCGGATTGGCGAGCGGATGGCGCTGCGTCGCCTGCGACACCGCGTCGGCGATGGCGTAGACCAGCAGCGTCACCGTCAGCCACAGCAGCGGCGTCTGTGACAGATACACCCATAGCGCAAACGGATTTCCGCTCATGGCGCGCCACGCCGCCGCGCCATCAGCCGGCTCGCAATGAGGAATGTCGCCACCGTCACCAGCAAGGTGATGACGACGGAAATCGCCAGCACAGCCGTGATCGCCAGGCCATGCTCGGCGACGAGATCAAGCTTCTGCACCACGCCGACGCCGGCCGGAACGAACAGCAGCGACAGATGCGCCAGCATGTTTTTCGCAACCGTCTCCACGCCGTCCTTCTGCAGTGGGCCGCGCGCAAGAACGGCAAAACGGTCGCGCGCCAGCAGCAACCCCAGCAGCAGCACGAGGCCGACCACCGGCCCCGGCATCGGCAGCACAAAACCGCGCACGACGACCTCGCCGGCCAGCTGGCACAGCAGAATGAGGCTGAGGCTTGCGATCATGGTACACCGCGGGCAAAAAAAGCTCCACATCAGGATGCCGCAGCGGACGCTTGTCAATGATCGCGAACTATGGCGGCGAGCAGGAAGCCCGGCGAGAACAGGTGGGTGACGAAGATTCATAGCCCGCATGGAGCGAAGCGAAATGCGGGGCGGCCGCCCCGGATTTCGCTGAGTTTATCATAGGGTGCGCATTCGCGCGGCCCGTTGGCTCATCCGGGCTACGAACATCTTCGAGCAGATCAGGCCGAACCCTTCAGCTTCTTGGTGCACTCGCTGTAATAGCCGCCGCCTTTCTGGATCCATTTCAATCCGCCATTGGCATTGCTGGCCTTGTTGGCGTTGTATTGATCGACGCAGGTGTGCATGCGGGCCTTGCCCTCGGTTTCCTTGGAATATTTCGGATCCACCGCTTTGGGGAAGACCGCCGGTCCCGAAGCAGCCGCAGGCGCCGCGGCAGGCGCGGCTTCGGACTTCTTCGATTTGGCTTCAGCGGCTTTCGGCGCCGCTGAAGCGGCCGCCGGCGTCGCAGCCGCGTCGCTTCCGCATTCGGCCTTGCGGAAGTCATTCCACTTCTGGCCATTGAGCGTACCGGCGGTTTGCGCCGCTTTATATTTCGCGCTGCATTCCTGCATGGTCAAAGCCTGCGCCGGCATCACCGTGGCGATGGCGAAGCCGGAGGCGGCAGTCATCCACAATACTTTTACGCGAGTGCTCATCGTTGTTCTCCTTTTAGGAAAGTATTCGTAGATTCGTATCCTAGCGCGCGCGCTGCGCGTGACAACGCGGCGATCAAATGTCCGGCCAAATATTCGTGATCGCCGCCGCGCAACATGCTTCGTTCATCCGCAGTTCACTCTCATGCCGCGACCGTGCGCCCATCTTCAACCCGAGGTACTGTGATGATGACATTTTCTTCCCGCGCCGCCGCGATCGCGATCGCATCGCTACTGCTGTCAGGTTCCGCCTTCGCGCAGATGACCACGCCGGCCACACCGGCGCCCACGGCAAAAACCGCACCGGTCCCAAAAATGGCGCCCGCAGCAAAGAAGGCCGAGAAGCCGCGCACCGCCGCGTCGCTGCAATGCTCGAAGGACGCCGACGCCAAGGGCGTCCACGGCAAGGAGCGCAAGAAGTTCATGTCCGGATGCAAGAAGGCCGCGGCCGGCAAGCCGACGTGATTTCTGATCGGCTAGTTTGTAGCGATTGCAGTTGCGGTTCACCCTCCCCTGGAGGGGGAGGGTCAGCACGCATTGCTGCAGTCGCCTCCACGCATTTGTCCCCTGCCCCGGCATTTGCCATAAGGCGGGCTCATGCCATTCAGCCTCCCCAGCCGGACCGAAATCCTCAGCGTGCTCGAAACGCTTCTCATCGGCAGCGCCGGCGGGCTGCTGTTCCTGTGGCTTGAGCTGCCGGGCGGACTGATCTCCGGGGCGATGATCGCGGTGGCCGGGGCCGGCATTGCGGGACGGCCGCTCGGCCTGCCGCAGCCGATCGCGCATATCATCCTGATGACGCTCGGGCTGTCGCTGGGTTCGATGGTGTCGCCGGCGATGATCAAAAATCTCAGCGCCTATCCCGTAACCATCGCGCTATTAGCCGCGGCGACCTTCTGCGCCACCTTCGGCAGCAGTTTTTACCTGCGGCGCGTCCACGGCTGGGACCGCACCTCGGCGCTATTGGCGGGAAGCCCCGGCGCGCTGTCGCAGGTGATCATGCTGGCCACCGAGCGCAATGCCGACGTCGCCGGCATCGCGGTGGTGCAGATCATGCGGGTGATCATCCTGACCGCGGCGGTGCCGCTGCTGCTCGCCGCCACCGGCGTGATGGGCCATGGCGCGCTGCCATCGCGCGGTCCCACCGCAACGCCGATGGCGCTGGCCGAACTGGCGACGGTGGCGGTCGCTGCGGCGTTGCTCTTGCGTGCGCTAAATTTTCCGGCGAGCTGGATGTTCGGCGCCATGCTCGGCTCCTCGGTGATGCACGGCACCGGATGGGTCGAAGGCGGCGTGCCGCAATGGGCCTATCTCACCGCGCTGATCGGGATCGGCACCCTGATCGGATCGCGCTTCGGCAAAATAAAACTGCGCACGATTCTCAGCCACATCGCCGCGGCGCTCGGCTCGTTCGCGGTGGCGATCGCGATTTCCGCGGTGTTCGTCGCCGCCATCGCTCTGCTCACGCCCGTAAAACTCTCGGACATCGTGGTGGCATTCGCGCCCGGGGCGATGGACGCGATGCTGGCGCTGGCGCTGACGCTGCATGTCGATCCGGTGTTCGTCGGCGCGCATCATCTGTCGCGCTTCATCTTCGTCTCCATCGCCACCCCAGGCATCGTGCACCTGTACGGCAAGGCGCAGGACGATCTGGACGATTAGGCGCGCTTCGACGCGGCCATGCCCCATGCCGAGAGCGCGGCCATC